>Ga0209517_10001231_pt1 | contig 39619 bp, 28 predicted proteins | sample PeaSoiMetSII2010_FD_187695 | JGI IMG/M metagenome (GOLD analysis project Ga0209517, IMG submission 187695) | Peat soil microbial communities from Weissenstadt, Germany - SII-2010 (SPAdes) (version 2) | ecosystem: Environmental > Terrestrial > Soil > Wetlands > Peat | place: Germany...
CAGCCGCCACCTCGCCACTTTGTAAATTTCAACAAGTAAGAATGTCCCGGCGAGGGCCACTGCCGGAGTCATCGAATTGGAGAAGTAAAGCAAGACTGCGGACAGAAGCAGGGCAAGCCGGTTGAGAATTTTGGAATAGCGTGTAGGAGCGGGGAGTTGCCATTCCACCAACATGGACAGCGCCATGAAGGATCCAAGGACATTTTTGTAACCAAAAACTCCTCGCCATTCGTGTGCAGGTGACTCCCACGAAATCCCATAGCGGGGCAGCAAGAAAACGCATGCCAGACTCAGCACGGCGAGGATCCGAAATAACCAGCTCAGTAGGCGAAGTTGCTCCTCCAGCGAAAGTCGAACTGCGAGTGCGATGCCGAAGAGAGTTGTTCCCGTCATCGCGATGCTCCGCCTAAACGCCAAGGCCGGCACCTCCGTCCAAAGGCAGGAGAGGAACGCTAGCAACACGAAAGCAGCCAAAAGCCAGTTGCGGCGAAACACGTAGATTGTCTTGCGGTAATGTGGGAGCAGAATCAGTGCCACGATCAAGTAGTCAACGGAGAGTATCAGCCTCCACGTTGCATCTCCTTCCGTAAGGCTGCTCGCCCCGTCCACGGTCATGGACAGGAGCGCTGTGGACAAAATGAATCCGCAGCCTCCCAACATTAGCAACTCAATTATTCTTCCACGTCCGTTCATGCTTCTGCTCTCACTTTAAATATCTCTGTTTCAACCGTCCCCGTTTGCGAACGGCGAGACAACACGAGTACAGCAGCGCCGACCCCGCATGCCAGAAGTGCGTCGGAGGCAATACTGGACCAAGCTGCCCCGCGCCATGAGTATTCAGGAATGATCCACAAATTGATGAGGACGTTGAATATGGCCACGCTCACATGAATAAAAGTTCGCAGCCCCTGATACCCTGCACCTGCCAGCGCATCGGAAAGAAAGAAGTGAACCACTTTCAACATCGGCAAAACTGCAAGCCACCGTAATGCTTCTACGGTCAAACGGTATTCGGCGCCCAAAATGTAAGGCACGATTCCCGCGCCAGCCAGCATCGCGATACTTACCAGGCTGGCATAACCGAGGGCACGAACAATTAATGGTTTGGCATACCGGAGCGTTGCGGAGATGCCATCCACACCAACTCTGAAAAAATTCGGATATGCCGCTGAAAGCAGCGACGCGACGGGCGCAAAACTAACATCAATTAAGCGATACGCGGCACCGTAGATTCCGGTCGCCTGCAGCGTTCCGAGGCGGGCAAGCATGGTCTTGTCGATATCGTTGTAAACGGTCTGGGCGCTTTGATTCAAAGAGAAATAGAAGCCTTCGCGAGCCTCGGCGGAACTTCGCAAAAAACTGAACGTGGGAGCTCCAAGCTTCACAAGAACCAGCAACAACGCCGCCAACGCCACGATGCTCGTGCTGCCAAAATAAAATTCCCCCCACTGCAGCGCCGATGGGTTGTGGTACAGCACAACCAAAATGAGTGCGGCAGCGAGCCGAAAAGTGCTCAGCAGTACATTTATTGAAGCGGTCCATTTCAAGAGATCAAAGGCCATAAAGGCCTGTCCGCATAATCCCGCGAGGTTCAATCCAAATAGATCAGAAGCCGCTACAAACATCACTAGTCTGATGGGGATCGTGGCTGGCACTACAAAACGTGAAAAAAGCAGAATCACTCCGAACAAGGCTGAAGTTGACAGAAATGTGGTTGATAAGGCCCTTCCCCAGTACTCACCGAACTGGCGCTGGTCGCGCGCCACATTCTTAATTAGCAGAAACCCGCTTCCCAGCGTACCAAACGGGAGAAGAAGCCCTGCAAGTCCCACTACACCGACAAATGCCCCGTAGTTCGAGGCTCCCAGGGACCGGGCAATCACTGTGAAGTACAAGGCCTGAATGGCCAGCTTGAGGCCCTGACCGAGCAACATCCAACCGGTGTTGCGGGCAAGCCGGCTTTTCTTGAGCCCTTGGAACAAGGCGAGCCTCGCCGGCATCAGTCTTGGCCCGCAGCGAGCAGTTGCAAACGGCCTGCTTTAATCAGTTCGTTTTCAATCCACTTGTAAGTGCTGTTAAGCCCAAGTTCAAGTGAAATGGATGGTTCCCATCCCAACACCTTGGCGAGTCTGGTGTTGTCGCTGTTACGCCCGCGAACACCCTGCGGCTTACCCAGGTCGTGCCGTTTAACCAGATGCTTCCTTGCGATGGTACAGATTAGGTCAACCAGGCCATTTATGGTAATCAGACGGTCGGTGCCGAGATTCAGTGGCTCGTGATAGTCCGATGCCATAAGGCGAATCAGACCCTCGACACAGTCGTCTACGTGCATGAAGGATCGCGTCTGGGCTCCATCACCCCAAATTTCGATTTCCGCATGGTCCTCAGCGAGGGCGACCTTTCTCGAGATTGCTGCGGGTGCCTTCTCTTTCCCTCCCTCATAGGTTCCGAGCGGACCATAAACGTTGTGAAAACGTACGACCCTCGTATCAAATTTGTAGTCGCGCTGATAGTAGCGGCAAAGTTCTTCGGTGAAGAGCTTCTCCCATCCGTAGCCAGGTTCCGGATCCGCCGGATAAGCGTCCTCTTCACGCAGCGGAATCACGTCCTCACTGGTCTGTTTGGAACCCGCGTAGACGCAAGCGGAGGAAGAGAACAGGAATTTGCTGACTCCGTTCAAGCGGCTTGCTTCAAGCATGTGGGAGTTGATCAGCACGTTGTTGCGGGCAATATCCGCCTGAGATGCGGTGATGTATCCGATGCCACCCATATCCGCGGCCAGGTTATAAACCTCGTCGATTCCTCCGCGTGTTGCCACTAGACAATTGTCAAACTTGCGCAGGTCGACGTGGACAAAATCAACAGCCTGGCTGGGCTCATATTCCGGTGACTTGATATCAGCGCCACGCACCCAGTATCCTTCACTCCTCAGTCGAGTAACCAAGTGATGTCCGATGAAACCGCCTGCACCGGTAACCAGTACCCTTTTCTGACTTCTCATGACGGTGATGACTCTCCTATCGAATCTGGCGCAGCACTCCCACCGCTCTCCAACTTGGAACGCGACCTTGGGTACGGAAGCAGTTCCAGGCAGACAAGCCACGCAACTTTGGGGATCGTTAGCAAATAGCGTGTCCACAAGCGACGTGGCTCCAAAGCCAGCCGATAGAGCCATTCCAGTCCGTTTTCGCGCATCCATAACGGCGCGCGGCTGAGTTTGCCGGAGTGGATATCAAAAGCTGCCCCCACGCCAAGCATTGCAGGGACTCTCATCTTGAGACGGTGCTCGTACATCCATTTTTCTTGCTTTGGGGTGCTGAGGCCGACCCAGAGTATATCCGGCGATGCCGCTGCGACAGACGACGCAACGTCCTCTTCCTCAGCTTCAGTAAGGGGACGGAAGGGAGGGCAATAAGTGCCGGCAATGCGAACCCCGTGTTTTTTCTGAAGGGCCTGTGCAAGGCGTTGGGCCACTCCGGGTCCACCCCCATAGAAGAAATGCCGATACGCATTCCCTGTTTCTCGGCAAAAATCCTCCATCAAATCCACTCCACAAACACGGGTCTGGTGCCGATGACCCTTAAAACGACCCAGATAGACTAATGGCATGCCGTCCGGCACAACCAAATCCGCTGCCCTCAAAACCTCTCTGAAGTGACCGTCTCGCTGGGACTCTGCAATGCCGTGCAGGCCTGTCACTGCCACGAAACGCGTACTCGGCTGGCGATTGTCAATCCAGGAGCACAACTGCTCTATCGTTTCGGAAATTTGCACGGCGTCTATTCGGATACCAAGAACCTGAAAACAAGGTGGCATGTTTTTTGCCCCTGACAGTCCTGTTGATGCTGTGCTCATCCTTTAGCCTGCCCCGGAACCCTTGAAAACTGCGGGAATTGTCAGCGCCAGTATTTTCAAGTCGAGCCATAGCGACCATTTGTCGATGTACTGGATATCCAACTTCATCCACTGCTCGAAGGTGATGGAGTTTCGCCCGTGGATTTGCCAAAGACAAGTGATTCCCGGAGGGACGCTGAAACGCCGCCGTTGCCAGTCCTGGTTGAAACACTGATAGTCACGCAGCGGTAGTGCCCGCGGACCGACGAGGCTCATGTCACCACGGAGCACGTTGAACAGTTGCGGCAATTCGTCGATGCTCGTCTTCCGCAACACTCGCCCAATGGGAGTGATCCGGGGATCGTTCTTAATCTTGAAGACCGGTCCGGTCATTTCATTCAGATGCAGCAGCTTTTCCTGCATGCTCTCCGCGTTGGGAACCATGGTCCGGAACTTGAACATCGTAAATTCCCGCTTATTCAAGCCAACGCGCTTCTGTGCAAAGAACACCTTTCCCGGAGAAGTCAGTTTGATCAGCAGAGCCACGACCAGAAGAAGTGGCGATAGGAGGACCAGCATCACCAGTGAGCCGGCTATGTCCAGCAACCTTTTGAACAACAACGGCCATCCGTCAATTCCGCTGTCGTTCACCATGATTTGTGCAAGGCCGTCCACCTGTTCACCTTGCAGTTGGCTGAACTTCAAGTCGAAGATGTCGGTATCAAACCGAAGAAGGATGCCGTGCTCTTTCGCGAGTTTGGCCACTTGGGCAGCTCGTTCGTAGAGAGAGCGCAACGGCAGGTAAATCGCGATTTCATCCACCACATTGTGTCTTAGGAATTCGGCCAATTCATCGTGGCAACAAGCGATCGGGAATCCGGATTGCCGGAACTGTTCCATCCCGTGCCAATCATCGTCGACGAAGCCAAGGAAGCGGTAGCCTCGGTCCGGCATGGCCTCAATGTTTCGCGCGAACTCAATCGCTCGCAAGTTGGTCCCGAGCACGAGAATGTGATGCAAATCGTGGCCCCGCTTTCGAATCGCTCCGAGGGCAAAGCGACGCAGGAACCGCGCGGAGATGACCAGAGTCGAGCCAAATGTCCAGAAAGCAGTGAGGAACTGCGGGGTTATCACGGAAATAGAAAACAGTCTGCCCTCGAGCCAGAGAAATGCAGTGGAAAATGCCATCGCGCGCAAGACGTCCACGACTTCAGCCCGCTTTGTCGACATGCGCTTTGATTGGTATAACCCGCATAAGGAAAACACGGCGTAACACAACAACATGGCAACCGCGAACAACACACAACTGGAGAGGCTGACTTTACTCGCAAAGAAAACCTCTATGCTTGTCCACCTGAAAGTCTTTATGCAAACAACGGCTCCCAAACCAAACGACAACATAATCAGTCCCATGTCGATGGCGCGGAGTGCATAAACGAAAATAGCCCGCGGAATTTCGTATTTTTGGGGTCCCATTTTTATTCGATCCCGGCTTGCAAGGTCAGTTTGGACTTAAGCTAAACACGTTCCACTTCAAATCCTTCTAATTGAATGGCGACGGACCTCTGAATCAGATCCACCGAAACCACAAGCCTTCTGTCGTCCTTTATTGCCACGAGCAAACCTTCTAATCCTTCCAGTGCGCCTCCGCAGATGCGGACTTTCTCGCCGACGTTGATGTACGAATGGGGGGCTAGCGGTATTCGCTGGCTTACGATTGCCTGTAAACTGTCTATCTGTTCCTCGGGGATGGGCGTGCCGTGGCCTGTTGCGCCGGCAAACCGAACGACTCCGAGCGTGCGCAGCACCCGTGTTCGCGGTTCCATGCCTGCTGCCAGCCGTACGAATACGTAGTTTGAGAACAAAGGGAGGTCGATCCATTTCTGGCGATCGCTCCACTGTCGCCGCTGCCGCTGAACGGGAAGAAAACTCTGCAGGCCTTTCTCCGAAAGTTCCACGCTCACCTTTTTTTCGTGACGAGGCTTTGTCTGGACCGCAAACCAGGATGAACATTCAACTTGGGGTACGCAGTCAGTTGAAAGTTGCTTCTCGGACATTATCACTCGAGACACAGCTCCGCCCTTCTCAGTCACAGAGTCGATTAACCTACGAATACAGAACAGAAGCCCGAAACAGCTTAAATTCGTTTGTACAGCGCCGCGGGAATCGGGAACGTACGTTTGTTCAGCACCGCTCCCAATACCGGGATTCTCGCCGTCCGGAGGCTCTCCGTAACTCGCAAAGCAGCCTCTCGTCGAGTTGCATTGGCCTCCAATACGAGAACCACGCCGTCCGTTAACCTGCCGATGGCCATGCCGTCGGCGTAAGCGTTCAACGGTGGTGCATCAATCAGGACGAATGTGAATTCGTTGCGCAGCTCCAACATTCGCTCTTTTATCCGTTCAGAGGTGAGAATATTCAAGGAATCGTCCTGCAGTGAGCCTGAAGAAAGCAGCCATAGATTGTCGCGGCCTGCTTGTTTTGCATAGTTGCGGATTCCGCCCTCCTGTCGCAAAGAGTCAGCGAGCCCGTAGTGGTTTTCGCCCGCAAAAAGGCCTGGTGAAGGCGGCGTGCGAAAATTGGCGTGAACAAGACAAACAGATCCGCTCACATTCTCAGCGAGCAATCGTGCTGTGATGGCACACAGCAGGCTGCAGCCGCTCCCGGAATCAATCGCTGCAAACATCACGGTTTTCGGAACTGCCTGGCCCGGCGTCAGAAACAAGCGTTGTATCAGCTTCAACGACTCCTCGCGAGCTGCCGGCGACGCATCCGCCAGGATCATCGAGCTTACCGGAGCTTGCGCCTTGTCCGCTGCTTTGGAGGGGTTCTCCGTGCGATCGGCAAGACTGCCGAATCCGATACCTGCGTGTTGAATTAAGTTGTGGTTCTTGCTCATTGATTCTCCCGCTGACCGGCGTAGGTGGGGAGGACGGCCCTCTGTTCACAAGTAGAGTGGATTCCGCCTGAGACCTTCTGATTCGCTGTGATTCTCATAATCTCCCTGACCTTGGTGTATTGTGAAACTGTCAACCAACGGTTCGACTCAAAAATGCAAGCCAAACTGCGTCGATTAAAGGACCCGGCGTGAGACTTGTAAATTGTCGACAGGTTTTCGATTGGCCGCACGCGGAGTTCAAAATGCGTGTTGCCACTGCCCGTTCTCGCCCTTGTCGTTTGCATGCTGAAGTTGTAATGATCGATTGCCATCAAAGCTAAGCTGCCTTCCTGGGGACTGATGCCAAGACGGGAATGTTCAAAATCTCGGCAACTTCATCGGCCGTACGGAATGATGGGTCGACGAGTTCCGCAAGATACCCGGCAACGACTCCGCCGATCGCCGCGATGAAGAATCCGGCGAACATAACGAAGTTCGGATTGTGCGCCGGCAAGACTGGAACGTAAGCCGGGACGGCAATTGCCACGTCGGCGATCCGACTGCGATCCAGAGCATCGGAAGTGCGCTCCTGTTCGCGTTTGTCGAGATACAGAAGGTAATTTGCTTCATTCGCTTTTGCTTCCCGCAGCAACTCCGCATGTTTCACGGCTTTCACATCCAAGCTCACCATTTCTGATTGCATGCTGTGAATTGTGTTTTCAACAGCCGTTGCAGTTGCCACTTCCGAAGCCAAGTCGGCTTTGGTCCGGGCCTCGTCCTGCCGCAGGTACTCAAACGTTGTGTCGCGGTCAGTCGTCTTGTTGACGTACTTTGCTGTCTCGGCGCTTGCGATAGCTTCTTTCGTCTGCGCAATTTCATCTTCAACTTCTTTCACCAGTGGAAAGGATGGGTCATATTTCAAAAGTAATTGCGTTCGCTTAAGCTGCGCAGCCAGCAGCGTGGAGTGTAACTGGTCCAACAGGATATTGGCGGAAATCGAGGCCTCGGCCGTGGAAGAGCGAGCGGGAGTGACGGCCATTTGCGCTTTGATGTTTTCGATGCGCTGCGTGTCGGCGGCTATTGCCTGGCGCGCATGGTAGAGATTCGCGTATGCCTGTACCAATTCTTGCGCCATGTCCGTGCGAACAACGTCCGGCGCCGCTATTCCTTCCGTTCTGCTGAAGTCCGCCAAATGGCTTTCCGATTCGGCCAGCGCCCGCTCGTATTTCTCCGTTTCTTGTGCGAAGAAATCGAATGCGCCCGCCGGCCGTTGCAGCCTTAAATGCTTTGCCAGGTAGAGTTTTCCAAGCGTCTGCAGCACGCATGCGGCAGTTTCAGGAGACGAGCTTCCATAGCGTAAGTCGATGACGTGCGAAAGCTTTTGCGCTTCCACTTTGATCGTACCCGCGAGCGCCTTCGTCGCGCCTTCTAGCGCCGCTGCCCTCTTGACCTCGGGACTGCGGAAATCAAATCTGTCCCAAAAAGAAGCGCCGCCATCCGTCAACTTGCAGGACTGCGCCACTTCCCGATACATGTCCTGCCCTTGCAGCAGGGCGACCTCCGAAGCGACATCGTCTGTCGATACAGTCTTGTTGGTTTCTTGCAAGGCCGCGCTCGCTTGTGGGCTAACCGTAGGCTCAGAGCGTTCCCGGCCCACGACCACTTGCATGGTCGACACGTAACGATTGTTAGCCCACCCCCATGCCACCACTGTTGCCGCCAAAAAAATAGCAAGGAAAGTCAGCAGAACAACTCGCTTCTTCCGAAAGAGCGGTGAAACCATGTCGCGCAATGTCAATACCGGCATTTCATCAGGATGCGATTTTTTCGTGCTCACCTTATCCACTGCTGCCTCCAAGATGTCTGTTTGCTTCGAAAGTGCGCCGGTCAGAACTTTTTCAAGGCACCGTCACGTACGGATTCAACCCGATATTGTAGGGAACGTATTGTTGGAACTTTGTGATGAATTTTTCCGGAACGTAAATCATGTCTCCGGGCCGCAGGTGCATATCTTCGCTGATATTCTTCCCTTGCAGGATATCTTTGAGCTTGAGTTCCCGAACCTCCGCCCAGTTCGCCGATACCGCACGGTAAATAAAGACCTGCGACTTAGCCTTCGGTGTGAATCCACCCGCCACGGCGACCGCTTGGGTTACGGTGATGTCGTAGCGGAGATCGTATTGCCCGGGCTTCCCGACTTGTCCCAGCACCGTAAAGAATGGCTTTTGAAAATCTGCGAGATCCACATCCACAATAGGATCGTGCAGAATATTCGCGTACGCCTTCCTCACTGCCTCGACCACGCCTGGGAGCGTTAGCCCCGCCACGTAGAGGCTTCCTGCGCCCTGCAGGGAGACGAATCCATCGGGCTGTACAATCACTCTTTGATTCAGTTCGGGAGAGAGTGGAAAAGAAAGTAACAAAATGTCGTCGCGGCAAATCCTGTAGCGCGGATTTCTCTCAGTCGCCGCCGGGCGCTCATCATCGTGAGCCACCGCAACGCGCTCTGCGATCATATTGGTAGTCGCAGGCAGGGCGCGCTCCTGTTTCGCTTGCGCTACAGTTCCGCAACTAAGGAGCAGCACAACGCCGAAAAAGCCCAGAACTCGTTTCTCCATTTCCCGCATTCTTGTTCCCTCCAAAAATCTACTTTCCAGCATGGGGGCGGAAATGCTGGGCATGTTGGCATACCACATCTCGTTTCAGTTAAGTTCCCTTCACTTCAGTCGCAAAGCCAAAAAACATTAACCCGATCCATCATCGACTTACATGTGTGCGGTGTCGCAACACAATGCGCTTTAGTAACAGGAGTGCTCCGTTCGTTGGAGCTGATTCTAGTCGTCCTCTCTAACTGCAATGTTAATCGTCGTTGAAATTCTCTGTTCGCCTTTCTGATTTAACCTTCTCGTCACAATCGCCGTAGTATAAATGGCGACATCGCTCCGCCTGATCCATCGCCTGTTCGGGTGCAACCGCCAGCACTGAGAAATTCGAAGAGTAGAAACCTTATTCAGGGACCTTGAAAACATCAGGGTCAAACCGTTGGTACGTAGTACGGGTTTATCGCCCACCCACAGGTTCTTCTGGGAAGGCAAATGGGGGTTTCTATCTTTTCGAGGTTCTCTAATTCTGCGCCGGCATCTGATACAGAAACAAATGCCGTGACTGTCGACGGCTTGGGAGAACTCGTTGCGGAGCAGCCGGTTTGTCCGGAAGCTCGCCAGCAAATAATAGAGCTCTATCATGAATTAAAGCCGTCCCTGCATGCCTACCTTTGTTGGCTGGGCATGAACTCTGATCAAGCGGAGGACGTAGTTCAAGAGACCTTTCTCCGTCTCGTGGGAAGCCGCATGCAGCGGGGCCCTGAAGATAACCTTCGCGCGTGGGTTTTTCGTGTGGCCCACAATCTCTCGATGGACGTTCACCGATTCCAACGGCGTTGGTCGTGGAACAGCCAGGATGAGTCCCGTCCCCTGAATCGGCAACAGGCAGACCCGGGGCCAAGTCCCGAACAACGCCTCATTCTGGATGAGCAGTGGAGGCGTCTACAGGACGCTTTCCACCAGCTCACACCGAAACAGCGTCAGTGTGTATTGCTGCGCGCCCAGGGGTTTAGATATCGCGAGATAGCTTGCATTTTGGGGATAAGCGTGCAGCGGGTGGGCGAACTCATGCAACGTTCCATCACCTTGCTTGAGGTTCATACATGATAGGCATTTTGAATCGGCGGAGTTTGTGCCAAAGACATCTTTCAGCCAATGCACTGCTGTTGCGAGCGATGGTCGAACTTTACAAAGACCCAGCGCCGGCACTTGGCGCCGGTGAAAGCAGCGATTTTAGGATTTTGCAGCTACGGTACTTTCGGAGACGACCCTTCACTTGCGTTCTGGCGCGCACGATTTTCATGCCGCACCGTTACACCGGCGGGAACAAACGATAGGAGCGAACTTCTCATGTCTCGATGGATTCTGAAAATAGTCTGTCTGGCCGGACTTTTGTGCTTGAGCGCTTCTGCACTGTGTTCGCAAACTGAAAACGCCCAAATCTCCGGCCAAGTCACGGACCCGCAGGGGTTGCCTGTAGTGGGAGCGAACGTTCAGATCGTTAACCAGGACACGCAGACGAAGAAAGAGGTAAAGACTGATGAGTCGGGGCACTATGTTGTTTCCGGTCTTCCCACGGGACTGTACAAGGTCATTGTCCAGGGCGAAGGCTTTGGCATCACCACGAGTGATGAGATTACCTTGGCCGCAGGGCAGTTGCTCGTCCATGACGTGCAACTGAGCGTACGTCAAGAAAAAGCCTCGGTGACTGTGCAAGCCAGTGGTACCGGTCAGGTTGAGACAACCAATGCGGAGGTTGCGGGGACTATAAATGAAACCGAGGTCAAGACCTTACTGCTTAACGGACGAATTGCATTTCAACTCATCGCCCTCGTACCCGGCGTGAGCAACCAAACAGGACAGGATGAAGGGAAAACGGGCGTGGCTGGCAGCGCGAAGTACAGCGTGAACGGCGGCCGCGTGGAATACAACATTTTTGAAGTCGATGGAACCGATGTTTTGAATAACGGAATCAACGCAGCGCGCGGCTCAAACACGTTTATCGTCAATCCAAGCGTCGATGCCATCGGCGAAATGAAGGTTCTCACCTCAAATTACGGCGCCATGTATGGCAAGACAGCGTCGGGGATTGTTCAGATCACGACCAAGTCAGGAACGGCTGGTTTTCACGGTGATGGCTACGAGTTTATCCGCAACGAAATGTTCAATGCCCGCAACTACTTTGACCAGACGAAATCGGCTCCGCTCTACCGCCGGAATGACTTCGGATTCACTTTGGGGGGACCGGTTTATATTCCCGCGCACTATAACACTACCAAACAGAGAACCTTTTTCTTCTTCTCTCAGGAGTTTCGATACGAGAAAACTCCGGTCGCCTACAACCAGGCAGTTCCGTCAAACGCAGAGCGCGCCGGAGATTTCAGCGACGTTTGTCCGCAGGATAAGACACTTGCGATTACGACGCAGAATAAGTCTCTTTATCCGGATTGTCCGGTTATGGGATTTTACCAAAGCACTGGAGACTACTACCGTTCCGGATACAACGGGACAGTTTCGGGCTACGCTACGGACCAAGTTCCGATCGATCCGACTGCTCAGGCATTGCTGGCATCCAATCTCCTGCCTGCTCCAAATGCGGTGAGCGGGTGCAATTCAACAGTGTCCACGCCCTCTAACCCTGCTTGCTACGTCGCCTCTGTCTCGCCCAGTACGAACTGGGGCGAATCGCTGTTTCGAATCGACCACAACCTGAGCAACTCGGAAATCCTATCGTTCCGGTTCATTCACGATTCCTGGAGTACAAACGTGCTCACACCCCAATGGGGCGTGGTGGAGAACAGTTTTCCAACAGTACAGAACCATATTAACGGTCCAGGGCTGAGCATGATCGCCAGCCTTGTAAGCGTGCTTCCAAAAGGGTTTGCGAATCACCTGTCGTTTGGATACGTAGCTGCCAATATCAACCTCACGCAACTTGCGGGCCCGGGCGTCAACCTTGCACGTCCGGCCGTTCTAGATGAAGCATGTCCAAAGGACAGCACAGGCACACTAAATTGCTTGCAAACCGGCACGGGTCCTACACCGGCCACCTCTCCGACCGGCCCAATTGGAGCCTTTTTCGACAACAGTTTCGGGGGCAAGATACCAGCGCTTCTATTTAAGGGCACAAATGGGGCCTATGGCTCACATGGCTTCTACATCGATACGGGGTACACACCTTGGAAAGACACCACTCCCACCTATACCTTGCGTGACGATGTGACTAAAACATTCCGCAAGCATGCACTGCAGTTTGGTGTGGAGATAATTGTCGCCCAGCAGAACGAGTTGGGAGCGGGAAATGGACTAAACAGTGGAGATGTACAAGGACTTTTGACGTTCAACGATCAAGGAGCTGGCTCTAGCCCCACGACCGTCCTCGGTACATGCATTGCCACTGCTGCCTGTTCGGCGCAAGTTGATACTTCGAATGCTTTTGCAAACTTTCTCGGTGGCCAAGTCGCCTCCTATCAACAGGACAGCAGTCAAAACAAATATTACAACCGATACAAGTTGGCAGAGCCTTATTTCCAGGATGACTGGCACTTGACGCCCAGGTTGACCGTCAATTTAGGCATCCGTTTCGGATTATTTGGCTCTTGGTACAATTCCAAGGGCACCGCTTACAATTGGGAAGCTTCCGCCTATAATCCTTCCATTGCCTCTGGTGTTTTTCTTGACCCTAGTTTTGGATTCTTGGTGCGTCCGGAGTCCTCGAGTTCGGGGAACAGTCTGGTAGCTGTCGCATCGAACTTGAGCAATCCCGACCCAGCGATTATCAACGGCATGGTGCAGTGCGGGGCCAATGGTGTCCCGAAAAGCTGCATGAGCAGCCACATCTTCAATCCAATGCCGCGCGTCGGAGTTGCCTGGGACGTTTTTGGAAATGGCAAAATGGCTGTCCGCGCCGGTTATGGAATATTCTACGAACACGGCACCAGTTATGAAGCGAATACGGGATCGCTGATTGGCAGTGCACCGCTGACCTTAAGTCAAACCGAACTAAATCCACCGAGCTATCAATGCCTTGGAGGTTATGGCCGCCTCGGGACACCTTGCAGCAGTTATTTTGCGCAAGACGCTCTAAGCCCAGTGATCACAGGCCCCGTCGCTTTTCCGATCAACGTGACTTCGATCCCCACCCAGGCGCTTTACCCATATGTGCAGCAATGGAGCTTGAGCCTCGAGCAAGGAATCAACAAGGGGCTCACGGTGACCGCCGCCTACGTCGGAAGCAAGGGCACTCATCTTACAGCCGTACGAGACCTGAACCAAGTCCGTCCTGTGGATCCTGCCTTCAATCCTTATCCCGCCGGCCGCCCGATAATTTGGCCTCTAGATTGCGCAAGCAACCCGGGCGGCGGAATCTTCGAATTGGGCGGTGCGGGAAGCGCTAATCCGAACGGAGGCACTGTCGTTACCGTCGGGCAGCCAGCTTGGGTAAATCTGAACGTTGCATGTTACGGTGTTCCCGGATTTGGAACTCCATTCAACCCCAGCGTTTTTAGGCCTTATCCCACGTTGGGCAGCATCTTGTCCGTAGCCAATATGGCGGATTCCGACTATAACGCCTTGCAACTCAGTCTGCGGCAGTCGGTTGCGCCCTTTGTATTCGGAGTTTCCTATACGTACAGCCACTCGATCGATGACTCCTCAGACCGTTCCGATGCGGACTTTGTAAATTCCTACGACCTGGCAAGCAACAAGGCCAGTTCCAATTTCGACGAGCGTCAGAACTTAGCCTTTAACTTTATCTACGATCTTTCCCTCCGAAAGTTCTTGAACACATGGACTCATCTGTTCGACGACGATCCTACGAATGAGCTCGCGCCACATGGCTCCTCGAGCAGCGGCGCTTTTCTGGACTCTTCCCCGGCAAGACTTCTGCTGGATAGCTGGCAGATGTCCGGCATAGTCATTCATCAAACTGGGACTCCGTTTAGCGTAATCAACGGCGGAAGTCCGGGAGGCATTGGCGTTTCGGACAACGGGGGCGTGGCCAACTATTTCGGAACGGGATCATACGCCGATTGCGTCGGCAGTCCTTATATTCCGGTGGCATACGGCAGAGACATCCCACAGACGTTCGGGCCGCTCTTGTACAATCCGGCGGCGTTTGTCGCTCCGCGCGGTTTAACGTTTGGCGACTGTGGGCGCAATTCACTCCATAACCCCGGCCGCACCAATTTCAATGTCTCTTTGTTGAAACACTTCAAGGTTTTTGGTGAGCGAGATCTGGAGTTTCGCGCCGAGGGGTTCAACATCTTCAACCATACACAATTTCGGATCTACGACCCGTCGCATCCCGGCAACACCGGCAACAACGTCATTGGTTGCTATGGCCCGGCGAGCACCGGTTATTCGGCCGCCGGCGGCGGTGGAACAGATTGTCTGACCGGCAATTCATTTCTCCATCCGGTGGATGCTCATGACCCGCGTATTCTCCAATTCGGCCTGAAGTTCAGCTTCTAGCATCACGGCCGGTACCCTGCGGGCCTCCAGGAGCGAACAGTTTCAGGGTTCCAAAAGGTGCGGTGAACCCGTTTATCGTAAAACGTAAGGAGCAAGCATGTTAACTGCAAAGCGAGCTAGCAAATGCCGGCAACAGGCGGTATACCTAAAGAGTTCCAGATACCAGCGGTCTGAATCACTATTGCGGCTCGCATTTCTGGGGCTCTGCGTCGCTGTCCTGGGCGCAGGTTGCGGGCAATCCGCCAAATCGACCACTTCTCCGCCAACTGCGCAAGCCCAAGTCGATTTCTATTTCGGCGGGCCGTTCAGTATCCCCGGAAGTGATTTAGGACGTAGCAGTTCGACTTTCGACCACACTGCGAACCAGGTCAGCGTGTCCAGCATCATCAGCAAGAGTGTGAATGGTGTCGCTACTCTGGTACCGACCGCAGTCGTGAACGGCACGTTCACAGCTGCCGATACGGGTTTCTTGAAAATTACGGAAAACGTTGCACCGGACAGTTCAGGTGCTATTACCGCGCAAAATCCTCCTCTGACGGGCGCTTGGGCCGTGGAAATCCCAGGTGCTGGTGTGTTGGCAAACCTTCTCAATGTGGAGGGGGCCTCCCTTCGTGCGGCACCAGTAGCAATGGCGGAGAACACGGTTTGTCCTTCTTCCTCGCCCCAGGCCCCGTTTCTATACGTGACCGTGCCGAAGGCGAGCCTCACTCAAGACACTGCGGACTATGGAAACGCAACCATTGTTGTGCAAGGTTCCGCCGTCAACTTCAGTACTCAACCATTCTTGGTCGGACCTGTGCAGCAATCTCCTTCCAACGTGACGGGGGGTTGCTCGATTACGGTCCTTGGTGCGCTGACCGCCTATCCCTTGAATTCCTTCGGGAACGCTTCCAACCTGGAATTGATCAGCATTGCGCCCTCGGGCCTTTTGGTGAGTTATTACTTTCAGGGCACGGGCAATTCGTCGGCAGGCGCTTTCGGCGGTGGGACCGGAGTAATGGGTGTTGTCGAGCCGTCAACCCCGGTCAACGTCAGTTCTGTTATAGGAGCACAGTACGGCGGCTTTGTGTACGCACCTCTGAATAACGTCTCCGAGAACTACGATATTACTGTACTGGCTTCCGCGTTCGGAGATGATACCGCAACTTCCCAGGCTTGTTCCGCCCTACAATCCTCCCTGGCGGCCAATAATGGGCAGGGGGCCGGTACGGTTCCGGCTCTTCCTTCCGCGAATAGCCTCTTCGGCGGAGAGTTCCTTGTGAGCACGAGCAGCGGCAACGTCAACGACCCCACCGGATCAAGTGGCTCGGAAAACTGCGACGTCGCGATTGACCTCGGCCAGCAGGACTCGACATTCAACGGATTGTTCCCGAGCGCCACCGTGTTTATCGGGTCGAACTATCCTCCCTACAGTGCCTCCAACCCTTGGATATGCTCTGACACCGGCTCCACATGCGCCGTCTCTTTTCCGGCAGCCGCGATCGTCGGACAAGTGCAAGGGCAATACGTAATTTTCGTGGTTGCGAGCTCCACGTCCTCCCCACCAGCTCGTCTGCCGGATAATTTTGGCGGCCGGCCAACTCAGCCCGTCGGCATTTACCTGTTCCAGAAGACACAGTGAATCCGCGGACTTGAATTCACGCAAAAAACACGGTTTCAACAGCACGGGCCTGGAATTCTCGCTCGCGCATGTCGCTCCATTTGAGCGAGAGCCGTGCTCGAACTTCATCCGTCCTAAGATTCAATTGCACAAACAGATTCGCGGTTCCCTTGCAATTCCAAGTCGCTTTCTAGTCTCGAGGGGAGCACTACACCCGTGAAATACAAAACTACAAAGAACATCATCCCACCGAGAAGAAAACTCACTATCGTAAACTGCCCGGCATGCTGGGAGTTAGAACCTCCCAGGTATGAAAATACATGGTGAAACGACCCCAGGCCTGCAAATAGACACGCATAAGGAAAAACCCTATCAAAAAGCTCTTCTTCAACATTAAGCCTCTTTAGGATGACTCCAATTGCTAAAAGAAGCGGCACAATGGCAAGGTTATTCAGTCGTGTCAGGTTAGCCCCTGTAATCATCGGCCCGCCCAAAATTGGTTGGGAGCAAATTAGAATCACACTTCCCAACAGGAGAAAGATCTTGGTTCTTTCTGATCCAAGCCACTTTTTTGGCGAATAGCAAAATAGAAAAGCAAGAACAAAACAAACCGGAATCACAAATGGCACTAACGCTCTGAACAGAAAAACAGACAATTCTTTCAGGCTAAAGGAAGTGCTGGTCCAATTCAAAAGTCCGACTAAATGTGCCTCATTGATGTTGGGTTGGGCGTACTCGGCGGCCAGCTTTCCTGCACCCTTGTAGACGAGAATTCCGACGGTGAGTACAGCAATTGAAAAGACCGCCTTTTTCAGTTTGCTACCGAAAGGTTTTGCTGCTGGCCAGACTAAATAAGCCCAACCTAAAATGAGCGGAATTATAAGCAAAGCCGTTTGACGGCTTAAGGATGCCAGGAGAAAACCCGATAAAGTAAACCAAGGCCTCTGCTTAAACAATCCAAGGGCGACAATGACAAGCCCCAGTTGAAACGAAAGATCAGTTAAAACAAAAGGAAGCGCAATATAAAAACGAAATGTATAAGGACTAAGAACGAAAAAAAGGAGAAGGATATTTATTCCACTCTTTGGCAGGGAAAGCTCAGAGAGCAATCTCGCAAATATGAAAACGATGGCTAAAATAAGAAAAAAAACGACCACAAAGAACCAGGTTCCTACGGATAGATTCGTCAACGATGAAATCGCCCCAACAAGGTAGGGGATGGCTTCCCTTTGAGCATGGTGGAAGGGAATACGCAAGGCGGCCGAAGGCAAATGGGGAAAAGCCTGGGCAATTGCAATATAAGAATACGAGTCCATCCCGGCAAATTCGATAAGGGATTGATCGGGAGAGCGATTTGTCGCGAAAAGCAAAAGCAGAAGGATAAAACAAAAGAGATAATTCCCTGACTTAGGTTCTGCAAATCGACTCGATGCTGCGGGATCTGGAAACCTTGCGAGTCCTCCGAACGTCGGACTCTCATTGCTTTTCACTTCAGAATGCTTCACATGGTTCATAGGACTAATGTTCAGAATTCGTGATGCCGGGGGTTTTGCGGCGAATTCTTTGGACCTCTGCCTGCAAAGAATCTCGTGCCGCAGCGAATGTATCCTGCACTTCGCAGCCGCTTTCGTTATAACCTACTGAATTTTAATGACAATGAGGTTAATTCCCAGAAGCAATCCCATGAACACGTTCAAGCGGTCCGGCGTGCGCGCTGTGCAAACCAGCGTATCTCAGGACTATGGACTTGACCGGGAGGCAGTGGGAGAGGTTCCTCAGGCCATTTGCTGCAAGGAATCGGCGACCTGGAACGCCTGACGCGCACGTTGAAAGAACAGTTGCTGCGGCTGCGCAGCTTCTGCGATCTGGAAGAACTGCGTCAGGAGCTGCAGGCTTTCAAAGAACAGTACAACGAACACGGACTCTTCGATCGAAATGGCATTGAGTCATTGCAGCGGCCTGGCCAGGACTTGCCTGCCCTGGGAGTTGTCTCATGTCTACCCTCCTGAGCTATCCAAGAAATTCCGAGCAGTACAATTCCAAATCGCTCTCTCTTCTTCCGTGAATTTTCCGATTGTTTCTAAACTTTATTCTCGCGACCCTTGAAAATCCTTGTCGAGACCGTCGTATACCGTGACAGAACAACGTTGCGCTCTCTCTTCTATCTTGTGCGGCGATTGTGTGGTCAATCGTATTTATCACAAATGTTATAAATAATTGATTATCTCGTGACGCTACTTAAACCAGGCTCGCGTACAACGGTGAGCAATAGCCTTGAGCAACCCTAGCTTGGAGCGCGGCGAAGTGTGTCGAGTTCGTCGCTCCGGCTGCTCTTGCTGTTATTTCGTTTAAATCACGGAAGGGCTTCCCCTGCTCGCTCTTCCATGGTGCGGTCGTTTCACTTAATTCTAAGGAGGAAACATGAAAGTAATGAAGTACCTTGTTGTGCTCGCAATCGCTTTCTTCACGATCGCGAGTCTTTCAAACGCTCAGACCGTCGCTTTTCTTGGCGGCGGCTCGTCAGCCTTGTTTCTGGAACTGGGACAAGCTGCGGCCACCTACGAGGGAGGCCTAGGCACGGCCTGCATCTGGTCACAAGGTTCGACCCCCGGCAGCATTGTTGCCAGGGATAACCGGACTTCTACAGCCACCGACGAAACGGGAAATATCTGGGTTGTCTGGGGCGCTGGCACCGGCACTTGTGCTGTTCCTGCCGGTTCCTGGAACGTCTACTCCTACATGTCGTTGGATTCGGTCTTGGGGGATAGGTGCTACTTTGAAGTGGATTCCAGTGGAACCCCAGGGTGCGTCCAGATCATGACCGTCGCCGCCGGCCTTGCCGGCGCTAACAAGCTGTGCTACCCGTCAGCATCGAGTTGCACGTCCTTTGGGGACTTGTCAACGGGTATTCCGCAACCAGTAATTAACGCGCTAAACGGCCAGCATTGGTTTGTGGCCGGCACAGACATTCGTCCGGAAGACGCCAAGTACGCCACCTACCGGGCGCTTGCCCCTTGCGGACAGGCTATCATCCGCCAGCCCTTTGACCAAATCTCGCGCCAGGCGTACGGCCTTGGATACGGCCCCGGGCCCGTCGGCACATCAATTGTCAGCTTTTACAGCACCGGTTCCTTTCACGTGCTCGATTTCAACATTACAGGCTTTGATCCAATCGACACATCCTCTCCCGTCCCTGCTTACACGGTTTCCACGGTTGGCGCACAGCCTATCGTTGTTGCAGTCGCCCCTGCCGGTGGCACCGCCATTGGCGCCGCAACCGACATTCCCTTGAACGTGTTGGAGAATTTCTACACGGGCGTCCTTGGCCGGTCTACCGATTTGCTCGGTCCGACAACGACTCAAGCCGTAACGACCCTCGTTCGCGAACCGCTGTCCGGCACCTTCAACACATTCGAATGGAGTGCGGTTAACAACTCTCAGTTCCACGGCTCGCAGGAGTTCTTGAACTGCAGCGGCACTGCGGTCCTTTCTAATCCTATGAATCTTGAATCCGCCAACGGCGCTCTCATTAATAGCCAGTTCGCATTTCGGCGCCGCGTCATCGGCACGGGCGAGATGGTTAAGCAAATCCAGAGCGCGAGCTCTACCGACGACCGCCTTGGTTACTTCTTCTGGAGCGCCGGCAACGCGTCCGCCTTCACCGACACCAATGGCAAATACCTGACCGTGAACGGCGTCGACCCCCTCACCAACGGTTACACCGATGGTATTTTCCCTGGCGCCGACTCGGGCCACCCACTCACCAACGTCACGTTCAAGTACCTGAATCAGGGCGACTATCCCATCTGGTCCGCACTCCGCCTGGTAAGCACTTCCCCGACTCCCGCTGGTGTCACCAATCTTATCCTAGCGGCGCAAACACTCAATACCACCCAGTTCGACTTCATTCCCCTGTCGAAGCTCAACGTGTGGCATTCCCACTTCCAATACTACGGCCTCGGCCTCACCAATGTTGCTGACGGCACCACCATCAACCCAGCCACTCCCGGCGACCTTTGCAACTCGTCCGGCGCTCTCGCTGAAGCCGGTGGTGATGTGGGCGGCTCGACCATCCTGAAGCAGGCCAACCACGATTTCTGCGCCGACTTCTCGGTCACAATCGGCATCGCCAACGTTACCAACTAAGAATCGAATCCAAACGCTTCACCGGATTTGATCGGAAGGAGGGCGGACCGGAGTTCACCGGCACCGCCCTCCTTCATTTTTCTTGCTGTAACAATGCTGTGATACCTATGACTAACCAAGAATGAATCAGCAGTGACGTTCAGGAGTGTATTGGAGGCGGCTCCATGAAGGAAGCGCCCAATCGGGACGCCGTTCTAAAATACCGCCCGGACATAGATGGGCTCCGGGCTGTGGCTATTTTGAGTGTTTTGACGTTTCACCTGTGGCCTTGGAGGGTGTCCGGGGGATTTGTGGGCGTTGATGTTTTCTTTGTTATTTCCGGCTATCTCATCAGTGCTATTTTGTTCTCGGAAGTCGCCACCGGCCGTTTTTCTGTGCTGGGGTTCTATGACCGGCGAATTCGGCGAATCTTTCCCGCCTTATTCGTCATGCTGATCGTCTTAAGTGCGGTGATCGGGTTGTTCCTGCTCCCGAACGAGTTCGTCGATTATGCGAAATCTGTAATTGCAGCTACCACCTCTTCTTCGAACTTCTATTTCTGGCGTCATTCTGGCTATTTTGATGCCCCGATGTCAAAGCCGCTTCTGCACACGTGGTCGCTTGCGGTCGAGGAGCAATTTTATCTTCTGTTTCCGATCTTTCTATTGATCACACGCCGCTTCTTTCCAAAAAGGCTAAAACAGGTCGTCGTGCTTCTTTTTTCAACTTCGCTCGCGGCAAGCGTGGCCATTTTGCATTACAACCCGACGACCGCGTTTTATATGCCCTACACGCGGGCGTGGGAGTTGCTCCTCGGGACGGTCATTTCTTTAGGATTCTTCCCGCGCCTTCAGCCAGCATGGGTGCGGAACGCTGCCACCCTGTTGGGCATTGGCATGATCGCCTACTCCGCCTTGCGATTCAGTCCTGAGACACCTTTCCCGGGATTGGCAGCTGTGCTTCCGTGCGCGGGGTCCGCCTTGATTATTGGGGCCGGCGAATCAGGTTCGACGCTCGTTGGGAAGGCGCTTTCCTGGCGTCCGATGGTTTTTATTGGGCTTATTTCCTATTCTCTGTATCTTTGGCATTGGCCCGTGATCATTTTGAATGATCTGGGGTTGTCAGTGAATTTCAGCGATTTCGTGCCACAGACATGGGCATTCGTTCTCTTGATGCAAAGGGGCAGCAGAACGGTGGAGCTTCTGATCTGTTTTGTGTTGGCGATCCTGTCCTGGAGATTCGTCGAGCGTCCGTTCCGCAACCGTCCGCGGAGAATCGAGCGAATGCCTCTTTTTGCCCTCTCTGCAGCGGTCATGGTAGTGCTTCTTCTGTGCTCAGCGACAGTGATTTATGCCAGTGGTTTCCCAGCGCGGTTCCCGCGTCGCGCCGTGCAAGTTGCATCCTTCCGTACGCCTCCCGATTCGATTGTCGGGCAATTGGGCGATTGTGTGATTACCTACGACAATCAAGACACAGTCTTTGAAAATGGCCAGTGTCTGCAAAGGGTTTCCAACAAGGACACTTACTTGCTCCTTGGCGACAGCCATGCCGCAGCACTGTGGGACGGTTTGCGGACCTCACTCCCGAACTCCAATGTTGTCCTGGCAGCCGCCTGGGGATGTCCTCCTTCGGTTCACCCCGAAATCCTTCAGGAACATTTGGGGGAAGTTGGCGCGCTTTGTAACAATATGATGCAGTTCATATTTCAGAAATACCTGCCATCTAATCCGATCAAGGGTCTGCTCGTTGAAGCGCGCTGGAAATCGAAGGACCTGAATGGAGTGGAAGGGATTGTTGATTGGGCCCAGGAGCGTAGCATAAACGTAATCCTCATTGGCCCCGTGGCTGAATACGACGCGCCGTTACCCCGCCTGCTGGCGTACGCCATTGCACGGAATGAGCCCGATTTGCCCCGGCAGCATCTCCAAAGCTACTCGTCCCTCGTGGATGAGCAGATGCGCAACTTGGCCGAGAACAAGTGGCATGTTTCCTACATATCTCTCTATCAGGCCACTTGCCAAAGCGATCATTGCCTTGAATATGCCGACGAAAAGAACGGAATTCCGCTATTGAAGGACGGCGACCATTTGACCGCGGACGGTTCGAGACTTTTGGTCCGCCGATTGCCGGGTCTTAGCAAACTGGAGAGTCTCGATGACAAGCTTCGTCCCGACTAGGAAGTGTATGGTCGCGCCAATACATTCTGTACCAGCGAGATTCGCAGTTCGCAATCGAAGGTGCCTGGGGTTGCGCCAGGCAGCAAGCATACGGCGGAACAGATTGTTCCGCCGTATGCCAGATTGATTGAGCAAAACTCACAGGAGATCGTATGCGCATTATGAGTGTTTATCTGTTCTTTTTGGCCCTTCTTGCCATGTCCGGCGGGGCATACGCCCAACAAGATGCCGCGCCGAACGTGAAAAGGGCGGAAGCCCCGGCAGAAGGAAAAGCTGCTCCCGCACAGCCTGCGGAAAACTGGGCTGTGCTCGACGACCTCAAGACCGGCCTGCTGCCTGCGGCGGTGGCCGTCGTGCAGCGTGACGAACAGCCTGATTTCGTGCGTGAAATGGTTCGCGTGCAATGGCGTCACATTGACTCAATCGACCTCTGGATCACACGCCCCAAGGTTCAAGGGAAGACGCCGGTGGTTCTCTACCTTTATAACTATACCGACCCGACCGAGCGCTTCCACGACAACGGGTGGTGCAAACGCGCCACCGCCGATGGATTTGCCGCCGTGGGGTTCGCCTCCGCTCTATCGGACTATCGTTTTAAGGGCCGGCCCATGAAGCAGTGGTTCGTCAGCGAATTGGTCGAGTCTTTGGGAAGCAGCGTGCACGACGTACAGCTGATTTTGAATTATTTGTCAGATCGTGGTGACATGGATATGGACCATGTCGGCATGTTTGGTATGGGTTCTGGAGGTGCGATTGCCATTCTCGCCGCTCATGCGGATTCCAGAATCAAGGTTCTCGATCTCCTCGACCCCTGGGGCGATTGGCCTGACTGGTTGGAGTTTAGTCCCGTGGTCCCCGACAACGAGCGCCCAAGATTTCTTACTCAGCAGTTCTTGAAATCCGTCGCCCCTCTCGATCCGGTTCTTAACCTCCCATCTCTAAAAACGCGAACCCTTCGGCTGCAACAAACGTTGAGCGAACCCGTCACGCCGAAATTGGCTAAGGAGCGCATTGCCGCTGCGGTGCCGGACTCAGCTCAACTCGTAAAGTACACGAATGCCGAGGATCTCCTGAAAGCTTGGAAAGTTACGGGGCTATCGGGCTGGATCAAACAGCAGATGCGCTCCCAGAAGCCAAAGGAAGTTGCGATGCACGCTGAGTGAGCCTTAACAAACACTAAGGGATGGAGCATTGGGGCGTTTCGTCTGCCTTCGCGGTCCGGTTGCCCGGATTCAAACGTTTGTCACAGAGAATTGTTCGTGGGTTCACGGAGGCTTGAGTACGATAAGGCGGCCAATGCCCTCTCGTAGAGGTTCAGATTCAGGTCTTGGATCTCTTCGCTCAACCTCAGAGATTTGGATAGATAAGCCACTGATCGTGACCGAGGTCTGCTTCCGGCTTTCTGCAAGGACAGTCCGTCCATCGTGGCAGGTGGCACCATCTGAGGAAAGGGCATAAAGGGAGACGAATTCTATGCATGGGAGCGGAGCAGGCGCAATTTGGCTTGGGCCAATGGGTTTGACCAAAAAGGCCTTCGTGACTCGTGGACGAAGGGGAGAGCGATTTTCCCGGAGCGTTATCGTTCGCGCATTTCTGTTGTCTGCGGTTGGCCTGCCCATTTTTCTCGCCATCGCCGGTTGTACGACAGGCCCGGGAAAAGGCAACCTTTTGCAGACGCAAACTCCCATCATTTCCGTGGCCATCACGCAAGCTCCACCTTCCACTTTGATCGTAGGCAGCATTGCACAACTTTCCGCTACGGTTAGTAATGACATCGCGCAAGCGGGAGTCGACTGGGTCGCAAGCTGCGGCAGCGCTCCCAATTGTGGGTCCTTTTCTCCTTCGCACACCGCCAGCGGTGCCACTACGGTCTTCACTGCTCCTCTTGCTGTCCCCTCCAAAAAGACTGTCACCGTCAGCGCTCTTTCCACCACCGACCACAGCAAAGCCAACTCCGCCACTCTCACCGTCATTTCCACTGTCACTGGTGTCACTATTACCCAAACTCCGCCCAGCTCCGTTCCCGCAGGAGCCACTGTCACGATTGCCGCTACGGTCGCCGGAGATCCATCGAACGAGGGAGTGGACTGGAAGGCGACCTGCGATACCGCAATCGGTACGGTGGATTGCACTCCCCCCGGCTTCCACTCGCCATCCGGAGCCACCGCAACGTTTACTGTACCTGGGTTGATTGGTACACCACCCGTCACCGTGAACAGTGTGATTCTTACTGCGTATCCAACCGCGGACCATACCTACAGCGCTTCTGACTATTTCGCAGTGACCGCTCCCATTTCAATTAGCATTACGCAAGCGCCCCCGAGCACACTGCTGATAAATGCCACCACAACAGTCATAGCAGCGGTTTCCAACGACACCACGAATTCCGGCGTCACGTGGTCGGTCAGCTGCGGCGGCAATCCCTGCGGTTCTATCTCTCCCACGCAAAGCGCCAGCGGTGCCGCGGTGACCTTCACTGCTCCACCGATCCCGCCGCCTGCGGGGATACGCACGCCCAACGGTGGAGTTACTATCACAGCTTCGGCGACAGCAACCGGAGCGCAAGTCAGCGCGAGTGTTGAAGTCACAATTGTGCTTCCGATTTCCGTGACGATCACGCAGGGAGTGCCAACCGGCTCCATGATCGCAAGCAGCAGCGCGTCCCTGGCGGCCACGGTGAGCAATGACACAGCCGATGCAGGAGTGGACTGGACGGTAGCCTGCGGCAGCACCGGAGCGTGTGGAACCTTTTCTCCGGCGCATACAGCCAGCGGTGCCACCACCACGTTTACCGCACCCGCTTCGGTACCGTCGGGTAACACTGTCACGATTACAGCAGCCTCAACCACAGACCCAACCATGACCGCTGTCGCAACCGTCACAATTACCGCTAGTGTGCCTCCCAACAGTTTGTTATCGGGCCAGTATGTCATGTTGCTGACCGCCAAGAACTCCGTAAACGGTTCATTTGCCCTCGCCGGAGTGATTTCCGGAGATGGGGCTGGCAACATCACGGGCGGCACTTTCGATTTAGTCGATGCATCGGGGAATGCTTCCACGAGTGTTGGCTTAAACTCCGCCTCTCCCAGCACCTACTCGTTAGGTTCCGATGGGCGTGGCCAGATTAAGTTACTGATCGATACTTCATCGCTTAACGGTTCTTTTGGAGTGGCCGCCTCGGGGGCAATTACCTTGAGCGTTGCTTTTATTACTCCTCAGCAAGCGCTCCTCAGCGAAATTGACAGCTTCGGAAACGGCACTGGAACTCTCAATCTGCAAAACCTGCAGTCCTGGCCGGGGACACTTAGCAACGGGACTTATTCGTTGAAGCTATCGGGATCCGAGGCGTCTAGACCCACTGCAGGCTATTTTGTCGCCAGTGCTGTGACCATCACTTCCAGCAACTCCTACTCGTACATCACAGACCAGTCAGACAACGGAGAAATCACGAGCGAGCCGTTCACCGCTGTTTCAAGTGGCTTCATGAGTGGCGTAGCAGCGGACCAGAATGGCGAGCTGCGGTTGAATCCTGTTAATCTGGGCCTGCCAACCAAATTCTGGCTAGATTTGTGGATCGTCGACGCAACTCATTTCGTGGTCATCGATTGGAGAGACTCGTTCCTTGGCACGCCTCCGGCCATTTTCGCCGGCTACCTCACCGGGCAACCATCCTCTCCCTCTCTTTCTGGTACGTATGCGTTTACCGAAGCCGGTGCCACCACTGCCTCTCAACCGCAGGTGGCGGGAGGAATCCTCACCTGCGGTTCAACGGGCACACTGGATGTTGTTCCGCTTGCTGGCACGGCTTTGACCAATCAGCCGATTAGCGCGACTTGCGCGGCGCCAGCCAATGGGCGCGGAGTGATTGCAATCTCCGGCGCCACAACCGCTGGCATCAGCCAATTTGCGGCTTATCCCACCACAGACCAGGGGATTTACCTCCTCGAAGTCGACGGCGGTGCGGCCGGAACTTCCGGTCCTTCCGGTGCCGGTGTGGCTCTGCAACAAACCTTGTCCGCTCCCGTCTCCGCTTCTGCTTTCAGCGGGCAATATGCTTCGAATTTCGCAGCCTCTACGGTGCTTGGTTCTGAAATCTTTGCTGCTCAATTCGTAGCCGATGGCGTTTCTTCAATAACCGGACAGGCCGACGTGAACTCCTTCAATACCACCGCCGCTCCCCCAGCCAGTACCTCATCGTCTAACGCGGCCCTGACCGGTTCGTTCACCGCGAACGCCAACGGGCGTTTCCCGCTGATGCTCACTTTGGCACCCGCTACTGGGCAACCGACACCGGAAATCACCGCCCTAAACCCAGTCTGTTACCTAGTTGACGCCAATACGTGCCTGCTCCTCGGGTTGGACTCAACCGCGCCTGGCACAGGCATCCTGATACTGCAGAACACCGGTCTCTAACGCGCGGGATTTGACTGATGGCCCTGAACGCTGATGCAAGCGACCGTTCATCATGCCCGGATTCCAGGCATCGCCTGCGACGGAGCGCTTACTAATCTGTACGGGGAGGTTGCATGGCTGCACGTTCTATTTCGCTCACGCTTATCTTTGGTTTCATCCTGACCTGTTCCTCGGAGTTCCTCGCGACTTGCTTGGCTCAGGAGAACCCGAATGCCTCAACAACTGGGACCGATATAGTGGCGGCAGACTGCCCGCCCTTTACTGCTTTCCCGCAGTTGGCGATGACGGTTGTGGTGTCATGCCAGAAATCGGACTCCGTCGCTGTCACTATGCCCCTGAAACCGGATGCTCAGGGTCGTGCCCGCGAAAAGACAATCCGCGGTATCTTTGAATTTCGCGAATATCGAATAACCCAAGTCGACCAGCAAGACTACGCATTTCAGAACCTGATGCAATTGATTCCCATGGCCGGTTTCATCGCCAAATACTCGGACAACTCCTCAACAATCACCGCGCGCAACGGTGGCACCTGGATTCTCATCAACCTCCGGGGCGATTCTTACAACATAAGCGTAGTACGTGACTCACAACCAGGCTGCGCAGGTGTCAAAAATGCGGAAGAAATATCTCATGAAATGGAGACTCATAATCGCGCAACCATTTACGAGATCCAATTCTCTCCCCAGAACCAGATCATCGAGGGAAATAACTCGCAAATCCTCAACGAGGTACTGAACTACGTCAAGCAAAATCCGTCTCTCTCTCTGGTAATTGAAAGCCACAAGATGAGTACCAAAGGCACGGAAGACGACGACTTCGAAATCACCAGGGAACGAGCAAACTCAGTTGTGGATTGGCTCGTTGCACATGGCATCCCTGCGGCACGTCTTCAAGCCAAGCCGTTTGGCCGAATGCAGCCGCTCAGCGAGAATGACACCGCGATGGAGGTGCAATGTAACGAGAGGATTCAACTAGCGAAAGCTCTGGCGGTCAACTAGATGGATACGCTCGTTAGCACAATTTGCATGCGGTGGCGCGAACAGAAGCCCCAACCTCATTCTCCAGACGAATAACAATTCGTTGAAAACTGTCCGCTGATCTCCAACTAAGTTCACTTTTGCGACGCAAGAGCGACCACTGTGTCAACCAAGCACATAATCTCCTTGTGGTCGCACGCGAATTATGAACAATCCGGAAGTAATGAGGGCAACCACAACGACCGTCCAATTGGCTTAATCACCGTCCAACTGCCGTCCAAAACCAGGCTATTCAAATTGGAATTCAGGGAGCCTAGCCGTGTAAGGTCAACTGAGTCATCAGGGTTTATGGAGCGGGCGATCAAGACGAAATCCGCCAGGCAGCCCAAGAGCGGTGGCGTGGTACACAGCGCGGTACACAATAACTTTGTCCAAGAGGTACTTGCAATGACTTAGGGTGCCGTCCGTGCTCTTCCAAGTCGTTGAAAATACTTATGACCAGCGAACTGTCACGGCAGAGGTCGCGGGTTCGAGTCTCGTCGTCCCCACCATTCTTCATTAACAGTTACCGGACGTGACACCGGAAACTCCTACCCACAATCCAACCCAATCGAAACCCACTTCGGGCGCCCTGTCCGGGCCTCTGTCCTAATATACCTTGACACGTATATGCTCTGTGGAGTATATTCAGAGTATGGAATCTGTTTTTGAAATCATTGCCGAGCCGAACCGCCGCGCGATATTGAGCCTGCTGGTCTCGTCAGAACAGTCGGTTGGAGAGATCGAGCGCCAGCTGCGTATGTCGCAGCCGGCCGTATCAAAGCACCTCCGAGTGCTGCGAGAGGCCGGTTTCGTGGAATCCACGGTGGACGCGCAGCGCCGTCTCTACCGGCTGAACCCTGAACCGTTTCAGGAGCTGGATGCCTGGCTGGCTCAGTTCCGCCGGTTCTGGTCCGCTCACATAGATGCTCTCGAACGCCACCTCGACCGCATGGATCGGGCAACACCAACGAAAAAGAAGACAAGGAGTAGACGACGCCCAGACCGCGAACGTGACAAAGGAGAAACGAAATGAAAATCAAAGTGACCAGTGTATACGTGGATGACCAGGACAAGGCCCTGCGCTTCTATACGGAGGTACTGGGCTTTGCGAAGAAGACCGATTTCAGTCAGGGCCCATATCGTTGGCTGACGGTGGCCTCGACCGAGGAGCCGGACGGCACTGAGTTGCAGCTGGCGTTGAACGACAACCCCGCGGCTAAAGCGTATCAGCAGGCGATCTTTCAACAGGGCCAGCCCGCAGCCATGTTTTTTACCGACGACGTCAAGGGGGACTACGAACGGATCAAGGCTCGCGGCGCCGAGTTCACGATGCCGCCCACTGACGTGACGGGCTCTACCATTGCGATGCTGAAGGACACCTGCGGCAATCTCATCCAGCTTACCCAGCTGGCACGTTATTCACACTAAGGAGGAAAACGGTGACCGATCGCGAGCAGTACACACCCGGTCCGGCGAGCGGGGCGCGGGTAGAGAAGGACGGAGCGAAGTGGACGCTCATTCTCGTCAGAGAACTGCGGCACTCGCCGGAGAAAGTCTGGCAGGCGCTTACCGATCCGGCGCATCTGCGCGAGTGGGCTCCCTTTGAAGCCGATCGCAGCCTGGGTGCGGTTGGAAACATAGCGAAGCTCACCACGGTGGGAGCGCCGACGCCGCGCGTTACCGAAACAACAGTGACGCGAGCCGACGCTCCTAATGCGCTTGAGTACAACTGGGGTGGCTTCGATATGCGGTGGGAACTCCAAGCATTTGGTGGCGGCACGCGCCTGACGCTGTGGACCAATATCGGTCACCGCTTCATCTCGATGGGTGCAGCCGGGTGGCACATTTGTTTCGATGTTCTGGATCACCTTCTCAGCGGAACTCCCATCGGTCGCATGGTCGGCCCCGAAGCCATGAAGTTCGGGGGCTGGCAGCGGCTGAACGCGGAGTACGCAAAGCAATTTGGTATTGAAGCGCCCAACTGGCCGCCTCAGGCGGCTCCAAAACCGTGAATCGTGGAGGATCGGAGAACAATGCCCCGGCCATTTAAGAACAACAAAAAAGCCTTGTCACCAGAACCACGTAAAGAACTGCTCAGAGCACTGCAAGCCCGTTTTGAGAAGAACATGAACCGCCATAAAGATCTTGAATGGGCTCAAATCCAGGCAAAGCTGGAAGCGAATGCTGAAAAACTGTGGTCGCTCAATGAAATGGAAAGAACTGGCGGTGAACCGGACGTTGTTGGTCATGATAAAAAGACGGGCGAATACATTTTTTATGATTGTTCAGCGGAGAGCCCTGTCGGCCGCAGAAGTCTTTGCTACGACCGTGACGCGCTGGAGTCAAGGAAAGTACATAAACCAAAAAATAGCGCCATGGATATGGCGGCTGCCATGGGCATTGAAGTCTTGACGGAAGAACAATATCGAGAGTTGCAGAAACTTGGAAAATTCGATACGAAAACGTCGAGCTGGGTGAGCACGCCTTCGGATATCAGAAAACTTGGCGGTGCCCTCTTTTGTGATCGCCGCTACGACACTGTCTTCGTGTATCACAACGGTGCGGAATCTTACTATGCCGCTCGGGCGTTCCGTGGCTCGTTAAGAGTCTAGCGAGAACCATCTCATGTCTTACAAGTGGGCGGCCGGCGATAGAAGCAAGACAAATTAATCATGAAAGAAGCCACTGAACGTTCGGTTTTCCGCTGGATTCACATTATCTTTGGCATTCCGATACTCGGTTATATTTATGATTCACCTTCGGATACTCCGAACTACGCCTCCACTGTTCGGTATGTCTTTCTTCCTGGTTTGCTCCTTTCGGGGCTCTGGATGTGGAAAGGCCATGTCCTTCGACGGCTTATTTCGAAAAGATCGGCCTAACAAGGCGCGGCAGCGAACCGCTGCCGGCATGGCCGTTTTTTTGCCGAAATCACAAAGCTCGATAAAATACAGCCTGTTATGGCGGAGACTTGACGGGCTGTCGTTTTCTCTTGACGACAAGTAAGCGGTCTACCTTACAATCGCGCCATGTCACGAAAAGTCATCCTTGGATTCGGGATCAGCCTTGACGGTTATATCGCGCGGCGCAATGGCGACCTCGATTTTCTGGTCATCGACAAAGAAGGTGAAGCACTGATGGCAGACTTCTTCTCCAAGATCGATACCACGATCATGGGCCGGAAGACCGCGGCTGGCTGGGTGAAAATGCGCGAGAGTGGAGAGATTCCCGAGACCCCGGGCATGACGAATTACGTGGTCTCTCGGCGATGGAAGCCGGGCAAACGAGACGGCTTTGAAGTGGTGAGCGGATCCCTGAAAGCCTTTGTGAGAAAGCTAAAACGCCGCCCAGGGAAAGACATCTATCTGGGAGGTGGGGGCGAATTGGCCCGCAGTTTCCTGCAAGAGGATTTGGTGGACGAACTCTTCATCGGACTTGGCCCCATACTGTTAGGCAATGGCATCCCGGGGTTTCCGGGCAAGTTTCCGCAACGCGACTTCAAGCTGACAGAATGCAAGTCCTACTCGAACGGATCGGTCGGGCTACGCTATGAACGGAAGCGGACTAAGATCAGCCGATAAGAGGCACAAAAATCCCATGAATCCATCGGAAAGCATTGACCGACTGATCGCAAAACTCACAGACTGGCGTGGCAAAACGTTGACCGGCCTCCGCAAGAGCATCCTTGAGGCCGACCGGGAAATAATCGAGGAATGGAAGTGGATGGGGAGCCCCGTGTGGTCTCGCGATGGAATCATCGCTGTTGGAAACGCCCATAAAGACAAAGTGAAGCTTACCTTTGCCCACGGGGCGAGCCTCCCGGATCCTGACAAGCTTTTCAACGCGGGCCTCGGAGGCAACGCGTGGCGAGCGATCGATTTATTCGAGGGCGATAAGGTTGATGAGCGTGCTCTAAAAAGTCTCATCCGTGACGCCGTTGCTTACAATCAGATCAAATTGAAGAGGAAAGCGCCTGCGGGCACTCGAGCGAAAGTGCACAAAAGAAAAAAGTGATGAAACTACGGCTTTTTGTCCCTTCACGCGACTGGATGCGAAGCTCGGGTCTTCGCCCCCTGCAGCAAGAATCGTCAGAACACTTCTTCGATTTACGATTTGATTGAGATTGTCAGCTCGCCCGACAAGGGTCAGGTAGATCCAAGATCCACCATTTTCCCGGCCATCACTAATGCTACTGTTGGGTAGACGATTGCCTTCCGGCGAGCGGTTCCGTGAAACTATTGACGGGGACGAAATGAAAATCCTTCTTCTGCTAACGATTGTTCTTTTCTGTTGCAGCGCTGTTTGGCCAACTACCGTGAAGCTGCGAATCGACGCGGGTCAACCGGTCCGCACCATGCTCGGTGGAATGGGCGCGTCATGGCACGCCATTGAAACCCCGATTCCGGACGCCAAAGGTGGCAGCGGATGGGGCGCTTATCCTCCCGCGGAGGATGAGGCCGCGTGGCAATCCGTGTACCGTCATGCGGACTGGCTTGGGTTGAATTGGTGCCGTGTGGAACTGGAGCAACGGATGTACGAACCGGAGCGCCAGCGCTTCGATTGGGACAACCCAGAGATGCGCATCCTCTACCGCATCCTCGACTGGGCCGAGGCTCGCCACGTGCACGTCTTTCTCCAGCAGATGTGGGGCAACACCACTTGGAACGCATACCCTGAATTGCGCGATGATCCAGAAAAGAGGGTGAGGAGCGCTCCCTTGTCCGTGGACGATTTTGCAAATGGCTACGCGGAATTGGTTCACCACCTGGTGAAAGTCAATGGGTACACCTGCATACGGTGGCTGAGCCTCAACAATGAGCCAGGCCAGGATTTCTCCTGGTGGCAAGGGCCGGACTTGAAGCCGCTTTCCGCCACGCCCGACTTCAAGGCAGCACGCGAGGCTCTTGACCGCAGCGGCACTGCGTTGTCGATATCCGGCCCGGACTGGACCGACCTGCCGCCGCTGGAACCGTCAAAGATCGATTTTGATTCGTACATAGGCGCCTACGACGTGCATTCGTATTGGTGCGATTTCGATAAACCCGGCCCCCCAGGAGAATATTCCATGTCCACCTCCATCGCCCGCATCGTCGACTGGGTGGGCTGGGCTCACCAACGCGGAAAGCCATTCTTTCTTAGCGAAATTGGCACCATGGCCTACGGCTGGCAAGGAACTGATCCAGGCCCCGGCAGCTACGAGTCAAGCCTGAAGAATGCGTCGCTCGTGGTGCGCTCGATTAATGCTGGTGTGGACGCCTTCAATCGCTGGAGTTTTTTGAATCGCGGCGATCTGGACGGCCAATGGCAACTTCTTGACACTTGGGACGTGAAGGCCGGCAGGCTCATGAAGGAATTCAAGCCCCACCCAAACGCGTACTTCATGTGGGCACTGCTGAACCGTTACATCGCCCTGAACTCGCAGGTGCTTCAGGTTCGGGCGGAGGGTGGTGACGTGGATGGGTTTCTGCGGCTTGTCGCTGCGGGACTGCGTAGCCCAAAGGGGGAGCTGACTGTATTGGTGGTCAACGAAGCAACGCAGGATATGGCTGGGACGCTCGAGTTCGAGAATGTGACGCGCTCTGTGAAACTCTACCGATATCGCATGACGCCATCCTTGCGCGACCGAAACGACATTGAGCTTAAGCCCGAAGCCAGCTTCGCCATTCGTCCGGGACGTGCGACTTTCCAGGATAATCTGCCGGCCCGAAGCATCACTGTGTATTCGACGTATAAACTTGGTCCGACGAGCAAGGGAGTGCAGGTCGAATGACGGGGGCTCAGGGGCTTGGGACGTTTGTCCGGGAAGCAATGGTCGGGAGTGCGGGTTTCGAGTTTTCGTTGGGTTATTGACCGCCTGCAGTTCGGGCAGCCTGAAATTCAAGTCTATAGTGAAATACTATAAGGGGCGCTTTGCTCGTTCCTCCTATCTGCCAGCCGTAAGTAGGGCCGAGTTGGCGGGCAATGCGATTCAGTGCCTGGCGCACGGTAATGTTGCTAAACGTTGCGGTCCAAGGCTTGGCGAAATTAAGCTTTTGTCCTATACCCATGTAGATGACGCCGCCGGAAGGGTCGTTAGACTGGCGATCCAAAGCAAGTACGGCGTCGCTTACCTTTCGGATATCGCTTAGCGTCAACTCAGGCAGTTTGCGATTGAAGAAGTAGCTGTCGTCGCTCGCGCTGTTCCTGGGAAAGATATTCACGTTGTTACCATCTCTAGACCACGAGTAGCGGCCGTCTAAGGCGCACAGCCAATCGAGCACGTCAGCGAGAGTTCGATTTTCAATTCTTGCACTAAACTTTGGGTTTGCGATTGTGCCCTTTTCCGGCAAAACTCCTTCAATGGAAATGGAGATGTCATACGCTTGATTTAGTTGCCCAAGCGCGTCACCTAGCGTCTCGTCTTTCAGTTCGAGCGCGTCTATTTTCATCTCAAGAGGATCAAGGACATGGGAATCAGCGCCCTGCTGTGCCAGGGCATGTGCTGCCAGCGCTACTAGGATTGCCATGGTGGCGACTCGCATCTCAGTTTCATCTCCCCAAGAATTAATCCGTAGGACCCAGATTCGTAATACTGGGTCCGCTGGAAGACCAACTAATGGTATTGTGCCGAACTATAAAGCCGCCAACGCCGAGATACTGGTCTGCTGCGCAACTGATGTTGGGTGGCAGGGGCTGTGTCCATATGATGCTTAGGTCGTCGACGATTTCACTGTTGGCGTTCAGGCCGCCGGTCCCCGTGTTTAGGTTCGACCCCGGGAAATTGCACTGCCCGAGGTTCAATTGCTCGTACACCGAAATTCCTGAAAAATCCCCGCTTAGTATCTGGCCCTGGGGATGAGTGTAGACATTGTAATATACGGTACTTATGAATCCATATTGGGAAGGTCCGTTCTCGGCAAGATTCTGAATAGGTCCATTCTGGGCGAGGTACTCAAATTGGCGGATCGTGATGGCCTTCGTGGCGGGAACTTTAGATGACTCGGCGTCCACCGAGTAAATTACTGAAAGGGTTGTGTCAAGCAGCGAACTACTCAGTGCGCCACTGACCGTAACGGTGACGGTGCCGCTTGTAGTGGAATACGTCGAAGCAGTCCCATTGAACAGGATTTGTGGATTATATGAACTTGTCGAGGTTCCGCTCCACGCGTAGCTGCCTCCGGCTGGATTTCCCTGTACCTGCTGGCCGTTAAATACTGTCACCGTCGGGTCTGTCCCCTCAAAGATGAAGTTATTTCCTCCGACGAAGGAGACAGAGGGTGTCACGTTGGCATTACCGCTGGGGTTGACCGGAAGGACGGGGCATTTCCTCCCACCGCCGCCGCCGATGCCTGTTGTCAGCGAACCGCTGGCACCATTGGTTGTACTGCCTATCGCTACGCCAGTGATAACCGCCTTACTGGCGGTGGCGATTGCGCCGTTGCCCGTGGTCCAACTGCTAGGCGAAATTGCAAAGAGAATTGAACCTTCATTATCAGTACAGAGGTCCTCATCCCAAACGTCCTGGCCGCTCTGAAATCCTAAAGCCACGCCGAGCGGATTGTAGTACATATACGGCGCGTCGGCGTAGCCGCAACATTCGGCGCAACCGTAAGCGACGTGACCATACGTCTTGTCGTACGTCACCTTGCCCTCAAAGAGGGAGCCAATCGCTCTGTTGGTAAGATCGCGTAACTGGTACGAACCGGAGGTGAGGGTATTCGGCAGGAAGTTTCCATTCTTGTCGGGAACCTGCTCGCGGATCAGTTTGCCAACGTCAATCCACATCTGTTCGTCCGGCTGAAGCGTTTGCTCCAGGTCGTAGCGCTGGGTTCCTTGATTATAGAAGATGGTGAAGGCCACCTGGGTTGGCTTGGTGCCGCCGTTGCCTGCGGTAATGATGGAGCTGTGATACGGGTCGTATTCCCACATGCCGCCTTCCCATTCAAAGGTAAGCTGGTCGGAGAAGGGTGTCTGCGCGCCGTACCTCAGAGTTTCGTCATAGCTGGCGGCGACGGCTGTGACCTCATCGGGGAGGGCGTTGGTGGTTAGGGTGACAGAGGTCCAGTTGGCTTGTTTTGGAAGGATGGTTCCGTCTTGCAGCGCGGCTATGTCGACGCGGCGCGTTTCGTAGGGGAGCAGATGGAGTTGCGGCCCAGGAGCTCTACCGGTCGCATCGGGGGCGGCGGTATGCCAGTTGAAGCGCAGCGTGGCGTCAACAGGCTTAGCGGTCGTATTGCGGATGAAAAGCTGTGGCTGAAGCGTGGTTCCGGGAGGGAACGCCAGAGCGGTGTCGGGGTTCGCGAGCGCGAGCATCGGTGCGCGCAGGGTCCACACACCAGTCCCGGCAAAATCCCGCTCCGATAGTTTGGTGTTCGGAAAATGATCGAACATTTTCAATAGAGCGGAGAAGTTGGCGTCCTCATCAAAGAGGAAGTGGAGCGTGTCGAGGGAGCCGGCGTGTGCGGCGGCAGAGATTTGGATACCGCCATACAAGCCGGTGAGGCCCGCTGCCTGCAATAGCTTGCGAACCGAAAAGCGGGTGGTCGACTGAGGACCTAGAGGCAATTGTTGCTTGCTCTCTCTACCAGCGGAGTCGTAAAGGGACAAAACAAGAGAGAGAGCGGTGTTGCCCTGGTTCGTGAGAATCAGGTAGTCGTTGGTCGTTTCTTTCGGCAGCCACCAGATGCCTTCGCGGCTCCCTGCTTGCGGGGCTTGCAGTTCCATGGTGGCGTCAATGTGGAAGGCCACCGCGTGACCCACTTTGTGGATCATCTCCGCGGCATACAAAGAACTCCAGGTCGAGGAACGATAGCGAAGGACGATAGAGCCGTACGTTCCGACGAGCTGAGAAGCCTTGGCGTCTGATATCGCCATATCGAGGTCGACGGACCTCACTTCCTGAGATTTGATGGTCACGGCGGCGAGCGTAGTTTCCACCCCGTCGGTCGAACGGAGGACCGGGGTCACCGTCAAGTCGTGGCCAACGACGTTATTGCGTAATTGCAGTTCGCTTTGCCATCCCGTTTCGCTAGTCCAGTAGGAAAGGAACTGCTGCTGGTCTATCACTGGTAGAGGTGATTTAGGAGGCGAAGCATTGGATGTTTCCGGAGACGACTGACCGTGAAGGAATTGCGGTGCGAACGGAATGAGAATGAGGGGAATAAGAGAACGAAAAAGCGAGCGGCGTCCGGGGGACAGATTGTGCATGGCCACCTCACACAGGACAGGATGTGCACGCCACCGTAATGCATAGCGCAATCGCCTGTCAAGTTAATTATCTATAAATAACGGTTTGCCCCTCTTCGGCCTCGGTCCCAATCCGTCCACTTATTGGTTTCGGAATTCCGATACTTGAATCCGGGAACAGCACGGGAGCATTAAGAGTTCCCTTCCCTTTCTTGCTGTGCTTTTGCGCTTCTTCGCGTGCCCGCAAGTCCTTGAAATTCCAGATCACGGTGGTCTGTCACGGCAGAGGTCGTGAGTCCGTGTATCCTTCGCCGGGTTCAGGGCAAGGCGTCGTCTCCGCCGTGCCTTCCATGGAGTTACCGGACATGACACCGATAACTTCAACCCACAACGCAACGAACGATCCGTGGGATAGCAATACGATTAGGAAGCGCTTTGTCGATTACTGACCGATTCCAGGAGCGGAGCGCCTGGCGAGCGGAGAGTGCGAACATCGCGCATAGGTGGTTGGCCGAAGAGACGGCTGTATTCGCGATTGAATTGGCTGGCGCTTTCGTATCCGACCTCAAAGGCGGCACTGGCGGCGTCCAGACCATCGATGAGCATGCGTTCGCGCGCGGCATGCAGGCGAAGTTGCTTCTGGTACTGAAGAGGGCTCATGGCGGTCAGCGAGCGGAAATGATGGTGCAGGGTGGAAACACCCATGCCCGCGATTTTTGCGAGATCTTCCAGGCGCAGCGGCTTTGCGTAGTTCGCCCTGACCCACGCGATGGCCTTTGCCGCCCGGTGGCTCTGATCTCCCAGCGTGGCGATTGCGCGAAGGCGCGCCCCTTCGGGTCCACGAAGAATCCGGTAGATGATCTCGCGTTGAATGAGGCTGCTCAGAAAGGGTATGTCCTGTGGAGTATCCAGCAGATCCATGAGGCGGCAGCATGCATCGAGCAACTCGGCGGTGGTTTCACCCGTGGCCATGGCCGGGTCGTCAGAGGGCGCCTCGTGCGCCTGCATTTCTTCGCGGCTGAGAAGTTCGCGGACAACGGGGATTTCGAGCTTGAGAACGAAACAGAGATAGGGCACCTTCTCGCTTGCCTCGATGACGTTGCAGATGACCGGCAGGTCGAGCGAGGTCAGCAGGTAGCGCGACTCGTCGAAGATAAACGTGGTTCCGGCGAGAGTTGCCCGCTTGCGACCCTGGGCAACCACTGCCAGGCTCGGCTCGTAAGTGGCAGTGGCCGGTGCCGTGGGGGCGGTGCGCCGGGCGAGCAGCAAGCCGGGAACATCGGTTATCAGTCTCTCTCTGGCCCCAATGAAAAAGGCAATCTTACGGGCCAGCGCGTTGCGCAGTTCCGGCACGCGATCTGAGGGTGTAGAGCTGTTTTTGCAGGGGTTTTTCATGGATTGGCTTCTTTGTTCCCTGCCCCAAGATAGCCGCTAGACTGCGGAGATATCAACACTTTTTCGCATAGCGAGAGAAATAGGCAATAACTCAGGAGGATTGGGCTACCGCTTGCACGGCGTTTGGTTTTAATCTCGGGATGAAAGAAGCGGTTGGGGAGGAGAACCAATGCAAAAGCGCAAACTTGGAAAAAGCAATCTGGAAGTTTCGGCTCTTGGCCTGGGCTGCATGGGGATGAGTTTTGGCTTTGGGCCCGCCATGGACAAGAAGGACGGGATCGCGCTGATTCGGGCGGCAGTGGAACGCGGCGTGACATTCTTCGATACCGCGGAAGTCTATGGTCCGTTCGCAAACGAGGAGCTGGTGGGCGAGGCGCTCGCTCCTTTCCGTAAGGAAGTGGTGATCGCCACCAAGTTCGCGTTCAAGTTTGATCCCGAGACCCGCAAACAGACGGGGTTGGACAGCCGGCCAGAGCACATCAAGGAGGTTGCGGAGGCTTCGCTGAAGCGGCTCCGGACTGACGTGATCGATTTGTTCTACCAGCACCGCGTTGATCCGAACGTGCCTATTGAGGATGTGGCGGGCGCGGTGAAAGAACTAATTCAGCAAGGCAAGGTAAAGCACTTCGGACTTTCGGAAGCAGGCGTGAAGACCATTCGTCGAGCACACGCTGTTCAGCCTGTGACTGCACTGCAAAGCGAATACTCGCTGTGGTGGAGAGAGCCTGAAGCGGAAGTGATACCGACGCTGGAGGAACTGGGGATTGGGTTCGTTCCATTCAGCCCGTTAGGCAAAGGCTTCCTGACAGGAGAGATCAGCGAAGATACGAAGTTCGACAAAAGCGATTTCCGCAACGTCGTCCCTCGCTTTACGCCAGAAAACCGGAAAGCGAATCAGGCAGTGGTGGATCTGATTGGCAGATTCGCCAAGCAGAAGA
>Ga0209517_10001232_pt1 | contig 39575 bp, 49 predicted proteins | sample PeaSoiMetSII2010_FD_187695 | JGI IMG/M metagenome (GOLD analysis project Ga0209517, IMG submission 187695) | Peat soil microbial communities from Weissenstadt, Germany - SII-2010 (SPAdes) (version 2) | ecosystem: Environmental > Terrestrial > Soil > Wetlands > Peat | place: Germany...
CTCGCCGGCCCGAAAATGAATCCGCGGGACACCAGCGGATGCAGCCAGAACCCTTCCCGAATCACAAAATCACTGAGATCTGGAGAGGATCTAAGTCGCGGAGTCCATTTTTCCGCAGCCTGTTAGGCTGGCTCAGGTTGTCGTCAGCTCCGTTGTCATCGGACTGAGCCGCCTGTTGTCGGTCCGCTGGAGTGTGGCAGACCTACGCGACAGTCCTAGCAGAAGCGATTTGCGCCAGAGTCCCATGGCCGAGACAGGTCGAACGCGCCTTTGTGAAACGCTCTGCGAACGGCCAAAGCCAAGGCAGAAGCCCCGCAGGCGTTTACGCATTGTCAAGAGCTTTTTTGAAGGTTGCGTTCTTGTCGCACGTGAGGCACAAAAGTAAGCAGAAATGTCCAAGAAGAACCCTCACGCGGTTGCATTGGGAAAAATGGGAGGCTCGAAAGGCGGGAAAAGACGAGCCGCCAAGCTCAGCCCGGAGGAGAGGAGTGCTAGCGCCAAAAAGGCTGCCCTCGCTAGGTGGGCTAAACAAAAGAAAGAGAGATGAGGAAAAATGCTCGCCTGACTTTCAGAGTGAGCTCAAGCCTGAAAAGAGAGCAGGTTAAGGGTTTCGTATCGACAGCCGTCGGTAAGACTGATTTGCAGAAGTTGAAGTATGTCCTGGCCACGATAAACGGCATTGGTCCAAAGGACGAACTTGAAGGATTACTCGCCGTACAAATGATTGGTGTTCATAGTTTGGCAGTGGAATGTCTCAGGCGTGCGTCACTGAAAGAACAAACGCCAGAAGGATTGGATGCCAACAACCATCGCGCCACGAAATTGTTGCGAACTTTCACGGCGCAGATGGAGGCTCTGAACCGCCACCGTGGAAAGGTCGGCCAACCGATGGTCGTGGGGAACGTAAATGTCAATGAGGGCGGTCAGGCGATCGTTGGAGCCGTGCGCCATGACGGTAGTAGAAAGGCTTCCACGGAAAATGACACAGACAAAGTCGAATGAGCAGACGACCCCCGCTCGAACCGGGTGGCTGAAAAATGGGAATCCTCCAGGTGACCCCAACACCGCTCCGAGGTGTGGCGCCAAGATGCGTCGTGGCACGGCATGTCAGGCGCCCGCAATGCGTAACGGCCGATGTCGGATGCACTGCGGTGCCAGTACGGGCCCTCGTACCCCAGAGGGCTTGGCAAGATCGCGGCGCTCACGTTGGAAGCACGGGCTGTATTCTTCAGAAGGCAGAATAGAACAGAAACGCGTACGTGAGCTTATCCAAAAGAGTCGGGAGCTACTGAAGCGATTGTGAGTAGGTATCCCGTGGTCCCGGGTATCACCCGGCACTCGCCTCTTGCACCTTTTGGATGGTCTTGAGCTCGAATCAGAAAACCGAATCGCGCCTCTCCTGGGAAAGATCTCAAGCAGCAATGTCGCAGAGCCGTTTCTCTCGGCTGAGGCTTTGATTCTTGCGATTTACGAGCCCGAATGGTCGTCATCCCGCGGTGCATGGGGTTCATCCCAACTTTTTGTGAGCCCTGCCCAAGCCTGCTCGGAAGGCGGTTTTTCCAAACGAAGCCACCAAGTTCTTTCTTTTGAATAGGATCGTATCGATCAGGCTCAGGGCTGTCACGAGAGGGCCCCCTCACAAGACGGCAGCTGTGACGTCCGTGCCGAAATTCGCCGCGGTAGGGTGGGTTCCAAACTCCACGTTGCGCAATTCGCGCTGGACCCGAGTGAAGGAGGAATCGTCGCGGATACCTTGTAGCACCTCGCAGAGAATAAGGTCTGTTAACCCGAGGCACTGAGGGTCCAGTTCGAAGTTCAGTTGGACCAACTATCCAACGCAACCACGGACTGCTCGCACATCCAGGCCCCCTGGAACGACTAGAAGGGAACGCGGTATATCGCAGCAGTTGCAGCAACGCCGACCAGCGCACCCGCATTAAGCGCTTCCTTGATTGTGCTGCTGGGAACGAAGAGGATGTCCTCGTCTCGGACGGAAACATCGCGAAGCTTCCCACGTAGCAATTTCTTCAGATCTATCCGTTCCTCTCGGAACCCATTCTCAGTCCGACGGAGCAGTCTTGTTTTTCCGGCAGAGGCGACATGAGTCGGCCCGCCGGCGACAGCTACGACCTGCAAGACGGTGATTCCTCCCGTGGAATTTAGCACGTATCCACCGGGCCGAGTTACCTCTCCGAGCACGTAGACGATACCCGCTTTCGGAACCACAACGGTGTCGCCCGGCTGTAGGGCGACATTGCTGGCGGCCATTTCGGTCGGATCCTTCGAGATGGAGAGAGTCGTCGTGTCTTTTTGGTCGCGGTGGCTGATTACGACCTTATTCGCAGCTCTATCGGTGGGCCCGCCAGCCGCCTGCAACACATCAAACAAGCGGTGCGGGCCAAGAGCGGAATAAAACCCGGGCTTGGCGACCTCGCCGGCGACAGAAATCCCGCTGCTGTTGTACTCCTTGACGTATACCGAGACTTGGGGATCGTTAAGAATGTTATTTTGGCGTAACTTCGCCTCGATGGCTGCTTCCGCTTCACTGCTGCTGAGGCCCGCTATTCGAACATAGTCGATCAGCGGCATCGAAATGTTTCCGTCGGCGCTCACCCGAGTGTGCTCGGAGAGATCAGGCGTGCCGTACACTGTGATCTCTACCTCATCTCCAGGACCGATGACGAGTGCGGAAGAATTGGCCGGCGGTGTGGTCTTTTGTTCGGGAGATCCAGCTGGAGGCTGAGTGGCAACTCTGGATGGTTCCGTGGTTACGTTGCCCTGATGGGTAGCGTCTTGCCCAGGGCCGCTGTTCTGTGCCAGGGCCACTTGGAGCAACCCAACGATGAGAAGCACAACAACCACTGGGTTCGAGAGGGGCGGGAGGAAATTCGGAAAACGCTGCATAACTCTATACGATTCTAATGCTGCGCGGTGCAGACGTACAACCCGAACTTGTCCGCTACATTTTCATTTTCTTGCGGCATCGCAGGAAATGTGCCATGGTTGCGCAGCGCGTTGGCCAATACGCGCCTTTGAGGCTGGTTTGCACCGCGTCCGGGACGGCGGGCAATCGGAGCTCGCGCACGTTGCGATAGACGAGCGGATAAGCCTGGTGAGTGTAGGCCGCGTTCAAGAAGCAGAGGCCACTGAACGGGAGCGCCGAGGAATTCGCGAGCATGGACTTGCTCGTCCGCGGTAAGCTGCCCGCGGGAGATCAGGAGGCAGAGCTGGTCTTCTTGGGCCAATCTGCCGATCAATCGGGGGGGTGTCCTCGGGCATGGTTACTTGGAGGCGGCCGCGGGCTGAGTAGTGGCGGACGCAGAAACTTCTCTATGTTCGCCACCGTGCCCGGGGTGCTGCCACAATTAAGGATAAGGAAATCAATAATATAGCAACATGAGAACCGGCGCAGCGCCCAGAATGATGCTGACCCGAGTGTGGATGTATGTGTATTTGTGTGTTGACTGGTGTGTACAACGTGTGTATTGTATTTATGTAGAGAACGCGAGGAAACATGCACAGCCGGGACGTCATAAAGCAGTTACAGAAAGACGGCTGGTATGAGGTGAATCAAGTTGGGAGCCACAAGCAATTCAAACACCCGACGAAAAAGGGGAGGGTGACGGTGCCGCACCCGAACCGGGACATACCGATAGGAACCGTCAAAAGTATCGAGAAACAGGCGGGCATCAAACTGAGTTGATCCCCGGAGCAAAGGAGCGAAGTCATGGAATATATCGCCTATCTTCATAAGGACCGGGATTCGGATTACGGCGTGAGCTTTCCCGATTTTCCCGGCTGCATTACGGCCGGAAAGACCCTCGATGAAGCGAGCCGGATGGCGGCGGAGGCGCTGGCGCTCCATATCCAGGGCATGATCGAGGACGGAGACGCAGTGCCGGAGCCGTCGAAGCTCGAAGCTATCGCGGAGGACGCGGCCAAGCACGGCGCCATCGCCTTCATGGTGAGCGTGGACACTCCCGATGCAACGGTGCGCGTTAACATCACGGCGCGAGAAAGCCAGATTGAAAAAATCGATGCCTTAGCCGAAGCGGCCGGCATGACGCGATCAGCTTATATGGTACGTGCGGCGCTCGGCGAACAGAAGCGGCCCGTGCGCGCGCAATCGCGCGGCGCGCGGGCTAGTTGAGATACTCGCGGGTTCCGGAGTGGCTGTCGTTTTGCCGTGTGCGGGGTCGAAGGGCGTTGGTCTTTGATCGCTGTGTGTCGCGATGGAGTGAAGCTAGGAACTAGGTCCCTATTCGCTAGAACCACCTGACGCAAATGCGGATTGACCGTAAGGAATCACATTCAGTCCACACTGTTGTTGTAATCCACTTATCAGTGTGAACGACTGTGCACCCAGCCTAGAGAATAACGGAGCAGGGCGGTACAGCCGGCACAACGCTCTGAAATCCATCGGTCCTAGGACAATCTGAGCAAGGTCAACAGTTGAAGGTATACTCGGCGTATATACATTGTTGGAGGTTGGTGCATGGGCACGGCGCGGGTTTTTCGTTCCGGAAACAGTCAGGCGGTCCGGCTGCCGAAGCAATTTCGACTGAAGAGCAAGGAAGTGGAGATCTTTCGGCGAGGGGATGAGATCGTCCTGCGGGAAAAGGACGGAACCATGGAGCGAGCCTTCGATCTGCTGGCTTCTTTGCCGGATGATCTTGTCGTTGTTGCACGCGCGAAGGATCAGCCGCAGAAACGCAAGGGACTCTAATGGAGCCTCGCTATCTGCTGGACACGAACATCTGTATTTACATCCGGCAAAAGAGGCCGGAGGAAGTTTTGCGCCGGTTCCGCAGGCTCCGTCCCGGGGAGGCCGCCCTTTCGGTTATTACCTATGGCGAGCTGCTCTATGGCGCCTCGGGTGCACAGGGACGCCAGACCGAATCCCCAGCCTTACTTTGATCGCGGGATCGTCTGGATCGAGATTCGATGCTGCACACTCCCGGCACTGGATGAATCCCGACGCGAGGCGATGATGGGGTTCGTCGCCGACCCTGCCGCAGGTGTCGAATCCGGAGGATGGTCCCCCCCCATTACGACCATGGTATAATGACCATGATTATGGAGCCTCGGAATGAAGAAAATGGCTGCCGGTTCTTTTAAGGTCCATTGTCTTGCGGTCATGGATGAAGTTCAGGCTAAGCGCGAGACCGTGGTGATCACAAAACATGGCAGACCAGTGGCGAAGCTTATCCCGGTCGAGAAAGACGCAGACGACATCTACAATTTTCTTGCTGGCAAGGGTGCGATTACAGGCGATGTCGTTTCCCCGGCGATGTCGCAGGAAGAGTGGGGGGAACTCCGGTGATTCTCGTCGATACGCATGTTGTCGTTTGGCTGGCGCTCGACCAAACCCAGCTCTCCAAAAACGCAAGAGCAGCCATCGACGATGCGCGTCGGAACGGGGACGGATTAGCCATCTCCGACATTACTCTCTTGGAGTTGGCCACGCTCTCGAGCAAAGGACGCATCCGTCTCGACATCAGCCTCGAATCTTTCCTGCGGGAGGTCGAGGCGCGCTTCATCATCCTACCGATCAGCGGCCGCGCATGCGTGCGCGCCCTCGGACTTCCGGCAACCTATCCTAAGGATCCAGCGGATCGCATCATAGCAGCCACCGCGCTCGTCGAGGGATTGTCTCTGCTTACTGCGGACCACGCGATTCGACGGTCACGGGCTCTTCACACCATTTGGTGAGAAAAACCGGGAAAGCAATCCAGCCTCGCGTTTCAAATGGCGTAGCCGTTTCAAACACAACGCCCAGACTCTTGCCACTGGGACCAAAGGCCTCGACATGGTTCGGCAGTTTCTTGTAGTGGCCCCGATGGTCCTGATCCTTGCTGTTGTATTTGAAAAGAACGCCGTGGAGCTGCTTGATGTGATTTTCCGTGAGCGTGATGGACTCGAAACACTCGAAAATCATATCCATCGCGTCGGCGTAGCCGGCCACTTCCTGCTCGTCGCGGCTCGCGAATGACTTGGCCTTCACGCCGGAGAGCAACTTTTCCACTTCCCTGTCGCTGAGCTTAGCCCCTTCGATACGGGTGGAGGAGCCGACGCTCTCAATCGTGGCTATCCGCTTCAGGCTCGTGAGTTTCTCGGGCGCAAGCATCTTCATCACTTTCCAGCGCCCCTTGAACTCATCGATATCTGCGATGAGCTTCAGGATTTCAGGCGTGATGGTGATGTCCTTGATATCGTGGGTGCGGATACCCATTTGTACCCATTTTTACCCGATTCTTGACGAATGGCAAGCGGAGGTACTGATCTAATCACATTTAGATCAGTGCCCAAGCGGATTATCCATTTATACCCGTTTACACCCACTTGCCAGTTGAACTGGATGAACCAGGAAGAGAAAACACGTTTCACAGGCTAGGGTAAAGGAATGGCTCAGTGACTTTAGATGGCGCCTAACCGCTCGTAAAAGTAGCTCGTGCGGAATGGAATCAAAGTAAGCTCGGATATCGAGATCGAGCACCCAGGCATGCCGCCAGCAACGCTGGCGCGCCACACCCACGGCCTCCAATGCCGATTTTCCAAGCCGATACCCATATGAGTCTGGATGAAAGTGTTTCTCCAACTCAGGTTCTAGGTACGGTCGGCTCACACAGCAAGAGTATGACGAGGCTGATTCGAGTTCATGGTTATTACGGCCCGCTGCTTTGCATCTTCGTTCAAGGTCACTTGAGCCGTTGGCTCGCGCGGTGCCCAGGGTTTTCTGAACGCGCTTGGACAATCTCCGCATCAATCTTACCTCGTACAACTGGCGGCCGATCGGCCGATCAGCCGAAGACCCACCAGATCTGTGCACTTGTGGTGCGCCGGAGTCCCGCCGGGCAGAAAGAGCATTACAAAATGGTTGCGCGGGATGCGTGGACAATGACCACAGCGGTTGACACTAATGTGGTCATTTGCGTTGTGGGATAAGGATTCCGCACTTAGCTTGGCCGCACAGAATGTTCTAGAAGCGGCGCTCCATCGTGGAAATTTGGTCGCCGCTGCTCCTCTGTTCGCGGAATTGATCGCGGCGCCCGGTCGGACCGAGACGTTTGTCGGATCATTTTTCGAAGACACTGGAATTGCGATTGATTCCCGCTGCTGCCGATTGACGTGACGCATCCGAACGCTTTTGAGGGTTACACCGTTGGCGCAGACACACACTCTTCTTTATTTCTTGGGCCCGCGCGAGGTCCATTTCGAAACTCGTGTTGATTTTTCCTCCATAGTGTCGAGAAAGCGGATTGCAAGTCTGGGTTGAGAGTTGCTATAGTTCTCCACTATAAATTCTACGTCGCGCAAACTTTGATCTGTGCAGTCGTACTCGAACAAGCTGTTTGCTTCGGCGAACCAGTTCGTGTGTTCGCCTCTCTAGGCTCTAGATGTGGAGAGTTTAGTTGACCCTGTTCTATCTGATCGCTTTCGGAGTATCGTTGCTGTTCTCGTTCGTCCTTACCTGGGGCGTGCGCAATCTCGCAATGGGCCGCGGCTGGGCAGCGCCCCCGATTCAGGAACGCGACCTACTTGAAACTCCTTTGCCGCGGCTAGGCGGAGTTCCTGTCTTCCTGTCCTTTCTGATTGGCGTTGCGGTTGCGTTATTGGCCAGTCTGCATTTTCCGGGATTGGCTGCTGGCCTCTCAATTCGGACCTTTCTGACCATTCTTGTGTCGGGTGCTCTTGTTTTTCTGCTCGGCCTCTACGACGACATCTATTCCGTCGGTCCGTACACGAAGTTTGCGGTTCAAGGTGTTGCTGCCATCATGCTATTTGCTGGCGGTTTGAGGATTCTCGACCTGCCCGTGTTGTTTGGTGCGCGGCATTTTGCTTGGTACATTGGGCTTCCCATTACGGTGCTGTGGGTCATTGGGATTACGAATGCATTCAACCTGATCGACAGTCTGGACGGACTGGCCGCCGGTTCTGCGCTATTCTCTACTTTCGTCGTTTTTGTGGTGGCAGTCTTCAGTGGTTCGTCACCGGTGTCGCTGCTGACCATTGCCCTGGCTGGAGCCATCCTGGGGTTTCTGCGGTTTAATTTCAATCCGGCGACCATCTTTCTGGGTGACTGCGGGAGTTTGTTCATCGGATTCATGCTGAGTGCCTTGGCATTGGAGGGCGCTCAAAAGGCGCCTACGGTCATTGCCGTCGCCATTCCGGTCGTCTCCTTCGGTCTGCCGATTCTTGAGACCGCTCTGTCCGTCCTGCGGCGCTTGATTAGCGGTCAGCCCCTATTCACGGCCGATCGTGAGCACATTCACCACAAGTTGCTGCAACACGGCATGTCGCCCCGGCAAGTTGTGATCGCGTTCTATGCGGTGTCGGCTCTATTCGCCCTGCTCAGTCTGTTTCTGCTGTGGCCTGGGAGAAACACGCTGGGCCTGGCGCTGGTGGTTATAGGCACGTGCGTCTGGTTTGGCGTTCAGCATTTGGGGTATCTGGAGTTTTTGGAAATCCGGCGTGTGGCGCAACGCACAATCGAACAGAGAGGCATATTTGTCAATGACCTTGCAATTCGCCGGGCCATCGAGGAGTTGAAAGGCGCTAGCGATTACGCTCAGGTGTGTCATATCCTGAAATCCGCTTTTTCTGCTAATGATTTTGACGGGTTCGAATTGACCATCAAAGCCCAGGCGGAAGAACCTCCAACTATCGACGGCAAACGCCTGTGGGTGAGACCAGGAGAGAGGTTACATTTCGAATGGAGCAAGCCCGGCGCTCCGAAGTTTCGCGATGACTCGGCGGCTTGGACCCTTGGGCTGGAGTTGGTTACCACCTCCGATCGCCGGCTCGGCTCGATGAAAATCTACCGATTCTACACGGATCGCTCTCTTCTCGTGGACGCCAATCTGTTGACCTCGGTTTTCCCGGTCGTCCTTGCGGACGCGCTGGATCGTGCTCTCACCCCTAAGAAGGGTGTGGTCCCCGAAGTGACAACCAGTACGGATTTTAGGGCAGCCGAGGCTAGGTAACGTTCTTCCCCCCGCCACGGTATCGCCAACTTTAGAGTAACTACCCACCACACGCGCTGGCCTTTCCCAGACATGACTCGCCAAACCACAGCTTGCGGAGACTTTGGCCGACCACCCATCCAGAATCGTCGTATCGGTGCGCACCATTGAGCGACAAAGGCCGGGCTGATGGCCAAGATACCCACGCGACCGATCGCAACAACGCTCAAATGCTCAAATGTACTGTTCGGCCAGCATCTAGGCGGCGCTTTCGTCCAGCCGTTCAGCGCACCGCACCTCTTCGAAACGCGCCAGCAAAGTCATCCGGCCGAAGCCGCCGTTTTTCGGCGCCTTGAAAATGGTCGATGATCTGGCTACGGGTGCCACATGATGAGACGGTCTCCCAAACTTACCGCCTGGTGCATCCAGTGCGTCACCATCAAGGTGGTAAGCTTGTCGCCCGCAATCACCTCCTCGGTCAGCGCGAGCCAGGTCCGCGCTTTTGGGATCAAGGGCCGCAGTGTGCTCAACCGAAGCAGGTCAGGATGCAGGCAGGTGGCCATGAGGAGCGTAAGAGCCTGCCGCTGTCCTCCTGAGAGACTCCCGATGGCGAGCCCGTCTTTTGGACGGCTTCGACCGCTACCGCGGTCCAACACTATCTTCGGTGAGTCATGTGCCTATCTTGTGGTTCTAGTACCAGCAGTGGTACTCGACCATATCCGGTACTGGTGGTACGTTTTGGAGAAGAATTGGTTCGTAGTCGCGCGCCGGTTCGCCGGATTCTGCGGTTCTGGGCAGCTGCAACTCGTTTCTTATGGCTGAGAAGGAAGGGAACACGAACGAGAAGAACGCAGTCGAGGGCCCCCGGACGAAGAAAAAGCCCTATCAAGAACCTGCATTCCGGTATGAGAAGGTTTTCGAAACTATGGCGCTGTCGTGCGGCAAAGTCCAACCCACCAATTTTCAGTGCAGCTTCCACCGGAATGCCTCGTAGGGCTACTGCCATCTATGTCATCCATGCCGGAAGCTCGAGAGGATCCTAAGCTTGGTCTTGCGGCCGAGATTCTTCGCGGCCGCGGCACCGTGCGCCTGAAGGCATGGGGAACGAGCATGCTTCCTTCGGTGTGGCCGGGTGATCTGCTCACGATTCAAAGCACAGCGTACGACGAGGTTGTTCCCGGAGACATCGTGTTAGTTCTCCGCAACAACCGCTTCTTTGTTCATCGGCTGGTCGAAAGGCGACGAGATCAGGATTGCCTTTGGTGGATCACGAGGGGTGACGCAATGCCCCACAGCGATCCGCCCGCAGCCGCCTCCGATCTGCTGGGCCGAGTGGCCGGCATGCGCCGTGCCAATCGCAGTTTCGTTCCGAGTCGGCGAGTCTCGCTGCTCCATTGCGCTCTGGCGTGGATGCTGTGCCGCTGCGACCGATTCCGCAATCTCACGTTGCGTATTCATGCGGCGCGCCTGCAGGCAGGCCCGACGCGCGCCGGACATTTTTTTCGCGGCGTGTGCGTTGCAGTGCGCGGGATTCTCGGCATTTCTCCATCCCGTACTTCTCATCAATGACGACCACCCTCCCCACGATCGCGAAAGAGGCCGTATCCATCGAGATCGGCGGAATGGCGATTGCCCTGCGCACGCAGAACCCCTCATTTCGTCAGATGATCGAGAATCGCTACGCGGGTTTCCTCGGGACTTCGCCGAGTTCGCACTTCGAGTTCGACATCGACCTGTACGAGCCATCGGAATCCACCCCAGCCAACGATGACCTGGAGGTGAAGATCGAAGAAGGCGAATGGTTGCTGCAGCGGGGCGACTTCCGCGCACGCTGGAATCCAGACGCCGGGCATGGTCAGATCCGTCAAGCGTGCAGTCCCTATGCCATCGATTGCGTCTTGCGCATTATTCACAGTCTCCTCCTGGCGAGGCAAGGAGGTTTCCTAGTTCATGCTGCCAGCGCGATTCGCGGAGGGAACGCTTTTCTCTTTGCCGGGGTTTCCGGCGCGGGCAAGACGACGATTTCCCGCCTGGCGCCACCCGATGCGAAGCTGCTCACTGACGAAATCTCCTACGTACGGCGCGAAGGCAATCGGTATCTGGCCTGCGGGACGCCTTTTGCGGGAGAGTTGGCACGGGTTGGAGAGAACCAATCCGCCCCCCTGAGCGCACTCTTTTTGCTCGAGAAAGGCTTGCAGAACAGCATCGAACCGGTGGGCGCCGTGGAAGCCGTCCAGCGACTGCTGAGGAATATCTTGTTTTTCGCCGATGATCCTGAGTTGGTGGAACTCGTCTTTCAGTCGGCGTGCGAGTTTGCTAGTTTGGTTCCCATCCGCAGATTAGTATTCGTCCCCGACCAACGAGTCTGGGACATAATACGTTAGCTACCGGAGAATCATGATGGCCGAAAAATATGTTGCGCGAAGCTCGGCGATCGCCGCCCGCCTCCTGGGCGGTGAAATGATGGTGATGTCGACCGCAGATTCGACGTTTTTCACCCTCGATGAAGTCGCTTCTGCGATTTGGCAGGCAGCGGACGGGCGCACGCCACTGTCAGAAATCGTCGCTGGCAAAATCTGCCAGGAATTCGATGTCGATCGGGAACAAGCGCAGCGCGACGCCGCCCGCTTCGTCGACGAACTCTCACAGCACGGCATTCTGCTGGTATCGGATCAACCACTGATGGAGTCTTCGCCATCCCCGGAGAGCCGATGAGCCTTCTGGCCGAGATGAATCAAAAAGCGCTGACCTTGGGCCTACCCATCAGCGTTCACTTCGATATTACCTACCGCTGCAATGAGCGCTGCGTGCATTGCTACCTGGATCATGACGATCATGGCGAGATGACGACGGCAGAAATCGCCGATGTGCTCACCCAGCTCGCTGATGTCGGCGTCTTTTTCCTCTCCCTCAGCGGGGGTGAAGTTCTCATGCGCCGGGATTTCTTTGAAATCGTGGAACGGGCGCGGCAACTGTTGTTCAACGTAAAGGTGAAGACCAATGGGGTGATGATCCACGAGAAGGAAGCCGCGAGGCTTCGCCAGCTCGGCGTCGAGCAGGTACAGATCAGTGTCTACTCGCATCGGCCGCAAGTTCACGATGTCATCACAAAACTGCCGGGATCATTGAAGCGAACCATCCGGGCGATTCGATTCTTGAAGTCCCAGGGGCTGAAGGTCAGCATCGCCAACGTTCTCATGGCTGGAAATTTCTCCGACCAGGCCGGCGTGATCACGCTCGCCAGGGAACTGGGAGTCGCCTACACGCTCGATCCCACCATCACGCCAAGAATGGACGGAGACACATCCATCCTCGCCCTACGAATTCCGGGGTCTGACGTCAAGCACGTCTTCCATAGCCAGGAACTGGTGGGCAACGTGGAAGAGTTCTGCGCTCCTCCGCCTGTGCCTGGCGAAGACATCATGGAGGGTTTCCCGTGTAGCGCCGGTCACACCGCCTGCTACATTTCTCCTTACGGCGATGTGTTTCCCTGTGTACAATTTCCTCTGCCCAGCGGCAATGTGCGGCGGCAGAAATTCCTCGAAATCTGGCGCCATTCCCCGCAGTTGCAGGAGGTCCGCTCGATCCGTGCCAGGGATCTTCCGACTTGCTCGACTTGCGCCCACGTGGGAACGTGCACGCGTTGCCCCGGCTTAGCCTACGTGGAGGGGAACATGCGTGGCCCGTCCACCGCAGATTGCGAGAAGTCCTTCCAGAGAACCGGCATCCCCTCGGCGAACATGCTGGCTGGGGCGCATGGAAGTACCATGGGCCAATTAATCCAAATTCAGGCGGCCGGGTGAGCGATTCGTGGACCGCACTAGCCCTATGGCTTTGTCTTCCGTCCACAGCCAGAGTGTCGGTGATTCTGTGCAGGTTGATCTCCTTCTGGAAAACTTGGGGTCAAGCCAAGGTTACGAAAGTAAAGGATCGAGTTCCCGAAATATGCGTGAAGATTAAGACGGCAATGGCAGAAGATGAGGAGTTAAGACTGGCCCCAAGGTTTCTTTTGTCCAGAGCAGTCGCGAATGTTCGCGAATGTGGTCTTGGGAGGACTTTCGGCCATGCCGCATGGAAGGTTACTCGTCGCCGCGTCGAGGTGAATCTATGTCGAACAGAAGTGTGATCAAGCCAAGCCTTATCCGCGGCGGACCAGTGGTCTCCAGACTGCTGATTTTGCTGGCGGTTCTGATAGTGCTATTGCCCGGTTGCTTGCTGGCGCAGGAAGAAGGCAAAAGCGAAGATGGCCAAGGCAAAGACCATATCGGTCTGCCCACCGACTGGAGCCACCAGCACATGGTTTTTTCCGCTCCCGGGTCGCCCATGGAAGCTTTCAATCTGTCCCAGAACCCGCGTTACATCCAGCAGTGGCTGCGCCGCAATGTCGAAAGGCGGCACAGGAGACACTCGTCCCACGGCGACATCAAGGCGGATTGGAGCCAGAACATGGGCACGGGCGCGACTGTGGGTGCTGGCCAGTATCCTGCGAAATACTCCTTCAGTGCGACCACCGATAGCTGCAGCAGCGATTTTGTGGTCTTCAATACCAGCTTGGCCGGCGCGACCGGGCAGGCTAGTATTATCGCCTATAACAATCTGTATGTCGGATGCACCGGAACAGTCCCCTCGGTGTACTGGGCGTATGACACGGGCGGCACCATCAGCACTTCGGTGACATTTTCCCTCGACGGCAGCCAAGTGGCTTTCGTGCAAGCGCAGGGTGGGGCTGCTACACTCGTGTTGCTGAAATGGAGCGCTTCCACCACTGAATCGGCCACATCGCCGCTGGTTCTCTCCAACACCATCAATAGCAGCTACCGAGGCTGCACCGCGCCGTGCATGACGACCATCGCTTTCCATGGAACAACTCCGACCGATACGTATTCCGCCCCCTATTACGACTTTACGCCCGGGTCCGATACGCTTTACGTAGGTGACGACCTTGGCTACCTCCACCAGTTCACGGGGGTGTTTGCCGGAACGCCCGCGGAAACCACAGCTACGTGGCCCGTAAAGGCGGGCAGCGCACCGTTGAGCGGCCCGGTTTTCGATTCGACGAGCGGGAACGTCTTCGTGACGACTTCCTGGCAGCAAAGCAACGACAGCGGCGGCCGGCTTGCAGCGGTCTGCGCAACCTCCGCGTGCGCCGGGGTCAGCAACGGCAGTGTGACTACCGCGATTGGAACGATAACGCCTTCAAACGTGCTGGGTCCGACGGGCGTTTCTGGCAACGCGTGTCATGGAACTGGCGCTTCGGGAAATGGGACCGGTACCACTATGAGACTGGATGCGCCAATTGTCGATTCCGTCGCAGGCAAAGTGTACGCATTTCTGGGGAATGACGGCAATGGCAACAGCGCTGTGATCCAGTTTTCGACGACAGTCAGTGCAACGCAATTCTCCTTTCACAGTTGCGGAACGGAATCGACGATTGGCACGGGCTCGACTACAGGTACGGAAATTCCGCTTTTCGCCGGTACCTTCGATAACCTCTACTTCACCTCAGGCAGCAGCCCAAGCGGCAACCTGTATGTCTGCGGAAACACATCGGGTGACGCGACGCTCTACCAGGTTCCGATCACATCCAATGCCATGGCCGCGAGCGGTACCAGCGTAGTGGCCGTTTCTACTGGGAATACCACCTGCTCTCCTTTGACGGAAGTGTATAGCAGCAACACCGACTGGATATTCCTCAGTGTCGAATCATTGGGTTCCACATCTAGCTCAGTGAGTTGTCCGAGCAACGCGGGATGTCTGATGTCCTTCTCTGTACCCAGAACTCTTGGCGGAGCGCTCCCCACGGGCACCACGGCCACGCTGGCCGCGAGCGGGGGTACGAGCGCGGTCGTGATTGACAACACCGTAGCGTCGGGCACGCTGCACACATCACAAGTCTATTTTTCGACGCTTACGGGAGGGACGGCCGTGCAAGCCTCGCAAGCCGCATTACAGTAACGAACGCGGGTTGAGGCAAGTGACGATTCAAATCCAAGCCCTCGCAAATCGTTGCAGGACCACCCGTTTTCGGGAGAAAATAGCCTCCTCAATGCCTGAAGGATTGATTGGGATAAGCGCGAAGGCTCGGTCGGCTGCCTCTGGTCGGCGCAAGCTAGAACGAAAGAATTGACTGGGCCCTCTCGCAACCCGTAGCGACCGGATGTTCGTATAAAAGAATCACGACCGTTAGGTCGAATCGTTGGTTGGTCGAACACGTTCCGCCGCTGAGTGATTCAACGTGAGATTTCGGAGCATCGGTCTTCGACCTTAACCCCTGCAAGAAAACGACGCTCGCGGATCAGCGAGGGGAAGTATGGCCCTTGACAACGCCGTCGCTCTCATCGAGGAACCGGCTCCATGCACGTCGGTCACCAGGCGGGAATCCGGTTGAGCACGCTGGGTTACGAAAGTTAGGTCCCAGATTCCCAAAACGTGAGCGAAGATGAGAATGGTTCAATAGTGAAATTTTGAGGGGAGACACGATGCGACCGTACGCATTCCGGTGGTTCTGCGTGGCGGCTGGTTTGCTGCTGATGGGCACTCCGCTTTCGGGCCAGGCAGGCAGGGAGAGGACCTCATCAGGTGACGCGAGCGACGGTCAAATGCACCTGGGATATCCGCAGGATTGGAGCTCGCGGCACTTGTTGATGCCGGGCATGCGAGCCGGGGATGTACTGGCGGCGGGAGAGCGCGACCCGCGTCATGTTTACAACATGGTGATGCGGCAAGTGGCGATGGAAAACTTGCGCCTCAGAAGGCACAAGCCTCCTCGGCGCCTAATGAAAGTTGACTGGGCTGTTTCGCTTGAGAACGGGTACGTGCCGCAGAACCAATTTCCGGCGAAATATCGGTTCGACGTGACCGCGGAGGATTGCAACTCCGACTACGTTGTGTTTGGGCTTACCGTGACTTCAGGGACGCAGGCCAACCTGGTCGGGATCAACAACCTGTACACGTCAGCGAGTCCGCCGTGCAATAGCGGATCGCCCTGGGAAACATTCGCCTTCAACACGGTCACGCAGGCAGGGGGCCAGATCGAGACGTCGCCGGAGCTTTCGACCGATGGGACGAAAGTGGCGTTCGTTGAAAGCACCAGCGGGGCTTCGTACTTCCACGTGCTGGTGCTGCCGAATCCGATTCCGACACCACCGTCTCAGGCGGGAACGGTGTTGAGTCCACTGACTCCCACTTTGTGCACGACGCCTACGACGGCGGGCTGCATGACGACCCTCACCATCCAAACCAGCGCGAGTGATTCGAATTCCTCGCCCTGGGTGGACTACAACACCGATACGGCGTATGTAGGCGCCGACAATGGCGTGCTATATAAGATCACGCCGGTATTCGGCGGCGGTGCACCGGCGCTGGTCAGCACTGGGGGTTGGCCGGTCACGGTCTCGACTCAGACCAACAAGGTGCTGACTGCTCCGGTTGTCGATGACACGTCGGACAGGATTTTTCTCGGAGACGGGTATGGATACTTGTACGGAGTCAGCCTGACCAGTCCGAGCACATCCATGGCGCAGGTGACGGTCGGGTGGGTGGGGAACGGACCAGGGACGGGGATTGTAGACCCGCCGATTGCGGTCACGGATCCCGCCAATCCCACAACCGACCAGGTGTTCGCCTTTACGGGATGCAGCATAGTGCCGGGCATCGGCGGGGCGGTCAGCCAGCTTTCCGCGAACTTCACGAGTTCCAGCACACTCACAACAAGCAACACGGTGGATCTGGGATCGGGGCACGGGAACGGGGACTGCACAACGGGCAACGTACACTCGGGGACGTTTGATAACACGTTCTGGCTGAACGGGACGACGGCGGGGCACATGATCGCGTGCGGATTCGTGTCGGGGACGTCGGGCAACCCGCTGATCCCGTCGAATCCACTGATGTATTTCTTCCCCTTCGCGAGTAACGTCATCACGAGTACGGGGTCGTCGACATTTGTTATAAATAATACGAAAGGGGACGAGTGTTCGCCGCTGACCGAGTTTTACGACGGCACCACAGACCGGATGTTCTTCGGAGCGGGCGGCTTAACCGATGGATTTCTGGAGAGCTCGACGATTACAACTTCGTTGACGACACCGATCTGTACGGGCGCACCGACTTCCAGTTGCGTGACGTCCTCGAGCGCCCTCGGAGGAACCAGCGGGATCGTGATCGACAACCAATTGTCGAACGGCGGGACGAATATCTACTTCTCGACCCTGGCGCCGGGGTCGGTTAACGGCCAGCAGTGCAATGTGTCAGGCGGAGCTGCGAATCCCTATTGTGCGGTGAAGCTGACCCAGTCAGCTTTGCAGTAAAGAGATCCGCCTTATAGAGCGTCTTTTCTTTTGTCGCTAGAGACTTCCTGAATAATTCCTAAGTAGGCCAAGCTCGGTAGCGAGAAGGAGATGCCCCATCTCCATCGTGCCAAGAACCGATTTTTCTTCAAAGTGCAATCGAGGTGGCCTAACGTTTAGCCGTTCCATGGGGAGTGCTGCGAAGCTCGTAGTAGCTGACGAAGGATCTCGCTGCGTCTCTTCTGCCGGGATACAAAAGCGACTGTTCGAACCAATCCACTCGTTTATCCAGTGGTTAATCGCTCGTAGTTTACTCGCGAGCCTTTCCAATACCTCACTTGTTTCGTCGTTTAAAATCTGTCGCATGCTCTTCTATTCGCAAATATTGGACCATGATTCTCTTCCTTACTGTGCAACAGTTTGGAAGCGGCTTGCGGGGCGAAAACTGCCGAAACGTCGGCACCCTGTGGATACCGGCACAGTTTGCGCGTGAGGGAGCGGTGGAGTCATCGCCCGAGACCCGACCTTTCCCGTCGCACAGTGGCGCTTTGGGGATCCAAGTCTTCCCGCTCAGTTCTTCGCGCGGAGCATCATCGGGAGGCAGATCAACAAGTACCGAGACGTAACGTTTCCCGTCGCAAGAGGGACACACCCTGGCTGTCAGCATGGCGAAAGTCGAGCAGGCTCTACGGACTTTATAGCACTGTGTTACGAATTCCGAACAAACTCTTAACCCTGTGAGCAGTTGCTTCGTCCTGTGTTAGCATTGGTTTGCAGTTGCCGCGCCTCCGCCAAGGAAGAAGTGCTGCTAGACCGTGGCGGCGGGAAGAGCGATAACTAGCCTCGGCCGAACGGTCGCATGATCGTTTAGAGGATTCGACATATGCAATTCAGCGCTGCAAATGGCGTCCGCCCATCCAAGAAGAAACAACCGTATATTCGGCCGAAAGCGACCGCCGTCACCCCCGATCAGGCCGAAGAAGAGGTAAAGGCCAAGGCGGCACCACTAAGTAAGGAGTTCGAGTCTTGCTCCGAGCTCATTGCAGAAGCTCGAAAGCGCCAGGAACACGGCCGAGATTCAGCTTCACGAGGCGGGGCGGGCACCGGTCGTGCAGACGCTGCTTGATCTTCAGATCGAGACTAATCTCTAGACCACAAATCCCCCCGCGTCATCGGACGCGCATGACCCGCACGCTTCCGTATACTGCGCAAGTCATCGCACTTCCCGAGCAAGAGCGTGGGCTGATTACCGCCCAGGCGGGGTAGTTCGACCGCTGTCACCGCGAACCGGTGCAATTTTCGCAGGACGCAATCTGCGGAGCTTGCGCACCGGTACTCCTTACTCACGTGCGAGAGCGCATGTAGGACCTGATGGCCAACCGAGCGTCCCCCGACTCCCGTTACGAGAACACTGACCGGCCTCGACAGATCTCTCTTACCGTGTTGCCGCAAGGCCCGTCAACGCCTCCGACACTCTCTCGATCTGATCGTCCGTCATTTCCGGATACAGTGGCAGGGAGAGGACTTGATCTGCAGCTTTCTCAGACTCCGGGAGAGTGAGTCGCGCATATCCCAGGTCCGCATAGGCGGGTTGGAGGTGAACCGGTACCGGATAGTGAATACCCGTCTGAATGCCTTCCGTTTGCAGGGCCGCGTGCAGGGCGTCACGATCGTCAGTCCGCAGCGTGTAGACGTGATAGACGTGCCGGGCCCAAGGCATCTCCGTGGGCCGTTCCACCCCGGAGCCCACCAGAAGTAGGTTGTATTTGCCCACGATTGCACGCCGAGCCTCGGTCCACCGCTCGAGATGGCGCAGCTTGACGCGCAGAATTGCGCCCTGGAAGCCTTCCATCCGATAGTTGTATCCGCGCAGCACGTGATGATACTTTCGGTCTTGACCCCAATCGCGCAACATGCGAATCGTCCTCGCATACTCTGAGTTGCTGGTGGTGACCGCACCGCCCTCGCCGTACGCTCCCAGGTTCTTGGCAGGATAAAAACTGAAGCACGCGATATCGCCGATGCTTCCGGCCGGGCGTCCCTTGTATTTTGCCCCATGCGCCTGCGCCGCGTCTTCGATTACGACCAGCCCGTGCCGTCGCGCCAGTTCCATGATCGGATCCATGTCGGCCGGCTGGCCGTAAAGATGCACGGGCAGGATCGCCCTGGTGCGAGGCGTGATGGCAGCCTCGATCGCCGCGGGATCCATCGTGAAGGATCGCGGATCGATATCCACCAGCACCGGGCGGGCACCCGCGTAAATGACCGATGCCACGCTGGCGATAAAGGTAAAAGGTACGGTAATTACTTCATCACCCGGGCCTACCCCCGCCGCCAGCAATGCCAGATGCAGGGCGCTGGTGCCTGAGTTCAGCGCAATACACTCAGCCGCCCCGCAATAGGCGGCAAACTCCTGTTCAAATGCCGCCACCTCGGAGCCGAGAGCAAATTGACAACTGTCCAGGACTCTGGCGATAGCCGCATCAATCTCTGGCTTGATGCTCCGGTACTGCGCCTTCAAATCGAGGTACGGCACTTTGATGGGAGAGTCTGCCATTCGAAACCCGCTTCGACCTCCAACGTGCTGGTTCGTCCCGTAAGAACACTCGGGGGCTTTCTGCTACGCCTCTCAACACAGTAAATCGGACGATACAACAGAATCCACGCGGTATCAACCGTGGGCCCGGAGAGTGGGCCCGGAGAGGGATAAGCTTCATGGGACTTGTAACCCCCGCTCTTCACCCTTGTTCCTCTGGCTGTTCTCGTAGGCATGGACCAGTTTGTGACAATGATCGCAAACAGTGATCAGGTTGTCCTCCGAGTCGTCGCCCGAGTGACTTCGGAACTGCTTGTGGTGGACCTGCAACTGTTGCATTGCTCCACAACCCTGGCACCTCCAACCATCGCGCTCGAGAACCTGCCAGCACAGTTCTTGGTAGGCGTCTGGATCTAGTCGCAGGCGCGGTTGCTTGGGTCGAATCGGGATCATGACGCCTCGGGCAGTATCTCTTGCAGGAAGGCTCGTTCTTGCGGTTCGGGCAGAACCTGAAGAACCGCGTCATTGAAAACCAGCAGCGTTTCTGGATTCTGGTTGTCCAGGTTCGCCCCCGCCAGAAAGTCCGCACAGATCATCTCCAGGCAGTAGCCGCGGGACTTGTCCGAGCCCAGCATCAGGGCTGCCGTTTCCAGGGCCTGCTCAATCACCCGGAATCTGGCTCCTGTAGAGCTTAAAGTAGATGATTTCTTACGGTTCCGTCTCCTTCCCGGCCAGTTTCTTCTCGACCTCGCATAGTTCTCGAGTTTATACTTAACGCTAAGCATATGCATAGCGGTAAGCATTGTCAAGAGATTCTTGCTTTTAGGACCACCGGCAGGCTAAGGTTCACATTATCCGAATGGAAAAGAAGAAAGAGAAGGATCCACACGCGGTTCATCTCGGACAGTTGGGCGGTAGAGCGCGGAAGCGCAAGCTGACCCCCGAACGACGCCGCGAGATTGCACGAAGGGCCGCCGAAGCTCGGTGGGCCAAAGCGAAGATAAAGTGATGTTTGATCGGTACTGATGTCGTTTACTTCTTGCCAGTCCAGTCTCAGTGCGGAGAGAAAGCCCCTGGCACACCAACTCAGATGTTGCCACCACACAGAGGAAGCTTATGTGTTTGTACTTGTATATATCTTCAAAGATTGAGATGATAAATTACCGAACGAACCCAGGAAGTCCTTTATTTTCAACACACCGATAGAATAATCCGCCCTGCCTTGACCAGAAAGGACCGTCGGACAGTAAGACGGGATACTTCCAAGGCGGAGATTTTCTCCGATGGGGAAGGTGGTAAATTACCAAACGAACCCAATAAGTGCTTTCTTTTCAGTCTGCTCGTGGAGTGCATCCAGGAATTCAACCTCAACGCGCAACAGGAATTGCCGGGCGCAGACAATGTTATCGGCTAGTTTCAAGGACGCCGAGTATGGGCCGCGCGCACTCGGCAATCGCTCCATCGTTGCTCATCCCGGCTTACCTGACACGAAGAACGTACTCAACGCCCGCATCAAGCACCGCGAGTGGTTCCGTCCGTTTGCATCCTCCATCCTCGCCGACTATCAGCACGAGTATTTCGAGCACGACCATCCCTCACCCTTCATGCTGCACGTCTACAAAATCCGCCCGGAAAAGCGCAGGAGCCTATGCGCGGTGAATCACGTTGACGATACCGGCCGCCTGCAGACGGTAACGCGTGAAGAGAATCCGCTGTATTACGATCTGATCTCAGCCTTTCATTGCAAGACCGGCCTGCCGGTAATCCTCAACACGAGTTTCCATGAGAATGAGCCGATCGTTTGTACACCGGAAGAAGCTATTGATTGCTTCCAGCGCACTCGCATGGACGTGCTGGCGATCGGTCCCTTTCTGGTGGTGAAGCCTGGGCTGGAAAATGCCGAGAGCGGGATTGCGTCTTCCGTGCATAAGGGCGGGGAAGTATAGCGCCGCGTTCGCTTCGTGCGAACGAATCTCGCTACTCGCCCATGACTTTTACAATCACCCGCTTGTCCCGCTGTCCGTCGAACTCGGCATAAAAGATCCGCTGCCACGTGCCCAGATCGAGCTTGCCCGCAGTGATGGGTACGATGACCTCGTGATGAATCAACAGTGCCTTCAGATGGGAGTCACCGTTGTCCTCGCCAGTCTCATGATGTTTGTAGTCTTTGCGGAAGGGCGCGAGATGCTCCAGCCACTGGTCAATGTCTTCGATCAGGCCACTTTCGTTGTCGTTGACGTAAACGCCAGCGGTGATGTGCATGGCTGAAACCAGCACCATGCCTTCCCGCACGCCGCTCTGGCGGACAATCTCTTCCACTTGCGGTGTGATGTGCACGTATGCGTGGTGTGATTTGGTGTGAAACTTCAGGTATTCGGTTAGGGTCTTCATGGCTCTGAATCCTCGGTCAGATCAGGGCTGGCTAGCTACCGCAGTACTGCCGCTAGTTTTCCGCTCGCAATCAACTCGGCAATCCTTGCGAAATCGTTGTACATCACCCGATCCTTTTCCATCGTGGCGCACACGGAGCGGATCGCCGCATGCGCCGCCTGTCCCGGCTTCGAAGCCTTCAGTGGAGCCAGAAAATCCAGAGCCTGAGCGACTGCCATGGCCTCGATCGCCAGCACGTTGCGCGTGTTTTCGACGATATGCTTGAGCTTGAGCGCCGCGGTCATGCCCATGGAGACGAAGTCTTCCTTATTGCCCGATGTGGTGATCGAATCGGCCGAAGCGGGATGGGCCAAGACCTTGTTCTCGCCGACCAGCGCCGCAGCCGTCACCTGCGGCATCATGAAACCGGAGTTCAGTCCCGCTCCCGCTGCCAGGAACGGCGGCAATCCTTCGTTGAGCGCAGGATTCACCAACCGCTCGATCCGCCGCTCGCTGATGCCGGCCAGCGCGCTCAGCGCAATGGCCAGGAAATCCAGGGCGAAGGCCAATGGCTCACCATGAAAGTTTCCACCCGAAATGACGTCGCCTTCGGCCTTCTTTGCGTCAGTGATGAAGACCAAAGGATTGTCAACCGCCGAGTTGGCCTCGGTTTCAAATACGGTGCGGCAGTGGGCGAGCGTGTCGCGCACCGCGCCGTGTACCTGCGGGATGCAGCGCAGAGAGTAAGCGTCCTGCACGCGGCCGCACTCGCGGTGTGATTCACGAATCTGGCTGCCGGCAAGCATGCGCCTCAGGTTGGCCGCACTCTTCATCTGTCCGCCATGCGGGCGCGCGTGGTGGATGCGCTCGTCGAAGGCCGCGTCCGTCCCCTGGAGCGCATCGCAGGTCAGGCCACCCAGCACGTCGGCCGTGTCTACCAGTATCTCCGCGGCCAGCAGAGCCAGAGTGCCAACGGCCAGCATGGCCTGGGTGCCGTTGATCAAAGAGACTGCTTCCTTGGCCTCAAGCACGAGTGGCTTGATTTGCGCACGTTTCAGAGCTTCCGCACTCAGCATGAGTGCGCTTTTTTCGTCGCGGCATTCGCCCTCGCCGATCAGAGCCAGTGCCAGATGCGCGAGGGGAGCCAGGTCGCCGCTCGCACCCACGCTGCCCTGCGACGGCACGACCGGAGTGACGCCGCGGTTCAGCATTTCGCAGAGCGTGTCAATCACAACCGCCCGCACTCCAGAATGGCCCTTGGCCAAAGAGTTGGCCCGTAGCAGCATCATGGCTCGTGTTTCAGATATGGCAAGGGGCTCTCCGACACCGACCGCATGGGAGCGAACCAGATTGATCTGCAGTTCGCGAATCTGGTCGCCGGCAATGCGCACCTCGCTCAACTTGCCCACGCCGGTCGTAATGGCGTATGCGACCTTATCGCTCGCGACAATATCGTCAACCACGGCGCGTGCTCGATCGACCGCCTCGCGGGCGTCAGGAGCCAGCAGAACCGCGCGCCGGGCTTCGATGTTCGCGACCTCGCGAACGGCCTCCAAGGTGAGATCGTTTCCGTTGATATGCAGCGCGTTCATGGAAATCCTGCTTCGATGTTCAATTCGAATTCAGAGCGCATGTCGTTCCGAGAGGGCGAAGCCCTCGATGAACCTGTTTTCCGTCCATCGGCGCATAAATTCCGGCGCCAGTTCGGAATGACAAATAGAGAAATCACGGTCTACTTCCCCATTGCATTGCGGAACGCCTTCAAATACTTCTCCGGCAACGCCGCCACCTTCATGTTCAAATCGGTCACGATGTGCGTGGTTTCCCCTTCCGCCAGCAGTGTTCCGCTAACCGCCCGCAGCAATTCATAACTGAAAACCACAACCGATTTGCGCACGTTCTTGAGCCTGGTACGCACTACCACTTCCTCGTCGTAATACACCGGGGCGCAGTAACGGCACTTGGCTTCCGCGACGGCAATGAAACGTCCGTCTTCGCGCTCCAAGTCCCGGTAAGAAAAGCCCAGCTGCCGCATCAGTTCCACGCGCCCAACCTCGAACCAGATCAAGTGATTGGAGTGGTAAACCACCCCCATCTGGTCGGTTTCGGCGTAGCGCACGCGCAACCGCGTTTCATTCACGGCGTGATGATGGTTCGAACTCATTTTCTCGTCCATACCGGCCTGCGCTTCTCGAGGAATGACGCAATGCCTTCCCGGAAGTCGGCCGTGGTGCGAACCGCCGCATTCTCGCGTACCGCAATTTCAATCTGCGCATCCAGTTCAGCGCGCGCATGGTCGTTGAGCAATTGCTTGGTCGCACGCAGCGACGCCGGGCTGTTTTCCATCAGGAGTGCAGCTAACTCGCGTGCCCGCGCTATCAGTTTCTCGGGCGCAACAAGCTCGTTGATCAGCCCCATGCGCAAGGCCTCTTCCGCCCCGAAGAGCCTCCCCGTCAGCAGCAGGTCCCGAGCCTGCTTCTCACCCACCTGCCGCAGAAGGAATGTCGAGACAATCGCGGGCACGAAGCCGATGCGCACCTCGGTATAGCCAAACTTCGCTTCGGGAACTGCCAGCGTGAAGTCGCAAAGCAGCGCCAGGCCGGTCCCGCCAGCGATAGCGGGCCCGTTGACCGCGGCAATCGTGATCTTGGGAAATTCATAAAGCGAACGAAACAACCGAACCATGGTCTCGGAATCTTTCAGATTTTGTTCCGGCGATCGGTCCAGCAGAGCTTTCAGATTTTCCAGGTCCATGCCCGAACAGAAAGCCTTGCCCGCGCCAGTCAAGATGAGGATGATCGATTCCGACTTCGCGATCTCATCGAGGGCGCGAAGCAAATCGTCAATCAACTCGAAGCTGATGGCGTTGCGCTTCTCCGGGCGGTTCAGGGTGATGGTCGCTGTGCCGCCGTCGTACGCGAGCTGTATCGTGTTGAAGTTCATTTGTCACAACCGCCACTGATTTCACGGATTCTCACTGATCTAATTCAGAGCATCTGGCAAATCCGCGGTAAGGCGTGCAAATCCGATGGCAACCTAATCTGCTGCGTGCGAGGCAGAAAACTTTGCGCCGATTCCTCCCGTTGCCTTCAAGAGGGCATCCAACGGCTTCAGGCGCGGCAACTCAGCACCACGGTTGCCGAGAGCTTCGATCAGCGTTTCCGTCGGGATGTTACCGACCAAAGCGTCTTGAGCAAAAGGACACCCACCCAAGCCACCGATAGCGGCATCGAAGCGCCTGCAACCCGCATCGTACGCGGCCAGGATCTTCTCGGCAGCCTGTTCCGGGCGACTATGCAAGTGCAGCCCAATCTCGAGGTAGCTGTACTTGGCCAGGACCGCACTCACCACTTCGCTGATTTGCCGCGCGTGCGCCAGGCCTACCGTGTCGGCCAACGAAATCATGTGCACATTTTCCACTTCCAGCAGGCCGATCGCTTCCAGCACTTCGTCCACGCTCCAGAGGTCGCCATAGGGATTGCCGAACGCCATCGAAATGTAGATCACGACGTCCAGCCCGGCGTCGTCGGCTCTCTTCTGGATTTTCTCGAGTTCCTCGAGTGACTCCTCGGCCGACTGGTTCTGATTGTTGCGCAGAAACGTCTCCGAAATCGAATAAGGAAACCCCAACGTGGAAACCGCCTGCGTCGCAATCGCCCGCTGCGCTCCCTTCTCATTCACCACGATGCCGATGATCTCGACGTCATCGGGAGGATCGAGCTCCTTCAGCACCTGCTCCGAATCTGCCATCTGGGGAACAGCCTTCGGGGACACGAACGACACCGCGTCAATGTGCTTGAACCCCACGCTGATCAGGGCTTTCAGATAATCGGCCTTCAGATCGGCAGGGATTATCCCCTTCAACCCTTGCCAGGCATCCCGCGGACACTCGATCAGTTTGACAAGATCAGCCATAAAAATCTTGGCCACGGATCAACGCGGATTCTCACGGAGCAAAAATCATCTTGATCTGCTTCTGATCCGTGCTCATCTGTGCAAATCCGTGGCAGAAGTTACGTCTGTAAAACCCCTACCTTAAACTCCGGCACGTCCGGATTCAGCGCGGCTGCTTCCAGCGCCTCGGTAATCGCATCCCGCGTCTCGATGGGGTCGATGATTTTGTCAATCCACAAGCGAGCCGCGCCGTAACGGGGATCGGTCTGCTCGTCGTAGGTGCGCTTCACCGATTCGTAGAGTTCCTTTCTCTCTTCCTCGCCCAGCTTCTTGCCGTCGCGTTCCAGTTGCTTGAGCTTGATCTCAACCAAGGTCCCCGCCGCTGACTCACCACTCATCACCGCGTAGCGAGCCGTCGGCCAGGCAAACACAAAACGCGGATCATAAGCTTTGCCACACATCGCGTAGTGGCCGGCGCCGAACGATCCTCCTACGATCACCGTAATCTTTGGCACCACGGAATTCGACACGGCGTTGACCATCTTCGCGCCCGCCTTGATGATCCCACTCCACTCCGCGTCGCGGCCCACCATGAATCCGTTCACATCATGAAAGAAGACGAGCGGGATCAGGTTCTGGTTGCAGTCCATGATGAAGCGCGCCGCTTTCTCAGCCGACTCGGTGTAGATCACGCCTCCGAACTCCATGCGCTTGTGGCCCTCGTGATCGGTGTGCTGGGCGTGGAGTTTCTGATTGGCTACGATGCCCACGGCAAAGCCGCCGATGCGACCGTAACCGCAGACTAACGTTTTACCGTACTCCGACTTGTACTCGTCGAAGCGGCTGCCGTCCAGCACCCGCGCCAGTACTTCCTTCATGTCGTAGGGCCGCGCCGGCGACGAATCATAGATTCCGTAGATTTCCTCTGCCGCCAAAGCCGGTTCGACCGGCTTTTTCCGATCCCAGGGAGACAGCCGCCGGTATCCCCATTTTTCGACAATGGAGCGAATCCGCTCGATGCAGGCCTGATCGTTGGGCTCGCGGAAATCAATCGTGCCGCTGATCGCCGAATGCATCGCCGCACCGCCCAACTCCTCAGCCGATACTTTCTGGCCGATCGCCGCCTGCACCAGCGCCGGACCGGCGAGGAATAATCCGCTGCCGTCGGTCATGAGCACGTGATCGCACATCACCGGCAGATATCCGCCGCCGGCCACGCACATGCCCATGATGGCCGCGATTTGCGGAATGCCCAGGGCCGACATCACCGCATTGTTGCGGAACACGCGCCCAAAATCGTCGGTATCAGGAAATACGTCTTCCTGCAGCGGCAAGAAGACCCCAGCCGAATCCACCAGGTAAATGGTCGGAATACGGTTGTCCAGGGCGATGTTCTGGGCGCGGATCACCTTCTTGGCGGTCATCGGGAAAAACGCTCCCGCTTTTACGGTGGCATCGTTGGCGATGATCATTACCAAGCGGGTGTGAACTCGCGCCATCCCCGTCACCACGCCCGCGGCGGGTGCTCCACCCCATTCTTCATACATGCCGTGCGCTGCATACACACCCAGTTCGAAGAAAGTTCCGGGGTCGGTGAGCAGTTCGATGCGCTCACGCGCGGTCAGGCGTCCCTTGGCATGCTGGCTCTCGATGGCCTTGCTTCCACCGCCCTCGCGGATAGCTTCTTCCTCATTCCGAACCTGCGACATCAGGTCGGCCAGGAAACGCATGTTGGCTTCGAAGCGTGCCGAGGTGGGATCAATCTTCGTGGTCAGCACGTTCGCCGGTGCCGACGAGTTCGTTAGAGAAGATTCGTTACGGTCAGCCATGGTTGAGAAATAAGGTCGAGAGATGAATACGCAGACGGATTACGGTATACCACGCGGGCGTGGGCGCGCAACGCGGGATCGCCGGTCTGTAGATGCTCCAAGATAATGTCACGCGGGATCGCCGGTCTTACTGCTCTGAAAACCTGCCGCGGAGGCGAATCAGCGGGCGAGCTGGCACACCGCCTCAGCCGCGGGATCGTCGGCGATGGCGTCAACCAGTCCCATGCGCAGGGCCCGCACTGCCGTGACTTTCTCCGCTGCAACGAACATTTCCAGAGCCCGCCCTTTACCGATCAGGCGAGGCAGCCGCTGCGTTCCTCCCCAACCCGTGATCAAGCCCAAGGCTGCGCCGCGATGTCCGAACACCGCATGCGGCGACGCAATCCGGTGGCGGCAGGCCAGCGCCAGGTCCAACCCGCCTCCCAGGCAGTATCCCGAGACGGCGGCATACAGCGGGGCAGGGAACTCGTCGATCTCTCGCATCAGTTCCTGTCCCATCTTCGAGAGTTCGTAGGCATCTGGGCCGTCGAGTGCGGCAATCTCTTCCAGGTCGGCGCCGGCAGAAAAGAATCTGTCATTGCCGGCAATCACCAACGGTCGCGTCTGTTGCGCCAATTGGGCGACGATCTCCGTCAGGGAGAGCACAAAGCCGCGCGTGAGCCGGTTGGTTCCATCGTCCGACCGCAGCCGCAGAATGCGCACGCCCTGTCGTTCCTCAAGCTGAACATCTGACGCCGGCATTGAGAGGAATCTAAGGAGTTTCTGATTGGAAAGATAAAGGCTAAGACCTAGGACTGGTTCCACAAATGGTCTTGCGCGAGTGCCAGCCCTCAGGGGCTAAAGCCCACCGTTTATGCGGCCTGCGACGGCCCGGCTGAAGCCGGGCCCTACCCAAAACCTATTTGTGAAACCAGTTCTAAGATCGAAGACCGAAGACCTACGACCTAACACCGAAACCGTTACTCCCGGTCATCACCCGGCCGCAGGCACGCCGGGCCCCTTCACATGCGTGCGAATGAACTGCACGATGTCGTCCATCGCCGTGCCCGGCTGAAAAATCGCGGCCACCCCCGCTTTCTTGAGCCCGTCGACATCTTGATCGGGGATGATGCCGCCCACCAGTACGATGACGTCGTCCATCTTGTTCTGCTTCAGCAGGTCCATGACCCGCGGCACAATCGCGTTGTGCGCCCCGGACAGAATGGACAGCCCGATTACCTGCACATCTTCCTGAAGCGCGGCATTGACGACCATCTCCGGAGTCTGCCGCAGGCCGGTATAGATGACTTCCATACCGGCATCGCGCAGGGCGCGGGCAATGACCTTCGCGCCGCGATCGTGCCCGTCGAGGCCGGGCTTGGCTACTAATACGCGTATCTTGATTTCAGGCATCGCTACTCATTTAACCACAGAGGGCACACGGGATCACAGAGGAGCGCGATTTGCTGCATGGGTCTCCGTCGGCTCTCCGTCTAAACCGTTTTGACGTCCAGACTCCGCCACAAGTACCAGCACGCGATGCTGCGATATGGCGCCCACGGCCGCGCAATCTTTTCCATCTCTTTCGGCTTGGGCAGCTTGCGCTTCCGGTAATGCTTCTTGATCGCCGCCTGCACTCCGTAATCGCCCGTGGGAAGCACGTCCGGACGCCTCAAGGTGAACATCAGAAACATGTGCGCTGTCCACACCCCGATACCCTTCACTTGCGTGAGATGCTCAATGACTTCCCGGTCCGGGAGTTCCGGCAGGCGGGCAAAGTCGAGTAACCCCGCCGCGGTCTTCGCTGCCAGATCCTTCAGGTACGCTGATTTCTGTTTCGACAGACCAACGCTGCGCAGTTGCTCATCGCTGAGCTTGAGAATTCCCTCCGGCGTGAGCGGTTCTCCTGCCAGCGCGGCAAACCGCTTGAAGATGGTCACCGCGGCCTTGCCATTCAGTTGCTGGTAGACAATAGCCTCGGCCAGACTGGAAAACTCCGGCGGTCCATACTCCATGCGGCAGGGGCCGACGCGCTCAATAATGCCGCGCAAGATTGGGTCAGACTTCTTGAGGTGATTGAGAGCCTTTCGCATAGCGTACAGATTTATCACAAGAGCCGGTCAAAGGCGAAGAAAAAACGAATAACAATCTTCCGAGTGTTATTGCGCCTTCTTCACCGCAATTCCCATCACCTCATATCTCCCGCCCCGCAGAAGCTTATCGGTCCCGATGAATGCCCGCGCCGGAAAGTCGCCGTGGAAATAGGTCCTGTACACGGCATTAAATGTGTCGTAGAGCTTCAAGTCGGTGCAGAAAATCTGTATCGAGACCACGTCGTCCATAGTCATTCCTGCGGATTCAACCGTTTGTTTGATTCCATCCATCGCCAGCCGCGCTTCGTCTTCAGGGCTCGCTGGCGGCTGGCCGGTCTTAGCGTCCAGCCCAATGTGGCCCGCGATATATAGCGTGTCGCCCACGAGCACTCCGTCGCTGAACGGAAGTCCCTTTACGTCCGCTGGTCGCGGCAGCACGATGTATTTGCGATCTGCCGCTCCCGCCGCAACACAAATCACGAGAAACAATACCGATACCACAACTCTCCATGGCTTCATGGTTTCCTCACGATCGAGATCGAAGATTGGATTGCAGACTACCACCATCAACGCATGGCGGCCAACAGGAGACCTGCTATACCTCCGCCCAACACCACCCACGCCGGGTTGACCTTCCAGCGCAGCAACGCTGCCAGCGCCGCCGCGGCAATCAACCATGAGGGCCATCCCCGCAATGCGTCAATCACCAGGCGATATGTAACCCCAGCCATCAGCGCCACGGCGGACACGTTCACGGAATCGAGAAACGCCGCCATCCACGCCGATTGCCTCAGCCGGAATAACACCGGGGCCAGCAGACCGACATAGAAGAACGAAGGCAGGAAAATCGCCACCGTTGCCACAGCCGCTCCCGGCGCGCCCCCAAGGATGTAGCCGATGAACGTGGCCGTGGAGAGCACCGGCCCGGGAGTGAACTGACCGATCGCCACCGCATCCAGCAACTGCTGATGCGTCAACCACGCGTGCTCACGAGTTAAACCTTGCTCCAGAAAAGCGAGCAACACGTATCCGCCGCCATAAAGCACCGCACCCACCTTGAGGAAAAACAGCGCGATTCGGCCGAGCGATGGTCTCGCCACAGGGACTACGGCCACAACCGCGGCTCCGAAGCGAGCCAAGAACACGGCCCAGGATTTCCGGGCTGCACTTACGCTAAAAGCCCGCCACGGCAGCGTGAACGACAGCAGCGGGGCGCTGGCGCCACGCCGCGCCGTTGCCCGTCGCGCCAGCATTCCGACTATGCCGCCGCCCAACAGAATCGCGATGGGATTCAAGCCAAGAAAAAATGCCGCCAGCGACAAAAAGCCAAGCGCGGCCAATCCCACATCCCGCACCGCCGTTTTTCCCAGCCGCCAGATGGCGATCGCAATCACTGCGATCACCGCCGGTTTGATGCCTCCCAGCGCCGACGCTGCTTGTGGCAACGTCCCGAAACGCACATAGGTCCATGCAAATGCACCGGTAATCAGCGCGGCAGGAAGAATGAAACTGGCTCCGGCCACGCCAAGCCCCGCCCAACCTGCACGCACGAAGCCCACGTTGATGGCTAATTCCGTGGAAGTGGGGCCGGGAATCAGGTTGGCCGCGCCCACCATGTCGAGGAACTGTTGCTGTGTCACCCACCGCCGTTTGCGGACAATCTCCCCATCCATCAGCGCGATGTGCGCCGCCGGCCCGCCAAAGCTTATGCAGCCGAGTTTCAGGAAAAGTGCGGACAATTCGCGCAGGCGCTCGAAAAGCGGCGAGGGCGACGATTCTGGTGTCGGTACTGGCTCGGGATCGGCCACGCCCGGCTTACCGCTCCTATCTTTCTGTCCCGGAGTTTTCGTCAGATACGCTGCCATTTCTCCGGCCTGACACAAGCAGGAAAAGCAGGCACATGAGCATGGCGAAGTCGGTACGCGCGTCGCTCACCATGAACCAAAATCCCTGACCTGGTCGTGTCAACTCGGGAATCTTTGTAGTCGCAATGGCGGTGCCGATGATGATGAGCAGCGGGATCGCCGCGATCCGCGTGAACATGCCAACGAGGATCAACAGCCCGCAAACGATTTCAAATGCTCCCACGAAGTGCGCAGTGAACAAGGGACGCGGAAAGCCGATCCGAGTGAAACGGTTCACGCCCAGGTTTGGATCGGTGTACTTGAGAATACCCTGAGTGAAGAAAATCAGTCCCACGGCTAAGCGTATGAAGATCGCACCCATCGAGCCAGCCGATCTCTCGCGCCAAGACATTCCACTCTCCGCAGTGGGCCACTTACCGCTTACGAAAGGAAACCCACCGTTTTCTCGATCAACTCGGCCGTCGCCTTGTAAGGGTCACCCGGTTCATCGAACTCCATGGAGCAATACCCCATGTATCCGTGCTTCTTCAATATGGCAAACGTCCGCGCCAGATCCACCCGCACCACCTTGCCTTCCTCGTTGACGCCGCCAGCCTTCACGTGGCAGATGCCATAGGCATGCGCGAACATTGCATCAATGGCGCGATAAGAGAAGTCCTCGTCATGCGCGGCCACCGTGTTGCCGAAATCGGGCAGAGCGCGGACCCAGGGACTATTCACCTTTTCGATGACCTGCACGATGAAAAATGGATCTTCGCTCACCGGGTCGTCATTCTCGAGGTGCACGACAACGTTCCGCTTCGCTGCGTACTCCGCTACTCGCGACAGTGTGTCGGCGGCGCGCGCCACATCTGGCTTCGAGTCTTTGGCTTCTTGGATGTGTGTCCGAACGCTGGGAGAGCCGAGGGCCGCTCCCACGTCGATCCATTTCTTTGTCAAGGCTACGGCCTGCTCGCGCTCGGCCGCGTCCGCTGAGTACTGGCTATGCTCTTCGTCGGCTGCGATATCGACGACTGCAGAGCCGGCTTTTTCCACCGCGTTGCGAAACTGTTCCAAATATTTCGGATCGGTTGAGGGGAACACGCGACTCCACGGCTCGATCTTGTGGACATTGAACTTCGCGGCCACGTGCGCGGCGAAGTCCTTCAATTCAATCTGCTGTGCTGCCGGAACTGAACTTGGAGAATTGCTGTCCCACCCTTTCCATCCCACAATGAATTCACGAAACGGATACGCCGCCACCGACACGCGTTCCCGCGGGGCGGTAGGAAACTTGACTGAAGGTTGAGAATCTGCCGCACGCACCAGCCCGGGCAACAGCCAGGCTCCCGCCGCAGCACCTGCGCACTGCTCGAGAAACTCTCTTCTGGTTTTCGGTTTCATGGGCGCCAGTGTAACAGAGAAACTTCCGGTGGCGCGGGCCGTGCTCGCCCGCCAGCGCGGCCATATGTCTGTGGGTTAGCCGGCAAAACAGCTTCCAGGCGGCACAGATGAATCAGAATATGCAGTTGGGAAGTTCTCTCTTTGCCTGCTAATCTTATCGGCGCAGCCAGAGTCTGACTCGCCATTTCACTCAGGGAGTCGGCGTTGGATGCTTGCAACTGTGATCCACGATGAAAGATGCGTCCGAAAACAACGGTTGTCGAACCTCTGCCTTAATAAAACGAATGAATTGGGAGACAGAATCATGCTCATATCGCGTCGTGCCGCGGGAATCTTTCTGGCAGTGACATTCATGGCCGTGTCTGCCTGGGCCCAGGAACCAACTCAACCAACCCAATCGCAATCGAAATCGATCCCCTACCTGAAACTCACCGAACCGCGTCACGTGCTTCCTGTAGCCCAGTCCTGGGAGGGCAACCAGTTTCCTCACACCATGGCCGTTCTCGAAATGAAGCGCGGCGGGTATCGCTACTGGGGTTGGTACGGACTTAACGACGGGATGGGCATCGGCCTGGCTCGCAGCAACGATCTGGTGAACTGGACCAAGTACGAGCACAATCCCCTGTGGACGAATGCCCGCTGGCCGTCGGTGCTGGCAAAAGCCGACCCAAAACAAAAGGATCTGCTGTATTTCGCCATTACCCGCGATTACGACACTCCCAGCAGCCACATCGTGCTCGCCACCTCGCGCGACGGTATCCACCTCACCGAAGAGAAAGTCCTCGTGCCGGGTGTTCCCGATCAAAGGAACCAGAATCCGAACCTGTTCCACGACCCGCGTTCAGGCCTCTTCTATCTGACCTTTTATCGTGGAAATGACCGCGATCACTTCGAGATCGTCAGCAGAAGTGCGCCATCCGTCACCGCTCTGGATAAAGCGCCGGAGAAGATCTTGATGACCACAACGACCACCGTCGCCGCTCCCACCCTGCTGTACCTGAGGAATGCGGCTGGAAGGAAGCGCGGAGTCTACTATCTCGCGACTGAAATCTATCCCGACCGCTACGGCAATAGTCCCGAGGGCGAATGGCAAGTGGAGGTCTTTTGGTCGGACTCTCCGGACGGAAATTTTCAGCCGCTGCAAGACAATCCCGTGATGAAAGGGCAGAGAGCGTGCCTGTTCCAGCACGTCTTCAACGGCCGCTTCTACGGCTACGACTGCCACTTGGAATCTGAAGATCGCTGGATTCTCGAAGAAGTCGAGGCACCGTTACCGTAAAACGCCCCCATTGGGCATGAGCAAGCCCGGAGCCCGCTGCGCCGCTGTGCGAACCTCGCACTGCGAGGCTACCCGCTCGGCTTCTTGTCAGAAATCGTTGGTTCCGCTGGTGCCGACCTGTCGTGAGGCATCTGGAACAAGGATGCCTGGGCTTCAGCATTCTGCCGGAGTTCATCCAGACTGTCGGCGCTGCCAGGCTCGGTCTGTTTATCCAGTTTTCGTTGACTCCTGCGCTCGGCTTTGTCGCGTTGTCTTTGCTGCCGCGCCTGCTCTTTCTGGCGCTTCGTGAAAGTTGATTGTCCTCTCGGCATGCTCGTCATCCCAGGTAGTAAGTGTTAATCGCTGCCTGATGGTCCGGCAGTGACTTCGAAACTCACAGCATTCCAGAGGCAACTACCAGCGAGGCTCGCGCGGTTGCCGTGGGTGACCCCGGTAGTCGTCACGGCCGCGGCCGCCGCCACCACCACCACCACCAAAGCGATGTCCACCACCACCACCACCTCGTGGCCGGTCCGACTTTGGTTTAGCTTCGTTGACGGTCAAGGGCCGCCCGCCAAGGTCTGTGCCGTTTAGCGTCGCGATGGCTTTGTCGGCCTCAGCGGCATCAGTCATTTCCACGAACGCAAAACCCCGCGAGCGCCCGGTATCCCGGTCGGTCACGAGGGTCACTTTTTCCACCGCTCCGTGCGCTTCAAAAACCTGGCGCAGTTCGGCTTCCGTTGTGCTGTGGGGCAGATTACCAACGTATAGATTCTTCATTGCCTTTCCTCTCTGAGTAGATCGTCCAAAGTTAACGGTGCCAGGGTGCGCTTCGATGCCCGCGCATCCGAATCTCGAGGTGGGGCGGGTCTATCCCGCATCGCCATGGTCCGCACGGTGCAGGCGGAACGAACTGCGGAGATTCGGCGGGAAGCTTCCATGATACCCCAACGTTGAGTCGGATCCTTTAGATCAGTGTAACGCGCAGCGTTCAGGTAGCGAACTGAAAATTGATCGTCGCCGTTCTGGACGGGCGGTTGTTGATCTTCGCGAGGTAAATCCGCAAGGTATTCCGGTTCGCCCACCAGGAACGCCAACCGTTGCGGCGGCCTCGCGCCGCGAATGTCTTGGCAAAATCTGTCGCGATGGCCACCGCCTTTCTCCATATCGATCAATACGAGGTCGTACAAATCCGCTCTCCACCAACAGCGAGCTTCTCCGATGTCGGCAGCGCAATCGACATCGATTTCCAGTTTTCGCATGATCTCGGCACGCAAATCGCGGTTATGGGTTGACGTGTCCACTAGAAGGACTCGCTTCTTTTTGCATAAGTCGGGAAGGTGCAGCGAAGCCGGCAAGGCTGGTAGGGGCGTGTTCATGCCGGCACCACCTTCGATTTGGCGTGCGAGCGGGTATCCGGCGGCGCGTTCTTCGTAGCTGCCAGCTTCAGCAGTTCATGGCTTCGTTTGCGTCGAGCGATCTTCTGCTTGCGTTCCCGATTGAATCTCGACTTGTCACCATTCAGAGCAGACATAATGAACTCCTGCCGTTAACGAGAGTTGATGAACTCAGGACTGTCATGACGCGTTCGGTGGCGTGACCGTAGCTGCGGATTTTCTGAGAATGATCGGTGATCCCGCAAACAGGGCCAGAGTTGCCATATCGATGATCGATACAAACGCATCTGAAGACCGGTGGATTTGGAACGGCGTGAACAAGCCTAGAACAGCCAAGAACAGGAGCGCCCACGCGGGCTTGCCGCTGAGCAGGATACGAACCGCGAGTGTGATCGTCGCTGCCGACACAATGATGCCGACGAGGATTCTGTATTCCAACGGAGAGCGGAATAGCACCGCTACGGCCAGCGTCAGGATGGCGAGCAGTGCCATGAACCGCGTCAAGCTGCACTTCCCGGGCATTTGCGCCGTTGGGACGGGTAAGGCGGGTGGCTGAGCGGTAATCGCAGGAGCAAAGAGACGCCTCTCGATCTCTCAATCGCGAAGGCGCAGGTGCTCCAAGGCGTATCTTCGAGGTTAAGTACTCTTACTATATCCTGTTTCGGAGCATTCTGCCTTAACAATCAGGAATCCTGATCACAAAGGCAAGCCAACAGGATCAGAACTGCCGTTACCACTCACGACACCGATCGAATCAGTTTGCCAATTCCGTGGAGTTCACGTAGTATCATCAGGTGCGTTAGACCGACTCGGTCTTGAGCAGTTCTCGCCTCAACAGCCAGTAACCTGCACAAGTTGTCTTCCGAATCCCTCCAGCGTAACTATCGCAAAGGAACAAGAGTACAAACACACATGGAAAAAGGAACGGTAAAGTGGTTCAATGACGCCAAAGGCTATGGCTTTATCAGCCGTCAAAATGGCGAAGACGTTTTTGTGCATTTCTCCGCCATCCAGGCGGGCGGGTTCAAGAGCCTGCAGGAGGGCCAGACGGTGCAATTCGATGTCACTAAGGGTCCCAAGGGCTGGCAGGCTGAAAACGTGCAAGCAGTCTAAGCCGACGAATCTTGCGAAGGGGCGATGTCGACAGAGATCGCCTCTTCGCTTTTTGTGGGGAAGCGTAGATCTGACTGAAAAAGTCCAGGACAAATTGTGACTAACATCTTCGTTCGAAACCTGGATCCCACAACTACCGAAGCACAATTGAAAGATCTTTTCGCGGCCTACGGAGCAATTGAAACAGTCACCATCGTGACGGACCGTGACAGCAATGGACCTCGCGGTATCGCTTTCATTGAAATGACAGACGCGGCTGAAGCCAAGGCGGCCATCGAATCTTTGAATGGATTCCGCTTGAATGACCGTGCGATGGAGCTGAACGAAGCTCGCCCGAAACTGGAGCAAGATCCCCCGCGGGACTCATCGAGAGAACACCGGCGTCACAGAATTTGACGGCTGCGGTGGCGGTTGCTTTGTTTGCTCAGCCTTTGACTTTGTTGCAAAATAGCTTCTTGTGACCCTCGACGACACTAGCGCCTCCTACGCCATCATCCGGCACAATGTCCGAACCTATCGGTCGGCTGGAGTGATCGCGGTCATTCGGGGCCAGCGGAAGGCGGAATCAACTCTGAAAGCGTTCCAGGAGTCTCAGAGTTCGTCCGACCACCACGAGGGTTGGCGCTACTTCTTGGAAAAGACTGACGTGGCGGCGGGGACTGACCCAGAGGAAGCTACACAACTTCGTCAGGCGGAACTCGAACTGCGAGAGTCGCGAGAAAGTGAATCCTCCGCTGGCTCCACATCGAACCAGCAAAAGGACAGCTCGTCACGAGGGCACAAATAAATCCGCCGCCTAACGGGTTGGGCGGAGTGCTGTGAGCCCTGCACCTTTCTTCTTCGAACCGACTTCCAAAGGTGCCGATCGGGCAATTTGCCCGTATCAGTTAGTTAAGTGGTGGAGGCGGCGGGAGTCGAACTATTCAGGGTATTGATAACATGTAACTTGCTGATTCTAGGAAGTGCCACAACGGCTAAAAAGGCCCCATTGTCTGATCCATTGTACGTTTATTGTACGAAAATGCTTTTCGCTCTGGTTTCCCGCAAACCATGTGGCGACCACAGTATCCCATAGATTCGAAGGGACGGATCGAGAAAAAAAACAACCTGGTTCCTATCGCCCGTCCGCCTTGGCGAGGGATGATTTCTTGGAGTCTCGTCAAAGTCCGAAAAACCAATCACTCCAATTTTACCGAGCGATTCCTGCTAGGAATAGGTGTCCGCTGAACATTCATTGGACGCCATGATTGACTCAGGTTAGTTTTGCGCCACAAGCAGCCGATTTGGGTGCTGCGGGAGGTGCAAAATGCCGCGTCGGTCCAGAGTTCATCTCGTCGGCCAAATCCAGCCGCTTCTTCGGTCGAAATGCGTGCGTCCAACCGCCGTTATTCTTGCCCTGCTTCTCTTCGCGCCTATGGCCGCGATGGCACAGGGTTCGCCCTTCGACACCGGCTTTAACGCCATCCAGGCCCTCTTTACTGGCACCATCGCGAAGGTTGCAAGTCTGGTTGCGATCGTGATCGGCGGGTACGGTTTCGCCCACGGGGAACCCGGCGCCAAAAAGGCGCTCGCTGGAGTTGCCGCTGGAACGGGCATTGCGGTGCTTGCGGTCAATGTCCTGAGTTGGCTCTGGGGCGTATAGCTCCCCTCCGTGAACGCGCGCTTAGACGAGGGACTTATGCCAGACAAAGCACCGCAGAAGCATCGCACAAATCGAGTCTTCAAGAGCCTGCACAAGCCGCTCACCTATTTGGGCGTTGAGCGGACGCTGTTCTACTTCGTATGCGTCGGCGCAGTGGGTGCCTTCAACCTCTTCAATTCCATCCTCGCAGGTATCGCCGTCTTCATTGGCGGCTTTGCCTTCGGCCATTGGGTAACGAACAGCGATCCGGCATTCCTCCGCATCCTCGCAAAGTCTGAACGCTACAAGCTGCGCTATGACCCAGCGAAGCAGCAAGTTCCCCGCGTGGAGGTAGTGTGATGCTCCGTCTGGACAAGGTCATCAAGCCGTGGAAAGAGAGTGCGGCGCTGAACGACCACATCAACCTCTATGGCTTCTGGAACGAGACGGCCTTCCTCACCAAGAGCGGCGATCTAGGCATGGTTCTCAGTGTTCCCGGCGTGGACTACGAAAGTCTTGACCGGTCGCAGCAGGAGTATGCAGTGAAGCGGTTAGAGGCGGCGCTGAAAGCCATTGGCCCAGGCTTCCATGTTTACCAATACCTCTTCAAATCGAACCGCCCCGACATACCGTTCGCAACATATGATGACCCCATTGTCGAAGCGGCTATTGACCAGCGACGGAAGTTCTTTGAGGCGAAGCGGGACCATCTCTATCAAGTTGAAATCTTCTACTGCATCCTGCTCGAAGGCGCCCGGTCGAAGACCGGCGTCGGCACGGCGCTAGCTCGCCTGTTACGCGATCCAGAGGGCGCGATTGCCGAACTCAAATCGCAGTTCACCAACGACAGCATGAAGAAGTTGTTGCGGACGCATATCGAGCGCGATCTTCAACGGCTCGACCAGCACGTGCAGGCATTCGCTCGGCAGCTTATGGATTTCATGCAAGTCGAGATCTTGAATCGGCAAGGGCAATTCACGTTTTTC
>Ga0209517_10001233_pt1 | contig 39574 bp, 49 predicted proteins | sample PeaSoiMetSII2010_FD_187695 | JGI IMG/M metagenome (GOLD analysis project Ga0209517, IMG submission 187695) | Peat soil microbial communities from Weissenstadt, Germany - SII-2010 (SPAdes) (version 2) | ecosystem: Environmental > Terrestrial > Soil > Wetlands > Peat | place: Germany...
TCCATTACCGCCAAACTCTCCCACTGCCGCCAGACCCTCGAACAAATCCAACCCGGCTGCACCTTGCCGCGCACTACAAAGAGGAAGAGTTAAATGTTAAGCCAATTCTTGGACACTACACTAGTTGTACGCAAGGAATTCGCAAGCATCGTCGCTGAGACGCTCGTCAAGCACAGCACAACAGAAGCTCGTTAAGGCCCGTAAGGAGCAGATCGTCGCGGCGGTCACGCAGGCGTAGACGACGATGGGAGCGGAAAAGGCAATAGTCACCGACCGCCAAACCTGTTGTAATCACCATTGCCCAAATGTCACAATTTCACGAGGCCAAAGCGATGGGCAGTCGGCCTTTCTTGATCGACGTTCGCCGAACCGGACCCGATAAGGAACGGGACATCTCTGGAGTCTGTTTTGCTTGCGGCACAATTCTGCTCGCCCGGCTCCGTAATGATGCCGAAAGGCCCACACCGGAACGGCTCAATGCTGAACTTGGAACAGTCTTTGAGCGACACGTAGCCGAAAAGCACCGGTTGTAGCTAGAGCGCAACAAGTAAATGATTCGGGAAAATAACCGCAGAGCGAGCACCAAAATCAACGGGCCGCGAGTCACAAAGGTCTTGACGTATAGGAAAAACAAAAATCCATTTCAAAAGGATGCTTCGACTCCGGTCGTCTCAGTGACTGTCGGAATGCGCTCTTCCCTTGAGGGGAGCACCGCGGGTGTTTGAAGGGGAACACCGCGGGTGTTTGACGACATTTTGGATCCAAGTCCAAGGCAGTCGCTGAGCGCCCCTGTCGCTGGTGCATTCTGTCAAACTACGGTTAGACGTGGCGGGATCTTCGGTGGTGGGGGCAGTCATCCTAGACGCAAGGCTGCAGCCGACCAACCCAGCGCATCGGCTGGCCGCGTCGATCAATGAGGGGATCTACTCCAAAGTCCCTGAGCCTGACCAGGTCTAACGGATTCGGGTGCATTGGCTGCCGCCAAGACAGCGAAGAGGATTGTTCTACATGCCTGTTGCTGAGGCAAGCCTTTGAAGGTTTTTATCGATGGGATTCGATCCGAGCAGTCTTTGGAACATTAGGAGGCTGTGCGGAGATATGGGCGCTGGTGGCGCTTCTTTCCGTACCGGTTGGGAACCAGGTGCCCGCACACCATAACATCCTCTCATCCGAGAAGTCGTAAACAGCACGTGCTTCGATCGCTGGGACTAGGGCGGACCATGTCGCAAACGCTGTTGGAAGTCGATGGGATTGGAATGCTCTTCGAATCGTCCGCTTTCTTCCCGATATTGGGAGTCCATATTCTTGCCGGACTGGTCTGTGTAGTCACGGGAATCATGAGTATGGTCAGCGAGAAGCGAGCGGGGCTGCATCCAAGATGCGGGACGATTTATCACTGAGGCCTCGCCGTCCTCGTCACCTCCGCAGGTTTGTTGGCGGCGGCGCACTGGACGGACGACCGCCTGCTCTTAGTCCTGGGGGTCGTTTCCTTCGGTGCGTCATGCTTGGGACGCACGGCCCGAAGACGAAACTGGCAGACCTGGATCGGCACACACATCATTTCTATGGGTTGCTCCTTCATTGCTATGCTCACGGCCTTCTGCGTCGAGGAAGGAGAGAGCTTACCCGGTCTGAGTAGGTTGCCCCGCTTAACTTATTGGTTCTTGCCCGCCCTGGTCGGAACCCTTTCATCGTTCGCGCACTCGTCCGCCACCGGCTGAGATATCGGCGTGCTGCGGTAAAGCCCTGAAAGCCGCATATATCTTTGTAATACGATGCATGACCCGCCCAAGGGGGAGCAACCATGGCAACTGCCGAGGAAGGCTTTATGAAAAAGCTTGCTGTTTATACAACGCTAGCAGTGCTTGCGCATGCCGTAATCGTTGTTTGGCATCTGTTCGTGCTTGCGAAGATCCCGCCTGGACTCACCGGTCAACAGATACTGTCGGCGGCTGTCGCGATCAATGTGGTCCCGCTTGTGGGATTGGTCTTGCTCTCGACGCATTATCCGAGGCTTGCGAGTGTTCTGATTTTTATTCCTTTGGCCGTAGGGTTTAGCGCAGGCGGTTTCGAGCATTTCCTGAGCAACGGGCCTGACAACGTCTTTCGGATGGCTGCCACAGAGTGGACTCTTACGTTTACGATTAGCGCTGTTCTCCTGGCTGTACTTGAGCTCGGCGGATGTTGGCTCTGCATTCGACTGTTTGGAAAAGCTCGGCCAGTTCAGTTTCAGAATTAGCAAGAAATGGCTTCACCAAAGGGTTATCCCATTACGATGTAAGCCAAAGCGTCGTAGGGGAGGACTTTGGGAAGTGGTGGGCGGGCCGGGAGTCAAACCCGGATTTGCAGCTTCGGATGCGGCCGTGTTGTTCAGTTACACTACCCACCCTTTTGGAACTCGCGCCGGGAATCCAACCCGGATCTCTTCGTTAGGACCGAAGCGTCATCATGCTTTAGACCACGCGAGCCGAACTGTGGAGGGGATGCAGAGAATTGAACTCTGATCTCAAGGTTCGTAGCCTTGTGCCCTCATCCGTTGGACCACATCCCCACATTGGAAGCGGCAGAGAGATTTGAACCCTCATCGTCCGAGGTAGAAGCTCGGCGCATTGTTCCGTTATGCTATGCCGCCTCTTTGCTAAGTAACTCTGGTGCGGGATGTGGGAATCGAACCCACTTCGTCTCGCTTAAAAGGCGAGTGCATATCCCTATCTGCCAATCCCGCAAAGTCTGGTGGGTGACGCTGGAATCGAACCAGCCTTGTCTCGATTAAGAGTCGAGTGCATCTGCCATCTCTGCCAGTCACCCATGTTCAACATCAAAGTGGTGCAGGACGTTGGAATCGAACCAACGCCTCGCGATTATCGAGCGCGGGCTCGACCTTCGAGCTAATCCTGCATGGTGCGCCGTTCGGGAGTTGAACCCGCATCTGTTGGGTGTAGGCCAACTGTTCTGGTCCGTTGAACTACCGGCGCGAAAAAATTGGTAGAGGGTACAGGAGTCGAACCTGTCTAGCCGCGCTAATCTGGCGCCGAAGTGGATATAAGCCACTGCCCCTCGCCGGAGGCCCCTCCATGGTGGCTCGCGATGGATTCGAACCATCCGCGACGGCTTTATGATGGCCGCGTTCCTCCTACTGAACTAGCGAGCCGTGTTTTCCCTCGAAACTTGGCTGGCCGGGCAGGATTCGAACCTGCGCATGGCGTGAGTAACAGTCACGTGCCTTTCCAGCTTGGCTACCGGCCAAAAACACATCCGTAAATCGGCATAGGGGGAGTGGTCGCCCACTCGCCCCTGCCACACCACCGTACATGCGGGTCCGCATACGGCGGTTCAGTTCGGTTAGGCTAGAGCACATCCAACAACCGAGGAAGACCGAGCGAATCGAAGTAAGCAATCGGAAGTGCGGACTGCAAAGCCGGGCTGTTGGCCAGACGCCAGGGACCATGCGGACTGCCGGCGGTTTGAGCCGCGAGGGCAGGTCGGATGTTCCGCTGGCGCAGTTGCTCAAACCGCACCTTGCCGCGCTTCCACTGCTTCCAGATCATGGATCGCAGCCTGCGCCGTATCCATGCCTCCAGCCTACGCAGTACCGAAGGCGTCTGGCTGAAGCCGAAGTAGCTCTTCCAGCCTCGTAAGTAGGTGGAGAGTTCCTTCGTCATCTGTTCCAGACTGATGCCCCGTGTCCGTCGCGTCAGTTCCCGCACTTTCCGCTTGCAGCGGAGCAGAGCCTTGGGCGCGATGCGCCGTTTCGGTTCTCTCCCGCCGGTAAAGCTGAAGCCCAGAAACTTGCGCTCCTGAGGTCGCGCCACCGCGCTCTTCGTCTCGTTCACCTTGAGCTTGAGTCTTCGCCGGATGAAGCCCGTCACGCTTTGCATGACCCGCTTCCCCGCCCGCTCGCTCGCCACGTAGATATTGCAATCATCCGCGTAGCGCACGAAACGGTGCTTACGTCGCTCCAACTCCCGGTCGAGTTCGTCGAGCACGAGATTCGACAGCAGGGGAGACAAAGGCCCTCCTTGCGGAGTTCCTTCTTCCGCCGGACTCACCAGCCCGTTCTCCATCACCCCCGACTCCAGGAAAGCTCGTATCAGCTTGAGCATCCTCTTGTCGTTCACCCGCCGCGCGATCGCCGCCATCAGCTTGTCGTGGTTCACTCGATCGAAGAACTTTTCCAGATTAAGATCCACCACCCAGCGGTTGCCCTCGGCGATATACTGCTGCGCCTTGGCCACCGCCTGATGCGCCGAGCGTTGCGGACGAAACCCGTGACTGTGCTCGGAAAACGTCGGGTCCCATCTGCGCTGCAGAACCTGCATCACCGCCTGCTGGACAAACCGATCCAGCACCGTCGGGATGCCCAACTTGCGCACCCCTCCGTCCGGCTTCTTGATCTCTACTCTTCTCACCGGTTGCGGTTGGTAGGTCCCGCTCAACAGTTGTTCCCGTAGGGCCGGCCAGTGCTGCTTCAGGTAGCCCGGCAACTCCGACACTTTCATGCCGTCGATCCCCGGACTACCCCGATTGGCCTTCACTCGCCGTAAAGCCTGTTGGCAGTTCTCCCGCCCGCAGACTTCTTCCATCCGTTGCTCTTCTCCAGCCGGACTTTCGGTTTCGCATTTCGCCGCGAACGATTCGGTCCCTTCCCGCGGAGCCCTTGGAGCTTCACTCCGCCCCTCCCCGGTAAAGGCCAGTTCTAGTTGGTTCTTCTGCCGCTTGTCGTTCATCGAGTCCTGCGTCCTACTCGCCGCTCCTTGCTGTTCGGGCCTTCGGCCTTGCGGCCTACTATGCCCTCTGCTGACTCCCGCCCCACGGTCAGAATGGATTGCTCCATCCTCAGTCACGATGCCGTGACGCGCGGCGGGTCTCCCGAAGTAAATTCGACCGCCTTCAACGCGCAACCGCCGGATTTACCACCGGTGTGCTTGGTGGAAGTGGGCTTCGCTGTCCTTTGCCAGCTTGCCCCACACCGTAGGCCTCATCATCCGGTTCTTGTTCATCGGCTCGCGTCTTTGATCCACGCTTCTTTCAGACCCCGCCTCGCGACGACGCCCTTGCGTTTCTCTAGCCCTTCACCTCCACCAGGTTGGGCAGGGGACTTTCACCCCCAAGCTGTCGAACATGTTCGGCACACAAAGCAAAAGGCCCCGACTTTAGTCGGGGCCTTCGAGAATGTCTGAATTTAGAAACCGAAAATGGTCAGACCAATCCCGAGGGCCCAGCGCGATTGACGCGCCGTCTCATCATGGATTTGGTCTGTATCGTCATTTTGAGTTTGAGTATAGCACGCCTTCTGTACCAGTCCCAGTACGTTGAACAGCCTGGTAGTGGTGCTTAAAGCACCACTACCGAACAGCCTTACCCATCGTCTGCTCTCCCGCAGAACGGCAGTGCCTCACGTGTCTGAAATAGACATTGCCGGCGATCTTCCTTCCGCACTTGCACGCCCTGATCACGAGTGCGTGCTTTTGTGCCCGAGGAATCGTCTTGCCGTTGGCAGTTTCTGAAACACCGTACTCGCTCACTAGCCATTTTCTCGTCGCGGGGTCCATGAGCGCCATGTTGATTTCGTGTCCGTGCTGCCGGCAGAAATCCTCGAAAGATCTGTCAGTGACGAACGTATCCACTAGTTTCAACTGGCCTGCGGCAATCAGGTTCTGCACGTCTTCGATCTGAACGTCTAAGACCTTGGCCGCGCGCTTCCAAGAACATCCGCCATTCTCGGCGATGGCAGTCTCGTGCATTCGAATCGCAACGGGATCTGTTCCTGGATCCGTCCTCTGAAACCAAGCAATCAATGATGTTGAGGTAATGCGTGGATCGCGGACCCGAAGCATGCCATTTGCGACAAGATACTGGAGCCTCGCTCGACTCACACGCAGCAGTTTCCGCAAACCACGCTGTGACCACCCGTCCTTGACTCTTGCGCTCATGCCGAGCGCGCCGAGCCGGAAGCGAACGGCACGGACGGAACGACCAAGGCGCTGGGCGATCTTATTGACTGGTTCGTAGCCAGCCCAGTCCAAAAGCTTGTCGTCATCCTCTGGAAGCCACGGCCGTGAGAGCGGTCGATGGCTGGATCCGCTATTTCCGGATTGCTCGGAGTGCTGGATCGCATTAGGAGTTGCCAGCGCCGCAGTCTTTCGCAGCTTCCGGATTCGCCGCCAGCAGTCTCCGCGCTTCCACTCTGGCACCAACTGGAGGATCTTATTGATTGCTTCGTGTTTCTTGCTAGGTCCAAGCTTGATCCCGGCGATTAGCAACTGGTCAATGGCTGGCAGAAGACAAGGGCTGAATGCCGCCTGATTCCGAATGCGTTCGACAACACCCGACATACAGAAAACTCACAGCGATCTGGCCAGAGATTTTCACAAAGGGCGCTAACTGCTGTACTTTGCGATATCACTCAAGGGAACTGACGCAGATCGGCAAGATGGCTTCTACGGTGCTCTGCTGGCTCACCGTGGCGCATCGGCTAATACTGCGCTGAGTATCCCCACAGCATCCTCAGGGATGCGGAGATGGGAAGCATCCTGGCGCGTTTCTCTTGTCGGTCGGCTGTTTTTCTTTTGAGTGGTCGGGATTTCGGGCAGAGATTCAAAACAGAGAACTTACGATTCGCGCGACAAGACCGGATCAGAGTTGCACTGCCCGAAAACCCGTGCAGGTAGCAGTCTTTCCGTGGTTTTCTTAACTTTCTTGGGGAGTTACTCTCGACCACTCGGACTCAATTGCTCTTGTGTGGATCGACCTGAGGTAGGTCCTCTGAAACGGCGAGAATGCAGGATTGGCCTTCGAACTGGATTCGATCCGCGGAATAGGCCGTAACCTTAATCTCTCCGGATTTCGTTCGCAGCCGGGTCATGACGTTTTGAATGGGGCCGCCCTTATTGAGCTGCGAGAGCATAAGCTCTCGATCTGCCGGGTCCTCCCACATCCTTAGTTCATGGACGGTACGCCCGAGCACCTCGGTGCGCGAATATCCATACCTTCGCTCGAAGGCGGCATTCACGTCCAGAAATCGCCCTTCCTTCGCGGTCGTGATGGAAAAAGGAATCGGACTCGAACGAAACACCTTCTGAAACTTTTCTTCCGAAATCCTCAGGCTGTCCTCCGACTCCATCAAAGCAGCTTCGGCTTGTTTGAGATCGACCAAGCGTTTTTCAAGTTCCGACCCGTAGATGCGCGCGGTTTCGTAGAGCCGAGCATTCTGGATTGCCGCGGCGGCGGGAATGGCCAGCAATTCGGCGCGTCGGAGATGTTCCTGCGTATAGAGACATGGCTGAGTGTGACCCACAGAGAGAAATCCCAAGAACTCCCCGGACGCAACCAAGGGGACGCACAGCCAGGAGCGAAATTGTTTGTGTCCTTTGAAGGTTCGCCATCCTTCTTCCTGGTTTGTATCCGCGATCAATACGCTCTTTTGTTCGACCGAAATCCGCTGCAAGAACGGAGACTTGTCAGCGATCAGAGTCAGCGGCGGTCTCAAAGATTTGTTCGCGGGCTCGGGATAGACCTTTTCACCGAGCGCCAGCCAGTGGGGTCCACCTTCCGGAACCAGGACCCGCGCGCACGTGTACGGAACCAGGTCTGCCAGAGATCTCAGCAGCGCATCCATAACGAAATCCATTCGCAGGTCTTGGGTTAGCGAAAGAGTGGCCTTACGCAATGCCTCGGCTTCAGCCCATGCTGATTTCGCCAACGTAAGATTGGTTGTGACCTGTTCTTCTGCTTCTTTCTGCGCCGTGATTTCCAAGGCAGTTCCCACCAGCCGGCGGATCTTGCCCCCGGCATCCCGCACCGGAAACCCGCGAACCCATACCCAGCGCACCTCATTCCCTAGTCGGACAATTCTGAACCTTTCATTGAACTGTCCGCTTCGAGTGGCTTCGTCGAGCTTGGTGAGCACACGAACGCGATCTTCGGGGTGGATCAACTCTTCATAAGACAAGGGACTGTCCCGCAGCGAATCGCAGGAGCGGCCGGTGATCGTCTCATAGGCCTGGTTCACGAACAGGGCCTGCTTGGTATCGGCGTCGATCATCCAGAAGATCTCCTGGATGTTCCTGGCCATTTGCTGAAACCGTTCTTCGCTTTTGAGGAGCGACAATTGGGCCAGCCGGCGTTCAGTGACGTCGCGGAGAATCATTACATGCTGGCCAGGCAAGCAGTCGGCCTTGGCTGTGAACTCTACGAAAACGGAGGACTGGTCGCTCTTCACGAACTCTGCATCGCTCTGCTGGAACCTCTGAGCGAGAAGGCGCTCCCAGGCTTCCTGGAATTGGCTGGAGTCCTTATAAAACCGGCCGATGGGTTCGCCGATCAGTTGCGGGCGTCGTATTCCGAAGAGCTGCTCCGCTGCAGGATTCGCCTCGCGACAGATTGCTTGGTCATCAAGGATCAAAATGGCGTCAAGCGCATTCTCGAAGATTGCATGGAATTCGCGCTCGGTCGAATTGAAGGCGCCCGTGATCTGGCCTTCTTCTTTCTGCGCCCAAAACAGGAACTTCGAGAAAAGTAGCACGACGGTTGCGAAAGCCGCAAGCAGGGCGAGGAGCAGAGCCGCCGGCAGTTCAGCTCCGCGGAGCTTGTAGCCGAGGGTCAGCGCAATCAGAGCAACCGAGACGAGGCTTACGGTAACGGAAGCCACCCGCCAAGCGAGTTGGTCGCCCTGAGCGGGAAAGAGTGCCCGGCGGACTCGATCAACCTGCTCCATGGAAATGCCACGCATGGGAACTCTCGCTTCAGCGACAGGTCCGAGATGTCCGCTAGCTGTGGTTTATCGCACTCGGCCTGTCTCCGGCAGATGGTAGGCGGACGGTGCGGCAGGGTCAAGTTCGCCTATTCTCATGACCCGATTAGCCATCTCCGAAATGAGGTCATGCAGCCACCAAGCCTCGAATACGCAGTCCGTGCGACCCCGCCTGATCTGGGTCATCTACTTGGTATGAACCTACCAGAATTCCGTAATTCTCTGCTGTGCGACTCTTCGCCTAAAGAGCTGAGCCTTGCGTTAGCTGCGTTGTGGTGGGATGCAAAAGGCGACTGGACGAAGGCACACGAATCCGCGCAACAGGACGAAGGTCCGGCGAGTGCGTGGGTTCACGCCTACCTTCATCGCAAGGAAGGGGACTTGTCGAACGCTGCGTACTGGTACCAGCGGGCAGGAAAGTCTCCAGCCCGCATTTCGCTGGACAAGGAGTGGGCTGAGATTGTCAATTCGCTACTCGATGAAAACCAGCGCGCGAGATGAAAAGGAATTCGAATCCCATCTAAGTGCGGCTATGCGCTCTGCCTCGCCTCTGCCGGGTAAAACCATCTCTGCTCGACTTCTTCGCTGCCACAATGGGGACAGCTACACGCATGGGCGGCCGAACATTCCTTCCAGTTAAGGACTCACCAAGTCGCTGCGGGTCAATAAGTGTTATCGGGATTTTACGCCAACAACCCTTTTGAGACACCGCCAACTCCACGGCTTTCATTGACGGATATGGTTTTGGGACATCGCAAGGTTACTTTTGTCTCAATGTCGACGGGGAGTTACTTGCACAAAGCGGTTTCCGTCGGCAAGAATTTAAGCATACGGGAGCGTAAGGTTGCATATATGCCTCAGGTGACGATCAAGACGGGGATTGCGGGTCCAGACGGCCGCGAAGAAGCGCTATCCGAATATTTGTGTGATTGGCCGGGCTGCCCGAATGTCGCAGAGGATGTACTGGGATGCGTGAGAGAATTAGGCCTTGCTGTCGCGGTTTGCCCACAGCACGCGGCGACAAGTCACAATGCAGGTCATGATTGATGCCGTCCGTAGGCGTTCCCGACCTACGGACGGTGTCGTTACTCAAGGCTAGCCGTGGCCTACTGCCGAGCCATGGCCAGGTTCAGCCGTTCCTCGGGAGTTATGAGGTGATCGTGGACGTCCCTGCCCAGGTCGATCTGCACCCAGTGGACCTTCCCGTTAAATACGCTGGTCTTGCGGGTGTAGTCTGAGCTGACCGGCGTAGCGGTATCGCGGCCATCGGTCGTCTCATCTGCAGAAAATATCATCGGCTGGGCGCGTTCAACCCGGCCTTCACCGACCTTCTTGCCGTCGTAATAAGGGCTCACATTGCCGACCTTCCCGAGCCCTCCGCCATCGTAGCCAAACTCCATTCTCACCTGGTGCTTCCCGGCTGGAATTGGCTGGTTCGCCTCCGTGGTAAAAGTTTGGAGACCGCAGAGGTTGTACGCGAACTTTGCTTTTCCACCCTTGGCGTAGTCCGATTCCCCTTTTCGGTAGGCGTAAGTTCCCGAAGCAGCAAAAACGAACTTGTGAGCAAAAACCGCGATCTTGCAATAATCGTCTTCCGGAGGTCGATGGTAATCCTTGGGAGGTCCACTTCGACTGTCCGCAGCTACGACGAATTTATCCCCGGTGAACTGAAAAACGATTATGGTTCCGCTCTGAACCTGCGCGAGAGCGGCGTTGAGGAAAAGAACGAAGCAAACGAACGAAGTGCGCATCTTCTCGCCATTCTACCGAGAAAGACCGCATTTACACCTTTTTGACTTCGAACACGGCTAGAAACCCCAACACCGCTTAGCGGTCCAGAGCAAGCAAAATCGCAGGGTCGAGCGGTACACCTAGCGGTGCCGCTAAGCGATCACTGGTCTTTCTCGAAGGTGAGCGCATGTCTGCCGAAATCGGGTTCAACAATCTTCTCCCTGGCTGAAACTGAGAAAGTCGGGGCTCCAAAGCCCCGTTTTTGCGATTGAATTTCTTGTCTCTGTACGACTGACGGCTAGTCCTTGTGCGCTTGCAAGGGTCCACCGGTGTCCAATGCGCTCAGACGACGGGAAAGAGGCCTTTGTCGCTTAGCGGCACCGCTAGGTGCACCGCTCCAATATGCGGATTTTGGCGCCTCTGGACCGCTAAGCGGTGTCACTACGATTCCGACAACTCAGACCGCCAAATCGATATTCAGGTCCATGCGTGCGCGGTGGGCTTCCCGTGGCGCTGGCGGCTCGTCTTGAACGGTGGGGCACGTTGTTGAAGCCATTTCCGTGCTCACATCTGGGGGAAATAAACCGTGCGCGCGGCCGGGGGGGACTGAGTCTTCGACCCCAGCCGAGGGCGGCGGATCAGAGACCCGCCCCTAAACAATCGCCGCTTACTTGTTCGCGGTCGGCGGCAGCAGGCGGAATCGTCGGATCTCGAGCAAGAGCACGTAGGGCTGCTTTCACGTCATGATTGTCCCCCGCTTGCACGTGATCGGGACTGGGGATTTGGATGGTCGCCTCGTAGTTTGTCGGCAACTTTGTCAACAGCTAAAGGCTTGCTGAAGTAATAGCCTTGTATTTCGTCACACTGACGTGCCTGCAGGAATAACATTTGCGCCTCGTTTTCGACCCCTTCGGCAATCACCTTGAGATTCAGGCTTTTTGCCATGCTGATGATTGCCGTTGCAATCGCCGCGTCATCAGGATTCGTGGCGATATCTCGAACAAACGAACGGTCGATCTTGAGCTTGCTGACCCGAAACTGCCTCAAGTAGCTGAAGCTGGAATAGCCAGTTCCGAAGTCATCAATCGCCAACGTCAACCCCATGGCCTTTAATTTCTGAACGACTGGCAAAATCACGTCTGCGTTAGCTAGGAGCAGGCTTTCTGTTAGCTCCAGTTCGAGGCATTGGGGGGCGAGGCCAGTCTCATGGAGCACCCTTTTAATGAGTTCGCAGAAGTCCTCCTGACGAAACTGGATCGCTGATACATTCACTGCTACTGTCACCGCAGGAAGGCCTTGGTCTTGCCATTTCCGGGCCTGACCGCAGGCTGTCCTGAGTACCCATTCGCCGATAGGCAAGATCAGGCCGCTGTTCTCAGCAATCCGTATGAACTTGTCGGGTGGCACAAGCCCTAATTCCGGGTGTTGCCAGCGGAGGAGCGCCTCCAATCCGGTGATCTTTCCAGTGGCCATATCCATCTGCGCTTGATACATCAGAAAAAGCTCTTCCTTGGCGAGCGCCCGTCGCAAGCTATGCTCCAAGTTCAATCGCTCCGCTACCTGAACGTTCATGTCCTCGGTGAAGAACTGAAAGTTGTTTCTTCCATTCTCTTTGGCGCTGTACATAGCCGCATCAGCACTCCTGATGAGGGTTTCGCCGTCCGCGCCGTGTTCCGGGAACACGCTGATGCCAACGCTGCAGCCAATGCTGAGTGAGCGACCCTGAACGACAAATTCAGCAGTCATTGCATCCATCAGCTGCTCAGCGGCAACTGCTGTGTCGGGTACGTCCTTTACACGAGTCAACATGATTAGGAATTCGTCGCCACCGAGACGGGCGACGGTATCCTGCTCACGCACCCATGCCTTAAGTCGTTCTGCGACTGCTTGCAGGAGGAGGTCTCCCACCGAATGCCCCAATGAGTCATTGATATCTTTGAACCTGTCAAGATCGACGAACAAAAATGCGACTTTATACTTTTGGCGACGAGCACCAGCGAGTGCCTTCGCCAGTCGATCCCGAAGAAGAGTCCGATTGGGTAGACCCGTCAGCGCATCGTAATAGGCTAGGAATTGTACCCGTTCCTCTGCTTGTTTGCGTTCATCGATGTCCATGGTGATACCGGACATGCGAGTCACGTGCCCGGTGTCGTCATAGAAGGCTTGCCCGCTGGACGTGCGCCAGTGCACGCTATTTTCGGGCCAAACAACGCGGAACTCGACGATGTAGTCTCGCTTTTCCTGAATTGCTCCGTCAATCTCGGCCTGCATCATTTTCCAGTCGTCCGGATGTACAGCGTTCATCAGCGACTGGTAACTGGCTGGGCTGTCTGGAGCCACTCCCAGCAGAGCTTTGCAGGTGTCTGACCACACGTGCTCGTCCTTAATGACATCCAAATCCCAAAAACCGATCTTCGCCGCTTTCATCGCCATGCGCATGCGTTCTTCGCTGCGACGCAACTCGGATTCGGCCTGTTCCCGCGCCATCACCTCCACTCGTAGCGCATCTTGTGCTTGCCTTTGAGCGGTAACATCCCGTCCGATTCCCGATACCCCGACGATTGTCCCGGTCTTGTCTTTGATGGCAGAAACCGACAGGGAAACGTCGATGATCGCACCACTCTTAGTGAGGCGTTGCGTGTCAAAACGTTCTATGACCTCACCACCGGCAATCTTTTGCAGAAGACCATTAAGCTCCCCATGTTTTTCTGGCGGAAGACAAAACGAAATGTGGCGGCCTAATGCTTCGGCAGCAGAATAGCCATAAGTGCGCTCCGCTCCAGCATTCCAGCTTGTTACGGTGCCGTCCAAGTCGACACTATTGATCGCATCCTCCGAGTTTTCAACGACGGCGGCCAGTCGCAGAGGTTCTTGTTGCGCCGCCATGTCCCGCCGACGAATGATGAAGCTGATGCAGAACCCGACCCAACCGGCGAAAATGATGGTGACAATGTGTGATTGCCAAATGTGAATTCGAGGAAAACATATCTGCTTTGTGGCCTCATAGACCGCCGTCGCGCACATCGCCACGAGCCCAACCCACAAAGCCCTCGGGATCTGAGACTGCTTGGACATCAGATGAGTTAAGGAAGCGTACTTCTACCCTGCCCCTTACCCTAATTCGACCACGGAATCATCGGGTGGCCGTAATTACCGAAGTCACTGCTGGAATGCGATGTGCAGCGAGGGTGCGGCGAATTCAAGAGCCCATCGCGGTCCCGAAGGTATACCCGACGAACCAGCCTCGTGCGAAAATCCGGTCATTGTAAAGAAACGTTTTGCGGGTGCTGTGGCGCAACCCTTGTTGACCACCGCTGATTCTGATGGGTTTGGCGCTCCTTGCCCTGTCTCGTTGGGTGCAGTTATTCCGGTGCCTCCGAGTGACGACACCAAGTACCATTGAGGCGATTTGACCAGCGAGTCGTCTCTCCGGCCTTCAAGCGGGATCACGGAATCACATCTTTATGGCTCTTGCCCGGTGGGTACCGGATGAAATCTTCGCAGTTCCCAGTCACGCACGATCGCTTCTGTCCGCGAAAGCACTGTGAAGGCGTGTGGTCCATGCCAGATTCGCCGTGCCGATACACGCCGCGCGGGGGGCGGGAAAAGCCCAAGCACTGAGGATTTTTCAACTATGAAATTTCTCTTTTAGAGGTCTTGCCCTGTGAGGGATTCGTATGCGTAAGTGTCCCCCTGGCGTGCAGCGTGAGATTTGGGATCTTTCATGACCAATGGTATTTCCGCGGCAAGCCAGGCTCTCGTTCCGGGGAGGACAAGCGAAGGACGCTTGGCCCAGCGAGTGTTAGCCGCCTTTCGAGCTTGTTCCGCTCGCTCTTGGGCTGTCCGGTTCCTGGCTGCTACCTTCCCGCCACGCCTGCCAAGCTTAACTGCCGCTGGATCCTTCTTCGCCATATCTATCTTTTTACGCGGATTGCTCAGCGCTCGGCAACAGCTAGTCTAAGCTTTCGCTTCACCATGCTCACCGCTGAGCATACCAGAGAGCATTAGAAAACGCGCTGATGCGACGAAAAGGGCAGGGGATCGGGAACAGCCAGGCAGGGCCAACGTCTGCGAGTCCACTATCGAGTTTTTACCCTCCCCAAAACCTTCCCAAATCCTCCCCTCACGCCGGACTAAGCCGTACGCTTGCGACTCTCAACGCTTGAACCTTTTGGACTTGCCCCCAAAAATGAGACAACCGGTTAAGAGACAAAATCCATGGAATGGAGAAAATGAGTCATGGGATTGTCTCGCAGACGGTTCACACGGGAGTTCAAGTTGGCCGCGATCCAGCGGCTGGAGCAGGGTATTTCCATCGCTGAAGTAGCGCGGGCGTTGGAGGTCAACCCCAACCTGCTGCATCGCTGGCGCAGTGAGTTCCGGGAAGGGCCGGGGAACGCGTTTCCCGGCCAGGGGCAGCGCCGCTGGTCGGAAGGGCGCATAGCCGAGTTGGAACGTAAGATCGGGCAGCAAACGCTGGAGATCGATTTTTTGAAGTTTTGAAGGGGTGCTTGCAGCGCATCGAAGAGCAGCGGATGCTGCAGGCATGGAATGGAAATCCGCAGTCTACCGTAAGGTCCGGCAAGAAATGAACCCCGACGGTGGACTGACAATGCGACGCAGGTTGGAGCTGGGCCGGGTGAGTCGGTCCAGTTTCTACCGCTTCGATCCGGACCGCGAGGCCGGGGATCGCGACATGGAGTTGCGGGATGCGATCCAACGCATCGCGCTGGAGTGGCCGTGCTACGGACGGCCACGCATCACCGCCGAGTTGCGGCGCCAGGGATGGACGGTGAATCCCAAGCGTGTGTATCGGCGGATGCGCGAAGACAATTTGCTATGTGTGCGCAAACGCAAGTTCGTAGTCACCACCGATTCCAACCACGGCCGCATGATTTATCCGAACCGGTCGCGGGACCTGGTGCTGACGGGCATAAACCAGCTGTGGATCGCGGATTTGACCTACATCCGGCTGGCGGAAGAGTTCGTGTTTCTGGCGGCGATCCTCGACGCTTTTTCCCGTCGGGTGATCGGCTGGGCACTGGACCGCACGCTCGATGACGAACTGACGTTAACCGCGCTGCACATGGCACTCCAGCACCGCATCGTAACCCAAGGACTGGTGCATCACTCGGATCGGGGTGTGCAGTACGCTTCCGCCGAGTATACCGACTCGCTGAAAGAAAACGGCATCGCCATCAGCATGAGTCGGCGCGGCAATCCCTACGACAACGCCGCCTGCGAGTCATTCATGAAAACGCTGAAGTACGAGGAAGTGTACCGCAACGAGTATCGCGATCTGGCCGAGGCGCGTACGATCGGCGAGTTCCTGGAAAAGGTCTATAACCGGAAACGCCTGCACTCGGCGCTGGGCTACGTACCGCCCGCCGAGTTCGAGGCACAACGGACAGCGCAAAACTTGGAGGCCACTGCGCGGCAGCTTTCTTTGTGAGTTTTCTGAAGGCATGGGAAATCTATCGATCCGATCTCTGAGTGGAAAAACGCCGGGAGCAGGAGTTCGAGCCTGCCCCCGACGCTCATCGGCCTCGATGAGTTTCAGTTGGCTATTCCTTGGCGGGGTGGTCTCCACCAGAGCCGGGAACATGCGAAAAAATTGATCCTGCCGATTTCTTAGACTTTCTTGGCTCATCGAAAATGTATACCCGGACGGCAAAGATCGCTTGTAGAGCGTCTAATCGCAAAGTTTTTCCGCGTACGAATTCACCACTTCCCGAAAGTCGATTTTTTCACATGTTCCCGCCTCCGCTTTACCAACCGGGGCCAGTGTGCGGTAAACTCGGTTCGCTGGTCGACGAGTTTTCAGCGAACGGCAAACTATCTCTTAACTGGTTGTCTCACGCCAGGGGGCAAGTGCACTTTACACCCTCGGCTAACCGCCGCCTCTGGCGATGGGTTTCCTGCGATGACGCAAGTCAGCGTGAGTTGGAGTCAAGGGTTTGGAGTTTGATCCAATATGAAGCCCGGTTATTCAAGCCCAAGCATGATCGTTGGCTAGCACGTCATCCCCACCTCCGCCTGCCCTTCACCCCCAGCAAGTGCGGGATGCCATTGATCGGTTTATCGCTGTCTATAATGATCAGGCGGTACCGTTCGAATGGACAAAACCCCGTGCGATAGGCGCGGAATGCGGTGTTGATGGTTTTGTACTCGATTTCCGTCCTGCTTGACTTCGTTGTCGGTGTCTTCGATGTAGAAGTCGATGACACTGCCATAGTGCACCTGTGCAAGAATACCTCCTCCCCTTCGCCGCCATGTTCGGGCAACCAAAACGATCAGGGCACACAAGACTCAATCGGAACGGCAAGTGTGTCAAACCACGCTCGGTCGGTTCGAACATGGGGTTGGGTTGCAGCCCCGTAGAGTTGGTAGCTTGCTTCCTGCAGCAATCTCGTAACTTCCTCCGAGTTCTCGGGAGACACTTCGCACCAAACGGTCGGTCGCACCTCTCTTAATAGGCGTGTCGCTCCCCCCAGAACATTAGCTTCGTGGGTTTCCACCTCAACCTTTAGCACCGAAGGAGGCGGAAAGTGTTCCAGAAGAAAGTCCAGCGTCAACGAAACGGTCAGCTGCGTGTAGCGCGAACCTTGGGCCTGAGTCGATCCAAAAGCATCAACCAAGTGGTTCGATGACCGCGCTCGTTCTGACACTTTTAACTCAGTTACGCGTTTGGAATCTGCGACGGATGCACATAGTACCTGAACGCAAGAGCACTTGTTCCTGCCACGACTCAATTCTTCGGATGAACGACCGACCAGTTGTGCAAGCCAAACATCGGGCTCGACAGACAGTACGAAGCCGGAGGGACCGGAAAGGACTGCGGCACCGAAACTGAACAACCCCACATTAGTACCTACGTCCCAGACGGTAATGCCGGGTCGGACAAGTTCCCCGACCATGCTGTACAACGTTGGGTCAACCCGCGCGACATTGCTAGCCAGTAGCGCAGCCCTGCCTCCGGGGTAACGTATATGGGCAATCGACCGAACTGGGGAGGGAGTCTACGGCGAAACACGACTCCTCTACTCATACGCTCTGCCAACCTGCGAAAACTCATTTAAGAGGAATTCCCGTTTACCTGTGCTTCAAGACTGGTCAAATTGTACACTCGCGTCGTTCGCTTATGACTTAATTGTTCACTGGTATCCGCAGAAACGTTAACCAGTTTGGCAAGAACCTCCCAATGCCGGGGATGCGGGCGGCGTCGGCCCGCGCGGATGCCGCGGCATAAGATTCACATACTCTGAGCGCTGGGGATAGGGCAAAGATCGTAATCGCTGCGAGTCGAGGTTGAATCTTTTCGAGGTACATACCTTCGTTGAGCCAAGCTGGCTTGGCTGAAGAATTTCGACCGTTATTAAGCAGTCGCCACAGGCGCCTTGCCAGCCTAAGGAACCAGTTCAGGCCAGTGCGAAGCAGCCCCGGTCGCTCTACTAGACTGAGTAAGGAGCACTCGCCGAGTAGCCGCTCCAGGTCTGCTACGCCGTACCCTCCGTATTGGCTGTCGTCGAAGTCGACCCAGTACCAGACGCCCGGCTTCCGATCCAGCACATAGACGGTCCCCGAGTTCGCGTCTCCCGGAACCATGACAAATACCAGGAGCGAGTCCGGAAACTCCACCCAGTTCGTCACCTTCACTTGTTCTGCCGCTTCGACCAAGCTATGCACCGCCACTACCGGGTCGCAGCCAGGGCCGACCGTCAGAATTGCTTCCGCTGTCATTCGACCGAACATCAATGCCTCCTTTCCGGGCCTTCGCCCGAGACCAGAAGTCGCACACTTTTTGCACAACGGAGTGGATCGGAGACCGTCGAGTCGACTGGCGGTCAATTCTTGATGTTTCCCGAGACCGATTCCGCAGAACACTACGTTTGTGCGAGGATGCGGGATGGGCACACCGAAAAGCCCATTTACAGCGGCTCAGATTTTCAGATGATTGGAAGCTCTCGACTTGCACTGTTACATTCGCAATCATAAGCGCAGATAGAAAGCGACTAACGTTCAATTACCAGATCGGGCTCGCATTTTGCTTCTTCGGTAGGCGTTGCCCGTGCCGTCCGAGAGGGAGGGCCCTCTCTTAAGTCAGCCAATTCAAGCCCTAAATTTCCGGGGTTGGTTGCATATGCCAGCCCTGTTTCGAGGTCAATCGTTCCGGCTCGCACCAGTTTCTCAATCTCTCCATCGAAGTGCTGCATGCCCTCCGTATCCCCATCCCTCATGGCTTCCAAAATGGTCTTACCCTCTTGTTCGCCCCTCTCCACGTACTCCCGCGTTCGGAGAGTCGACTTGAGGATTTCTATCCCCGCGATACGGCCGCCACCGTCCTTCCGCGGTATGAGACGTTGAGAAACGATGTAACGGAAACTTTTCGCGAGGCGGCTACGAATGATGTGCTGCTCGGCCAAAGGGAAGACTCCAACAATACGCTCGACCGTCTTTGAGGCGTCAATGGTATGCAGCGTGGAAAGCACGAGGTGACCGGTCTCGGCGGCTTCTAAGGCGATCTCAATCGTCTCTTTGTCCCTCATTTCGCCTACCAGTATCACTTTCGGAGCCTGCCGCAGGGCGGCCCGCAAGGCAAGGGCGAAGCTGGGAGTGTCACTGTGCAGTTCTCTCTGGTGAATGATCGAACGCTTGTGCCGATGCAAGAATTCAATGGGATCTTCGATGGTGATGATGTGATACGCCTGAGTTTCATTGATTCGGTCGAGAATCGCCGCCATCGTAGACGACTTCCCCGAGCCGGTTGGCCCCGTAACCAGTACGATGCCGTTCCTTAGACCAGTAATCTCGACCAGTTGCGGAGGCAACTTAAGATCCGTGAAACTGGGAATGCCCTTGGGGATGACTCGCATCACGATGGCGTGGCTCCCCCGCTGAATGAAAATGTTTACGCGAAAGCGACACTGACCCGCGACGCTGTATGAAATGTCGCAGGATCCCTGTTCCTTTAGTGCCCCTGCAGCCTGTTTGTTGCTGCCAATAAGTTCGGCAGATATGCGACAAGTGTCTTCAGCAGTTAGCATCTGCAACGCTGGGATTTTCACTGGAACCAACAGGCCGCTCACCTCGACGTGGGGTAAGCTCCCCGGCGTAAGAATAAGGTCACTCACGCGGTTCGAGACATGGAGCATCGCCAAGAGCAATGCTGGCGTGGGCATGACTGGCGTCGTGGTAGCACCAGTGCTATCAACAGGAGCGCGGGCCGGTATATCCAGAGTGTCTCCTTGCTATCGTTTCAGCTTACGTGCTCGGAACCATAAAAGTGCCGCCTGCAATCCTTCTAGGCGTGGTGTACATTCCTTAAGCCTACGCTTCATTAAGGGACTTGCACTGAGAGGGGATGGCGCACGGAACCCTTCGTAACTATGGTGCTCTTCCGAGCAGGAGTGCGGTCAAGTTGGGAGAAACCCTCTGTGAGGCGGGAGCCAATTCCGGCGTTGAGGAGTGTGCGTCATTATGCCGATCGGTCTTGTGCTTTTGGCGTCTGATGATCCGGTGACAATTCAGCAGTTCAGCGACGCCTTACAAGAGTTGTCTATTTCGCCGGAAATCTGTCGAGAAGTGCCTGCGGCGGTGAGTCTATTGAACCGCCGAAAGTTCGATGCCGTTATCGTTGATCTCCAACTAGGAGAACAGCCCGGTATGGTGCGCAGAAATTCCATCCGGGTGCAATAAACAACGAAGAAGTCGGGTTCCCGGTCGATTCGATCTTTTTGCAACTGGTACGTTCGATGGGCCGATTTCCGGTTCTTCCATCGCAGGTTTGCCGGTACAATCCAGTCGGCATGCTTCGATTCCGAACTTCTATTCTCACGCGACTCTCTGCGGTTTCAGAGCTATTCGGCGACCTGCTCCGATTGGTGAATGCTTGGGTGCGCTCCCAGGGCTCACTGGTAGCAGAGAACCTCTTCCTGCGGAAGCAGCTGGCGTTCTATCAAGAGCGTGAGGTAAGGCCGCGTCGGTTGACGGACGCAACCAGGCTCGCGTTGGTGCTGTGGTCTCGATGGTTCGATTGGAAGGATGCCTTAGTCATCGTCAAGCCGGAAACCTTGATCGGCTGGCATCGGAAGGGATTCCGTCTGTTCTGGCGCTGGAAGTCCAAGCCGGGACGACCTCGATTGCCGAAGAACATCCGAGAGCTGATTGTGCGCATGGCACGGGAGAATCCGACCTGGGGACAAGAACGAGTTGCCTCGGAACTTTCTCTGAAGTTGGGGATCTACGTTTGCCCAGGACGGTGCGGGCTTACTGGCCGTGGCAGCCCAACCGCCAACCACGGAGAACCTCCTCGCAGCGCTGGCGAAGCTTCGAACGGAATCATGCGCGGTGCCTGATTGCCTGTGATTTTCTGGTCGTGGTGACGGCACGATTCCGAGTGCTGTACGTGTTTGTTCTCATGGAAGTGGCCACACGCCGGATCGTGCACGCGAATGTAACGGCCCATCCGACGACCGAGTGGACCCTCCAGCAGTTCCGCGAAGCGATGGCAGATGACCATAAGGATCGATTTCTGATCCATGACCGCGACGCGATCTTCTCCCTGGGTCTGGATCATGAGCTGAAGGCATTCGGCCTGCGGGTGCTGCGAACTCTGGTGCGGGCTCCGCAGGCGAATGCCTACTGTGAGCGGTTGGTGGGAACGATGCGCCGGGAGTGTTTGGATTTTCTGATTCCGCTCAGCGAGAAGCATTTGCGGGCGATCCTGAAGGTGTGGGTAGAGCATTACAACCGGGGACGACCCCACATGAGTCTGGGACCAGGCATTCCTGACGTACCAGAACTGCCGTCAGCATCAGGCCGTCCCAGGCATCACTTGCCCAAGGATACACTCATCGTTGCTCGCTCGGTGCTGGGGGGATTGCATCACGAATACGACTGGGAAAAGATGGCTGCGTGAAGGAAAAGCCCAATGAGAAGACGCCGCACTTTGATTACCTCGCCTTTGGAATGGCAAATGACGGCGGCACCGGTGCCCCATCCGGTGATTCCAGTTTTCGCCGAACGCGGCGGCACGCAACTCAGGACGCCGCGCCCGGTGCTCGCAGTCGACACCCGCGAACAGAATCCGTTCAACTTTTCCCGCTTTGAGGGATGGTTTGCTGGGATCGAGACCAGAGCCCTGAAACTCGGAGACTACTCCATTGCAGGGCTGGAAGACCGTTGTGTGGTGGAGCGGAAAGATCTACCCGACCTTGTTCACTCCTTTACCGCTGAGCGTCCGGTGTTTGTCCATCGCCTGCGGCTCATGAGCCAATATCCCCACCGCCTGCTCGTGATCACCACGGCGCTAAGCCGCGTGAAGTCTCCCCAGCCCCACGGCGGCGGCAGCCCGAATCGGCTGACCCAGTCTTTGATCGCCGCACTGGCCGGTTTGCAGATTCCGTTCCTGTGTACGGAGACCCACGAACTGGGAGAAGAGATGGTCGCCTCGTACCTCTACCAGGTCCACCTCTATCATTGGCTGGAAGCCAACGACTACGGCCGATTCCTAGCCGATAACGACCTCTGATACCTCAAAGGAAAGGGAAACTTTCCTCGTATCTTTTTGCGAAGTTTCCGACTCCCCAAGGCGGATGGAATTTTTGCGGACTACATCGGCGGATGCGATTCCTCCAGCGATAATACTCACGATGAAAAGTTGTCACGGTTGTTCCGCTGGGTGTCAGCAGGTCAATGGGACGCAGGATCGGGCTTGATGTAATCCTGCGTTGGCTTGCGTCTCTCCACGTCGCAAGGCTCACAGTAGCCACTGTCCCCCGCCGAAGCGGCACAGGGTTCCCCCCGGTGATGTGCGTGACCCGTGTCGATGCAACGGCATTCTGGGGAGCGCGGTACGACGACATTGCTAGTCTTTCTTGCGCCCTTCGGACGGCTTCGATCTTTATAAGCCATAATGAATCGTCCTAGTTCATTCGGAATCTCACTCGCAACTCCGTTTCAACATCAGCGTTGTCAAACTGGCTAAGCACGTCATCGGGTGTCTGTCCGTTAGCTGCTCTTTTCCGAGCATCGCCAACAGTTTTGGGCCGTCAACTTCCTCATCCTCGATGTACTTCTCGGGAATGTTCACTAACTAGTCGTCTTCGCCAGTTTTCTTAATGACTATGGTACCAAGCAGGCTCATAGGCATTTCCTCCTTGTGGAGTGCCGGGTTCAAATCATTGGATGATTCAGGGAGGCAGGAGGTCGCCAAATCGGAGCACAAGCTTATTTCGGGGATGCCGAAGTACATTGTCAATCCGCTCAGCCCACCGCACGGCAGCGGCGATCTACCCTAGCAACTCCCTTACGATGCTGACCCATTCGGCGTCGAGTGGCTCGTGGCAAACGGGCTTGCGAGCGCGACTGTACGAATAGGCTGCGTTGCCCTGATCGCCTTCTTTGCGATGCAAGTAGGCGTGAACCCACGAGCCATCCTTGCCTTCGTCCTGCTGGGCGGATTCGTGCGCCCGCGTCCAATCGCCCTTTGCGTCCGAACACAATCCGGTGAGGGCGAGCGTGAGTTCCGCAGGCGGCTCAGTCGAGGTGAGTGATTGACGAAAATCTTCCAAGGTCATTTTGGTGTGCCGTGACGCAAGGCAGAATGCCATGATACGCTCCACCGCTGCACGGAAGCAGCGGCCGCCAGCAGCTCGGTTCGTGTGCTCGACTTCGAAAAGTGAGCAATTCTGAACAGCCCATTGTCTTTGTTGTGCCGTATTCTTCACGTTGAAGAGGCGGTCCGCCAAACGCAGAAGCGGATAGTCCTTGGCGGGCGGGCATGGGTTAGCGGCGACGTTCTGACCCTCAAGTCCGCCCCGATCACTCTGGCGCGTTGGTCAACACCAGCACAAGGTAGGCGCATTCATGGAAATAGTGCATTCAGCCCTCCGAAAACAGACCTTGAAGAATTGGAAAACACAAGATTGGATCGAACATGCTTCATTCGGCTTAGGGCAGATCAGCGAGAGTCGAGAGGACAAGCTCGACATTGAGTTTGTGAGCGGCGGCAGGAAGACGATCCTGAAATCGACGGAACTGAAACCAGCCGCATCCCCGAGTCCGGATTTGAACTTCCCAAGCGTCAAGGGCAAATCTCGCAGTCCACGGATCAAGGTGGAACGTCTGACTCGCTCACCTCAGTAGATTGCAGGCACTCTGAAGACTTCGCCACGTTAACTGCAAAATGCTGCTGACTCGACGCCTACCAGCACCCAGCCCCATCACTCAGTTGGCACAAATCAGAGGTCAATCAAAGCCCATCAGTTACAATCCTTCGTAACTTTCACATCTCGGTAATCGGCAACTAGTAGAATTCGTGGCGGGCGGAACTTTAACGCGAAACAGGGGTTCCTGTTGAATACGGCCATGACTATGACCGCAGTTCGCTGCCCCTACTGCATCTCAGGCGACGAGTTTACGCCGATGGGTGCCGTTGGGGACGGGCGATATGTCTGTGGCAAATGCGGCCATGTGGCGATCCCCAAAGACGAGACCTTCAGGTGCGCCTGCCGGAAGTGCTTTGAGCTACGGGCACATGATGCCCGCCGAGGCGGATAGAACCTAATGGCATGATGCCGCCACTCGCAGCCCACAGAAAATAGGCTGCGAGTTTCCTGTTTCCAGTCAGTCACGCAGCCCAAACAACTCGAAATGTTGTCGAATCTTATGATACGCCTCGGCCACCAAATGACTGTGCAAATTCGGTACGGGTGCACTTTGAAATTCGCAGGGCTAGCAATCGGTTCGGAACCTGTGGGAAACTTTGGGCATGACAAAGCTGACTCCTAAGAAAAAAGCTAAGAGGCAAGAAGTACGAAGCGAACGCAAGGCAGTCAAACAGGAACGCAAAGACCGCCGCGAACTGGAACAGCGAAGCGAGCCGAGGACGTAGACCAAGCCCCTTCGCGGAGCACACAACCATAAACGGTCAAACCTCGTTTGGAGCAGAAACCGTAGGTCTTGGAGTGTGCCTTTTCTGGGAGCCTGTCGCTGATTTAGATAGCCGTGAATTCAGTCTAGCAAGTTGAGGGATTCCAGACCAAACAGAACGCTACCACTGAATATCATTTCATGAGTACGGTCGCCGCCCTTGACACGGTTGTTGCGTTCCAGCAAGGAGCCGAACCACCTAATGCTCCCAACGGCGCTGTACGTTGACCCGTTCACCTTGGCAACGATGAAATCAGGTGTTTCGGTGGTTTCGATGAATGCTTCCATTTCGCTGTTCTCCCCCCGCTGACTGGCGACTGGTGAATAGTAGAAGCAGGGCACAAACCGTACAATGGCTCGTTGATACCCAGAGTTCGGACAGAACTAAGGTTACTAATGATTTCGGTTGTGATGCGGTTTTGTTCAGCGCACTTGAAAACGAGCCCTGCGGCACCACGGCGTGTTACGGATGAATTGCAGTACGTGGTCGTTTCAACCGCGGCCGGGACGGGCACGATGGGCGAATCTGAGAGCGGGGACAGAAGAAGACGGCGTAGCCAGCCAAGACACTAAAGGAGGCAAGCCCCAGACGTAATCACCATGTTGTTCCCAACGTGACCTTCCGCATCCGGAGCCCTCACTGTAGATTGTGACTTGAGCAGACTTCGGGGGAGGGCTGTTCGACTTAACGCTTCAGGATTCGGTTGAGTTGGGGCGTTTTGTTTTGCGCTGTGAAATCACAAAACCACAGCGAGATTACGCGGACCGTCGCCGGAATTTTCGCTACCGGACATTGGCCAACGTCAGGGATTGTTCAACCGCAAGGTCGCGGCATGTGCGGCGAACCACTTCGTCCACAGAGTCCAAGTCAACGAATTCGAAGCCGTAGCGAAAAGCGTTCTTTTGGCGCACGGTCGCACAAAGGGTCACTGGGCCGTCAGGAAGCGTGAAGCTTAACTCCACAACTTCGCCCAAGGGAGCTTCGATTGTCAGCATCGCTGCGACCCCGGATTCGCTAATGTCCACGGTACGCCCCTTCAACGCACCGCGAGTCCGGGACTGGATTCTGATGTCAACCTCAATCTTGAAACGGGGGTGGCGACGGGCGTCGGCGGACTGATTTTCAGGTTCCAAGGTTTGTTCCCTCCGCTTGTCGTGCAAAGGCTATGCGTCCAACTCGTCTGCCGGAATAATCGGCGTTTCCTTTCACCTCTCCATGCCGCAGCTTTTCTTCCATCAGACGATGGACGTTCGTCCGATTTCCCGTGCGACATGATCAGTACCATGAAGACTTGCTCCAAGCTTATTCATTCGTTAGGCGGACTTGCGCCCGTCCGGCTCCTGATAATGGTCTTTGTCTTTTGTTTTGGGAATTGCTGCGTGCCGATTCCAGCAGGGTTTTGAGTTTGCGAATCTCCTTGGCGTGCAGTGCTGCGCTGGCTAGCGAGCCGACCCCAGCACCTAGTAGGAAGCGCCCCGAGGCGATCCATGGGTCCATGGCAAACGTCTCCTACGTTTGTTTTCGTCTGGCATGAGCCCCCTCTGCCACGACAAAACCATGACCCCACACCGTTCCACCAGAGTCACCGCATCAACAATGGAGCGATGCACAGGGGAACTTGGTTCCGAGGCCATGATTATGCCATACATTGGTCCAGCCAGTCGGGAAACGGAGCCGATCAACCGCCTGACGCTTAAACTGATGGTGCATGAATCTCCAGCGGTTGATTGACCAGCACCCCTCAGTGTTTGCGTTGATCTTCCCGATCTACTTTCTCGCTTTGTGGCTTCTGGTCGGTGCAGTTGTCAGCTTTGTTGGCGGCTGGTTCTCGCTGGCGAAGGTCTGCCGCACGCAGGTGGCGTTCAATGGTGCGATATGGAGGATGCAGAGCGGACAGATGCGGCTCGATAGGCTCAAAGTCAGTGCGCCGCATTTCAGCAGATTGCGTTGAAATCCCCAAAAAAGAGTAGCCGGCCTCAGGCCGCGTCCGAGAGCCTGCACCTGTGTCGTCGAAATTTTCGCCGAACATCGAACTCTGCCTGCTCCGCATGTTCGTGAAGAGACACTGGAGCCAGAAATCGGGTATGGCAAGTCAGACAGATTCCGAGGGATGATGTCACGATCCGAAGCTCTCGCATTCGCGGCACGATTCCCCACGTACATGTATGTTGGTCGAACTTCTCCCGAAGGTAATCAGTTGCAACTTGCGGCTGCTTCAGCAGTTCGCGGGGAGTGAAAAAGTTGACGCCGCACTTGGCACAACCCGCAAAGGATGGTGTCCTGCCCGCATACTGCAGGAACACCAGCCGCGAATCGTCTAAATCGGTGCTCATTTTGTCCGAGATGGACGAACAGTTCCTTTCGGTGCGTCGGGTCGCTGGGTCTTCCCGCTTCTGGTGATTTCGCTTAACAGCCCGTGGTGCAAGTCTGGATTCGTAAGCGAAAACTTTTGAAGAATGCACAGGGTTTGTTCGTAGAATCGGTGCATGGCGATGGGCACGCGCAAGCAGCGGGAGAAGCAAGAGGATTTGTGGATCGCGCACACGGAGTTGGCGTCAGCGCCGGGGCATCCGTTTTATCAGCGTTTGAATGAACTGCTGGAAGCCGAGGGCTTCGACGAGTTTGTCGAGAAGCGGTGCGCGAAGTTCTATGCGGAGAAGTACGGGCGGCCGTGGCTGACGCCGGGGATTTACTTTCGGGCGTTGCTGATCGGGTATTTCGAAGGCATCGGAGCGGAGCGCGGCATTGCCTGGCGGCTGGCGGACTCGCTGGCACTGCGGCGTTTCGTGGGCATCGCGCTGGACGAGTACACGCCGGATCACTCGACGATCTCGCGCACGCGGCGACTGATCGATGTGGATACGCATCGCGAAAGTATTCGGCTGGGTGTTGGGGGTGCTGGCCGATCGTGGGTTGCTGAAAGGCCAGCGGATCGCGATCGATGCGACGACGCTGGAGGCGAACGCGGCGATGCGTTCGATTGTGCGCCGCGACACGGGCGAGAGCTACGAGGAGTTTCTGCGCGGATTGGCGAAGGCGTCGGGAATCGCGACGCCGACTCGCGAAGACTTGGCGCGGTTGGATCGCAAGCGCAAAAAGCGTACGTCGAACAAGCATTGGAAGAGTCCGGCAGACGAGGATGCGCGGATTGCGAAGATGAAGGACGGGCGCACGCATCTGGCGCACAAAGCCGAGCACGCGGTGGATCTGGACACGGGCGCGGTGTTGGCGGTCACGCTGCAGGGCGCCGATCAGGGCGACACGACGACGCTGGATGAGACGCTGTGTGAAGCGGGAATGGCGGTGGCGGAGCAGGTTGGGCGCGAGGCGGAGTTGCGGCCCGAGGACAAACCGAAAGTGAACGTGACCGGCATCGAAGAGGCGGTGACCGACAAGGGTTATCACAGCGGCGCGGTGGTGAAGCGGATGAAGGCGTACGGCGTGCGCAGTTATATTCCGGAGAAGAAACCGAAGGGGCGGCGGAACTGGGCGGGCAAGCAGGCGGAGCAACAAGCGGTGTATGCGAACCGGCGGCGGGGGCGGGGCGAGTACGGCAAGAGTTTACTGCGGCCGGCGCGGCGAGTTCGTGGAGCGCAGCTTCGCGCACTGCTACGAGACGGGCGGCATGCGGCGTTGCCATCTGCGCGGCCGCGAAAATATTCTGAAGCGGCAGTTGATCCATGTGGGTGCGTTCAACCTGAGCCTGATTCTGCGCAGGCTGCTGGGCGCGGGCACACCGCGGGAACTGAAGAACCGCGCTGGTAGGCTTATTTTGACCTTCTATTTACTGTTCACGCGTCGGATAAATCAGGACCGGCTTTGCAGAAGTCGAATCTCCGCATCTGTTGCCAAGTGCCTCGTGAGATCCCGTACCCGGCTACGTCGCCCGCCTTGCAGGAAATCCAGTACATGCACCACGGGCTGTTAAGTTCCAACATCCCGCCACGATACCCCAGACCCCGACTCATACTGTCCACAATTGACCAAGGTTTGCTGCAATTGGACACGGTAGCGCAGTTCCGGATCCGAGAGATATCGGAGGATGAAAACCGTCTTCACGACGCGACCGAGCGCAGTGCGATGCCGGATGGCACACGATTTCAACAACGACTTGACCGTCATTCTTCGTCGATGCAAACGGGCGAAGACGCGAGTGCAATAGTGCAATCGCCTGTGGGCGTTAACAAAATTTCCTGACGCTAAGTAGCACTGTCGTGCCAGAGCATAGCCCCAACGTGCGATTGCCTTCTCTGCAAGGGGAAGGCAGGATGCTTTTCAAGTACGAATTATAGGTGCTGAAAAAGCGCCATGCTCGTTTTCTAGCCCGCCGAGCCCCCCTCGGGACGGGCTATTTTTGTCCGCAAGAGATGTGGAACTCTGGGCGTTCGCGGGATGCTACTCTGAGTGAGCGCGTGCCGTATCTATTTCAGCGGTGAAGGATGAAGCGTGACATTTCGTCAAGGCAGTCGAGGAGGCGCTCGCCTTACCTGACCCGGTCCCGAGGGCAATCAAAAGTGGAACTAGTCTGCTGCGATACCAGCGCATGAGGGCTGGAACCGTCGTTGAACGTCCACCCTAGCCTGGAGTATTCACGACGTCTCTAGCCAAAAAAGAAAGGATGCTCTAAAAGGAATGATGAACACTGGGTTTCGCGACCCGGCATTCCCTTTCGGAGCATCCATCGCTTGATACAAAGTGTTTTACCACAGTCTGACCTTCTCCTTCTACCGCCATCAACTTATCCGCGCCGATTTTTCCGGCGGCCGGATCACCGGCGACGCCGGTCTGCTGCCCTTGCGCGCCTTCGATAAGCGCCATCATCTGACGCGGGACTGGGCCGAAGGCCTCCCCGACCGGCGTCAAACGGAGCGTGTGCAGCACGATGCGCCGACGCTGCTGGTGGGCGCGGAAACCGTTTTTGAATTCTTCGATGCGGTTCTCGCACTCGCCGCGATCGTTGTAGAAGGCGAAGATTTCCTCGGGGCCGGGGGCAGTTGGTCACCACGAAGCGCAGGTTGGTTCCGGCGGCGGAGTGTTCGGCCTTGTAGCAGATGCGGCGCTGGTGCGGCCAACTGCGGGCGCGGTGGCGGAAGCTGCCAAGACTGTCATACCCACGTTTGCGCAATCCCTGTCCGAGCATTTCACGGCTTGCCATTTCATCCTCAACTACGAGGATCGTGTTCATAAGTTGCCACCCTGAGCCCTATCTTGCCGCACGGGGGGGCCCACCCAACTCACTACTTTGAGGTCACTGTGGCGGACGCGGCATACTCAACCAAAAAGTCTGGGGCATGGCCAACAGCGCATGCGCTCAAGTGACACTAGGCAAGGTTGTTGCCATGCCAAGTTCAAACATTTCAGGAGTTCACATATGCCGACTGTGCCCAGATGCAGTCACCCCTGCCGGAACTACGGCAACTGAGTGGCTAGCCTCCGCAGATGAGTAGATGAGTCTTGAGTCTCGCGGGTGCAATTTCACGACTTCAATGCGAGCGTCTTACATCGGCTTCTTACACAAGAATTAGGTATCCGCTCCAGCAGGCAGCAGTTTTCCCGGATCAGGTGCAAACCGGGATTGGGCTCGACAAATTGGAAGCTGCGGCGAAATGCGTTCCTGTTGCCGACCGTAACGCGGACGCTCACATGCCCAATCCGCAACACGAGGTTCGATTCCACGGCCTCCCCAATCGGCAGTTCAACAGGCAGCGTGGCCGAGAGCCCGGGTCCACTAATCTCAAGCGTTCTGCCTAGAACCCAGCCCATTGAGCGGGAGCGAATCGTCACGTCAATATACAATTTAAACCTAAAATCTCGGCGAGCCTCCCGCAGATCATCCAGTGTCAGGGCATCTGGCTTGCCATCACACACATTGTTCTCCCAGTATTACTTTTAACCTGCCGAGCCAGCTCAGACGGAGTAAAGGGCTTCTTATGAGTTGTTCCCCCAGAGTTGTCCTCGGAAATAGATTCCAGAGTTGCTCTTGGGATAATTCACTGGTTGGCTCGTTTTGAACTGGTCTGAGTGATTCATGAGAGCGGGAAGCGCTCCGTCACGGGGCCTCCCCGTGCACCACGCTCAGACCAGATTGAACGGTGTAGCCAGTCCGTTCAACAAACTGCCCTCAGCAAAACTGTTACCGTTGCCAAGTCCAACATTTCAGGAGTTCACAAAACGCCCGGCCTGCCGACATTTAGTCACCGCTGCCGACATTACGGCAATTGAGAACTTCGTTCACGGCGTCATAAAAATGCGATAGCACCGCGAGTCGCTTGCCAACGCGAAGCCAGCTATCCTTTGGGGTCAAATGAAAGCGACTGTGACGGTCTATACTGGGAAAAATGTAGAGGTCTTTGAAACACGTGTTTTGACCGTCCAATCTCGCAAGAAGTGTGATGAGTCTGCATTCTCTTTGCACGGGATCGACTCGCCATCTTTCTGCGTTCGTGCTTGTTCGTATTTTACGAGCAATCAAAACAGAGACCGTTATGCCATTGGTCAATTTCAGCTGACTCCTCCACTTTAATCCGGGTTGAACGATAGAAACCCGGTCGGGAAACATTGTCTGGATTCGCATCAACAGTTCTTCCCGCAGCGATTGGGTTTTTCTGCGCAAGTCGATGAGCTCAAAGTTGCGACCGTAGCCAATCAACTCATAGGCTCGTCGCAGACCACCAAATCGGTGTCGGTAGGTTGAAGGAGACGGCGTTTTCGGAGAATTCTTGATAAGTCCGAGGGTGAGTTTTCCTTCCGTCGCAAGCAGAGATCGCAAATCGTTCAGTAAGTCCAGATCTGACTTATTGAAAGTGCGGCCCTGAAGGATTTTCTGTGCCTGTGAGAACGTTACCGGGTCGATGACAGGCTCGAAAGCTCCCTGAGTTATGACCCATTCCGACTTGGGTCTTGGCTCGCTTGGCGTGCAGAGCCTTTGTGACGATTGACCGAAAACATTGCAGCCGAAATATTTAGGGTGCATAAGGACTGTCCGCACGGCCGAGTAGCTCCATTGCGAATTGCCAACATAACTGATGCCTCTCCGGTTGAGGTCGCAAACGATTGCGTAGACGGTGCGCCGTTCCGAAACGAGCATTCGATAGATGTCTCGCACCACTTCGACTTCGTGCGAAGGGCCCGGCACGAGGATTACCCGGTCAGTGGCAATGCTTTTTCGTTCCCCGATTTCGAGTCGTTGTTTCCGCCGTCCATCTGCGGAGACCAGCATGCGCCGCAACCCATAGCCGGGTACCCCTCCCTGTTTGAATCCGAGTTCCGCCAAACGTGTCTGTCCAGCCAATACTTTGATACCCAACTCGCGACTGTACTCGGCCGCCATGGTTCTCTTCAGCGTCTTCATGATGAGGCTTGCGAGAGTACCGTCATTCGTGAAGGTCTCGGCGCAGTAATGCACAGGAACACCTCCTGATTTGCAAAGGAACTCGTAATGCGCGGACTCGTCCGTGTCCTGAAACCTCCCCCATCGGCTGACATCGTAGACGAGGACTGCCCGGTAGGCTGTAATTCCGCTAACCACATCGTGCAACAATTGCTGAAGGCCTTCTCTGTGCCTTAGGACGAGGCCCCTCTTCGCGGCATCGGAATAAGTCTGAGCGATTATGAAACCGTGAGACTCTGCATACTTCTGTATTGCCATAGACTGGTTTTCGAGTGAATAGTGCTGATGTTCGGTTGACATGCGAAGGTATTGAGCAGCGGGAACAAGCAAAGAATTAGCCATGGTGGTCCTCCAGCGACTTACATCGGCTGGGCTCGACTAAGCTTTAGTGAAGAGGAGCTTTCCAACTTCATGAAAAGGGCTAACAGAAGCCGAATGTGTGACATGGCAGAGGTTTTACATCTTCATACCACTCGCGGAGACAGGGGATAGGCGGGGTGGGAGATTGAGCTTCGAAAAGATGCAATCCGGACGCCGACGTCTTTAAGACGGCTTGAGATCAACCGTGAGATCGACGCTTTAACGAACCAAGTCGAAGTGACTCCATGTGCTCCATGTGCGATCCGGCTTGACCGAGGCATAGTTTCGGAGTATATGAAGACTACTTGTTGCAGGGACTGAGGGGGCTTCTGCAATTCGAAGGAGATGCCCCCAATGCCAAAGGCCCACCGAAGGGGTGGAGCAGGACCTATTGGAATCCCACGCCTGGATGCCCTGCTCGATGCCCGCCGAGATTTACGGTTTAAGTTGCATGTTGCGGTAAAGATTGATTCCCCATCAAAGGGTTCTGTTTCAGGTAAGACGCTCGACCTGAGTGACCACGGAGTTTCGGCCACACTACCTATTGAACTGCCGGTAGGCGAGGTCGTGGAATTGGACCTCACCTTGCGTATTGGGCGCGTGAACGTCCGGGCTGCGGTACGTGACAGGAACGCCCTTCGCCATGGCTTCGAATTTGTCGAGCCCAATCCCGCACAGCACCTAATCAGGGAAAACTGCTGCTTGCTGGACCAGATACCTACTTCAGATCGACAAAAGACTCCAGATTGACAATCGCGAAATGACGCCTCGACTCAAATCTCATCAGATCTAGCTAGCTAGCCTGAATTATTCACGAAGTCTCTAGCCGAAAAAGAAAGGATGCTCTAAAAGGAATGATGAACACTGGGTTTCGAGGATGCCCGTTAATTCGTAGAAAGTAGCGACTCTCAACCGCGGTCATAATGACCGAGGTGGTTTTTTTCTGCCAAGAAAAAAGGAGAGAGTCGCTATGAAGAGACGATACCAGATCGACCAGCAACGAGCGGTGCAAGAGTTTCGACAACTGGCCCGCGAAGAGAATCCCAACCTGCAGATGATGTTTCCCCTGACCGAGGTGGTCGGTCTGCTACAGGAAGGAGTCGGCCACCTCATGCGCGAAGCCGGGTTGGCGTTGATGAACCTGGTGATGGAGGAAGAAGTGCGGCACTTGGCCGGGGAGCGGCATGAGCAGCATCCCGCGCGGCGCGCTCATCGCTGGGGGAAGGAAGACGGCTACTGCGTGGTGGACGGGCAGAAGGTGCCGATCCAGCGAACCCGTCTGCGCACGCAGGAAAATCGCGAGCAGCGGCTGGGCAGTTACGAGTTGTTCCAGCGCAGTGGGCCGATGGAGCACGCGGTGTGGGACAAGCTGATGCGCGGGTTGTCGACGCGCAACTACGGCGCGGTGGTGAAAGACTTTCACGAAGCCTACGGGGTGGAGAAGTCGGCGGTGAGCGAGAACTTCATCGCCTCCAGCCGGGAAAAGTTGCAAGAGTTGATGGAGCGCCCGCTGGGCGAGTTACGGTTGTGCGCGGTGCTGATCGACGGCACGCCGTTCCGCGACCGGCAGATGATCGTGGCCCTGGGGATCAATGTTGACGGGCGTAAAACGGTGTTGGGCCTGCGCGAAGGAGCGACGGAGAATGCCGCCGTGGTGAGTGAGTTACTCGGCGATCTGGCGGCGCGCGGGCTGGACTTCAGCCTGCCGCGTCTGTATGTGTTGGATGGGGGCAAGGCGCTGGCAGCGGCGGTGCGGCGGCATGCGGGCGAGGCGGCGATGATCCAACGCTGCCAGGTGCACAAGCGGCGCAATGTGATTGATCACTTACCCGAGGAACATAAGTCGGCGGTCAAAAAGAAACTGCAGAACGCCTACGCCATGAGCGAATACACCGACGCCAAACGCGCGCTCGACCGGCTGCACCGCGAACTGATGGAGCTGAATCCGAGCGCCGCCCGCAGCCTGGAGGAAGGCATGGAAGAAACGCTCACCGTGCATCGTTTGCGCGTGCCCTCGCAGTTGCGCCGCACCCTGGCCAGTACGAATGTAATCGAGTCGGCTTTCTCCATCGTGGAGACGGTCTGCCGTAACGTGAAACGCTGGCGCGCCGGAGACCACATCGAGCGCTGGGTAGGCTCGGGCCTGCTGGTGGCCGAGCGCCAGTTCCGCAAGGTGCAAGGCTACCGGGAGATTCCGTCGCTGTTGACTTCGCTTGCCAACGCGGTTTCTAACAGGACGGTTGCCGAGGAAGTGAAGGTTGCGTAGCCTATAACGGTCGAGAGTCGCTAACTTTCAACGGAATTCCGGGCAACGTCCAATTAACAGGAATTGGCTATCGGCGAGCGGAAGAGCATAGCGACTGACCGTGTCATCCTAGTTCCCGGCCCAGCCCATGAGGTGCAGTGCGTTCGGGATATTTACCGGATGCTCATATCCGACAAGCTATCAGTGCATGCCATTGCTTGCGAACTCAATAAACAACGTGTGGAGTATATCGGCGAGTCCGCATGGGACTACCAAGCGGTGTGCGCCGTCCTCACTCATCCGAAGTACACCGGCTGCCCCGTCTTCGGTCGGACTTCCAGTAAACTCTACACCCCAGCTGTAAGGTTACCGAGATCGGAATGGGTTCTCACGCCCGGAGCCTTCGAGCCAATTATCGATCATCCAACTTACTCCGAAGCGCAGAGAATCCTGCAGATCCGGACGATCAACAAGTCGGATGACGAACTGCTGGATGGCTTGCGCGAACTTCTTGCCAACGAAGGTAGACTGTCTCTCAGCCTGATTAAGAACTCGGCCTCTGTCCCATCGCCTTCCACCTATCGACACCGCTTCGGCAGCCTACGACGGGTTTATGACCTGATTGGGTATGGCTGTCGCGAGCAGTTCGGCCCAATTGACCTCCGCCGCAGGACACAAACTTTACGCGATGAACTTATCGCCCAGATCGTTGCCATGTTTCCTAACGACGTGTCGATTGTTAGGCGTGGAGGGAGATGGCGCAGCCGATTGCAACTGACCAACGGTTCGATTGTTTCGGCGCTCGTTGCCCGGTCGGTGCGACCTTGGAAAGAAACTGTCCGCTGGCGGGTTGATCCAGTCCCGCAAGAACGCAAACTTGTAACGCTGCTAGCGAGGCTGGATGAAAACAACCGCGCGTTCCTGGATTTTCATGTTTTGCCCGACATGGATCGCTGCAGAAGATTCGACATATCTTTGAAAGACCTATGGCTGAATCGCGCACATCCACTGAGCGACTTGCTTGCATTCGGCGAAGTTGTAGCCCGCGTAGGTACTGCCCGGCAGCGATCTGAGCGTTAGGAATCAATTTTGCTTCCATCACAAGGACAATCATCGGCACGAAACATGGTATACCTGTTCTGCATCTCTTCCACCATGACGACGCCGCTCAAGACGACTGCCCCCGTCGCCCAGTACGTGCGGATGTCCGCCGAACTTCAGCAGTATTCAATCAAAAATCAGAAAGTCGCGATCCAGAATATGCAGAACAGCATGGTTTGGTCGTAGTTGAAACCTGCGCGCAGCAAATCAACACGGTGTAACAGCAGGGACATGCGTGTTGGAAGACACAAAACCACCAGTGACCTTGTCGCCATTAGTAAGGCCATGACGGTATCCGGGGTACCACCCATGCTGCGGTGCTCGCTAATTGATCACTCTATCCGGAAGGATAGTGTCGCTATCCAATAGGATAGCTCTGGCGGGGAAAGGACTCGGACACAACGGCGTAAAGTTTTGTTTCTCCCCCAGAGTTGTCATCGAAAATTCTGGAAATAGATTCCGGGCTTGCTGTTGTGATAATTCACTTGTTGGCTCGTTGTGAACTGGCCTGAGTGATTCATGAGAGCGGCAAGACTCTCTCGCTCTGTCACGGGGTCTCCCCGCGCACCACGCTCAGGCCAAACCGCCCTCAGCAAGACTGTTACCGTTGCCAAGTCCAACATTTCAAGAGTTCACAAACGCGTGGCGTGCCGACATTTAGACACCGCTGCCGACATTACGGCAGTTGAGAACTTCTTAGCAGGCGAGGTGTGGCAAGATGAGATTGTGAACAGGACCACACGCGCGTTCAAAATACGTGCCGACATGCCGTCACATTGCCGATTAGTCGGCAGTCCACGCTAATCACCTGAGCGAAAAGTGTGCTCCCTGCTTCCCCTCGCAATTGGCAATGAAATTGATCACAGAAATTCTGAAGGCTGACTTACAGCGATTTGACAGGCGGGGATCGGTTCTAGTGGCTAAAGAAACCCCGAGCTACACGAGAAACTTGACTATCTGCTTCGGCAGGATGGGCATCACCGAACTATTGAAATTAATGCAAAGCATCGCAAATGGCGAAAGGCAACTAATCGAAGGTGAGAATGGCCACCCTCTTAGGTGGCGCAAAATCGGGCTGAGGCGGGCGCATGTGAGATGGAAACAAAGGCAGGAGACGCGTGGAATGGGCCATAAATTGCTCTGCGAATCTTCTTGCTCGGTGCTGGGGTCGGATCACTAGGCGGCGCAGTGCTGCACGCCAAGCAGGTTCGTAAACTCAAAGACCTGGCGCAAACTGTGGCTCCAGAAGAATTTCCAAACGGAAGGACAAGCTTTCCGTCCAAACCTTGACCCAGATGGGAGAGCATTTACTGGAGTTCACGCTGAAAAGCAAACACATACAGCTGACATTGGGCGTGGCATTTGCTGTCTTGATTACCATGTTGGTGGGAATCGGGCAGTTGGGGCTTCGCCGAATGAAGGAGGTCGATGACACCCTTCGCGACATCACGGGCAGGCGATTAGACAAGGTGCGGCTAGCACGAGAAGCGTTAACGTTGTCGAATCGCAACAGTCGTATCACGATGGAAATATTCCTCGTACAAGATAGAGCACTGACCGGGGTGTTGTTGGCTGACAGGTCTGAAAATACCAAGAAGATTTCGACCTTAGTGGCGAAAATCGAAAGCCGCTGTGAGTCAGAGAAGGAGAAGCGGCAGCTATCCGCGGTGGAATGGACGAGAAAACCATACATCGATAGCTATCTGCGAGCTCTACATTTGCTTATTGATGAAGAAAAACACGACGCGGCAGTAGCGGTCATGGTCAATGAGACGCTCCCGGCGCTGTTCAAATATCACACTGCGTGGGACGAGTTCGTGGACTTTCAGAAGAGCCAACTGGACCTCGCTGCCAAGCAAGCCGAAATTGACTACGCCAAGGCCCGTCACCTCACCTTCTTACTGATTGCATTCGCCGTAGCCGTCGCTCTCGCGATCGCTCTATTCGCCGTCCACCAGACGTCCTGCGAGATTACTGCCCGAATTGACGCACAGAATGAGGTTAGTAGGCTCAATACGGCTCTCGAAGAAAAAGTGAGGCAACGTACTCTCGAGCTCAACGAAGCAAACAAGCATCTGAACTTGCAGGCCGCGACCTTGGAAGCCGCTGCCAATGCCATTCTGATCACAGATTGCCACGGCACGATCATGTGGGTTAATCACGCGTTCACGACGATGACTGGCTATGGCCGGGAAGAAGCACTGGGCAAGAACCCTCGCCTGTTGAAATCCGCAGAACAACCCAGAGGGTATTATGCCAAACTCTGGTCAACCATCTTAGCGGGCGAGGTGTGGCAAGGTGAGATTGTGAACAGGCGAAAAGATGGAACACTCTACACCGAAGAGATGACGATCACGCCTGTGACCCAAGGCGTCGGCAACACTGCCGATACACATTTCATTGCTATCAAACAGGACATCACCCAACGCAAGGCCGCCGAGAAACAGGTTCAATTCCTAGCTTACTACGATGTTCTTACGGGACTACCCAATCGGACTCTTCTTCAGGATCGACTGGCGAAGGCACTCGCTGGCGCTCGTCGGCAAAAGTATAAAGTCGCGGTTCTATTCCTCGACCTCGACAGGTTCAAAGACATCAACGACTCACTGGGGCACTCGGTCGGCGACCTCCTCCTGCAAGGAGTGGCAGAACGACTTAAGACATGGGGGCGTGAACAGGACACTATCGCCCGTCTAGGTGGCGACGAATTCCTGATTATGTTGACTAACGTAAAGGACGTACCGGACACGGCAGTTGCCGCTGAGCGGCTGATGAATTCGATGAGAGCTGGGTTCGTCGTTCAAGGCCACCCACTCAGTATTGGCTGCTGCCTCGGCATCAGCATCTTCCCAGAACACGGAGCGGACGGCGAAGCCCTGATTAAGGCTGCGGACGCCGCCATGTATTGCGCCAAAGAGAATGGACGTAACAACTTTCGGTTCTTCACCGATGACATGAACGCTCAGTCTGTGGAGCGATTGACCTTGGAGAACGGCTTGCGACTGGCACTCGACAAAAAAGAACTCTTTCTGGTGTATCAACCGCAAATGGATGTGGCGACTGGAAAGATCACCGGATTGGAAGCACTCCTCCGCTGGCAACACCCAGAATTGGGCCTTGTGCCACCTGATAAGTTCATACGAATTGCTGAGAACACCGGCCTGATGATGCGAATCGGTGAATGGGTGCTCAGGACCGCATGCGCTCAGTCCCGGAAATGGCAGGATGAGGGACTTCCCGCAGTGTCGGTAGCAGTAAATGTTTCAGCGGTTCAGTTTCGCCAAGAGGGCTTCTGCGAACTCATTCGGAGGGTGCTCCACGAGACTGGCCTCGCCCCCCAATACCTCGAACTGGAACTCACAGAGAGCCTCCTGCTATCCAGTGCAGACGTGACTCTTTCAGTTCTTCAGGAATTAAAGGCGTTGGGGTTGAAGTTGGCAATTGACGACTTCGGGACTGGCTATTCTAGTTTTAGTTACTTGAGACAGTTTCGGGTCAGCAAGCTGAAAATCGACCGTTCGTTTGTTCGAGATGTCGCCGTGAATCTTGATGACGCGGCGATTGCAACGGCAATCATCAGCATGGCAAAAAGCCTGAATCTCAAGGTGATTGCCGAAGGGGTCGAAAACGAGGCGCAAATGTTATTCCTGCAGGCACGTCAGTGTGACGAAATACAAGGCTATTACTTCAGCAAACCTTTGGCGGTCGATAAGATTGCCGACAAACTGCAAGGCGCCTATCCCGAACCGCACGTTGGAGCACAAGCGAGCCGAGGACAATCATGACAGAGGACATTATAAGGAGTGTACTTTATGCCGATCGGCCTTGTGCTTTTGGTGTCCGCTGATCCAGTCACAATTCAGCAGTTCAGCTACGCCCTACAAGAACTGTCTATTTCGCCTGATGTCTGTCGAGAAGTGCCAGCGGCAATTGGTCTATTGAACCGCCGAAAGTTCGATGCCGTTATCGTTGATCTCCAACTGGGCGATCAGGCCGGACTTATTTTGGATGAGGTGCGTCTCTCTTCATCAAACCGAACAGCGGTGACGTTTGCCATCAGCG
>Ga0209517_10001234_pt1 | contig 39554 bp, 40 predicted proteins | sample PeaSoiMetSII2010_FD_187695 | JGI IMG/M metagenome (GOLD analysis project Ga0209517, IMG submission 187695) | Peat soil microbial communities from Weissenstadt, Germany - SII-2010 (SPAdes) (version 2) | ecosystem: Environmental > Terrestrial > Soil > Wetlands > Peat | place: Germany...
TCAGCAGCGACCGCTTCTCAGCTACTTAGTGACTGCGGTTCACTGCCACCGGCGGCGCCAGCCAGCGCCCAGCCTGCGCCCTCTCCAAAATCAACAAGCATAGGGGCGTGAACAGTTACCTCATGCTCAACGTCCTCCGGCGCAGATCAGGGGCCAATACGCCGCAGACGCGATATCGGATCTCGAGCCAGGGGCCCCGGACCGGCGCGATGCAATCTATAGAGGACTTTCCGCCAGGTGCTGTGGCCGAACCGCTTGAGCTCCGGAGAGAACTCCTGCAGGAGATCGCCCTGGATTTTGTCGGTAACCCCGAAGACTAGCGCGCGGGTCAAGTTAGCGCCAGTCTGGGGCTTCGAACGCCACTGGTTGGCAATGAGCGTGGCGGCGGTAATCGCAATAATGCGCGAGTAGGCGGGCCGGGTGTTGCCGCTTCTCGCGCGCGCGGTGAAGGCACCAACAATTGCGTGCAAGCTCCGCCCGACGGTTTCCTGTTTCTCTGAAGGCCGGTAGCGGGCGTCATCACCGACTAGTGTGCGGAGTAACAATTCAGTGGTATTGTCGATCACACGCTGGCCGTAGACTGGGGCTAAAGACTTGCCCCAACCGGACACGCCGCTACCCCACCCTTTCAACCCGCCAAAAATGAAGTCGTCAACTGTGACTTCGCCGATCAGGCGAACATGCTGCCACGAATCGGTGTAGGTACGCTGGGTATACAACGTCATCTGCGCTTTGAAGTCGAACGTCTCGGTCGCCACCGGTTGGGGCCCCTCCTGCGCGTAGGTGAAGCCTGCTACGACGAATGACAGGATAGGCAAGCGCTTCATACTAGGGGCCAATCGTTGGTTTTCGGCGCAGTATCTTCCGTTTGAGGTCCGGCCAGAACTCGGATGCCAGGTTGCTGGCCAGATCGAACCCGAGTTGGAGAGAACCCTCGGCGAATCCGAGGCGCACCGTGTTGAGCCGGCCCGGATACCACTGGTTCGAAAGAAAGGCCGCTCCGTAAGCGCTGCCGAGGCGCCAAATGGACAGCGTCTCGGTTCCCCGGTCCGTACGCGTGAGAATGGTGCCGCGGAACGCATGTCCCGCGCGGCGCCAGAACCCGCCGGCGGAACGGAAATAGCGGGGATCCTCGTGCAGAGTTGAATCCAAACCAAAAGCAAGCGCACTGTGGATCCCGGAGCAGGCGGCGGTCGACGCTAAGCGCTTACCGTAGCCGGACGCGCCCTGTCCCCATTCCGTCGGGGTATCGGCTTCCTGGAGAATTCCGGCGTACGCCGCTTCCCCGACGAGCGCCAGCGGACCAACGGACTGGTTGACGTGGAAGCTGAGTTTGTCGCTGACTCCCAGCGCCGTGAAGGGCTGAGCGAGTCCGGTTACGGGAATCGCAAGGACTATGCCGATGACCAGCATCGAACGCATGGATCGAACTCCTTCCTTGTGCGCCATTAAGGCACTACGTAAGCCGCACTGACTCAGTTGGTGAACTTATAACTGGTTACGCGGCCCCACAATCCGACGGCCTGCAGAACCCAAATTGCGACCGCAACGACAACCACTACATTCAGAATGGTTTTGATGCTGGAAGCCATGGGGATGAAGTTATTGATCAGCCACAACGCGACGCCGACCACGATCAGCGCGACGACGATGTTTATCAAAGGCATTTTCTTTACTCTCCTAAAATACTTAAACCGCAATCCGCTGCCCATTCGCGGGCAGGTTGCACGCTAACCAAGGACCCTGCGTCCCTGGATCAGACGGAATACCAGTATTACCAAACCGACGACTAACAGGATGTGAATCAGCCCGCCGGCGGTGTAAGAGGTTGCTATTCCCAACGCCCACAAAACCAGCAGAATTACACAGATTGTCCAAAGCATCTTTTTGCTCCTTCGCGATGCAAGAGTGCACGCGCGGGTCCAAAGCAGCAAGTGTGAGCTATTTGGGGTATATGTGGGCTGGGGGCCGACTGGCTCCCTGCCGGACGGGGGATCCACCGGCGCAAGGTGCAGAATCTGCACTGATCTGGGCAGTTGCTGCAGGTCAAACGCCCGGCCGCGGCGCGCTAGACGCTGGAGCCGAATGTCCAGGGGTTGGCACTAGCCGTGCAGTCAAGCCCGAGGTCGCCCCACACCCCTGCGCGCGGGCGTGTCGCGCCCAGACAGCAGTACAAATTCAAGGGAGAGGCTGCGCATGAGCAAAGCAGACAAGACGCTGGAACGCTTCTGGGATATTCCGCAGCGGGACTTGCTTGTCCTGCTTAAAGCAACGCCGGCCGGACTGACTTCCGCCGAGGCGAAACAGCGACTGCGTCTCCATGGTCCGAACAGCATGGCCAGGGAGTCCCGGTTCGCTCCTCTGATCGGCTTTCTGCGCTTTTTTGCCAATCCCCTTGTCCTGATTCTCCTGGGGGCCAGCGCCATCTCAATCGTGCTGGGTGATCCGGTCGGTGGCTCGATCATCATCGCTATTGTCCTGCTCAGCGTGATGGTGAACTTCTACGTGGAGTTTCAGGCTCGACATGCGGTGGAGGACATTCGGAAGCAGGTCGCTACAACCGCGGCGGTTTTGCGCGATGGACACGAACTGGAGGCGCCGGTCGCAGAACTGGTCCCCGGGGATGTCGTCCGGCTCAATGCCGGCGACCTGGCGCCAGCGGATGCCCGTTTGTTGGACGCCAAGGACCTGCACGTGCGCGAGTCGGCGCTCACGGGGGAGTCTTTGCCCGTCGACAAGACGGCGGCTGATCTTCCGGGGGGGCAACATGGCATTGCCGACGCCAGCAACAGCGTTTTCCTGGGGACTGCCGTGCAGACGGGAATCGGCACCGCCGTCATCGTCCGCACCGGCAAAGACACGGCATTCGGCGAGATTGCCCAACGGCTAGCCATGCGGCCGCCGGAGACCGAATTCGGCCGTGGAATACGCCACTTCGGGCTGATGATCACGCGAGTGATCATGCTGCTGGTGCTTTTTGTCCTGCTGGTGAACATCGTCTTACATCGTCCGGTGCTGGAATCGTTCTTGTTCTCGATCGCGCTGGCCGTCGGGATGACGCCGGAGATGATGCCGATGATCATCACCATCACGCTGGCGCAGGGCGCGCGACGGATGGCCAGGAAAAAGGTTCTGGTCAAGCAACTCTCGGCGATCGAAGACTTCGGCAGCGTGGAGATTCTCTGCAGCGATAAAACCGGAACTCTGACCGAAGGCGAGATCGTGCTTGACAAGAACGTAGACGTTGGCGGTCAGGACAACGAAAACGTCCTTCGGCTTGTGTATCTGAACAGTCACTTTCAAGCCGGCATCAGGAGCCCGCTGGACGACGCCATCCTGAAGCATGGGCACCCTGCCATTGAAGAGTACCAGAAGGTGGACGAGATCCCCTTCGACTTCAACCGCAAGCGCCTTTCGGTGGTGGTGCGCCGTGGCGGCGAGCACCTCCTCATTACCAAGGGCGAGGCGGAAAGCGTCTTTGCCATCTGCGGGACCGTCCTCGTTGACGGGGCTCCCCAACCGTTCGACGAAAGCCGGCGAGCCCAGGCGGCGGACACCTTCAAGAAGTTGAGCGCCGACGGATTCCGCGCCCTGGGAGTCGCAGTGCGGACGGTAGAGCAGCAGGCTGCTTACGCGCTGGCAGCCGAGCAGGAGATGACGCTGGCCGGGTTCGCGGCATTCCTCGACCCGCCCAAGGAGGGGATTACTGCAATTCTCGAAGCGCTGAAAAAGAACGGCGTTTCCGTGGTCATCATGACCGGCGACAATCAGTACGTGACGCAGAAGGTAGCCCACGATGTCGGGTTGCCTACCGACCGCATTGTCACCGGCAACCAGGTGGACACCATGGACGATGCCGCCCTGGCTTACCAGGCGGAGCACGGCGCCATCTTCGCCCGTGTGTCTCCGGAACAAAAAAACCGGGTCATCCTCGGTTTGAAGGCACGCGGGCACGTCGTCGGATACATCGGTGACGGCATCAACGACGCTCCGTCACTGCACACCGCGGACGTCGGCATTTCCGTAATGAATGGCGTGGATGTGGCCAAAGACGCCGCGAAAATCATCCTGTTGGAGAAGGACCTGGCGGTTTTGAACGAGGGGGTCGTCGAAGGACGGCGGTGCTTCGCCAACATCATGAAGTACATCATCATGAGCACCAGCTCCAACTTCGGCAATATGTTCAGCATGGCTGCGGCATCGCTTTTCCTGCCATTCCTGCCCATGTTGCCGACTCAAATCCTGCTGAACAACTTTCTATATGACACTTCGCAGGTCGCCGTCCCCGGGGATAATGTCGATCCGGCCCTGCTGCACAGACCCAAGCGGTGGCAAATTGCATTCATTCGACAGTTTATGATGATCATCGGTCCCATCAGCTCGATCTACGATTTCCTCACGTTCGGGGTGCTCCTCTGGATGTTCCACGCGTCCACGAATGCGCCGCTATTCCGGACCGGATGGTTCGTGGAATCTCTCACGACGCAGACGCTGGTCGTATTTGTGATCCGGACGGCGGGCAACCCGTTCAAAAGCCGTCCGAGCGGGCGGTTGCTGATAGGGGTTGCTGCGGTCTCCGTCGCCGGCGCCGTGCTGCCATACACGCCCCTCGGCCCACTGCTGGGGTTTACCCCACTACCGCTGTCGCTGCTGGGCGCGATTTCGCTGCTGGCTCTGACATACCTGATTCTGGTGCAAGCCGTCAAGACCTGGTTCTATCGCCGGCATGCGTTGCTTTGACAGAACGGTAGCATGCGTGCTCTAACATTTCTTACGCTACAAGGAAATTCCGTCGAAAACGGTAGCCCCTGGAAGGAAATCATGAAGACACATTCGACTACAAGGATTACAGGAGCCGTCTTGACGACCCTCCTCTTCGCGTTGCCCGCCTTCGCGCGCGACCACAGCGCCCTGAACGGCACCTGGACGCTGGTGCCCGCCAGGAGCGATTTTGCCGGCCAACCGGTCGTTCAAACCGGCACCGTGACAATCGCCGATCGGGAGGGCATCATCATCGTCTCTCGCAGTTTCGTGTATGAAGGCGCCACCGAGACCTTCTTTTACAGCGACATCACCGACAGCGAGCACAACGCCACGATTCACACCGGCAAAGACCTCAAGAGCAAAACCAGGTGGGATCACGACGTCCTGAAGGTGACCACCACGCAATCCGGCGCGATTACTCTCGAAAGCTACGCTCTTGCCGCGGATGGCAGCATGATGGTCAGCGTCGTCAGGCCGGATCACAAGGCGATCACCCTCGTCTTCCAGCACAAATAGAGCAAATGCCCGGAGGCGAAGATGGTCCAGCCCAGCATCACAAACGGCCGGCAGCCCGTGTCGGATGACCGTGTTGGCATCACACGTGCGCGCTTTGTAACGGTAGCTGCGCGGCAAATCGGCATTCAGAAAGGAAAACGACATGACAGATGCACCCCCGATGGTGGCCTTCTCTGAGGACGCCGCAGGCACGGTGGATGTTATCACCGAGGTCCGAAGAGAAGAGGCTCTGCTTAAGACAGGGGCGTTGCAGAACGCGATTTTCAACAGCGCCAACTTCTCGAGTATCGCCACCGACGAGAAGGGCGTGATTCAGATATTCAATGTCGGCGCCGAGCGCATGCTGGGCTATACGGCCGCCGACGTGGTGAACAAGATCACCCCCGCCGATATCTCCGATCCCCTGGAAGTGATCGCCCGCGCCGTTGCATTGAGCGACGAGCTCGCAACCATGATCACCCCTGGCTTCCAGGCCCTGGTCTTCAAGGCCTCGCGCGGGATCGAGGACATCTACGAATTGACCTACATCCGCAAGGATGGCAGCCGCTTTCCGGCCATCGTGTCGGTGACGGCGCTACGCGACGATCAAGGCGCAATCATCGGCTACCTGCTGATCGGCACCGATAATTCGGCGCGCAAGCAGGTCGAAGCAGAGCAGATGAAGCTCGATCAGCGTCTGCGCGACCAGCAGTTCTACACGCGCTCTCTGATCGAATCCAACATTGACGCGATAATGACCACCGATCCGGCCGGCATCATCACCGACGTCAATAAGCAGATGGAGGCGCTCACCGGCTGCACGCGCGACGAACTGATCGGCGCGCCGTTCAAGAACTACTTTACCGATCCGGGGCGGGCCGAGGCGGCTATCAAGCTGGTGCTGCGCGAGAAGAAGCTCACCAACTACGAACTCACGGCTTGTGCGCGCGACGGCAAGACCACTGTGGTGTCCTACAACGCGACCACCTTCTACGACCGCGACCGGAGGCTGCAGGGCGTGTTCGCCGCCGCGCGCGACGTCAGCGAGCGCAAACTGCTCGACCAGGCCCTGCAGGAACAGAATGTCGAGTTGAAGAGAGCCAGGGCCGCGGCGGAAAAAGCCAACCTCGCGAAATCGGATTTTCTCTCCAGCATGAGCCACGAGCTTCGCTCACCGCTCAATGCGATCCTCGGCTTCGCCCAGCTCATCAGTTCCGATTCCCCGCCGCCGACGCCCGCCCAGACGGCAAGTATCGATCAGATTCTCCATGCTGGATGGTATCTGCTGGAGCTGATCAACGAAATCCTGGATCTTGCACAGATCGAGTCCGGAAGGCTGGCGCTTTCGCGGGAACCGACGTCGCTTTCCGAAGTGATGTCGGAATGCCAGGCCATGATCGAGCCGCAGGGCCAAAAGCGCGGCATCAAAATGACCTTTCCCCAGTTCGACGTTCCTTGCTTTGTGGATGCCGACCGAACCCGGTTGAAGCAGATTCTCATCAACCTGCTTTCCAACGCGATCAAGTACAACCAAGCGAACGGCACGGTCGTGGTGGAGGCGGCCTGCACCGGGAGCACCCCGGAACGCATTCGCGTGAGCGTCAAGGACACCGGCGCGGGGTTGACTCCGGACATGCTGATGCAGCTTTTTCAGCCTTTCAACCGTCTCGGACGAGAGAGGACCTCGGAGGAAGGCACGGGCATCGGCCTGGTAATGAGCAAACGGCTGGTTGAACTGATGGGAGGCGAGATCGGCGTGGAGAGCACGGTCGGGCTGGGCAGCGTGTTCTGGTTCGAACTGAACGCGGCTGAGGCGCCACAACTTCCAGTTGATAGAGGCGAACTCGCGGCAAATCCACAAACACAGGATAAGCGCGGCGCGCCGCTCCGCACTCTGCTCTATGTAGAGGACAACCCGGCTAACCTGAAGTTGATCGAGCAGCTCATTGCGCGCCGCCCGGATATGCGCCTGCTGAGTGCGAGCGACGGAAATCTGGGTATCCAGCTTGCGCGCGCCAACCAGCCGGAGGTGATCCTGATGGACATCAATCTGCCTGGCATCAGTGGTATCGAAGCCCTGAGAATCCTTCGCGAGGACTCGGCAACGGCGCACATTCCCGTTGTTGCCCTCAGTGCCAACGCAATGCCACGCGACATCGAAAAGGGTCTGCAGGCAGGATTCTTCCGGTATCTCACCAAACCAATTAAGGTCAACGAGTTCATGCATACGCTGGACGTCGCATTGGAATTTGCCCAGCAAGAGGCCGGCCTTGCCAAATAAATCGGGACGCTTGTCGTGGTCAGCCCAGCCGACATTCTGAACGCGAAAATCCTGGTCGTTGACGATCAGGAGGCCAATGTCCGTCTGCTGGAGGGCATGCTGCGCATCGCCGGCTATGCTTCCGTCGATTCTACGACTGATCCGACCCAGGTCTGCGAACTTCACCGCAAGAACCGCTACTCCCTGATCCTGCTCGATCTCCAGATGCCTGACATGGACGGATTCCAGGTGATGGAAGGTCTGAAAACAATCGAGGAGGGCGGCTATCTTCCGGTGCTCGTGATCACCGCGCAGCCGGATCACAAGCTGCGCGCCCTCCAAGCCGGGGCTAAGGATTTCGTCAGCAAACCGTTTGATCTGGCCGAGCTGCGCGCGCGCGTTCACAACATTCTGGAGGTGCGCCTATTACACCTGGAAACGAAGAACTACAGCAAAGTGCTGGAGGAGACGGTCCGGGAACTCGAGCGAAGCCGCGAGGTGATTCGTCTCAAAAGCCTGGAGGAGCGAAAGAAGAGCGAGCGGGAACTGGCCTTGGCGCAGGAAACTCAGGAAAGCCTGCTGCCCCGCTTCCTGCCGCAGTTTGAGAATTTTCACATCCATGCATTTAACAGTCCCACACGCTATGTCGGAGGTGACTTCTATGATTTCCTGCAACTGAGTTCAGGGGAATGGATGGGGGTTCTGGCCGATGTCTCCGGCAAGGGGATATCCGCAGCTTTGCTCAGTTCGATGGTGCTCGGCGCTCTCAGCATGGAGTTTCACTCCGGGACGCAACCGCACCTGGTCTTGAACCGGGTTAACCGGCTCCTTCTCGAAAAGTCGCTGCCGCACCAGTTCGTTACGCTCTTTCTCTTCCTCCTGAGCGCGGATGGCACAGGGCAATTCATCAGCGCGGGACACAATCCAGCCTACTTGTTCCGCGCCGCCACGGGAAAAATTGAAAAGCTGCGCTCTAACGCTTTTTTCCTGGGGATGTTCGATTTCGCCTCTTATCAGTCCGAGACCTTCCGTCTCGATAAAGGAGACATTCTGGTGGTGTATTCCGACGGTCTTACAGACGCGCAAAACCCGCAGGAAGAAATGTTCGGAGAGGAAAGGCTGTTAAGAATCATTCGCCAAGAGGCGGCCGCGGGAAGTCACGCGCTCGATCAGAGATTCTTGAACGCCATTGAGGAATTCACTCAGGGCATGCCGCAAACTGATGACATCACCTTCGTGGTCGTCGAGAAATATCAGTGAGAAGACCGTGGGTGGCAGTGCGCACAGCGGCCGGCTCGCGAGGCCATCATTTTGTGGCGGTTCCGAACAGTGCCCCGACGCCTGCGGTCAGTGCCATGGCCAGAGCACCCCAAAACGTGACGCGCAGTGCGCCCACCGTCACGCCTGCACCCCCGGCCCGCGCAGCCAACCCTCCCAGCAGCGCCAGGAACAACAGTGAAGTTCCAGAGACCAGGGGGATCAGACCTGCCTCCGGGGCTATGGCTGTGACCACCAGAGGCAGGAGCGCACCGACGACGAAGCTGCCGGCCGACGCCAGCGCAGCCTGAATCGGACGCGCACTGAAAGCGGCGGAGATGCCGAGCTCGTCGCGGGCGTGCGCGCCCAGGGCGTCATGGGCCATCAGTTGCTCGGCAACCTGTTTGGCGAGCTTGGGATCGAGCCCGCGAGCGACGTAGATGGCCGCCAGTTCCTGGTGCTCACCTTTGTTGTCGGTCTTCAGCTCCGCGCGTTCCAGCTTGAGATCGGCCTGTTCGGTGTCTGCCTGTGAGTGCACAGACACGTACTCACCCGCTGCCATCGACATCGCCCCGGCCACCAGGCCGGCGACCCCCGCGACCACTACGTTGTGGTGAGTCGCATGCGCGGCGGCGACACCGAGCACCAGACTCGCCGTCGAAAGAATCCCGTCGTTGGCTCCCAATACCGCCGCGCGCAGCCATCCGACGCGTTCGGTGCGGTGTCGTTCCATCGTCCGTCAGCTACAGTCGGCTACATTTCGACAGTGATCGCCAGTCTGACGTTCGGATAGCTGCGGTCGCAAAGGTAGTATCCGCCATCATAATCGATGTAAAGGTCATCGGTGTCGAACCAGTTTTCTGCCCAGTATTCCGGCCAGGGATCCACCAGCAGGAACGAAAAGCCGCCGTACTCGAAACGAGGATACCCCATGTAGATCGTGGGGAGACTGTGCATCCGGAACCCGTGTTGACTCCCGAAATAGAGACTAAAGCGATCCTGAGGAATGTAGTAACCGCCATAGCCTCCACGCTGCGCCCAGGTGCGATGATCGCTGTCCCAGTGTTGAGCACGATCCTGCTGAAATGTGCTATGTCCCTGCCAGCCGCCCTGTTGTAGCCATCCCCGCTGCTGCTGCCACGCGACTGCCTGCTGCTGAGTACGCTGCGGCTGCTGTTGTTGCTGGGCCGGCTGCGGCCGCTGTTGTTGAGTCTGTTGGGCCCGCTGCTGTTGGGGTTGTTGAGCGGGTTGCGCGTGCTGCTGTTGCGGCTGTTGTTGCCGAGGCTGTTGGGCCCGCTGCTGCTGCGGTTGCTGAGCGGGCTGCGCAGGCCGCTGTTGCGGCTGCTGCGGCTGTTGTTGCCGAGGCTGTTGGGCATGCTGTTGCTGTGGTTGTTGGGCGGGTTGCGTACGCTGCGGTTGCGGTTGTTGCTGCCGAGGCTGCTGGGCCTGCTGCTGCGGCTGTTGAGCGGGTTGCGCGTGCTGCTGCTGCGGTTGTTGTTGCCGAGGCTGTTGGGCCCGCTGCTGCTGCTGTTGTGGAGCGGGTTGCGCGTGCTGCTGCGGTTGTTGTTGCGGTTGTTGTTGCGGAGTCTGTTGGGCGCGCTGCTGCTGCGGCTGTGGAGCGGGTTGCGCGTGCTGCTGCGGCTGCTGCTGCGGAGGCTGTTGGGCCCGCTGCTGCTGCTGTTGAGCGGGTTGCGCGTGCTGCTGTTGTCCGCCCTGCTGCTTTTCAGGCGGCTTGCCCTGATTTTCCTTCTGCTGCTCGTGCTGCGCGTACGAAGGGACAATCGTCCCGAAAAGCAGAAACAGAGCAGCGGTACTGGTAGCTCGAACGAGTTTCATGGTAATCGTCTCCGTTAAGGTCGCTATTAGGTATGCATGCAGACCACCAGTCCGCCATACCTATGTTCCGCCGCCTCTGCCCGCGACGCTGGTTGGAGGGGAGTTCAAGTCAGCCGTGGTCGTTGCGGGGCGAGTGGCGGACTTCTCTTAGTGGAAGATCCCCAACATGTAGGCTACCAGGAGAACCAATAGTATGGTGCCTAGTCCTACGCCCGCACCGCCGCTGTAGCCCCAACGGGTATGCCCGTAGTACCCTCCGCCGACGCCTAAAACCAACAACAGAACGATAATCAGTAATAACATTTGACGTTTCCTTTCTTTTGAGTGTTGGCCCGCTGCCGATTGGGCGGAAGCTGAGCTATTCCTTTTCTTCCTGCTACCAAGATCGCAATACCGCCGGCCCCAATGCCAGTGCGCCCCCAATCGTCGTTTCTCTCTCGCCGAGAAACGTGGCGCACTGCCTGGAGACCGGCTCAGTCACTGTACTCAAGTACGCCGGTGACTTATCATTTCTTAGTTTCCTGAGCAACGTATTCCGTGGTCTGTTGGGCAGGCGTTTCGCCACGATCAACGACGACGACGGCCGCAGGCGCCCTCTCCGTCGGCTTGTCCGTCGTCCCGTAGTCCGCGGCAGCCTCCGAGGCGGAGGAGATATTCCGGGCGCCAGTGTCTTTTAGGGTTTTCCTCGCCCGGTCACACCACTCCGGGCTGTCGCAGTGAACCGATAGGAGAATACCGCCAAGCCTGTTCCTGCCCGCGTACCGCCTGGCGACGTATTCGGTCAGAGGCAGCCCCGCCAGCAATCCCACGAGCCACCCAAGCGCCCCGCCGGCACCGGCTCCAGCCGCGGCAGCCAGCACCGGTCCAGCCGCGACGAGCGGCCCCAACACGGTGATGGTCACAGTCTGAATGGAAACGAAAAAGGCCAATGCAGCGCCAACCACCGCGCCCGCTGCCGCTCCCGTCGCCGCGCCCTCCAAAGCCTTATTGCGTTGCTCATGCGCGAAGTCCTTTGAGCCCTGGTTGTCAGACGTCAGGACCGACACGTCCGCCGCGCGATACCCCGCTTTATGCAGGATGTTGATGGCATCCGAAACGGTTGTGCGATCCGGATAGATTCCCATCACCGATGTATTCTTTGCCACTTTGTGTTCCTCCCTTTTGGAACTGTCGTGTTTGTATCTGTGCACGAGGTGGGCCAAGCGCCGGAGACCGCCTGCGCTGCGTAGATACGTCGCTAGGACGGCACGCGTAGGTGCAAAATTTGCCTTTGGGAATGCACATTTCGGCGCGCCATGAGGCCGCATGGGCGGATTGCGGCGGCCTTGTCTCACAAGCCTCTCGAATTCAAACGGCGGCCAACGTGCCACAGCCAGGCTACACCGGGAGACCGGAAGGAGCAGGCGAAAACATGAATCATGTGGTCGGGCGAATTCAGGAGCGGTATGGAGTGGCGAAAGCGGAGGCCGAAAAGCAGGCCGGCGAGTGGTCGCGCGCACCGAGACAGTCGGAGCGCGAAAGCCCTGCCACCCGCCTTAAGAAATCCACGCATCCGGATCGTCAGGATTAAGGATTGGGAATCGATGAAACCACCCCAAGCGCGAATCGCGGATCTCTGGTGCAGGTTGATGCACACAGAGCCAATGTGGCCCTTACACGGCCAGTACGAATGCCGGACGTGCGGACGGAGGTATCGGGTGTGTTGGGAAGAGCCTTCGCGGGCCACACCGCGTGTGAACGCACGGCCGTGCGAAACCCGGGCCCAAGGCGCCTTGGTAGCGGCAACTGAATCGACGATCCAATGTCAGTAGCAATTGGCGCGAAGACCGAGCGGTGTTCGAATGCTTATGGCCGCCACTTAACTTTACCTTGTTGGGGACCCGGGCTTCACCAGGATTGACTTAACGCAATACTCCAAGACGACCCGGCGCCGGATCCCAGCTCTTAGGTTGGCTTAGCTAAGCTATTGGCAGATCCTGCATTCCGTCCGGCAATAACTGCATGAACCGATAACTCGAGCGGCAGGACTAGCTAAGCTAGCCTTGAGAGATTGCCGGCTTTGGCGCTGCGCCGCCTGTCCTCAAGTTGGAGCAAGCCTAGCCAGCCCTGGAACGACCCGGCAGTCCCGCTCTTCGCGCCATGGTGTGCCGATGGACCTCGGAATGCTACTCGTCGTGTGCGACCGGACGGTCGAGGTTCGCCGGCATGGTGCGCGACAGAGCGAAGAGCCGGTCGCACAGGTTTCGAGAGCAAAAGGAGAAAAAGCAGATGAGTGTTTTGAGAACAGCAACAACAACCGTGTTTTGCCTGGCGCTAATGGGCGCGGTATTCTCACCAGCCGCAAAAGCGGACGAGTGGAACAGGAAAACCGTGATGACTTTCAGCGGGCCTGTGGAGATTCCGGGGGTCCACCTCAAGGGGTGGGGGGTGTTGCCAGCCGGCACCTATGTGTTCAAGATCCTGGACTCACAGTCCGACCGCCACATCGTCCAGATCTTCAACGCGGACGAAACGCAGGTCTACGCCACCATCCTGGCCATCCCCAACTACCGCCTCAAGGCGACTAACAAGACCGTAATTACTTTCCGGGAGCGGCCGGCAGGTGAGCCGGAGGCGCTCCGGGCATGGTTCTATCCCGGCAGAAACTGGGGCGAGGAATTCGTCTATCCGAAGGCCAAAGCAGTAGAGCTGGCCAAGACGACCAACACGCCCGTTCTCTTCCTGGCGGCCGAGATCCCGGTGGAAGTCGAGGTGCCGATCAAAACGGCGGACGAAGCGGTGGTCGTGCAACTGAAGCAGGCGCCCATCATGGCGATTAAACCGACGGGAGAAGAGGTGGAACTCGCTGCGGTGGTCACCCCGCCGCCTGCGGCGACCGAGGTAGCGATGGCGGAGCTCCCGCAAACGGCGAGTTGGTTGCCGCTGATCGCGCTATTCGGACTGCTGGCTTTGGGCGGAGCCTGGGTCCTCCGGCTGGTGCAAAAGCGCCTTGTGTGAGGGGCTTGGTCCCCACGCGGCGCGCCTTTTCTCTGGCGCGCCTGCGGCCGGGAGTGGTATCGCCGCTGGCGCCGTTCGCGGTGCACGGCTGGAATGTTAGGGCCTCTACGTGGCGAAGTCGGAAGGAGAGCAGCTATGAGAAAGGGGCTGTCGCGGGCGGGAGAGCTTGGCGTGGCGAAAGCGATCGCTCTCCCCGTCCTTCTCCTGATTCTCCTGGCGGGCTCCGCCGGACATCCGGCTCCACCGGCAAGACAAGATCACGACTCGGGATCTTTCCGGATCTCGGTGGACGTTGCCCTGGTGGTGTTGCACGCTACGGTGACCGACCGGGAAGGTGACTTTGTCCACAATCTGGAAGAGCAGGATTTTCAGGTCTATGAGAACGGTGTACCGCAGCGCATCCGGCTTTTCAGAAACGAAGATATTCCGGTCACTGTGGGACTGGTTGTCGACCACAGCTCAACCATGCGGCCGAAACTAGCGGAGGTGTCCGCCTCAGCCCGGACGTTCGTGCGGGCCAGCAATCGGGAAGACGAAATGTTCGTCGTCAACTTCAATGAGAAGGTGTCGCTGGGCCTGGCCGGCACGGCCCGATTCACCAATAGCACCGCCGAACTCGAAAACGCGATCATAACCGCACCGGCCGGAGGCATGACGGCTCTTTACGACGCGATCGCCAAGGCGTTAAAGGAATTGCAGGCAGGCAGCCGGGATAGGAAAGTGCTGATCGTCATCAGTGATGGCGGTGACAACGCGAGCGCGCGCAGCTTGGACCAAGTCATAAAACTGGCCGAGCAATCCAGCGCCGTCATCTACACCGTAGGCGTATTCGACGAAGAAGATCCAGACCGGAACCCGGGTGTGCTCAAGCGCTTGGCACAGGCGACGGGCGGCGAAGCCTTTCTTCCCAACCAGCTCAGCGATGTGGTGGCCATCTGCGAGCGCATCGCCCGGGACATCCGCCATCAATACACCATCGGATATGTTCCACTCGACCCCGCTCGGGACGGTGCTTATCGGGCCATTCGGATACTTGCCCGGGCGAAGGGGCACGACAGACTGTCCGTCCGCACGCGCACCGGCTACATAGCCGGCGGCGAACCACGGTTTGACGAGAAGGGCGTCAAATGAGGCTTGTAGTTAGGAAAGAGCCACTCAGGCGGATTCTGAAGTGGGCCCAGCGTGTGCTCTTTACCTGCGCCGTCTTGCTTTTGGGCTATTGCGGATTCGCCCTGGTGGATGCCTGGAACTTCCAGAGGCGCGAGAAGAGGGATCTCGAACAGTTGTTGAGTGAACAGCGGGCGGCGAGCGAGAGCACGCCCCAACCGGATTCTTACGCTTCCCCGAAGGGCGCGCCCGCCGCCGCGACGGACGGTCTGATCGGGCGCATTGAGATCCCGCGTCTCCTCCTTTCCGTGGTCGTCGTCGAAGGGATCGACAAGACCGCTCTCCGGCGCGCGGTCGGACATATTCCCGGCACGGCGCTGCCGGGCGAGGCTGGCAACGTGGGCCTCGCCGGGCACCGGGACACATTCTTTCGTCCGCTGAAGGATTTGAGGATCAGGGACGAGGTTCAATTCTCGACGCTGAAAGGCAATTTCAAGTACGAAGTCGAGTCGCTAAGGGTGGTGGATCCCGACAATGTGGGGGTACTCGCTTCGTCAGGCGAGAACGTGCTGACGATGGTGACCTGTTACCCTTTCTACTACGTGGGGCCGGCGCCCAAGCGGTGGATCGTAAGGGCGCGGCAGGTGCTAAGATAATGTGCGCTCTTCGCAGAGCGTCTGTTTCCGTAGGCGGCCATGGTGGGCCGCTGGGAGTGAGCTTGAAACACGCTTCGGTTGTTCGTGCCGCCCGAATTCTTGTCATTGAAGACAACGGCTCGGACGTCTTCCTTCTCGACCGGGCCCTGAAGAAGCAAGATTTCCGATTTGAGCTGGTTCACCTGCTGAGCGGAGGCGAAGCACTGGCGTTCATCCGCAGGCAGGGGGCCTATGCGGATGCGGCAATTCCAGACCTGATCCTGGTGGACTTGAACCTGTCCAGGTATACCGGCGAAGACATCTTGCGCGAGATTCGAAGCGCCTCACACCTCGGCGGAGTTCCTGTGTGCGTGTGGAGCTCCTCCCGGTCCGGACGAGACGAGGCTCTGCTCAAGGGCCTCGGGGTTTCTCAATTCATCACCAAGCCCTCCGGGCTGGATCAATTCATGGCGATCGGGAAGATCATCAAGGATCTGCTCGCACGTCCAAGCGCCGGCTGAATAGCAGTTGGATGCCCGCCGTGCCTCGCTGCGAGATGGAGAGGGCGTTACAATTCAGTCAGTTGGCTGGCCCCCGACCGCGAGGACCAGGCGTCGGCGCAGCTACGGGCGCGAGAGTGGCACTCCGCGTGCTCCGTTGGTCGCGTTTCCGCGTTCCAGCGATGACGTCCGTTCGTCCCGGCGAGAAAGGTAATGGTGGCTTGTGGCAAATAAGATCGGTAGTCGTCGGCCAGGCGGGGTCGCGCGTTCGCCGCGCTTGCCTGACTCGCCCCGCCCAAAGCGGCGAACGGCCCCGACTGGGACAACCTCCACGGCAGCCGTAGGTCCTGTGTCCGCAGCACCGATCATGCGGCCAGTAGCCGAGGAATGCGACGCAGGCAGTTCACTTCCCATGGTTGTTGGCATAGGAGCCTCCGCCGGCGGACTGGAGGCATTCACGGAGCTGATCAGCCATCTGCCGAACGATACCGGCATGGCATTCGTGCTGATACAGCACCTCGATCCGAAGCACGAGAGCCATCTGTCGGAGTTGCTTTCCAAAGAAAGCAAAATGCCCGTCTCTGAAGTGAAAGCCGAAACTCGCGCTGAGGCCAATCATGTTTACGTGATTCCGCCGCGATGCAATTTGGGCATTTCCGATGGAGTCCTTCTTACTCCGCCCCGGCCAGACAGTGGCCGCAACATGCCGATCGACTCTTTTCTCCGCGCCCTGGCGGCAGACCGCGGCAGCAAAGCGCTCGGCGTCATTCTGTCGGGAACCGCATCCGATGGGACGCTGGGGCTCCAGGCGATCAAGGCTGAGGGCGGTATCACCTTCGCTCAAGAAATGCGAACCGCCAAGTTTGACGGCATGCCGCGAAGCGCCATCGCCGCCGGCGTCGCGGATTTTGTTCTGCCGCCGGCCGGAATCGCGCGGCAACTGGTGGCCATCGCGCGCGATTCTCAGGTCCCGATCGAGCCTGGAGAGGCGATTGAGCCGCCGGGGAATCGAGAACTGGCCAAGATACTCCGGCTGGTGCGGACTGCCACCGGAGTGGACTTCACGCACTACAAGCACGGCACCCTGGCGCGACGCATCACGCGCCGCATGGCCCTCCGCGGATTCGCAAAGCTGGAAGACTACAGCCGGGATCTCGAGCAGAATCGCGAGGAAGCCAACGCGTTGTGCGAGAACTGTCTGATCACCGTCACGGCATTCTTTCGCGAACCAGGGGTATTCGAGGAACTGAAAACGAGGGTGTTCCCCGCGCTGGTTGAGAATAGAGCGCCCGGGGATCCGATCCGGATCTGGGTGCCTGGGTGCGCCACGGGCGAGGAGGCTTATTCGATTGCCATTTGCTTGATGGAATTCCTGGAAGACACGAGATTGAGCTTTGGGATCGAGATTTTTGCCACCGATATTAGCGAAACCGCGATCGAAAAAGCCCGCGCCGGCACATACACGGGCGCCGCGTTAGCCCATGTCTCGCCGCAGCGATTGGCCCGGTTCTTCACCCGATCCGAACGCGGGTACCAAGTCACGAAGATCATCCGTGATGTATGTGTCTTTGCCCGGCACAACGTAGCACAGGACCCTCCCTTCTCCAAGCTGGACCTCATCAGTTGCTGTAACGTGCTGATCTACCTGGGAGAGGTATTGCAGCGCAAAGTGTGGTCGATCCTGCATTACTCCCTAAAGCCAACGGGCTTCCTGCTGCTCGGTCCATCGGAAAGCATCGGCCCGTTTTCCGAGTCGTTTCATCAAGTGGAGAAGACCCACAAGATCTATTGCATACGGCCGGCAGCAAGTACGCCGGCCCTGCCCCTGAGCGAAGGACGCCGCGCCGAAGGCCGGGTGGATGTACGGGAGAGAATTGCCGAGGGCCGAACCGGGCCGGACGTGCTGAGAGAAGCCGACCGGTTGGTGCTAGCCGGGCATGGCCCCCCCGGCGCCATCATTGACGATGGTATGAACATCGTTCAGGTCCGGGGCCGCACCGCTCCGTACCTCGAGCTTTCGCCGGGCGAGCCGACCCAGAATCTTCTGAAACTGGCGCGCGAAGGCCTGATTGCAGGCCTGGGTAAGGCCATCCAAACTGCCCGACAGCGCAACGCCGCAGCCAAAGAAGACGGCTTCCGGATCGAAGACGGTGGCCAGTTAAAAGACGTCACCATCAAGGTAATCCCATTCAAAGGCTCGTCCTCTTCCAAGGAGCGCTATTTCCTGGTCCTGTTCGAGGACGCCGAACCGAAGAGTGGCCCGAGGGCGGTGCACAAGCCCGCGATCCAGGACCACGGGGCAAGCGCCCGGTTGCAGCGCGAGCTGGTAGCCACCAAAGAGTATCTGCAATCGATCGTCGAGGATCATGCAACCACCCTGGAAGAACTCAGGTCGGCGAACGAAGAGGCGCAGGCGGGTAACGAGGAGCTGGAAACCGCGCAGGAAGAGCTGGAATCAGCCAACGAAGAACTGAACACGTTGAACGAAGAGCTGAAGATCAGCAACGTGGAATTCAGCAAAGTCAACCGGGATCTGGCCAACCTTCTCGAAAGCATCAGCATACCCCTTGTCATGGTGGGGCGAGATCTGCGCATTCGGCGCTTTACGCGCGCCATTGAACCCATGTTGAATCTGATCGCCTCCGATGTCGGACGGTCGATAACCGATCTTCAGCCTCAAATGGAGCTGCCCGACCTGCGGCGGTTGCTGTTGGATGCCATGGAGCGCGGCGATCGAAGACCGCGTGACATACGCGACTCGCAGGGCCGCTGGTATTCTCTGCGCATCCTCCCATCCGTAGGGCCGGATGGCAAAATCGACGGCGCCGTGCTGATGCTGATCGATATCGATGCCGCCAAGCGCGGTCTCGACTTCGCCGAAGCCATTGTAGAAACGGTGCGGGAGCCCCTGGTGATCCTGAGCCAGAACCTGCAGGTCATGAAGGCCAACAAGGCGTTCTACGAAACGTTCCGGGCCACGCCGGAGGAGACCGAGGCGCGTCTGATCTACGACCTCGGGAACGGACAATGGAACATCCCGAAACTGCGCGAGCTGCTGGAGAACATAATCCCCGCGCACTCAACATTCCGGGACTTCGAGGTGACACACGACTTTGAACATGTCGGACGGAAAGTGATGCTGCTCAACGCCAGCGAGATCTTCAATCCGAATGCGCAGGCGCGGACGATCCTTCTGGCGATTGAGGATGCAACAGACCGCAAGCAGGCTGAGGAAGCGCTCCGGACAACCAATGCCGAACTGCAGCATTTTGCCTATGCGCTCACGCACGACTTGCAGGAACCTCTACGGATGGTGGTGAACTTTACCGAGCTCCTGGGAAGGGAGTATGCAGGAAAGCTGGGCGAAGAAGCGGACCAGTACATCTCCTATTCCGTGGAGGGGGCCCTGAGGATAGAGGCCCTGCTGAAGGCCCTGCTTGCGTATTGGGAGGTTACCGAGCGGGAACACGACAGCTTCGCCTCGATCGATTGCGGCGCTGTTCTCGCCAAAGCGCTGTTAAACCTCCAGGCGGCCATTGCGGAGAGCGGCGCCATCGTAACCTCCGATCCGTTGCCAACGGTGGTAGCCGAAGAGGTTATGCTGACGCAGCTTTTCCAAAACCTCATTTCCAATTCGATCAAGTACCGAGGCGAGGAAACGCCGAGAATCCACGTGTCGGCGGAGAGAGACGCGGAAGGGTGGCTGTTTGCGGTGCGGGACAACGGAATCGGTATCGATCCGCAAGACACCGACCGGGTGTTCGGCATGTTCAAACGCTTGCATGGAAGCGAAATTCCCGGCACCGGCATCGGTCTGGCGATTTGTAAGAAGGTTGTCGAGCGCAAGGGTGGGCGAATCTGGGTGGAATCGAAAGCAGGGGGGGGCGCTACGTTCAAGTTCACAATTCCCGGCAACCATAAGCAGCCCGGACCGCGGCGCGCGGACTGAGAATGGGCAACCCCGACCAAGACCGCACCGGCGAAATCGAGCGCCTGCGCCAGGCGCTCGACGCCGAAACGCAGCGATGCCTCGATGTTCAGAGGCAGGCGGACCGGGCGACTGCGGAATTTGAAGAGTTTGTCTCAATGGCGGCTCACAACCTGCGCGAGTCTCTCCGCGATGTGGCCTCATTCAGTCAGCTAATGGCCGAGACCAATGCCGGCCGCCTCGATTCCGATGCCGGCGTATTCCTCGAGCGCATCCAGGAGGGAGCGGCAAGAATGCAGTCTCTGCTCGCCGACGCGGTGGACTACTGGGCCGCGGGTTCTGGCGGCCAACAGTCCTCCCGGACGGACATGGAAGGGGTCCTTCGCCAGGCGCTCCTCTCGGCGGACAAGCAGATAACAGAGCGGAGCGCAATCGTTACCCATGACCCATTGCCGGTGGTGACCGGAGACTTCGAAATACTGACCAAGGTCCTGCATCATCTGATTCGAAATGCCATCGAATACTGCGGCACGCCTTCCCCGCGCGTTCACATTTCATCCAGGCGAGAAGATCCCGAATGGGTATTTTCGGTGCAAGACAACGGTCCCGGTATAGAGCCCGCATTCCAAGGACGTATATTCGGGGTGTTTAAGCGCCTGCATGGAAAAGAACTCCCCGGGAACGGACTGGGACTCGCATTCTGCAGGAAGGCCATCGAGTGGCATGGCGGCCGGATGTGGATGGAGTCGACACCTGGGGCGGGATCGACATTCTACTTCACTCTGCCTCCGGCTGATGATTAACATTCTGTTATTGCCGTCTTACTTTTTCCACTATTGAGCAGAAACCCTACAGGTACGCCGCGGGCGGGAGTTCCGATCCCAAACGCGCCCTCCACACGGCAGCAATTCTTGCCTGAAAGACGGCAGGAATTGCACCTACCTGGGGGCCCATCGAGCTTCTAACTTGTGTTCACAACACATTCCGCTTTGGTCCCAAATCTGCCCACAGGAGGCCCGATGAAGAATCGGATTTCGAGACCGAAGACTCCCCAATCGTGCTTAGCAACTTTTGGCGGGGCTTCAAAATGGAGCATTACCGAGGAATCCGTAGCTTCGTCCAATTCCCAATCCAAAAGAAGGAGACATCATGCCACAAACGAGAGATGCCAAAGGACGGTTTATGGAGAGTGTTCTGGCGGCAGACACTCTTACCGGCGATAAGGTCGTGAACCGTCAAAAAGAGGATCTCGGAACAATCGAACATTTGATGATCGACGTGGACAAGGGCCGCGTCGCTTACGCGGTGCTTTCGTTCGGGGGGTTCCTGGGTATGGGTGATAAATTGTTTGCCATCCCCTGGAGTGCCCTGGCGGTCGACACCGGTGGAAAACAGTTCATCCTGGACGTCGATAAAAAGTTGCTCGAGCACGCTCCCGGCTTCGACAAGGCTCACTGGCCGGACATGGCCGACCGCGCCTGGGGCGCCGAAGTCTCTACCTATTACGGCGCCAAGCCCTATTGGACCTAGGTTTTGCGAAACCCCTCCCTCACGGTCGGGGCTCCGATCAGAGCCGCGACCGTCAGGGAGCGGTTTCCCTCAAGAGCACAACATCACACGGTCAGAGACCTAGACTAGAGTCCGGGCTACAGCGGGGTATTCTGCGTTCGAGCCCGAATTCTTGGTTCGTCAAATTGCAATTCCGTCGGGGCGGGTGACGGAGACCCAGCCCCTTACCGGCTTGGTCACGCGACCAGGGGAGTCGCCTCCGGCTGCGGACGAACGAGTTCCTGAACATGCTCCACGGCCTCCGCGAGGCTGGTGGACAGGCGATCGGGTTGAGTTCGCTCGAAACGAGCCATGGCTTTCTGCGTATCGCCGCTGAATCCCCAGACGCAAACCACCACCTTGAGTTTTGGAAACCGTTCCCGGATCTGTTTGCACACGGCCCGCGCCGGCGCGAACGCGTAAGGAGGCAACGCCGAGATGCACACTACGTCGCTCCGCCTGGCTTCAATGAATGCGAGCATCTCATTGGGAGAAGGCCCGACGATGGGAAAGGACAGAGTCGGGAACCCCTTTTGCTCCAGGATCTGAGCCAGCATTGCGGCCGTCATCTCATCGGCCCGATCGTGGGCCGGAAGGCAGATGATCCTGGCGTTCAGTTGCTCCGCGGCGTCCGTTATCGGCGCGGAGCCGGCCGCGGTTGAGCTGTCCGCCAGTTGATACTCGGAAAACTCTGCGATCATTTCGTTGATGCTGACAAAGAGAAACTCTTCCCTGGCTGCGTCAATGGCTCCTTTGTGCCGGTCCTGTTCGGCCATGCTCAAAGCCGGGATGAGCACCGAGTCGTACAGCTCGACCAGGGGCCTGCCTTTAAGAAACTCGCCAACAATGGTGTGTGCTTCCAGTTGATCCATGGCGAGCAACCGCTGGTAGATCTGGGCCTCGGCCGCGAGAACAGGTTCATCTCCCAGCAGGATATGCAGAAACGAGAGTTGGGGGACGTAGCGTCCCAGAACCACGACGCAGACCGTCAGAGGCGTAGACAGGATCAGGCCCGCGGGCCCCCACAGAACGACCCAAAAGATGGAGGCCACAAGCAGGGCCAGGGAAGAGATTCCCACGCGCGCCCCGTAGAGCCACGGTTCGACGAAGTTGGCGACGATCAGTTCGAGGCCCGCAACCAGCAGGAACACGAGCAGAGGCCTGAGCCATCCATCAAAAACGGCCAACGAGAGCGTGATCGGCAGCGTAGCGGCAACCAGTGTTCCCACATACGGCACAATCCGCAGGAGTCCGGCGACCGCTCCCCATAGCGCTGCATAGGGTACCCCAATACAGTAAAGACCAAGACCAAACAGAGTTCCGAAGCTCGCATTGACCAGGAGCTGCATCAGCAGGTATCGGCTGACGCGGCCTGACGCATCGTCGAGCGCTTGCGTCATGAGGTTCAACTGCCCCAGCCCGACCAGCCGCAGAAGACGGTTCCTCAGGTCTTCTCTCTTAAACAGCATGAAGACCGTAAAGATCACGACCATTCCCGCCCGTCCTAGCGGCGCAAGAACGGGCGTGCCCAGATCGCGAAGCTCGGTCCATCCGCTAGTTGGGGCTGGGACCATTTGAACGGGCATCGGAGGTATCGGCGCGGGCGGCGGATTCGGCTGCTTGCGACTCCGACTCTGCGCAGGCAGGGCTGGCGATGGCGCGCCGGGGCCGGCGAGTTCCCGCACGATCTCCTCCACGCTTTCGGCAGCGTGGCCTAGCTGGCCCGTTGCCGGGATGTGAAACGCTTCAATCTTGGCGTGGATGTTCTGGCGGTACAAAGGGAGCTGGTTGGCGACGTCAACCAACTGGTCCGCGATAATCCAAGCGATGCCGCCAGCCACCGCCACCGAAACCAGGACAGTCGTGAGAACGGAAACCAGGCGGCCGATGCGAAGCCTCTGGAGAAGCGCCACGACCGGAGTCAATATAAACGTCAGAGCGAGAGCGAATGCGAAGGGGATTAAAATCTCGCGCGTAAAGTACAGCGCCGCGATCGTTCCGACCAGGACAATGGCCCCCGCTTCGCCCCGGAGCCTGGGCTGTATAGCGAGGCTCACAGGAGGCATGTCGTGTTTCATACGACCATGGCTCGCGTTCCCGGCGCCTTAATGGATAATCCCGAGCATGTAGACTAACAGTACAATAAGCAATATGGTGCCTAGCCCGATGCCCGCACCGCCACCGTAACCCCACCGGCTATGGCCGTAGTATCCACCACCGGCGCCTAAAACCAACAGCAAAATGATAAGCAGTATCAGCACTTCGATCTCCCTTTCTTCTGGCCGCCAAATCGTGGCTGGCCGATTTACTTCTCGAACACCTTTTCAATCTGGCCCAGCTTCTTTTGGACCTTGCCGCCAAGGTTCTCGGCCTTGCCTTCACCCTCTAAGTCGGGATTGCCGACGGCTTGGCCCGCCGCCTCCTTGACCTTGCCTTTCACTTCATGAAACTTGCCTTCGATCTGATCTTTCGTGCTTGGAGTCATCTGTTTTTTCTCCGTATTTCGTTATAACCGCTTGTTGTGGAACTGCCGATTACATGCCATGCGGCCTTCCTCACTCCGAGGACGTCGCCTTTTGGTTCTTAACCTGCAGTTCGTTGACCACCTGCTGAACGTTTGGAACGGACGCCGCGACCCTTTCGGCCTCCCGGCGCCGGGTCTGGGAGTCGACCTCTCCGGTTAGCGTGACAACGTGGTTCTTGACCGTGTACTTTACGTAATCGTGCAGCTTGCTCTGAATGAGAGCGGCATCCAGGTTTTGCTCAATGCCCTTATCCAGATCCGAATTTATGGCCTTGGCATCGCTTTCGTCGCCCACCGGGAGCACGGCAATCTGGTTTGACACAACTTGTCCGGGCGCGATGGACCTTGCAATGGTTTCCGCTTGCGCCTTGTCGCCGTCGCCTGCGACGTGCCCGCCCAGGGTCACGACGCCCTTGTCGCGATCCTGATCGATGGACACCTTTTTCAGGTTTGCCTGATCCAGCGCTGTGCGGAGGTTGGCAGAAACGTCGGGTGATTGCCTGGTCTGTGAGCACCCTGAAAACAAACCCACGGCGACCATCGTCAGTAACGCGGACCAATGAGTGAGAGCCTTCATATTCAACGTCCTTTTCCTTATTCAACGATTAGGGGAGCAGATTTGGGGCCAAACCAGAAGACGCTGGAGCAGAAGCGTCTAAGCGCGGATCTTGCCGTGGAGCCGGCAGGCAAGGATATTGCACTGGAGTGCACGTTTTGCCGGTAGCCCAGTAGCCGCCGCGTGTTCTGTTACATGTTTGCATACGGCCCCATACGTGCACTGCTAAAGTTCGGAGAGCAGTGAAAACATGATCCAACAGCGAAAAACACATCTCACCTTGCTTACGCTTGTGCTCTGTTCCTCATGGGCAACTGGCGCTTACGGCCGGTCCTCTACTTCGCTACGTTCATTGACCCAACAGACGGAGACCATGTCATTCCTGTCTTGGGTGGTCCTCGGCCTGGTTGCAGGCTACATCGGCAGCAAGATTGTCAATAGGAGAGGCGAGGGCATCATCCTCGACATCCTGTTGGGTGTTGTCGGCGCCTTTGCCGGTGGCTGGCTGTTCCGCATCTTTGGAGAACCTGGCGTAAGCGGGCTCAACCTCTACAGTTTCTTCGTGGCGGTTATCGGCTCAGTGGTTTTCCTGGTTATCTATCACCTCTTCAGACGGAGAAGAGCCTGGTAGTGCGCCTGCCGCTGGATTGGTTCACAGTTTGGTACTAAGAAAAGGAGAACACGTTTATGGTTTTTAAGCGATTGATCGGATTGGTTTTTGCGGGCGGGCTGGTCTTCAGCGCCGGGGCGGGCGAGATTGTGGTTCGCATCGCGCCACCCCACGCTGTAATCGAGAGGCGGGGTCCGCCTCCCAGCCGCAACCATGTGTGGATTTCCGGATACCATCGTTGGGATGGCAACGCGTACGCATGGAACGCGGGACGGTGGGAACAGCCCCCGCGGCCGCATGCCCGCTGGGTAGCGCATCATTGGGTTCACCAGAGAGGCGGCTGGGTTTTAGTGGAAGGGCGCTGGCGCTAGGTCCGCTTGACATCAGATCTCACATGCCGGTTCACGGCGTAACCGGCATGTGGCCGCAACTCGATCGGGATAGACGCTGATTCCAGCCGTTTGTCCGGACCAACAATGATTCGGTTTGTATTCTCGCTAATGCTGCTCTGCCAGGCGTACGGCCATGCGCAATCAGGGCCGCAGCCGCCATGTGGAAAGGAACCCATTCCGCCCTATCCTGGCGTGGATGATTCGCCCATCGTGAAGTTCTGGAGCGAGTCTGATCTCGGCCACGATTGGAGACCACCCGCGTGCACCAGTTGGGCGGAGGCGGGCTTTTCCACGTTGACAACCACAGTCGCGCGATTTCGGTATACCTCGGGAACTGAAGGCTTGCTTCGCCGCATCGGGGCAATTTCAGAGCTCGCGGGCATGCGCTACTGGTCGACCACTCACAAGCAATGGCAGACCTTAATTGTGGCGGCCAACGCTTTAGCCGACTCGCAGCCGAGCCACCATCGCCCGGACTTCACGCCCGATGAGATGACTGAAGGCAAGCTACTCTACTTGGAACAGGTTGATAATCTCTCTGGCGCGGCCATCTACCGAATGCACATCGCGGAGGCTTCGACAGATCGGCTCGTCTTCGAAATTGAAAATGTCACCACGATGCGTTATTTCATGGTGACACTCTTCCATCCGGGTGAGATGCAGTCGATCTATTTTCTGGACCGCGAATCGGCCAACGTCTGGCGGTATTATAGTATCGCGCGCACCGGACGCAACTCAAGCCGGCTGGCCACCGGACATGAGGCTTCCTCGATCAACCGGGCCGTCGCGTTCTATCGCTCCCTGGTCGGTATTCCCACCGGCCAGGAGCCACCGGCAGCTCGATGAAGCCAGGAGTTTCGTTGCACCGATGCAGCCGTGGTGTTCATTTAGAGAGCGCGGTGGCAACCGTAGGATGTCGTAGGTCCACGTCCACAGCCCGCAATTGACCGAGTTCATTGAGCACCCTGGCCCAATCTTCACCGTTAGTCTTGGTCGAAATGGGGGCGGCAAGGTCTTGGTAGAACGCGAGAATATCGCTTCGGAGTTCCTGGGGCATTTCCGTGTAGTGGCCCTGCAGCTTGTGTAGTAGTTCCGCGTACGCGGCATCCGTCAGTTTATATTTCCCCGCCGCGGTGAGCTCTCCCACGTCAAGATTGTCATTAGACAGCTTAAGACGGCCCGCATTCTGTTCCGAAAGCAGTTCACGATAACGGTCAATCGTCGAATTAAAGCTGGCCATGTACATCTTCTCGATCTCGGGCGTCAGTTTCTCAAATCCCAGTGGCCGCCACGGGCCCACCTTTGGCACAATGCGGAATACAGAGGCCAGGACTTTCGACCGGATCCCCGGATCCTTATAAGTAGCGCCCCAGTTCTTTTCGTAGCTGGAACGGGATAGATTGTAGAGGAAAGTCTTGCGCGTGGTGCTGGGGGCCTCTTTCATGATGTCCTGTTTCTTGATTTGCCAGGCAACTCTGGTCATCGCCGGAAGAATCGTGCCTACCGCTCGGCGATACGACCCGATGGCGAGATCGACATCCAGGAATGCTTTTTCCAGCCGCATTCCATAGGTGTCCAGAAACGCCCGCTCGAGCAAGGGTTTTGCCACTTCAAATCCGATGAAGCTTTTGTATGCAGCGGAGGCATAGCGGCCCTTGGCGGCCTGAAAGACATCAAAAGCGAACTCCGTCTTGGCGTGGGTAGCCGGATCGTCGGCATACGTTACGAGTTTGCCGAACTTCAGTGCAAGCTTCGGATAGAACAAAGGAACGGCCCGGTTAACGGCTATTGGGTGACCATTATTATCGGCGGCATAGTGCGACAACGATCCCAGAGCGAAAGCGTATTCATTGAGGTCTTGGGAGTCGCGGATCAGGTTGAGGACGAAATCGCCGCTCCGTATGTAATGGGTCAAATTGCTGAACACCTTGCTGCCGAAAGGATAATACCCCAGGTCCTGAATAATACAACCGCCGTAGGCGAATGCGTGTGCTTGCTTCAACTCGTCTGGGGTGGCCGCCGGGAATCGCTTCAGGAGCAGCGGCCGGATCGCGCTGTCCCAGGTCGAATCGATAATGGCCTCGTGGGTGAGAACCGAATACGCGGATGCGATTGAGACCGAATATAAGAGCAGCAGCCCAAGAGCGGCTGAGTGTCGAAATTTCCGTTGCCGGCGCGTTGTTTTTTGTTGTGTCATGGCCTCCCCCCAGGAGGACTCTTTGATCGGTTTGCCTGCCATACAGGTTCCTCCCGATGGGTAGAAGCACGTTCGTGACCACCGTCGCCCGCCGGCGCTCATTCCCCCGTGGCATTGGCGCCTTCGCGGGCGGATTGGTAGTCTGTAAGCACGTACCGTCTTGCCGCCATGCCTGATCTTGGTACTCTTCCTTCGCTGCAGACATCCAGCAAACGATTGTTGCCGTGGCTGGTGGCCGTCGCGTTCTTTATGGAATCGCTGGACACCACGATTCTGAACACGGCGGTGCCTGCCATCGCGGGAGCTCTCAGGGTGGCGCCGCTGAGCATGAAGTCGGTCCTGGCGAGCTACACTTTGAGCCTTGCCGTGTTCATTCCGATCAGCGGCTGGATGGCGGACCGCTTCGGAACGCGGCGTGTGTTCGCGTCCGCCATCGGCCTGTTCACGCTGGGGTCGTTCCTCTGCGGCATATCGAGCAACATCCATGTTTTGGTCGCGTGCCGCATCCTGCAGGGCGGCGGCGGGGCGATGATGGTGCCCGTAGGCCGGCTTACCCTGGTCAGGACGTTTGCGAAATCCGAGCTGGTGCGCGCCATGAGCTTCGTCGCGATCCCCAGCCTGGTCGCTCCGATGCTCGGACCGGTCGCCGGTGGACTGATCGTCGGATACTTTCACTGGCGCGTGATTTTCTTCGTGAACATCCCCATCGGCCTGATTGGCTTGTACATGGTCTATCTCCATCTGCCGGACTATCGCGAGCGGCATACCCATCCGCTGGATGTGACCGGATTTCTTCTGTTCGGTTCCGGAGTCGGACTCCTGTCGTACGTACTGGAGGTATTCGGCGAGCACACGCTCGACGGTCGCGAAATGCTGGGGATGCTGGCAGTTGCCGCCTCGCTGCTGGCCGGGTATGGATTTCGCGCGGCGGGAACGGCGTTTCCATTGCTGCGCCTCAGCCTGTTTCGCATCCGCACATTTCGCGCGGCGGTGAGCGGCAGCTTCTTCACGCGGCTCGGCATTGGCGGAATCCCATTCCTTTTCCCGCTTCTCTACCAGGTTGGGCTGGGGTTCACGCCGATTCAATCCGGCGTACTGCTGATGCCGCAGGCGATCGCAGCCATGAGCCTGAAATTGATCATATCCAGAATTCTGGCGCGCGTTGGCTACCGCGGCGTCCTGATTTCGAACACCGTGATCCTCGGCCTGCTCATCATCCTTTTCGCGACCATCGGCGTTGACACGCCGGTCCCGCTGATCGTGACGCAGACGTTCTGCTTCGGGTTCTTCACTTCGCTGCAATATACCAGCATGAACACGCTGGTCTACGCCGACGTCACCGAGGATCAGACCAGCAGCGCCAGCACCATTGCCAGCACCATGCAACAGATGTCGATCAGTTTCGGGGTGGCGTCGGCGTCGCTGGCCACGGCGTTCTTCATTCCGGACCGCTTCCATTCGAGCGCGCCGGAAATGATTCACGGCATCCACCAGGCTTTCCTGGTCCTGGGCGCACTGACCGTGCTTTCGACGATCATTTTCAGTGGTTTGAAAAGGGGCGACGGCGACAGCGTCAGCGAGGGCCAGGTTCCTCACCCGGTCTGATGACCGGCATTCGCACAGCGCGCGTCGGCAAAATTCGCATTTTCGAGTGCAGATATTGCATTTTCCGCGCCGGTTAGTGTCCGGCAATCCCATGCCGGCTCACCGGCCTCAGCCTCCGGGTAGCCGGGCTCTGTTCTGGACCATCCCGTGCTAAGGACGATAGGCGGTCCGTACGACTGGAGGGAATGGACATGAAGGCAGCATATACCGAGATGGGCGGATTTCAAGAGGTCCTCGAACGGAAAGAGGCGGAACTGGTTCGGGTGCTGCGGAACCGGGACGGCATCGCCATCGAGAAGAGCGCGGATCAGATGGATGAGATTCAGTTCGCAACGGAACGAGATCTGGCGATTGGAAACGTGGACCGCGAGTTCACCCTGCTGAGCCAGGTGAAAGCCGCATTGCGGCGGATTCACGACGGCGGCTTTGGAACCTGCATTGAGTGCGAACTTGCGATCAGCGCCAGACGCCTCGCGGCCGTGCCATGGGCGTCGCGTTGCATCCAGTGCCAGGAGGCGGCTGATCGGGATGGGCGGGAGATGACGGAAGTGAGCGAGACTCTCGTCAATGCTGCGTAATCCGGTGGTGAAATGAAAACAGAGTCCAGCTTTCGAAACATCGCATTTCTCGGCGACTACTTGCCGCGCAAATGCGGTATTGCCACGTTTACATCCGACCTCCTCGGGGCTGTGGCGGCGCGGCATCCCCAAAGCCGGTGTTTCGCGGTGCCGGTCAATGACATCGAGGGGTGCTATCGGTATCCGGACGTCGTTCGCTTTGAGATCGGGGAGCAGGACTTGGATTCTTACAGGCAGGCGGCCGACTTCCTGAATACCAGCAACGTGGACGTTGTTTCGGTCCAGCACGAGTTCGGAATTTTTGGCGGGCCGGCCGGCAGCCATCTATTGGCCCTGCTGCGCGAATTGAAGGCGCCGGTCGTCACCACGCTCCACACCATTCTCCGCGCGCCGAATGCGGACCAACATCGCGTGATGCGGGAACTGATCCGGCTCTCCTCCCGGCTGGTGGTCATGACGGAGCGGGGACGAACGATCTTGCAGGAGGTTTACCAGCCGTCACCGGCTAAGATCGATCTCATCCCGCATGGGATTCCCGACGTGCCATTCGTCGCCCCCGATTACTACAAGGACCAGTTTGGCGTGGGGGGAAAGAAGGTGTTGCTGACGTTCGGGCTGCTGTCGCCGAACAAGGGGATTGAACATGTGCTCAATGCTCTCCCGGATATCGTGGCGGAGTTTCCCGACGTCGTTTACATCCTGCTGGGCGCCACGCACCCCCACGAGTTGCGCACGCGAGGCGAAGCCTACCGCCGCGGCCTTGAGGCCATTGCCAGGAAAAACAAAATCGAGGACAACGTCGTCTTTCACAACCGCTTTGTAGAACTGAAGGAACTGACCGAGTTCATTGGAGCGGCGGATCTTTACGTCACTCCGTATCTGGACGAAGCCCAAATTACGTCGGGAACATTAGCTTATGCGTTCGGCGCGGGCAAGGCTGTGATCTCGACGCCGTATTGGCACGCTGCCGAATTGTTGAGAGACCACCGTGGCGTCCTGGTGCCATTCGCGGATCCGAGGGCGATTGCGCGCGAGGTGAGTGGGTTGTTGCGCGATGGAGCGCGCCGTAACGCCATGAGCGATAACGCCTACAAGTTGGGCCGTGAAATGGTCTGGAGCCACACGGCGGGGCGGTACATGCGCTCATTTGAGCTGGCACGGCTGCAGAGGCCGGCGGCGCTCCGCGCGTCCGTTGCGGTGAACGGGTTCGGCCATCGGCCGCATGAATCGCCGGAGTTGAATCTGGATCATCTTTACCATATGACCGATTCGACAGGCATTTTTCAGCACGCGAATTTCAGCGCGCCGAATCTTTCCGAAGGCTACTGCACGGACGACAACGCCCGCGCCCTGATTCTGGCGGTGCTGCTGGGCCAGTTGGAGGAAGCTCCGAAGCGTGTCCGGGCGCTTGCCACAACCTACGCCGCATTCCTGGATTATGCCTTCGATCCTAAAACGGCGCGTTTCCATAATTTCCTTGGCATTGACCGCCGCTGGCTCGACGAACATGGCTCCGAAGATTGTCATGGCCGGGCGATTTGGGCTTTGGGCACCGCGGTGGGGCGGTCGCCGCATTGGAGTTCGCAGGTGATGGCCCAACAACTCTTCACGCAGGCGCTGCCGGCCGTGAATCGCTTCAATTCTCCGCGCGCCTGGGCATTCAGCCTGATCGGCAGTCACGAATACTTGCGCCAGGTGATTTTCGACAAAGTCGCCGAGCCCGGCTGGACCTGGTTTGAAGAGGGGTTGACTTATGACAACGCCAAACTGGCTTACGCGCTGATTGTCGGCGGACGCGCCACCGGGCATAAGCGCGTGTACCAACGAGGCACACAGGCGTTGTGCTGGCTCGTGGGCGTACTGCGGCCCATTGGCAGCAACGGATTCGGCCTCGGGCCGAAAATCTACGCTCGCCAGACCGGCGGCTGCCGCGATGGGCTGCACGCGGACCGAAGCAACGAAAACCAGGGAGAGGTAATCGGCCGTCTGCCTGAACCACTGATCAAGCCAAGTACAAACGAGTGCGACGGCGACGGGCCAAACGTCGCTTACTCGTGCGGCAGCCGGGTGCATGGCAGGCTGCTAATCATCCCCTACGGAATATCCGACTATGCCACAACGTTCGCCACCATGCCGCTGGAACAGGTTCTGGCTGCTATGAAATAGGAAATCACACGATACAGGAGAAGACAATGGCATCGAACACTACTTCGCCGGCGTTATGTACGCGAATTGAAGATGTACTGGCGCATTTACCGGTCTCCAGGACCACGGAGTACGGCAAGGGTCAAGCGATCTACGGCCCGGATCGCCTTTCGAAGAGTATCTATCTCGTGGTTACGGGCAAAGTGGGGATCTCGCAGATAGCCGAAGACGGCAGTGAGGTGCTACTGGAAATCGTCCGGCCCGACGAGCTGTTTGGCGAATCGGCCTTCCTCGACGTTTCACCCCCCGAACGGGCCACAGCCATTGAAAAGGCCAAGGTGATGACTTGGGCTGTTTCCGACATGGAAGACCTCGTCATGAAGCGGCCGCGCCTGGCCGTGGCGCTGCTGCAGATCCTGGCGCTGCGGAACGCCGAGTTCACTCGCCGGATCGAGAGTTTTTCAATCGACACCATCGAACGGCGGCTCGCGCGTTCGCTCATCCGCTTCTCCGAGCGTCTGGGGACCCCGGGGGAAGACGGGTCCGTACGGATGATGCCGCTTACTCACGCGCTGCTGTCACGGTACGTCGGCACGTCGCGCGAAATTATCAACCACTATATGAATCGGTTCCGGAAACAAGGCTACGTGAGCTATTCGCGGCGCGGTATCGTCCTCAATGGCGATACTCTACGGACAGTACTCGATTGAAGCGGCTTCCCGTCTAGTCAGATCGGGGACAAGGCAAAGACTGCACTTTCCGTAACAGAACCTGCACCTACCGATGGTGCCCCGGTTACCCAATTCTCCACAACCCCTTAGCCTGCACCGTTGCGGAGCCGCCCTACCCCGGCCGCCGATGGCGCGCGGCGTGCACTACGAGAGCAGTCGCAACCAATTCCAAATTCCTGCGACAGGAAAGGTAAAAACAATGAAATTAGTAATCGTGGCCGGTTTGGCACTCACAACATCGTTGCTAGCGTACGACAACGCGCCTGCCAAGCGGTTGGGCGAGGCGGCGGCGGTGTTCTCGGAGATCATGGCAACACCCGACAAGGGGATTCCGCAGGATCTGCTCGATAAGGCGCACTGCATCGTTATTGTGCCAAGTCTCAAGACGGCGGCTTTCATAGTCGGCGGCAAATTCGGAAAAGGGTATCTGTCTTGCCGGAACCACGGCGGCGAAGGCTGGTCGGCGCCTGCCACGGTTCGCATCGAGGGCGGCAGCGTCGGCTTTCAGATCGGCGGATCTATGACCGACCTGATCATGTTGGTGATGTCGGAACGCGGAGCGGACAAGCTGCTGTCGAGCAAGTTCACGCTGGGCGCCGAGGGATCGGTTGCCGCCGGCCCAGTGGGACGCACGGCAACGGCTCAAACCGACGCCCAAATGCACGCGGAGATTCTATCGTGGTCGCGGTCTCAGGGCCTGTTTGCCGGTATTGCCCTGGAAGGAGCCACCCTGCGCGAGGATCTGGATGACAACGCCACACTTTACGGCAGGAGACTGGAAAACCGGGAAATCGTGAACAGTGGGAGAGCTGCTCCGAGATCGGGCGCACCCCTGATCGCTCTCCTGGACAAGTATTCCCCGCGAGAGGGCAGTGGGCGGCCGGTTACAGAACAGTAAAGGACACAATGAAGATCATCAGCACGCTTCTGACAGTATGCGGACTCCTGGCGGCCCAGTCGTCGCAAGCTCCGAGCCTGGTGCGACAGTTAACTGACAATGAAACTAGGATGGCCGCTGGCTCGACGCCGATCTATCGCGTCACGGTAGTAGCCCGGACCACCAAGGCGATTAATTACAATCACCGCAGCGGATCCACGAACATCGATTTCCGCGGAACGGCCCTCTTACCCGAAGCCCGCGGCGAGGCCCGGGTGGAGAGCAAGCAAGGCGTGATCAAGATCAACGCGCGCATGGAGAAATTGCTGCCCGCCACCAGGTTCGGCCCCGAGTACCTGACGTATGTAATGTGGGCCATCACCCCCGAAGGCCGTGCCACCAACGTTGGCGAAGTCCTGTTGAATGGCGATAAGACCAGGTTGGATGCCACCACCGAGTTGCAGTCGTTCGGCTTGATTGTAACTGCCGAACCCTACTTCGCCGTGACCCAACCTAGCGACGTCGTGGTCATGGAGAATTTCGTCAGGCAGGATACCGCCGGAACCATTGAACAGGTCGATGCGAAGTACGAGCTCTTACAGCGGGGCCAGTACACGTTGAACGTGAACCCGGCCGAGATCACGCCCGTGCAGCTAGACTCGAAGGTGCCCTTGGAGCTCTATGAGGCCCGAAACGCCGTCCAGATTGCACGCTGGACCGGCGCTGAGAGGTACGCCCCGGATACATTCGAAAAGGCCGTCCAAGGTCTGGAGAATGCCGAGGGCTATCTGAAGGGCAGGGCGGGAAGGAAGCCCATTGGCACGGTCGCCCGTGAGGCCGTCCAAATGGCCGAAGATGCCCGCATCATCACGGTAAAGAAGATCGATGAGGAGCAACTGGCCAGCGAACGCCAGGCTGGGACAGATCGTGAAGCTCGCGCCGCAAGCGGGCTCGCCGAGGCACAAGCCGACGCCGCGCGCGTCACACGGAACGCGGACGCCGCGCAGCTTGCCGCGCAGTCGGAAGCGGAGCGCCTGAAGCAAGAGAATGCCGCGAAGATGGCGGCGGCTCAGGATGCAGCGGATCGTGCCAAGCGCGACAGCGCAGCGCAGATGGCCGCCGCGCAAGACGAAGCCGATCGGCTGAAACGCCAAAACGACGCGCAGATGGTTGCCGCCCAGACCGAGGCCGATCGTCTGAAGCGCGAGAACGACGCGCAGCGTGATACTGCCCAGGCCGATCTCGATCGCGCGGCCAAGGAGAAGGCGCAAGCCGAGGTGGAAAAGGCGGAACTGCGAGCTCAACTACTGAACCAATTCAACGCCATTCTACAGACCCGCGACACTGCGCGTGGTCTGATCGTGAACATGTCGGATGTTCTTTTCGACACTGGCAAATATTCCTTGCGCCCGCTGGCGCGGGAGAAGATGGCCAAGGTGGCCGGAATTGTCTCCGGACATCCGGGTCTGCGGCTGGCTGTGGAAGGTCACACCGACAGCGTCGGCGGCGATGAGTACAATCAGCGGCTTTCCGAGCAACGCGGCGAGTCTGTCCGCGATTACCTGATGCAGGAAGGAATGCCGGCGACTTCCATCACGGCCAAGGGCTTCGGCAAGACTCAGCCGGTGGCTTCCAACGACACCGCCTCGGGGCGGCAGCAGAATCGCCGGGTGGAGATCGTGATTTCCGGCGACGTGATCGGCACGCCGATCGGCGGCACCCCCATCGCGGCCCGGTAACCGTGAGAGGCGCACTGCAGGGGCTGGAGCCGTTGGCGGCCAGCCCCTGACCGCCATGGCGAGTGCAAAGAAGAATAACACGTCTGACAATCCCGCGACGCGGAGTCTGGCAGCGGATCTCGACTTGCCTCTGCCTTCACCGTGATTTCGTTGTTGCGCCCGAGCACCCGTAATAGCCGCATCAGCCGCTCTATCGAGAAGCCTGACAGCTTGCCCTCCTTGGTTGAGGCTTTTCTGAGAGCGGTCTGGCAGGTGGGAACCCCGTCGTCCCCGCGATTCCTTTCCATCGGTTAGTACGTGGTTTCGCAACCGCTTGCTGACGCGCGGCTCTGTTCTGAGCCCCACCGCGAGATGCCCGGTCCTTACGTTTACCCGGCGGCGCACTCGTCCATGGCTTGCGGGAGATACTTCAAGAGATCCGTCGCGATGAGACACTTTTCGCCGAGGGCGCGCGCGCCGATCTGGCCGGCGAGGCCGTGCAGGTAAACGGCGGCCGCCGCGGCCCTGTCGGGGTCTTGGGGAAATTGCGCGAGGAGGCCGGCGATCAGGCCGGTGAGAACGTCGCCGCTGCCGCCCTTGCCCATCGCCGGAGTTCCGGTGGGATTGATCCAGACGCGGCCGTCGGGGAAGGCGATGACCGTTCGCTGGCCTTTCAGGACGAGGGTGACGCGGCGTTCCGTAGCGAAGGTGCGGGCGGCGCCGACGCGGTCCTTCTGGATTTGGGCCGTGGGGGCGCCGGTGAGACGGGACATTTCGCCGGGGTGGGGGGTGAGGATGCGGGTGTGAGATCCGACAGGCGGACCCAAGAAGGGTACCCCGGCCTGTCCCACTAGTGCGTCGGCATCCAACACCAAAGGTTGAGCAAGGGATTCCACGGCCTGATTTACCAGGGCTTCGGCGCCGGAGCCCAGGCCGGGGCCCATCGCGATCACGGTCTTGCCGGCGGCCAGGCGGTCGAGCGGATTCGCTTCCAGCGCCTCGGTCATCAGTTCGGGCGCGTGGGAGGCGATCTGCGGGAGGGCGCCGGCGGCCGATGCCACGGTGACAAGTCCCGCGCCGGCGCGCAAGGCGGCCAGCCCGGCCATGGCGGCGGCGCCGGATTTGCCCGGCGATCCCGCTACCACCAGGACATGGCCGAATGTGCCCTTATGGCCGTCGCGCGGCCGCGGTCCGAGCAACGGACGGAACATCTCGGGCTCCAATAGCGAGAGCCACGCGTCTTCGTATAGCGCGGGCGGGCTGCCGATCTGACCGACCACGAACTCGCCCACGTGGTCGCAATTGGGCGGGAGCACCTGCGCCGGCTTGGGAGCGGTGAAGGTCACGGTGGCATCGGCGCGCGCGAACTCGCCCACCGGCTCGGCCCAATCGCTGGGCATGCCGGAAGGAATGTCCACGGCTACTACCTTGGCCCGCGGAAAGCCGGTGTTGATCTCGCGAATGGCCGCGAGCATGGCCCCGGACGCGGGTCCGCTGATGCCGGTTCCCAGCAGCGCATCCACCAACAACGTCGCGTGGCGCGCCTCGGCCGGGATCTCGCGCCAAACCTCGCAGCCGCACACCTGCAGCATCCGGTAGTTGGCCGCGGCGTCGCCCTTCATCTCCGCCGGATCGGCCAGCAGCACCACCTGGAGCGACTGCGGGCGAAAGCGCGTGAAGAGCTGGCGCGCGACCACCAGGCCGTCGCCGCCGTTGTTGCCCTTGCCGCACAGCACCACGATGCGCTCCGCGGAAAGCGGCGAGAAATGCCCAGCCAGAAACTCCACCACGCGATGTCCGGCATTCTCCATCAGGACGATGCCGGGGATGCCCATCTCGACCGTGCGGCGGTCCACCTCGCGCATCTCGGCCGCGGTCAGGACTCTCATATGCGCCGGACTCTCATATGCGCCTCACGACCACCATCGTCATATCGTCCTGCAGCTCCGAAGAGCCGGTCCACAGATTTACGGAGTCCATGGTGCGCGCGATGATTTCCGACGAATCGGTCTTGGCGTATTTCACGATCAAGTCGGTCAATCGCTCCTCGCCGAACATCTCTCCGTACGCGTTTTCGGGTTCCACGATACCGTCGGTGTAGGCCACCAGCATGTCGCCGTGCTCCAGCGGCACGGTCTTTTCCTCATAGCGCGCGAAGGGAAACGCTCCCACTACCGTGCCGGTCGAATCCAAGGTCTGAATGGTGGCGCCGCGCAGCAGAATGGGCGCCAGGTGTCCGGCGTTGGTATAGGTCAGGGAATGCGTGGATTCCTCGTACAGCGCGAAGAAGAACGTGGCGTACTTTTCGGGCGCCGTGGTGGCGTACAGTTGCTTGTTGAGGATCGAGACCATGCGTGCCGCCGAGAGATGAAGCGGGCCGCTGCCGTTCGACGTGCTCAACTGCGTCCGCATGGTGGATTGGATGGTAGCCATCAGCAGCGCGGCGGAGATGCCTTTGCCCGCGACGTCGCCGATGGCGAAGGCCAGGGAATGCTCCGAGAGCGCCATGAAATCGTAGTAGTCGCCCGACACCATGCGGGCGGGGTTGCACACGCCTTTGAGCTCCAGCGTCCTGGTGAAGGGAACGTCCTTGGGGAAGAGCTGGTTCTGCACTTCACGGGCGATGGCCAGCTCGCTCTCGAGGCGCTCTTTCTCCTTGGCCACCACGATCAGCCTCCCCAGGTTCGCGGTCATGCTGTTGAACGAGTTGGTGAGCTCGGCAAGCTGGTCGCTGCCATTCACCGGGACGCGATACGCGAAGTCGCCGTCCTTGACGTGCTGGGTGCCTTCGTAGAGCTCGTGCACCGCACCGGTGATGGTGCGGCTGAGCTGGATGCCGGCGACCAGCGAGAACATTTCAACCAGCAGAAACAGCGCCGCCACGCCCACGAATACGCCCAGCAGCTTTTCCGCCCAGTCCAGCTTTTGGAAGACCGTGTTGAGCACGGTGAAGACGCGCGTATCGACCAGCAATACCAGGCTGTGCTCGGCGTGCGGCGAATCCCAGGAGGGTACGGTCACGGGGTAAAAGCCGTTGAACTCGAAATCCAGCGAGTTCTTCCTGCGGGGAACGCGCGAATCGCGGGAGCGGCCCATCAACGGGTAGAAGGTGACGTCGCCGAGGCCCTCGACCAGTCCCGTAAGCAGATCGTGGGTGATGGGCGCCATGATCGTGACTTCCTCTTTGCCGGACAACACGTGAGCCCAGGCGTACAGACGGCGTTCGTTGCCTTCCGTTTTCACGATCAGGCCGGAGGCGTGCTTCCACTCGCGAGGCGGTGCGGTGATGTGGGCGTCGGGCGGATAGCGCACTTCGTGTTCCCCGGAAATCAGCATCTCGAAATCCGGAAAGGCGCCGCGCGTGACTCGGGCGAAACGGTTGAGGGCCGCCGCGGGATCGCCCATGGGTAGGTTCGCGAAGGCATCCGCTTGGCGCACCAGGGTGGTTTCGCGATGCTCCAGCTCCTTGTTGACCAGGTAGACCGCCATCTGTCCGATGACCACCCACCCGGCGAGGAGGACCATGGCCACCAGGAGTACGATCGGCACCACCGCAATGAAGAGGTAGGCGGCGATGAGGCGGTTGCGCAGGCGCCAGATGGCCTTGCGCACGCCGCGGCGAGCCAACCGGAAGAGGACGATCAGACCGGCGATGAAGGCGGCCACTCCGGTGAGCGATTGCAGCAGCGGGGAGAGGCGCGTGAAGTAAAGCAACAGGTACGCTACGAGCAGGATCAGAAAGGCTTTCTCGATGCGGCCGAGACTCCGCCAGCGAACTTGGTAGCCTTTCTGCATAGTTCCAGACTAGCGTACCCGCGCGACGGGCGGTACAATCTGCATCATGCGAAAAACCTTCGTGGTCATGGCCGTCCTGCTGGCGGTTGTGGCAGGCGCGGCTCTGGCCGCCGACATTACGGGCAATTGGACCGGGTCCATGTCCATGGGCGACAACCAGTTCACCCTTTCTTATACGTTCAAGCAGGACGGAGAGACGCTCACCGGCACGGTGACTGGTCCGCAGGGCGACCCGCTGCCCCTCCAGGATGGTAAGGTGCAGGGCGACAAGCTTTCCTTCTACGTGCAGTTCGAAGGGCCCAACGGCGCGATGAAGATCTCGAGTGAGGGAGCCATCAAGGGCGAAGAAATTACCCTGACCACGAAGATGGAGGGCGGCCCGGGCGACCTGCCTCCAATGACGCTGAAGAAGTCGAAGTAACGCTTCGATAGGATGATGGGATGCAACTGGGCGCCGTCACATACAACGTCCTCAAGGACATGGATCTCGACACGGTCA
>Ga0209517_10001235_pt1 | contig 39507 bp, 34 predicted proteins | sample PeaSoiMetSII2010_FD_187695 | JGI IMG/M metagenome (GOLD analysis project Ga0209517, IMG submission 187695) | Peat soil microbial communities from Weissenstadt, Germany - SII-2010 (SPAdes) (version 2) | ecosystem: Environmental > Terrestrial > Soil > Wetlands > Peat | place: Germany...
GGCGGCGGCGCACACGGCTGGCATCCTGCACCGCGACATCAAGCCGGCGAATATCCTGGTGGCGAAAAATGGATACGCCAAGCTGGCGGATTTCGGACTCGCGAAATTGGCGGAGCCGGAACGGCCTCATGCGGACTCAACGCGGACGCTGACGGAAGCGCACACCCGTCCCGGGGTGATCGTCGGGACGGTCGCTTATATGTCCCCGGAGCAAGCGTCGGGCCGCCCGCTGGACGCGCGCAGCGACATTTTTTCCTTTGGCGTTCTCTTGTATGAGCTTCTCGGCGGCCGGCGACCGTTTTCCGGCGCGACGGAATTGGAAGTATTGAAGACCATCATCCACGGCGAGGCGGAGCCGCTGGGATCCGGGACGCCGATGCCGCTGCGCATGTCCATCGAAAAGGCGCTGGAGAAAGATCCCGGCGAGCGCTATCAAACGGCGCGAGAGCTGGTGGTGGATCTGCGGCGCTTGGTGCGGCAGAAAGTCGCCGAGCCCGCCCTGCCGGTGGTGCACGCCGGGCGACCAGGGAGGCTGAAGTGGTTCCTGGCCGCCGTGCTGCTACTGGGAGTTGGCGGGGTGACGGGATGGTTGGTTCACCGCCCATCGGCAGCCGAAGCGAATCCGCTGGCCAATGCGACATTCAACCGGCTGACCGACTTCGAGGGTGTGGAACGCGACGCGGCCATTTCCCCGGACGGGCGATTTGTGGCGTTTCTCTCCAACCGCAGCGGCCCCTTGGACATTTGGGTCAGCCAAGTGGGGACGGGAAGTGCGGTCAATCTCACCCAAGGCAAAACGGGAAACCTCGATGGTTTGGTGCGCGCGCTGGGCTTTTCCGGGGATGGTACCCAGATCTGGTTCCATGAGGCGGACGTCACGACGCCGTTGCGTATCCTCCCGCTCATGGGCGGCGCGCCCCGAGTGTTCCTGGCCAACAGTCCAGTCAAGACACCGCCCTTCAATGCGGCGTGGTCGCCCGACGGAACTCGCCTCGTGTATCACACTGCGGATCCGGGTGACCCCATGTTTGTAACCGATCGCACCGGCGCCAACCCGCATCAAATATTGAGAAGCAAGCCAGGGACGCACAATCATTATCCAGTCTGGTCCCGGGACGGGCAGTGGATTTATTTCGTGCAAGGCGTTCCCGCCACCAGCGAGATGGATCTGTGGCGCATTTCTCCCAATGGGGGAGATCCTGAGCGGCTCACGCAGCACAACAGCGAAGTGAGCTATCCGGCTCCTCTGGATTTGCAGACGGTCGTGTACGTGGCCCGCGACCGGGACGGTTCTGGCCCCTGGCTGTGGGCGCTCGACGCGAATCGCAAGACCACTCACCGGATCAGCTTCGGTTTAGAGAAGTACATCTCCGTTGCCGCCAGCGCCGATGGCCGCCACTTGGTGGCGACCGAAGCGAGCCTGATCGCGAGCTTGTGGAGCGTACCGATCCTCAGTCGAACGGCGGAAGAGCGGGATGCCAAGCCGTATCCGGTGGGCACGGTGAGAGCCCTGGGACCGCGCTTCGGCGGAACGTCGCTGTTCTATTTATCCTCTCGCGGCACGGGCGACGGGCTGTGGCGCTACCAGGACGGGCAGACCACGGAGATTTGGAAGGGCTCCGATGGAGCGCTGCTGGATCCTCCAGCCGTTTCGGCGGACGGACGGCGCGTGGCGATCGTGCTTCGTCGCAATGGCAAATCGACGCTGCACCTGGCCACCGCCGAGGGCAGTGAATTCCAGCCGCTCGGCGAGTCTATAAATATCCTGGGCGCGGCTGACTGGTCGCCGGATGGGCAGTGGATTGTTACTGGAGGAGCCGATTCCCAGAGCCCGGGGGTGTTCAAGATTCCGGTGGGCGGCGGCATGCCCGTTCGGTTAACCACGGGGCAGGCATCGAACCCCGTATGGTCGCCGGATGGAAACTTGATCGTGTACTCTGGCGAGAACGTGGGCTACTTCGCTCCCCTCTTGGCCGTTCGACCAGATGGAACTCCGGTAAAACTACCCTCCATCGAAGTGCTCCGCGAAGGCGTGCGCGCCCGCTTCCTGCCCAATAGCTCCGGTCTGGTCTTCATGCAAGGACCGCTGTCGGCGCAGAATCTATCGCTACTCGATCTCGCGACCATGAAGACCAGAGCGCTGACACATCTCGACAACGCCGGCACCATTCGCGCGTTCGATATCAGTCCCGACGGCAACATCGTGTTTGACCGCCTGCGCGACAATTCACACGTTGTGCTGATCGATCTTCCGGGCGATCCAGAAAGGAGATTATAGGGTGAAAATTCGCTTAATCCGCTCGATTGCGTCTCCCGCGGCGGTCGTGATGGCCTTGGTGTGCGGACCGTTCACGGCCTTTGCCCAGCGGGGCTTTCTTGAAGGGGAACCGAAGCCGCCTACGCCAATTCCTGCTGGCCCCACTCCGCGGATGGCGGACGGGAAGCCGAACTTTTCCGGAGTTTGGAACTCGCCGAACTTTGGAAGCACAGGCGGCCCGCTGCCTTTGCAGCCCTGGGCGCAAAAGCTGGCCGACGATCGCAGGAAAGCTGGTGGTACAGATGATCCGGAGGCCAAGTGTCTTCCCAGTGGCGTGCCGCGGATATCGCCGTATCCGATGAAGATTATTCAAGTGCCGGATCTGGTGGTGATGCTGTTTGAAGGTAACGTCCATTCCTATCGCCAATTCTTCCTGGGGCGTGGTCATGACAAGACCCTGGATCCGAGCTATTTTGGGGAATCCATCGCTCGTTGGGACGGAGACACGCTGGTTGTCGATACGGTTAATTTCAATACCAACACCTGGCTGAACACTGCGGGGGCGCCGCATACCGACCAACTACATGTAGTCGAGCGCTACCGGCGTCCTGACTTGGGCCATATCGAGGTCGAGATCACGTTAGAGGATCCAGGTGCGCTCACGAAACCCCACACTTTTACGAGGTCTCACACTCTCGATACGGCCTGGGAAATTCACGAATACGTGTGTAACGACTTCGTGATCGATACAACCCGCTCGGGGGATAGCCCAGCGCCGAAATAGACCGCGCCGCCGGCAACCCAAGAATGGGATGCGGATGGCGTAATATAGGTGACGTTACGGGAGGTTCCAAGAATGAGTCTGAACATTCGTTCTCTCGTCGTGGGAGCCGTTTTGCTCGCTTCTGCGACGCGCCCGGTTATGGGGCATCACGCTTTCGCGGCGGAATTCGACACCAACAAGCCGATGACGTTGACGGGAGTGGTTGCGAAAGTGAATTGGCAAAACCCGCACGTCTACGTCTACCTCGATGTACAGGACCCGGATGGGAAGACCACAACCTATGCTCTGGAATGCAACAGCGTAAATACGCTGCTGCACAAGGGTTGGACCAGGGACGCCCTGAAAAAGGGCGACAAAGTGATCATTAGCGCGTTCGGACCTAAGGACATGAGGCCCTTGCCGGACGGCTCGATTCATGCAAACGCTCGATCGATTACTTTCGCCGACGGCCACAGCGTATCGGCCGGATCGTCCGCGGGCGAAGCGGTCAAATAACAGACCGAAAACCGTTCCAATTCATCGAGTACCACCCTCGAAGGAAATTCACTCCTCGGTACTTCGTCCCACTGGACAGCCGGCACCACCAATCGTGTAGTACTGAGTGCAAAATTTGAAGAAGCGGCCTGGATCCGTCGTCTAATGGATTGGCAAGTGAGTCAGAGCGACCGCGAGGTCAGCGCCGAGATCATCGAATGTTGCCGCCGGGGCGACCGGGCGGCGTTCCATGCGCTCTACCAGGCGTATAAGGACAAGGTGTATTCGATTTCGCTGTATTTCTTTCATGGAGACGACGCCGCAGCCAGCGACGCGACGCAGCAGGTGTTCCTGAAGCTAATCACCGGCATCCGGCGGTTTCGAGGCGACTCCGAATTCTCGACTTGGCTCTACCGGATGGTAGTTAACACATGCCTGGATGGCGCAAAGGCGGGAAAACGGCGGGAACCGCTCGCGAACTCCGCCCGGTTGGCGAGGATCGCGGCGCCGGCGTCGGCCGAGGCGGATCTGGCGCGGGCGGAAGTCGCCGGAAGGGTGCAAGCGGCGCTGTCTTCACTGCCGCCGAAACTTCGGCTCCCCGTGCTGCTTCGATACTTTGAAGATCTGTCCTACGGCGAGATGGCTGAGGCTTTGAATTGCTCCATGGGAACGGTCGCCTCGCGGTTACACAAGGGTCACAGACTGCTCGCGGAAAAGCTGATGAAGCTGCGCGGAGCGGCAACAGGACGATGATGAAAAGCGACGAAAAACCTCCGTTGGGTCCCATCGAACCCGGACAGCTGCCGCTGATGAAGGCGCCGGATGCGATCTGGAATTCGGTCGTCGCTTCGCTTGACGCAGAGGGCGCGCCGGTGCCGCGCGGATTCCGATGGTGGCAATTGGCGGCTGCGTTCTCTGTGGTCATCGGTGCGGTTGTGTTGTGGTATTGGACTCGGCCGCAGCCCCCAAGCTGGGAAGTCGTGCGGCTGGATGGCTCGCCGTCGGTGGGATCGAAGCGCGTCGCGGAGACCGGCAGGATCGCGGTCGGCGAGTGGTTGCAGACGGACGCTTCTTCCCGAGCCAGGATCGGAATAGGCGATATCGGCACGGTGGAGGTCGAGCCAAATTCGCGGATCCGCCTGATTGTCGCGAAGCCGAACGAGCACCGGCTGGCACTGGCCCAAGGTGAGATCAGCGCGGTCGTCTCGGCTCCGCCTCGCTTGTTCTTTGTCGATACGCCGGCCAGCACTGCCGTGGATCTGGGCTGCGCGTACAGGATGAAGACGGACGAATCCGGCTCCGGGCTGTTGCGTGTGACCGCGGGCTGGGTAGCTCTCGAGTGGAAGGGCCGCGAGTCGCTGGTGCCAGCCGGGGCGAGCTGCCGGACCAAATCAGGAGCCGGGCCAGGTACGCCCTATTTCAGCGACGCTTCGGATTCCCTGCAGGAGGCGTTGGCGGCGTTCGACTTCGAAAAGGGCGGCCCCGAAACGTTGCGCGTTGTTCGCCGCGAGTCGCGCGTCCGAGACACGCTGACGCTATGGCATCTGCTGTCACGAGTGGATCCCGATGAGCGCGTTGGCGTATTCGACCGCATGGTGGAGCTGACGCCGTTGCCGGACGGCATCTCGCGCGAAAAGATTCTGGATCTGGACAAAGATACTCTGCAACGTTGGCGCCAGGAACTGGCATGGAAATGGTGAGGAACATGAACGTGAAAGGAGACAGGATTTCGATGCGACCCCGAATTTGGTTGTGCGTATTCTTTCTTGCGCTCGTGGCAGGCGTTCCGCGTGCATCTCTAGCCGATGACAAACAAGCTTGCCTCGTCACCCCTGCCCCCGATCCTCCGTTCGTGCCGCCTCCGCCGTTTCGCGCGGATTCGGGGAACGGCGAGTTTCTGTACGGGTCTCCGGCGCTTTGGGCCGTCGTAGTCAGTCACTGGCAAGTCCACGGCTTCGCGGGATCAAAGCTGCCGTATTTTCGCCAAGGATTGGACTCGACTAAGGAGCGAAATCCCCGATTAACGGTCGTGGCCCGGCGACTCGACGCTCTGGAACCAATGGTCTGGGCGACCCCTGCAAACGGCGCGGGTGCCACTGACGGTACAGCGAAAGTCAGTTTTATGACGACCGGATTGGGCATTCCGGCGGCAGGCTGCTGGGAAATCGCCGCACACTACGCTCCTCTCGACGGCAACAGTCAAACCCTAACTTATACGGTGTGGGTCGAGCCCTAAAAAGCACATAGAAAGGTGAGGAATATGAAACACACATTGATTCTGATTGCACTGTCCATTCCTGCATTCGCGGCCGATTTCACGCTGGCCATCGGTAGTCCGGTCGCCGCTAGCCTTCCGGGAGCGCCAACGACTTCGGATGGAACTCCGGTTCAGGTACGTAAAGTCAATGCGTCGTTTGCCGTTCGCACCGAGAACTGTGCCGATCCTGCAAACGCGCTGATTAGCGCCACCGCGGAGAGTCTGGTGAATGGCGTGCGGCAATCCGCTGCAATCCGGTTGATCGCCGGTTCGGGCCCCGGAGTGTACCTGGTTCCGCTAGGGCCGACGCAAGGCGTGCTGGTGGTGAGGCTGATCGGGTCGTGCCACGACGCGAAAGCCGGAGCGTTGGTCCCGATCGGCCCTGGCGGTTTCATTCGTGAATCCTCGAAGTTTTTCACGCGATTCGCGACGAACGCGGAGATTGAAGCGTCGTTAAAGTCCCTGGCGGGAGGCGCCAAATGAGCATGCTAAAAGTATTGGCCGCCCTTGTTTTCGGAGCGTTCACGCTCAGCGCGGCGCAGCCCGATACGCTGGTCGCCCACGAATGGGGAACATTTACTTCGGTCGCATCCGAACAGGGCTACCCGGTCGAGTGGGCGCCGTGGTTGGGACCTAGCGACCTGCCGTGTTTTGTCGAACGCATGGACGGTAAGAACTGGAAGGTGATCCTGAAGGGCTTGGTCCGGATGGAGACGCCGGTTCTCTACTTCTACTCTTCGCGCCCGGCGACGCTCTCCGTGCATGTGGATTTTCCAGATGGCTGGATCACGGAGTGGTATCCGAAGGCGAAGGTTACCGCGGGCGGACAATTCTCCGGCGGAAGGATCGGTTGGGACTCGGTCGAGGTGCTGCCAGGAGCCGACCTGGAATTTCCCACCGCCAGCGGCGATAGTCACTATTTCTACGCGCGAAACACGGACTCCGCCCCGCTGCGCGTCGGCGATCAGCAGGAGAAGCTGCTGTTCTATCGCGGCATCGGAGGTTTCCGAGTCCCCGTGCAGCCGACTTACTTAAGCGATGGGAGGCTGGAGATCCGCAATGCCGGTCCCAATCCGATTCCGCTGGCGATTGTGTTTGAAAATCGCGCAGGAAAGATCGGCTACCGGGTCGTCCACAACATCGCAGATGCCACCACCGTGGATCCGCCTGAAATGACCGGCGATTTCCAGCAGCTCCGGCAAGACCTGGCGAGCGAGCTGACCGGATTTGGCCTCTATAAGAAGGAAGCTGAAGCGATGGTCGAAACCTGGCGCGATTCGTGGTTCGAGGATGGAACTCGCGTCCTCTATATTTATCCGCGCAACCAAGTCGATGCGCTGCTGCCACTTTCGATCAACCCGAAACCATCAGCGATCGATCGCGTGTTCGTGGGGCGAGTCGAGGTGCTCTCGCCGTGGACGCAACAGACAATCCGAAGCGCGATCGGCACCGGCGATGTAGCAACTCTTGCCAAGTTCGGCCGATTCCTTGACCCGTTCCTCGAACAGATTCGGCGCACTAGTCCAGATGCCGCCGGGTCCTCGAGGACGAATGCCTTCCTACTTCAGACGCGGCAGGAGATACAGAAGAGTTCATCGGAGACTAGCGGCTGGAACTCGGGATCTTGCATCGAGTAAAAAGGAACCGCAGCTCGGATTCGGCCTCCGGCAGGTATACTGCGTTACGGAGGTGGCGCGATGCAGCTACGGATCGTGGCTCTGCAAAGCCTGGTTTTCGGGCTCTTGCTTGGTCCGCTGGTTTGTTCACTGAATGCACAGTGGGTGAACTATCCCACGGCAGGCGTTCCTCGCACGCGGGATGGAAAACCGGATCTCGCGGCAGCGTGCCCACGCACGGCCGACGGCAAGCCGGATTTTTCGGGCCTATGGGTCATGCAAACCAAGCGCGAAGGCAACCCCAACTTTCCAGGTTGTGAGCCGGTTTCCGACGAGTTCGTCAACATCGCCGCGAGCCTGAAGGAAGGTTTGCCGTATCAGACTTGGGCGGCGGATCTGGTGAAGGTTCGGCGCACCGAACAGCGCGTGAACGATCCGATATCACACTGCCTTCCGATGGGGGCGGTTCGTCTGCATACCTGGAACGGGCCGAGGAAAGTCGTGCAAACTCCGGGATTGCTCACCCTCATGAGCGAATACGGAACCAGCTACCGGCAGATCTTTACCGATGGACGACCGTTGCCGGCCGATCCGAATCCATCGTGGAACGGCTACTCCAGCGGCAAGTGGGAAGGAGACACGCTGGTGGTGCAGACCAACGGTTTCCGCGACGGCATGTGGCTGGACGCAACGGGCAATCCTATGACGGACGCGGCGAAAATAACGGAACGGTTTCGGCGCCCAAACTTCGGAAACTTGGAAATTGAGATCACCGTGGACGATCCCAAGGCTTATACGAAGCCATGGACGGTGAAGCTGACTCAGAGTATCAAGCTCGATACCGATCTGCTGGACTTTGGGTGCACCGATAACGAGAAAGATGTTCCGCATCTTTCCAGTAAATAAACAAGGGCAGGCTTTAGCGGTCGAGCGACAAAGCTAAAGCATTGGCAGCCCAGCCGGTGGCCATGGTGGAGATCCACTGATCGTGTTCGTACGGGAAGCCGCTCTGGAAATATTGCTGGAATTTCGTAGCGCGGCTGGCGACATGCCAGGAGCCATCCGGGCTTTGGGTGCCGAGCAGGAACTTCACAGCCTTGGCATCCGGCCGCATCACGCCTGCTTCGTTCAGGGCCCATATCGTCATACCTGTGGCATACGCGTCGCTCGGAAACACTTGGCGTTGTGCCCAACCGCCGTCGGAGCGTTGCAGAGCGAGGATCGGCTCGGCGAGTTTGCGAAGCTCGGCAGCGCTCGCGCCCGCGGCGGCGGCTCCCGCCAGGCGCATGTCCATATCCTCCAGGATCACCGGCTCGGCATGCATCAGCCATTGTTTGCCGCGATCCAGGCGCTGCTTCATTTCGCCGGCGCGACCGGGAGTGCCGTAGGTTTTCAAAGCTCGCATGGCCATGGCCGTTCGCGAAAAGTCGCTGTCCTGCAGGGGGGAGCGCGAATAACCTGGGAGGTGCCATCCGCCGTCGCCGCCCTGAGATGCCGCCAGATTCGCCGCGAGATAATCCGTGATGCGATTGGGCGCATAACCGGCCCGCACCAGAGCTTCGACCGAGTACAGGTTGTTATCCGCGCCGCCTAATGCGGCTGCGCCTTCCAGGGCGACGGGGTTAATGGTGGAAGCGATTTGCCGAATACGTTCGTGCGAAGCGTTCTCATCCACGGGAATGCCTTTTGCGCGCGCGGCGGCCGCGGCAAACTCCGCCGGTGGCTGCACATGGCAGGCGAAGCACCCGCTCTTCTTGAAGAATCGATCGCTGGTGCTGTCAAGCAAATGAATGCTGCGCGCGATGGCGGTGCGAGTGTCCGGCAACTCGTCCGATACGCGGACGGGCTTGGCAAGATCCTTCGGGGTTCCTTTCAAGGTGCGGATTATTTCCGGGTCGGCGAATTTGTAGGTCCAGTCGAGTGCGGTCTCGCCGGCGTGATTGGTGGGGCGAAGGTCGGCGCCGTGAGACAACACCAGGTTCACCGTGCGGCGGTCGTACCGGTCCGTGCCAACCGCCAGCATCAACGGTGTAAAGCCGCGGTAATCCTGAGCGTCGATTTTCGCGCCGGCATCGAGCAGCGCCTTGACCGCTTCGGGCGGTCCGAAGGCGGCAGCCATCAGGAGGGGAGTCCATCCGCCAAATTCCACTGTTCCGGTCTGAATCTTCGGCAGGCCCTCCGTTTTCGAGACGGCGTTGATCTTCGCGCCTTTTGCCATGAGCAGCTTCACTGCCTCGACATTCCGGTTTCCGGCGGCGTTCATCAGCGGGGTCAGTCCGATGAAAGTATCCGGCGTCTCGATGTCGGCTCCGGCTTCGAGCAGGAGGCGAACTGTGGCGGTGTCGTTTCCGAAAGTCGCGGCGTTCATCGGAGTGACGTGCCGCTGGTCCATGACGTCCACCCTCGCGCCCTTGGCCAGCAAGAGCCGCACAACTTCGGCCGACGGATTGGTGAATGCGGCTATGATCAGCGCCGTTCGGCCGCTCTTGGCGGCTATATTCACTTGCGCGCCGTGATCGAGCAGGAGTCGAACCTTGGCTGGATCGGAAACGGACCACATTAACGCCGTGGAACCGAATGCATTCTGGGCGTTGACATCGGCTCCGCCGTCGATCAGCAGCCGCATGGCGTCGAGCGAGCCGATCTCGGCGGCGTACATAAGGGGAGCGATCCCGCGGCTGTCGCCAACGGCAGCGTTCGACTGTTGACCGAGCAACACCTTCAATTGCGTCAAATTGTTTTCCCGGATCACGGAGTAGAATTGGTCCGGATCCTGGGCCATCGCCGCGATCGCGATTGTCGCGAGCAGACACGCTTTGCGCATGCCGGGATTATATCGAAACCGGAGAGCCGGTTCAGCTGTTGGAGACGTCCTTGTTAGCGTGGTCCTTGAGCATCGCCGTCGCGATAAGCGAAATGACGGCGCATCCGAGAATGAACAAAGCCAGAGGGGTAGCGGAGCGATAGTGGCTCAACAACGCGGTCGCAATAAGCGGCGCGGGGCCGCCTGCAATCAGCGATGACAGCTGATAGCCCAAGGACGCGCCGCTGTAACGGAGACGTCCCGGAAAGGACTCCGCGATCAATGCGGCTTGCGGGCCGTACATTATGTCGTGCGGCACCAGCGACAGAATGATTGCGATGACTACCAAGTATGGCATCCGGGTGTCGAGCAGCCGGAAGTAGGCAAACCCGTAGAAACCTACGAGAGCCGCGCCGAACATGTATATTCGTTTGCGTCCAAGCCGGTCGGAAAGATGTCCGAAGAGCGGAATCGACACAAAGGAAAGCATGGCCGCTGCGAGCACTGCCGTCAGGATGAAGTTCCGATCCAGATGCAATACATCGACGCCGTATGTGAACACGAACGAAGTGAACAGATAGAAGGGGGCTTGTTCGGCAGTGCGGCATAAAGCCGTGAGGACGATTTCGCGAGGCTGACGGCGAATGACTTCAAGAACCGGCTGACGCTCAATCCGGCGATCGGCGACGAGTCGTGCGAACACTGGAGTTTCCTGGATGCCTAGCCGGATGTAAAGGCCGAGCGCAACGAGAACGATGCTAAACAGGAAGGGCAGGCGCCAGCCCCACGTCAGGAATTGCTCACCGGACATCGCGCTGAACGCGAGAACAGCGAGATTTGCCAGAAACAAGCCGGCCGGTACGCCGAACTGCGGCCAGGAAGTAATGAAACCGCGATGCCGGTTCGACTGGGCCCATTCCATGGACAGAAGTACCGATCCACCCCACTCCCCGCCCACGCCAATTCCCTGAACGAAACGCAGCACCGTCAGCAGGACCGCGCCCCAAACGCCGATGTATCGATAGCCGGGGACGAGCGCGACCAGAAAAGTCGCAATGCCCATCAGCAGCAGCGTCGCCACCAGGGCGGCCTTTCGTCCCAGGCGGTCGCCGTAGTGGCCGAAGATTGCCGCGCCGATCGGCCTCGCGATAAAGCCAACCGTGTAAACGCCAAATGCTTCAATGGTGCCAACCAGAGGATCGGCTTGGGGAAAGTAGAGACGGGCAAATACCAGGCCGGTGACGGTGCTGTATAGAAAGAAGTCGTACCATTCAATTGCAGTCCCGATGGTGCTGGCGAGGATGGCGCGCCGAAGCTGTCGCCGATGCTCTGCGTTCTCGGCGGCGCCAACCTCGTGATGGGCGGTCATTTTTCCAGTCTACTGGGATGGTGTGCTCCGAGGTGTTCGCCTTCGGGCAGCTTATCCCGCCCTGACGGGCGGGGCTGGACAGCACTACGAATAGCCCGGCCCGTGAGGGCCGAGGATCAGTGTTGCCGTTCGGCGATAATCTTTCCGAACAGTTCCAGGTTCTTGGCCACGGCCGATCCGGGTTTCGCCAGCTGCTGGGCGCGGTCCCAGTGCTTCTGAAACGTAGCCCTGTCGTGGTCCGCAAAAGCCAGCGCCGCCATGAACTCGTACTCGGCGTCGTTTGGGCGCATCGCCAGAGCCCGCAGGATCATGTCCGCGCCGTCGGTGTCGGGCGCAGCCCCGATTTGATGCTCCACCTCAGCCCAGTAGCCGGCCTTTAACAGGGACACGGGATCGCCCGGCTTGATATCGGCGCGCAGTTGGGCGAGCGTTGCCCGGGCGGCTCCTTTGTTGTCGGGGTGATACGCGTCCATGGCCACGCGGCGTAACGGATCGAGAGTCTCGAAAACCGATCCCGGTGTGGATACCCATTCGTGACAGGCCAGCGTGGGACCCGCCCATGCAGAGGCAGCCAGCCCGATGGTCACAGCGAAAAGTCTAAGTGTTTTGTGCATTGGATGCACCTCCTGGCTGACAGCTTGCGCCTCCGGGGACGCATTCACCAGTAATAGAGGGTGATGTTACCGTAACAAACCGTAACTTATGTTGTATTTAGGAGCCGAGTCTGGGACAGTGATTACGGTGCTTCCAGAAGAACAGGTGCGTGCCGCGCTCGATCGCGTGCTGGCCGCGCCGGAGTTCGTGAATGCCGCCCGGCTGAGCCGTTTCCTCCGGTTCGCGGTCGAAAAATCCCTGGCGGGCGCCGGTGCCGAGCTGAAAGAGTACCTGCTCGGCGTGGAGGTGTTCGACCGGGGTCAGGACTTCGACCCGCGCATGGACCCGATTGTTCGCGTGGAAGCGCGTCGCCTGCGCGCCAAGCTTGAGGAATATTACAAGGGCGGCGGCCAAAGCGATCCGGTGCGGATCGTCTTCCGGAAGGGCAGCTACGCTCCCAGCTTCGAGGCGGCCACGGTGGTCCCGACGCTATCGGCAAGGTCGCCACGGATGAAGTGGGCTGCGGCTGCCGTCGTGGTGATCGGTGTGGCCGGAGCTGCGCTCTACTTGATCCGAAGTCAAACGTCTGCCGGGGCCGACGCCGTCACCATCGCTGCGATTCCGTTCTCGGATTCGGATAACGCCGAGTTCGCGGACGCGCTCACCGAAGCCGTATCCATCGAGCTTTCGCGGAACCCGGGAATACGAGTGGTGGCATGGCCGGTGGTCGCCGAGTATCGGACGCGCATGGGCCATCCCGCGGAGATTCCGCCGGGCCGCATCGCCAAGGATCTGGGAGTGGAAGCAGTATTGGAAGTCGTCGTCCGGCAAAATGAGGACCGGCGCCGGATTGCCGCGCTCTTGATCAATCCGGACCGCGGCTGGAAGGAATGGGCTGGCGAGTATGAACGCGGAACCGGCGAGCCTTTTGAAGTGCAGCGGGAAGTCGCACGGGCTATCGCGGAGGAAGTCAGAATCGCGACGCCGAAGATTCGCGCGCAGCGGAAGTAAACCCCGTCCTTCCTGAGCTAAGATAACGGGCCCTGTGTTAAGATAACCGGCGGCAGGTCACCCCAACAGAGGTAGGATTTCTCAATGATCAAACGTGTTTTTGTGTTCGTCTCGCTGACTGGTTTTCTGTTCGCCCAAGGCCGCGGAGGCCCCGCGAACAAGGAAGCTCCGGTGACGGACGTTCCTTTCGCCCGAATCCTCAAACCGGAACCGCAGAACTGGCTGAGCTATTCGGGCGGCACGATGAGCCAGCGCTACAGCGCGCTCACGCAGATCACCACGGGCAACGCCAAGGACCTGACGCTCAAGTGGGTTTTCCAGACACGCACGCTCGATAAGCAGGAGAACACGCCGCTGGTGGTGGATGGAGTGATGTACACCATCCAGAGTCCCAATGACGTGATCGCGCTCGACGCCGCCACCGGCAAGCAACTCTGGATCTACCTGCACAAGCCCGCCGCGGGAACCGTGAACCCCTGCTGCGGCAACCTGACTCGCGGAGTGGCGATCTTAGGCGACAAGCTGTTCCTGGCCACTCTGGACGCGCAAATGATCGCGATCAACGCCAAAACCGGCAAGGAACTATGGAAGACGGATGTCGCCGATTACAAGCAGCAATACTCCATGACCGTCGCTCCGCTGGTGGTCAAGGATAAAGTGATCTCCGGAGTCGCCGGCGGCGAGCACGGAATCCGCGGCTTCATCGCGGCCTACGATGTGAATACCGGCAAAGAAGTCTGGCGCTTCAATACGGTACCCGGACCGGGCGAGCCGGGGTTTGAAACCTGGCTGGGCAAAGACGGCAAGCCCAACGATTCTTACCTGCACGGTGGCGCGCCGATCTGGGTGACGGGATCGTACGATCCGGATACCAATCTCACCATGTGGGGCACCGGCAATGCCGGCCCGGATTGGAATGGCGACGCGCGGCTGGGCGACAACCTGTATAGTTCCTCCGTGGTCGCGCTGGACGCCGATACCGGCAAGCTGAAGTGGCACTATCAATTCTCACCGCACAACGAATTTGATTGGGACGCGACGCAGGTCCCGGTACTCGCCGATGTTCAGATTCAGGGCCGGCAGCGCAAAGTAATGTTGTGGGCCAATCGCAACGGCATGTTCTACGTGCTGGATCGGACTAACGGCCAGTTCATCATGGGCAAGCCATTCACGAAGGTGAACTGGGCCACCGGTTTCGACGAGAGAGGACGTCCCATGGCAGCGCCTGGCATCGTTCCCACCAAGGAAGGCACTTTGGTTTACCCCGGCAACCAGGGTGGAACCAACTGGTACAACCCGTCGTTCAGCCCGGCGACCGGACTGTTTTATATCCCGGCATGGGAGAACAGTTCCAGCACCTATGTGAAAGGCGAGGAGCCGCCAGAATTCCACGAGGGCCAGAGCTTCACGGGCGCGTTCCCGCGCGGCGGAGCTACCACCGACGACGTCTACAGCGCGATCATCGCCATGGACCCGAAGACCGGCGACAAGAAGTGGTCGTTCCGCTTGTCGGCGCCGTCCACCGAGGGCGGCATTCTGACCACCGCATCGAATGTGTTATTCGGCGGCGGCCGCGACGGACAATTCGTCGCCCTGGATGCGCGCGATGGCAAGCTGCTGTGGGAGACCAATCTCGGACCTTCGGTCTCGGCCGGACCCATGAGCTATCAGGTCAATGGCAAACAGTACATCAGCATTCAGGCCGGCAATTCGCTGTTCACGTTCGGCCTGCGGTGATTGTGAAGGGCTGCTTATTCATCCTGTCGGCGGGGATGCTACTTGCCCAGCACTCCTTTACTCCCGCCGACCTGGAGGATGGCGCCCGCATCTATAACGGTTCCTGCGCCACCTGCCATGGGGCGAACGGCGATCGGGTCTCGGGCGTCGACCTCATGCATGGGAAATTCCGCCACGCGACCACCGATGACGGCGTGGCTGCCATCATTCAGAAGGGTATTCCCGGCACTGCCATGCCGCCGAATGCTTTGACCGACTTTCAGGCGAGCACCATCGTCGCGTACCTTCGTTCGGTCGCTGCCGAGGCGGGAAGCGTGTCGGGGACCGGCGATGCGGCTCGCGGACGCGCGATCTTCGAAAGCAAAGGCGCTTGCCAGACTTGCCATAGCGTTCGGAATAGCGGTTCTTTGTCGGGTCCGGATCTGACCGATATCGGGGCCATTCGCCGCGCCGCGCAACTGGAACGTTCGCTTCTCGATCCGGACGCGGAGATCCTGGCGCAGAATCGTACCTACCGCGTGGTCACCCGCGACGGCTCCGTGATCACCGGAAGGCTTCTCAACCGGGACACGTTCACCATCCAGCTCCTAGATGCGCAGGGTCTGCGGACTCTCCAGAAGGCGAACCTGCGGGAATCGGGGTTCGTGGAGAAATCGCCCATGCCCTCTTATCGAGAGAAGCTGAGCGCGCAGGAACTGGCGGACGTGGTGAGTTATCTGGTCTCGCTGAAAGGAATCGGCCAGCCATGAAGCGATGTGCGGCGTACCTGGTAGTGATCTTCGCGGCAGCAGCGTCCGGGCAGGTATCGTTCGAGCGGATTCTGAACGCCGCGAAGGAGCCGCAGAACTGGCTGACCTACTCGGGCGGGCTGCAGAGCCAGCGCTACACGGGATTGACACAGATCACTCCGGATAACGCCAAGAATCTCGAGCAGCAGTGGGTTTTTCAGGCGCGGTCATTGCAGCAGTTCGAGGCCACGCCGCTGGTGGTGGATGGCGTGATGTACACCGTTCAGGCGCCCAATGACATCGTCGCGCTCGATGCGGCCAGCGGACGCGTGTACTGGGTTTACTCCTACGCGTACTCTCCCGACGCGCGGCCGTGCTGCGGTTTTGTCAATCGGGGCCTGGCGATTCTCGGGGACACGCTGTTCATGGGCACCATCGATGCGCACTTGGTCGCCATTAATGCGAAGAGTGGGCGTCCGATCTGGGACGTGAAGGTCGCGAATGCAATATCCGGCTACACGCTAACACTGGCTCCGCTGGTGGTCAAGGACAAGGTGATCATCGGCACAGCGGGCGGCGAGTATGGAATCCGTGGATTCATCGCCGCTTACGACGTGAAGACCGGCAAGGAAGCTTGGCGCTTCTACACCATCCCGGGACCGGGCGAGCCGGGACATGAAACCTGGCTTAGCAAAGACGGGAAAGACGCAGCCTGGAAAACCGGCGGCGCTTCCGTATGGGTCACGGGCTCCTATGATCCGGAGCTGAACCTGACTTACTGGGGCATCGGGAATCCGGGTCCCGATTGGAATGGCGACTCGCGCCCCGGCGACAATCTGTACAGCGATTGCGTGGTGGCTCTCGACCCGGACACGGGCAAGCTGAAATGGTATTACCAGTTTTCGCCACACGACGAATTCGATTTTGACTCGGTCCAAGTCCCCGTTCTGACCGATATGCCGTGGCAGGGCAAGGACGGACGTTCGCAGCAGCGTAAAGTGATGCTGTGGGCGAATCGCAACGGGATGTTCTACGTGATCGACCGGACCTCCGGCGAGTTCCTGCAGGGCAAGCCTTTCGCGAAGGTGAACTGGCTGACCGGGTTCGACGAAAAGGGCCGGCCCATGCGCGCACCCGGCAAGACTCCGAGCACGGAAGGGACTCTCATTTATCCCGGCAACCAGGGCGCGACGAACTGGTATTCGCCTTCCTATAGTCCTCGCACCGGGCTGTTTTACATTTCCACTTGGGAGAATACGTCGTCGATGTACTTCAAATCGCCCGTGGAGTACGTGGAGGGCAGGACCTACACAGGAACGTTCCCACGCATGACGGTTCCGTTTCGGCCGGGCTTCCAGAACCAGCTCACCGAGAACGAGGGGTATGGCGCGGTCCACGCGATGGATCCGAAAACCGGAGAGCGGAAGTGGGAGTTCAAAATGGCGGATGTCACCGAGAGCGGCATCCTGACCACCGCATCGGATGTGCTGTTCATCGGCGGCCGCGAAGGAATTTTCTTCGCCTTGAACGCGCGCAACGGCTCGATGGCGTGGAAGGCCTCGCTAGGCGGCACGATTACCAACGGCCCGATCAGCTATTCGGTGAACGGTCGCCAGTATGTGGCGATCGTGTCGGGGAATGCGCTGTTCGCTTTCGCGCTGCGGCAGTAGAGTGTCGAGATAAGTCTCGACACGGCACGCAAGAGTGCGTGCGCCACGTGGCGCGAACTTCAGTTTGCCGCTCGGCACTCATGCCGACGCCCGGATTTCATCGGCGACCCGCTGGGCTGTGACCGGGGTCAGCAGGATCCCGTTGCGATAGTGGCCATAGGCCAGCCACACGTTGGTACCCTCGACGCGGCCGATTCGGGGGCCATCGCCTTCCACCAATCGGGGACGGAATCCAATCCAGCGCTTCACGGGGGTCGCGTGTTCAAGCGGCGGGAATAATTGGGCTGCGCGCCGGTGGATGTCTTCGCAGACGCCCAAGTCCACGGTGCGATCAAAACCGATATCTTGTTCGTTCGATCCGGCGATCAGGAAGCCGCTGGATCGCTGAAGAACGTACGTTTCGCCGAGGCGGCGTGTGGGGCCCAGCGCGCCGGGCTCCAATTGGAATCCGATCAAGTGGCCTTTGATCGGCACCACAGCAGGAAGAGTCACGTTGTTCACGTGAAGTTGCGCAGACCATGCGCCCGCCGCGACCGCCACAGCGGCGTAGTTCCGCGGCTCAACTGCCGTCACACGTTCCCGCATGATCCGCACCTTGCGCGCTTCGCATGCGCAGTGCAGAGCGCGTAGGAGCGCCGCCGGATCCACGACGCCTTCTTGCGGGGAGAACATGCGGAAGTCGACATCGATTCCCGTCTCGGCCTGCAGCTCTTCGACGAACGCGGGATAGAGCCGCATGCTCTCAAGGCCCAGATCAAGCCACGCCGATGGCTTGTCGAATTCCGCTCCCGGCGAAAGCATGCCGGCGCCGGCGGGGCTCGCTTCGCCGCCCAGATTTCCGGCATCGGCGATGGTGACCTGAGCGCCTTTCTGCGCGAGACGCCAGGCAATAGAACTGCCGATGAGTCCCCCGCCTACAATTAGAACTTCGCGCGGCATTCTTACATGGTAAACGGCAGCCCGGTGTAGTGCTCCGCGAGCGCCGTCGACGCGGCTCGCGAGCTGGTAACGTAATCCAGCTCGGCGAGCTGGCGCTGCTGGTCGAACGCGCTCTCGCCGGGAATGCGGTGGAGCATAGAGGTCATCCACCAGGAGAAGTGCTGGACTTTCCAGCAGCGCCGCAAACAGATCTCCGAGTAGCGTTCCATCAAGTCCGTGCCACCCGACGAGTAGAAATTCGCAATTGCGCGAGCGAGAACACGAGCATCCGTCGCAGCCAGGTTCAACCCCTTGGCTCCCGTCGGCGGGACGATGTGCGCGGCGTCGCCAGCCAGGAACAGCCGGCCGTATTGCATGGGATCCGCCACGAAACTGCGCATTTCGGCGATGTTCTTCTGGATCACCGGCCCTTCGGTGAGTTTCCACGCTCCATCGCGCGTGGCGAAACGCAGATGCAGCTGTTCCCAGATGCGGGCATCGGGCCAGTTGGCGATGTCTTCATCCGGGTCGCACTGAATGTAGAGCCTCGAGATCTCGGGCGACCGCATACTGAGCAGCGCGAAGCCCAGCTCGTGATTCGCGTAGATCAGTTCTTCCGACGAAGGCGGCGCCTGGGCGAGGATGCCGAGCCAAGCGAACGGGTACGTGCGGTCGTAAATCGTCAGGCTTTTTTCAATGGATGCCCGGCACACGCCGTGAAATCCGTCGCACCCGGCGATGAAATCGCAGGCCAGTTCGTGCTCCACTCCGTCTTTGCGATAGCGGATCTTGGGGGATTTCGATGCGAGGTCGTGAACGGTGGCATCCTCGGCTTCAAATACGATCTGGCCGCCTGTAGCCAGCCGAGCTGCGACCAGATCCTTGACCACCTCCTGCTGGGCGTAGATGGTGATCGAGCGGCCTACCAGCGACTGGAAGTCGATGCGGTGGCCTTGCCCGCGGAAGCGAAACTCTACGCCGTGGTGAACGAGCCCCTCTCGTTTGAGGCGATCGGCCACGCCCATTTCGGTAAGCAGCTCCACGGTGCCCTGTTCGAGCACGCCGGCGCGAACACGCTCCTCGATGTGCTTGCGAGTGTGCACCTCGAGCACCACGGAATCGATTCCTTCCAGGTGCAGAAGGTGCGAAAGAATGAGCCCGGCGGGTCCCGCACCGACGATGCCAACCTGGGTGCGATCAGCCACCCAGTTTCACGAGCGTCTGCTTCACCACAGCCTGCGTCAGCGGAACCTTGTATTGATTCTTGGCGAGCGGGCGAGCGCCTTCGACCGCCGCTGCTCCGGCCTGCGCGGCCAACTCGGGCGTGATGCGTTTCCCGGCGAGCATCGCTTCGACCTTCGGCACCCGCCACGGGATCGGCGCGACGCCACCCAGGACTACACGGGCAGTCTTACAGACTTGCCCATCCATCTCCATCACGACTGCGACACTGACGACAGCATGCGTCCACGCCTCGCGATCCATCTCCTTGTGATACGCGCTGCGCGCACCGGCCTTCGCCGCGGGCAAATGGATCTCCGCCAGCACTTCATCATTCGCCAAAACATTCTCGCGCGCCGGATTATCGGAAGGAAGCTTGAAGAAATCGGCCGCGGCGATGGTTCGCTCGCCCGATGGCCCCACGATGCGGAACTTCGCGTCCAGCGCGACCAGCGCGGGAGCAGTGTCAGACGGATGCACGATGAAGCTCGGGCCGCCGCCGAAGATGGCGTGAAACTCGTTTTCGCCGGTGATGCTGAAGCAGGTGTTCCCGCCGTTCTTGTAGCACGGGAATCCGTTGCGGTAATACCAGCACCAAGGCCGCTGGCAGACGTTCCCGGCGAGCGTCCCGGCGTTGCGGATCTGCGGCGTCCCGACGTGTGCCGCCGCTTCGGCGAGCACGTTGTAGTTCTTGCGGATGAGCGGATCGCGGCTGAGCGCATCGAGCGTAATCAGGCCGCCGATGACCACTTCACCCTTCTGCTCTTTTACCTGATCGAGTCCGCGAATCGATTTCAGGCTGACCAGAACATCGGGCGTGATCAGGCGTTCCTTGACCATCCCCAGCGCATCGCTGCCGCCACCCACGATGGTGGCGCTCCGACCTTTTTGCCGAAGAACACCCGTTGCCTCTTTCAGATCCTTCGGATTGACGTTCGAAAAGGCCTTCATGCGAGCACCCCCAGGATCTTGTCGCGAGTTATAGGAAGACTCTTGACCCGCCGCCCGATCGCGTTATAAATCGCATTGGCGACTGCCGCAACCGTCGGAATGATGGTCGGCTCGCCCAGCGTCTTCGCGCCGAACGGGCCGTACGGCTCGTCGGTCTCCACCCAGACGACATCGACCAGAGGCGCATCCAGATGCGTCATGATGCGCGCGCCGTAATATCCCGCATTGAGCGGCAGGCCCGAGCGTTTGTCGTACAGCAGCTCTTCATGCAGCGCCATCCCGATCCCCTGGCTCGCCCCGCCTTGCACCTGGCTTTGCGCGGTCAGCGGATTCACCACGCGACCGCTATCATGCGCCGAAACGAACCTGGTCACGATTGCGTGGCCGGTTTCGACGTTCACCTCGACTTCAGCGAAATGCGCTGCGAAGGAGTTGCGGCTCTGCCCTTGCAACTGCGGCGGATTGGTTGTCGCCATGGCCGTTAGGATTTCGTTGCCCTTGGGCGCGCCCTTCTCGGCGATCTGCTTCTTCAGATCGCGCACGGCTTCGATCACGGCCATTCCGGTTTGCACGGTGGTGCGGCTGCCCGATTCGCCCACCGAGTACGGGCAAGTATCGGTGTCGCCCCAGACGACTTTCACCTTTTCGAGCGGTATGCCCAACTCCTCCGCCGCGATCAGGCCCATCGTGGTCTTGGCAGCGGTCCCGACGTCGGTCACGCCGACGTGCACGTAATACTGACCCTGCCCATCCAGGCGAACCACCGCGCTGCTGCGGCCCAGGCCCGAGCCGAACATGCCCATCGCCATCCCCGCACCGCGCTTGACCGGACCCGCACCGGAGCCCGGCACCGGATTCCAGCGCTTCTTCCACTCGAACTTCTCCGCGCCCTTGCGGATGCAGTCTTCAAGACCGATGCTGGTGTACGGAGTCTGGTCGCGAAACTTCCGCGTCATATTCTTGAGGCGGAATTCCATGGGATCCATTTTGAGCGCGTAAGCTACATCGTCCATCAGCGACTCGATCCCGAACACGCTCTGGGGATACGCCGGCGCACGATAGTTCGCGGCCACCGCCGTGTTGGTATAGACCGGCGAGACCGAGGTTTCGAGGTTCGGAACCTGATAAATCTCCGTTCCCGAAAGATCGCACGAGCCCTTGCGATACGCACCGGCGCCGGTCAGCGCCGTCATCTGGATCGCCGTCAGCGTCCCGTCATTCTTCACACCGACTTTGTAGGATTGCCGGCTCGACCAGCGCCCGTGCACCGCCACGAAATCCTCTTTGCGGGTGAACTCGAGTTTCACTGGCGCGCCAGCTTGCTTGGCGAGCATCGCGGCCATTAAATCGGAATCCTGGCACTGGTTCTTATTGCCGAACCCGCCGCCCATGTATTCGCTGATCACCCGCACGTTGTCTTCAGAGATCTTCAGGTCGCGCGCGATATCCGTACGGCAGTTCGCAATCCCCTGGGTCGCGGCGTGGACGGTCAACTTGTCGCCCGACCACTCGGCGACGGACACGCGCATTTCGAGCTGCGCATTGTTGTGATGCGCCGAAGTGAAATTGTCCTCGAAGACGCGGTCGGCGGCCTTGAGACCGTCCGCGACATTGCCGCGCTTATAAGTCTGCGGCGCCGGCTGGCGCTGATTATTGAGAGAGAGGTTGCCTCCCTCATGAATCGCCACCGCTCCGGGCTTCAAAGCCTCTTCGAGGTCGGTCAGGAACGGCAGGACCTCGTAGTCGACTTCGATCAAGTGCGTCGCGTCTTCGGCCACGTGCCGGTCTACGGCGGCAATGGCGGCCACCGGATCGCCCGCGAAGCGCACGGGGTTGTTGAACAGGCGGCGCTGGCCGAGCTGATCGCCGCTGCTCCAGGTAGTGTCGCAATTCTCGTGCGTCAGGATCGCCTTCACTCCCGGCAACGCCATAGCCTTGGAGAGATCGATCTTGCGGATGCGCGCATGCGGATGCGGGCTGCGCAGAACCCGCGCGTACAGCATCCCAGGCAGGTGAACGTCACTGGTGTATTTCGCTCCGCCGGTGACACGTTGCAGCGCATCGATACGATGAGTCGCGTGGCCAACTGTCTTCAGGGGCGTCATGCTGCGTTCCCTCCCCCGGTCGACGGCGTTGAACCACTGGCAGCCATCACCGCTTCCACATAGTGGTTGTAGTTCGAGCAGCGGCACAGGTTGCCGGTCATGGCCGTGCGAACTTCATCCCGCGTCGGGCGGGCGTTCTTCATCAGTAGAGCCTTGGCGATCATCAACTGCCCCGAGGTGCAGTAGCCGCACTGCGGCGCGTCGTGCTCGATGAAAGCTTCCTGCAGCGGATCGAGCTTGCCGTTCTTCGCGAGCCCTTCGACGGTCTGAATCGAGCGCCCGTTCATCCACACCGCGAGCTGGCTGCAAGAGTACAGCGGCGTACCGTCCACCAACACAGTGCAGGCGCCGCACTCGCCGCGATCGCAGCCGATCTTGGTGCCCGTCAGCTCCAAATGGTCGCGCAGCAGCTCGACCAGGGTCCAGCGGTCTTCCACGTCCACCCTATGGTCGACACCGTTGACGTTGATCCGGATGGCAGTCCGGGGAACTCTGGGCAGAGTAGAGGCCGGTTTCTCTTGAGCCTTGATTTCGGGTATCGCCGCAACCGCAACGATCCCTACACTTGTGCCTTCAACGAACCTTCGCCGCGAGATCTTCTTCATAGCGTGAGCTCCACGCTGATTCTATCAAAACTGGCTGGAATTTTAGGAGTTAGGCGGTCTGTGCGGTCGCGCGAGACGGCTCCGCGGCGACAGGCTTCGCAGTTGTTTCGGGTTTCGGCAGCCCGATCTTCTCCCGCAGCCCGGCGTCGATGCGCTGGCGGATTTCGGGATGCTCCTTCAAGAACACGCGGGAATTGTCGCGGCCCTGCCCGAGGCGTTCTCCGGCAAAACTGAACCACGCGCCCGATTTCTCGACCACTCCCTGCTCCGCCCCCAGGTCGATCAGGTCGCCTTCGCGCGAAATGCCCTCGCCGTAGAGAATATCCACCTCGGCCTCGCGGAACGGCGCGGCGATCTTGTTCTTCACCACTTTGATCTTGGTGCGATTCCCGACCACCTGCTCGCCATCCTTGAGCGCCGCCATGCGCCGTACCTCGACCCTCACGGACGAGAAGAACTTCAGTGCGCGGCCGCCGGTGGTGGTCTCCGGATTGCCGAACATCACCCCGATCTTCTCGCGGACCTGGTTGATAAAGATCATGCAGGCATTGGCCTTGGCCACCGCGCCGGTGATTTTGCGCAGCGCCTGCGACATCAGCCGGGCATGCAGTCCCATGAAGCTATCGCCCATCTCGCCTTCGAGCTCCGCCTTGGGGACCAGGGCCGCCACGGAATCCACCACCACTACGTCGATCACGCCGGAGGAAATCAGCGCGCTGGTGATCTCGAGCGCCTGCTCGCCATAATCGGGCTGGGACACGATCAGACTGTCGATGTCGACGCCGAGCTTGCGGGCGTAGGTGGGATCGAGCGCATGCTCCGCGTCGATGAAAGCGGCCGCGCCTCCCGCTGCCTGGGCCTGCGCGATGACTTGAAGCGCCAAGGTCGTCTTGCCCGAAGATTCCGGACCAAATACTTCGACGACGCGGCCGCGCGGGAATCCGCCTACTCCTAGCGCCGCGTCGACGGAGATCGATCCGCTCGAAATCACGGTGACGGGCAGCGCATTGCGGGAGCCCAACTGCAGCACCGAACCCTTGCCAAACTGCTTCTCCATTTGCACGAGAGTCTGCATGATCAGGCGATTGCGCTCGGCAGGCTGCATGATTATTACACCTCGCCAATATTGGTGTACGGGAGCGGAGGAAATTCTCAGCTTTAAAAGCAGGCGTCGAGAGGAGTCTCGACACGGCACGCAAGAGTGCGTGCGCCACCGTGGCGCGAACTTTAGTTTGCCGCGTCGGCACTCATGCCGACGCATGGTGCTTGCCTACCGAGTCAGATCGTCCAGCTCGACGCCCTTCGGAGGCGTGAACTGGAACAGCGCATCGGTCAGCAGCGGGTTCTTCTTTTCGCCCTCGAACGTGAACACCATCAGGTCACTATTCTGCAGCTTCACTTCAAGTCTGCGAATGATCGAGTCCGCGGCGATGAGAAAGGTCACTTCGGTATACGGAAACTTGTCCGACTTGGGCAGAGCGGTGATCAGCACGCCGCCGTCCTGCGTTTTGGTGTCGTAACTGCCAAAGTCTCTCTCGAAATTAACCTCCCCCAGCAGGAATGCCAGGGGCGCCCGCATATCGTCGGTTTCCTTCATGGTCATTTTCTCAGCGCGATACTCGTCCGGGTAGTAGGAATAGATGAACTTGCCGTCGGAAACGAACAGCTTGCCGGAAGTATATTCCCAGCGCATCTTGCCCTTCTTGTGCAGATACAACGTGCCGGATTCGCTGCGGGTGCGTCCGCGCGAGGTGTAGTTCTCGGTGAACTTGACCTGCAAGGTCTGGATCTTGTTATAGCGGTCTTCCACGCCCTTCAAAGTGCGCTGGAGATCCACGGACTCGGCCGCGCCGCCGGGTATAGCCGGGGTGAGCGCCAGGAGCACGGCGCACAAACCGACACTAGTCTTCGCCCTAAACCTAGTCATCGCTAACTCCTTGGATGCATTGGGTGGACGCATTGTTACCGATAACTACAGTTCCGCGGCCTTCCAGCCGATCTTACCCACCAGGAGAACGTACAGATGGACTTCGTGGGCGGCCTCAGCACCGTTGTCAGCATTGTGTCGTTCGTGATCTTCGCCGCTGGCGTTATGAAGGTTTTCCAGATGGCGACCACGCTTTCGGAAATCAAGGACCTGCTCACCGCCATCAAGCTCAACGCTCCCATTCATCCTCCTGCCGGCGCCATGCAGGCATCCGCGCCACTTCCTTTGCCCCAATCTGGCGAGGAAATGCTGCGGGCCTTGAGCATGGAGCTGGATCATCCGGTGAACCCCACTTCGATCGAACTCGGGAACAAGAGCTAGTCTGTTCAGAATTAGACCGCCCGGACAACCGCGCTCACTGGCCGCGAACCTACCGGAATCACCGTCAAAAGCGCTGCCGTCTTGTAGCGATTTCTCTTCTGCGCGATCGCGGGGACGCTCAGGATCGCCACATCTCCCGATTTCCGGTTGAGCACCAGGGCGTACTGATCGTTGGCCGTGACGCGAATGAATCCCGGATCGCTGCCGACCGCGACCACCGCGATCACCTTGCGCGTCGCAATACTGAGAATACTCACGTTGCCGGATAGCGGACTGGCCACGAACAGAAGATCCTCGGACACATCCATGGCTCCCGGAGCGTGGCCCGCCAAAACCGTATCGCCGACCTGAGGTGTAAAAAAGGGGTACACCACCACCACTGCGTCCATCCCTTCTCCGGTTACGAACAACTGGCCCCCGTCGCGGCTGAAGCAGAATTGATCGGGCCGCACGGCGATCGGCAAATGCGTGATCAAACGCTGGGCCGCCACGCTGTAGGCCGAAATCAGCCGGTCCCCGCGATTCCCCGCCACCAGGGTTTTGGCGTCGGTAAGAAATTGGACTGGACCATAATCGCCTTGGCCCAGCGGCGCGCTCAGACGCCGCGCTTCCAGATCGACCAGATGGACCGCCTTGGCCGAACTGATGGCCGCTGTTTTTCCATCCGGCGACAGAGCCATCCCCACCGGCTCGTCAGGAAGCGGCAGATTCCAGCTTGGCTTGAAGCTATCGAGCGCCACCGCCACTAGCGCACGCGGATCCCGTGCCAGGACGTATAACGTCCCTTCACCAACGGCCAGGGCCATCGTAATCGCCTGCGATGCCACAGACAGCTTGCGGGCTAGCCGGAGGTTGTCGATCTGGATCTCGTGAACCGAGCCGTTATCCGGCGTCAGGGCGTAGACCGACGGTCGTTGCGCGGCCGCCGTGACCTCCGTCGGGGCCCCCTCCAGCGGGATGTGCCGGGCCACCGCCAGGGCGCCCAAATCGACCGCGGCCACCGCTCCACCCTCCTGATTGGCGATAAAAGCATAGCCTCGGAAGCCTTCCTGGGGACGGGTGCAGGCAGCCGCCATGGGCAGCGCCAAAAGGGTGCGGCGGGAGATCACCTATTCCAGTCTAGCGCGCTGAAAACACAAAACCTTGCCCGCATGTACCCTGTATGGTACCTTCAGAGTTAGCTTGGCCAGAGCTGACCTCCGTAAGGATCCCTAGCACGTCAAGTTCTCTATTATGAATCTGCGGTCGCTGTTTAGTGTCTTCTCGTCCGATCTGGCCATCGATCTCGGTACGGCCAATACCCTGGTGTACGCCAAGGGCAAAGGCATCGTGGTCAACGAGCCTTCGATTGTCGCCCTGAACAAGAACACCGGCGAAGTGGAAGCGGTCGGCAAAGAAGCCAAAGAGATGCTGGGACGCACGCCCGGCAACATCGTCGCGATTCGTCCCATGAAGGACGGCGTCATCGCCGACTTCAAAGTCACCGAGCGCATGCTCAACTACTTCATCCAGAAGGCGCACGGACGAAAGATGCTGGTGCATCCGCGCATCATCATCGGCGTACCCAGCGAGATCACGCAGGTGGAAAAGCGCGCCGTCATCGATTCCGCGTATCACGCCAAAGCGAGCGAAGTGTACCTGGTGGAGCAAGCCATGGTGGCGGCTATCGGCGCGGGTTTGCCGATCACCGAGCCGGCCGGAAACATGGTGGTCGATATCGGCGGCGGCACCACCGACGTGGCGGTGATTTCGCTCTCCGGCATCGTGTATTCGCGCTCGGTGCGCGTGGCCGGAAACGCCATGGACGACGCCATCGTGCAGTACATGAAGCGGAAATATAATCTTTTGATCGGCGAAACCACGGCCGAAAAAGTGAAGATCCAGATCGGCTCGGCGTTCCCTCTCGACAAGCCGCTCACCATGGAGATCAAGGGCCGCAACCTGATCGAGGGAGTGCCGAAGACCATATCGGTGGGGGACGAGGAGATCCGCGAGGCGCTTTCCGAGGGCATCGCCACCATCATGAACGCCATCCGCGTGGCGCTGGAGCGTACTCCTCCGGAGCTTTCCGCCGATATTAGCGATCGGGGGATTGTCCTTACGGGAGGCGGAGCGCTGATTAAGAATTTGGATAAGCGGATTCGCCATGAAACCGGCCTGCCGGTGTCGATCGCCGAAGATCCGCTGGCATCGGTGGTGCTGGGAACCGGGAAAATGCTGACGGAGTTCGCGCTGTTGCGCCGCATCGCCGTGGAGTAGAGTATGACACCGCTCCATTACTGTCGCGGCTCTGAAAACCGATTCCGAGCCGCGAGAGTGATCGAGCGGTTGTACTTGTTGTTATGGACCTGATCCTCAATCGCTACCGCAACCTGACGGCACTGGTGGCGGCGATTTTCGTCCAGCTGGTGCTGCTGGCCTACCAGGTCAAGAGCAACCAGGAAGTCCGCCTGATCCGCGTTTGGGCGGTCAGCGCGGTGACGCCCCTGGCGCGCTTGCTCGAAGGCGGCCGCAGCGGCACGGTCAATTTCTTCAGGGACTATTTCGTCCTGCTGGACGTCCGCGAGCAGAACAAGCGCCTGCAGACCGATCTGAATCGCGTCCAGCTCGAAAACCAGGTGATGCGAGCCGAGTTAGATACGGCTGAGCGCGGCAAGGCCCTGTCCATCTTCCAGGAACAATCCGGCATGAAAACGATACCGGCGCGGATCATCGGGAACTCACCCGGATCGAACGGCCGCGTGGTCCTGATCGATCGCGGCACCGGCAGCGGCATTCAGCCCGGCATGGCGGTGATCACGCCGGACGGGATTGTCGGCAAGATCGTCAGCGCCTATCCTTATGCATCGAACCTGCTGCTGATCACCGATCCCACCTTTGCCGCGGGCGTTCTTTCGCAGAAGAACCGGGTCCACGGGACGCTCAAAGGCACCGGGAACAGCAGCGTCATCGTGGATTACGTCCAGAACGAACAAAACGTCGAGGTGGGGGAATGGTTTTATACCGCCGGCGACGATCGCATCTTTCCTAAAGGTCTGCTCGCAGGAACCGTGACGGCCGTGCGCCCCGGCCGCACGGTCAAAGAGATTTCCCTGAGTCCCAGCGGATTGCAGCATGGCCTCGAAGACGTACTCGTGATCCTGGAAGGCGACCATAAGCCCATTCCGGATCTGCCTCCTCCCAATCAATCCGTTCATCTGCAGCCTCTGCCCCCTGCCGAGGGCGATGCAGGTCTTGCCGGCGATCCGCTGAATACTGCGCACAACACGTCCAACAACAGCGGGGGCGCCCAGACGGATCTGGACCGCGAAGTGGAGCGGACCCGGCGGATCGGCGAGGACCAGAAACACGTTTTCGGAGAACGTGGACGCGGAGCGCCGGACTTTAACAAGGTCCCCGATCCGAGTGTGTCCCGCCCTGCGGCGGCGCCTGCACCCCGTCCATGAGCGACCTTTCCGCTGGATTCAGCGAACCGCCTCGCAGGAGGAAAGTCTCCAAATTCAGGTGGGTCACGCTGGTCGGAATTCCACTGGCGGCGATTCTGTTCCAGGTCTATGTCCCGCGCTTTTTCACCTATCTGGCGTACCTGGAGATGCCGCTGCTGGTGACCGTCTATTTTTCGCTCCGGCGCCGCTCTCCGCCCTTTGGCGTGGTGTTCGGCATGTGTATCGGACTGGCGCAGGATTCCCTGTCGAACCATCCTCTGGGAATGTTCGGGATCGTCAAGACCCTGGTGGGGTATTTCGCGGCGTCGGTCAGCCAGCGCTTCGAAGCCACCAGCGCCTTGCTGCGGCTGGTCCTGGCGTTTTTTTTCTTTTTCTTCCACCAATTCTTCTATTGGGTGCTGGCCAGCGCCCTGCTGGGGCAGACGGTCTCCTTCGAGCCCGTTCAAACCCTGGTGCTGGGGGTTCTGAACGCCGCCGTAGCCGTGCCTTTGTTTCGCATCTTGGATAAACTGGATGTTACGGAATAGGAGTTTGTTGGAAAACGTAATTGTCCGCTCGATGACTTTCGCGGCTCTGAATCGGCGGTCTGTGTTTACGGCTACTGGCCGAGCCGCGACAGTGATGGAGCGGCCAATGGAAGGTGCCCGGTGAGTGATCCCGAACGTCCGGCGAATGAGTCCTCCGACCGGCTGTTTCGCGACGATACGAAATTCGCGCTGGGCCGCATCGCGGTCTTCCAGTACGCCGCCGTAGCGGTGTTCCTGTTTCTGATCGCGGGATTCTGGGTCCTGCAGATTCGCGATCACGAAGCCAACAGCACGCTGGCCGAGCGCAATCGCATCAAGACCGTTCCGCTGCTCGCTCCCCGCGGCAAAATCCTCGATCGCGACGGGCGCGTCATCGTGGACAATCAGCCGGCCTTCGTGGTCCAGCTCACTCAGGAAAACCTCAAGCCGGAGCATCTGGCTCCCATCGCCGAGGGTCTGCATCTGGATCTGGACGACCTGAGGGCCACCGTGAAACGCTACGCAGCCGGGAAGCGCTACAGCCCCATTCCCATCAAGCGCGATATCACACCTGCCGAGCTGACATTTATCGATTCGCATCGCGACCCGGGCACGTTTCCGGAACTGGAACTGGTCCAGGAGCCGCGCCGGCTGTATCCGCAAAGTGGCCTCGCGGCGCATGTGATCGGATATGTCGGCGAAGTCAGCGAGCAGGAGCTGAACACCTCCGACTTCGCCAGTTACTCCCAGGGCGATCTGGTCGGGAAATCCGGCCTCGAGCGCCAGTACAACGAAATCCTGAAGGGCGTCGACGGCCAAAGACGTGTTGTCGTGGACGTCGCCGGGCGCGAACACCAGGTGCTGGAGAGCGCCGAAGCGACTCCCGGCCAGAATCTGCAATTGACCATCGATCTGGACTTGCAAGCTGTCGCGGAAATAGCGCTTGAAGGCAAAAAAGGTGCGGTGGTTGCTTTGGATCCCCGGGATGGATCGGTGCTTGCGATGGTCAGCCGCCCAGCCTTCGATCCGAATCTGTTCGCCGCGCACATCAAATCCGCCGACTGGAAGGCGCTGACTTCGAACCCCGACAATCCGCTGCTCAACCGGGCGATTCAAGCGCAGTTCGCGCCCGGATCGACGTTCAAGCCTCTGGTGGCGATGGCAGGCCTTGAAAGCGGCGCTATCGATGAGAATTATTCAGTGCGGTGCAACGGCGGTGGCACTTTCTACGGCCGCTATTTCAAGTGCTGGCAAAAGGGTGGGCACGGCGGCGTGAGTATGCACGCCGGAATCGTGCATTCCTGCGACGTTTACTTTTATACCGTGGGCAACAAAATCGGGATTGACGGCATCGCCGAATACGCCGAGCAGGCGGGACTCGGCAAGAAGACCGGCATCGATCTCCCGGGCGAGGCCGAAGGCTTGATGCCGTCGTCCAAATGGAAGCTTCGCACCCAGCGCGAGAAGTGGTACGCCGGAGAAACGATTTCGGTCGCCATCGGACAGGGATACGTCACCGTTACTCCGATTCAGCTCGCCAGCGCCATCGGCGGGATGGCGAACGGCGGCGTCTGGTTTAAGCCGCACCTTGTGAAGATGGCCGCCACTGCCGATCCGCGCCGCGAGAACTGGAATCTGGATAACATCGCCAAGGTCGTCTCCGGGATGTATGGAGTCGTGAACGAAGGCGGCACGGGCACTGCTGCGGCCATCCCCGGAATTACCGTGTCCGGCAAGACCGGCAGCGCCCAGCGGGTGTCGAATGATCTCAGGAAGTCCGGTAAGCTCGAGAAGGGCGAGCTGGAAGACAACGGCTGGTTCGTCGCATTCGCGCCACGCGAGAATCCCGAGATCGTCATCGCGGTGCTTCTCGAAGGCGGCGAGCACGGCACCTTGGCCGCGCCCACCGCGCGCGACGTCATCAAAGCCTACTTCGACAAGAAGACCCGCCTCTCGAAGCTCACGCAGCAGCCGAGCTTAGCCTTTATTCAGCGGCCAGGCGCTCCGGTAGGACCGGCGATCTCGTCGCCGGTCGCTTCGATTGCCACTTCCGACGTCACGTCCAGTTCAGAGGACCACTGAGATGGCCCGCTATCGATCCTTCCGTGACCTGGACTGGTCCCTGCTGATCATCACCCTGATTATCTGCTCGCTGGGGATCCTGCAGATCTATTCCGCAACTCACGACACCAAGTGGTCCGACGCCTGGTGGAAGCAGGCTCTCTGGGTGCTGGTGGCCATCGGGATCATGTGGGTAGCCTCCTCGATCGACTATCACACCCTGCTGGGGCAAGTCCCAGTCCTGTACGTCCTTTCGATCGTTGCACTTCTGGCGACCTTCGCCTTCGGAAAGCTGGTATTCGGTTCCCGCCGCTGGATCAGCATCCCCGGCACGGGCTTCAACTTTCAGATCTCCGAATTCGTCAAACTGGTGATAATATTACTGGTAGCACGTTACCTCTCCGAGCTGAAACGCGAGGAGGTCGGGTTCGGTGACTTGTTGAAACTAGGAGTGTTAGTCGGAATTCCGACGGCACTGGTGATGGCCCAGCCGGATTTGGGTACGTCGCTTACGTACTTGCCGGTTCTGGGCGTCGGGATTCTGTTGGCAGGCATTCGATGGCATTATCTGGCGGCCATAGCCGTAGCGGGCGGACTGGCAGTAACGGTCGGGTACCACTTTCTGCAGGATTATCAGAAAGCCCGGCTGATTTCGTTCGTCGATCCGTCCCAAGATCCACGCGGCCGCGGCTATCAGGTGATCCAGTCCAAGATCGCGGTGGGAGACGGCGGGATGTGGGGACGCGGCGTGACGCACGGCACGCAGACCCAGCTTCGGTTCCTGCCGGTTCCGCACACCGATTTCATTTTCTCGGCCTTTGCCGAGGAACACGGGTTCGTAGTGGTGGTGGTCGTGCTCGGGCTTTATTTTTTGTTGCTGATGCAGATCGTGCAGAATGCTCAAATGGCACCAGACCGCGCGGGCATGTATATCTGCATGGGCGTGGCGACCATGTTGTTGTTCCATGTGCTGATCAATGTGGGCATGGTAGTTGGCAATATGCCAGTGACGGGGATTCCTTTGCCGCTGATGAGTTACGGCGGCTCGAATCTGTTTTCGATATTTATCATGCTGGGGCTGGTGAACAATGTCCGGCTCCGGCGGTTTTCGAGTTAGGTTTTAAGCGCACAGCCGGGGCGCCCTTTGGGCCGTGGCGTTGTGCGCGTTTAGTATTAGATTAATTTCAACCGACCTGCGTGTAATACGGGCGTGGGGACGGAAGGCGAATTTCGGTAGAAGATCTTGGGAGCTTGCCGGAAATGGAAGGCTCCACTGGGCTGGTTGAGTCGGGAGTGTTCGAGTTCGGACTCCACTTCCGTGTGACGAGACGGCCGCATACCCCGAATCGCCTGAGTACTGTCCCACCCTTAGCCGGGTCGCGTAGCACCCCGCGTAGAAACCGCGGGAGGGAGGCTGAGGATGAGCAAAGAACTGGTGATTTCGTCCAATCGGCACGAAACCAGGGTGGCGCTCCTGGAAGACGATCAGTTGGTGGAGGTTTACTTCCAGCGAGCCAATGAGTATTCACTCGCGGGAAGCATCCACAAGGGCCGTGTCACGCGCGTGCTGCCAGGCATGCAGTCGGCCTTCGTCGATCTGGGACTGGAGCGCGATACGTTCCTGTACGTATCGGACTTCCTGGAAGAAGAACACGAAGACATCGATCGCGTGACCGGCGACGAACGGCCCCCTCGTGAGAGTGGCCGTGACCGTGACCGGGGAGATCGGGAACGCCGCCCCGCGATGCGTCCCACGCAAGAGCCGGCAGCCGCCGTTCCAGCTCCCGAGGCGCCGCCAGCCGCCGGGGAACCAGCTCCGGCTGCGGTCACTGCGGCGCCTGAGCAAACAGCCGCTTCTGAGCAGCGTCCCGGGGATCGCCCTCCAGATAGAGGAGGAGAGGATCGCGACCGGCGAGGACGCCGCTCGCGCCGCCGCCGCAAGCACGGACGCGGATTCCCGGAATCCAAATACGCCGAAGTTGGCCCCGCCGCCTCGCCTGTCGCCGCGCGACCCGCCGATACGGAAGCGCATACCGAGACCGAGCACGTCGCGGCTGCTACCCATCCATCTATCCATCCGGCGGCGGAAATCCCGCTGGTGCTGCCGGGCGAGTCCCTCGCCAAGTATCGCGGCGCTCCGCACGCTGCTGTGGAGCACCCGGCCGAGCACTCCAGGCCGGCATCCGTTCCGCCGCCGCTGCCCTCCGAAGAGGAACTGAACGGCGAAGATCTCGACGTGGAGACCGAGCAAAGCGTATACGCCGAACCGATCCACTATCCGCCGGAGAACGCTCTGCCGGACGCTCCGGCGCACTCCGCGCCGGACGGGTCACTTTCTTCCGTCGGACTCGCGTCCGACCGTCTCACTCCAGCACCGCCGCCCCTGCCGGAAGAAGCTGTCAGCGCGCAGGAAGCCGCCGACCTGGAAGACGCGGCCCAGTCCGGCCCGATCACGGCGCCCATGCTCGATGAGGACGAAGACCTCGATATCCAGGCGATGATCCTGGGCGAAGCGGGCGTGGATGAAGCCATTGGCGAGGAAGCCGAGGACGAGGAAACGGCGGAAGCCGATCTCGAAGGCGAAGCCGGAACGGAAGGGTCTATTGCCGCGGAGGGCGCCACGGATGCAACTGCCGCAACCGAGCCTGCCAGTGGCACCGCGGAAGTCCGCGAACGGGGCGGACGCTTTCCGCATCGCGTTTCGCGCCGCAATCGCCGACGTGGCGGACGCGGACCAGACAATCGGCCCGATAACCGCAGCCCGCGTGAGCAGGGTCCGGGTGAGCAAGCCGCGCGTCCCCCGCGTGAACAAAGTCCCGAACAGCGCGAGCGTGGTCCGCGCCCCGAAGGCGACCGTCCTCGTGGCCGCGAGCGCGTCTTATCCGCGCAAGTTCAACAGATCTCCATCGCCGACCTTCTGAAAGAAGGCCAGGAGATCATCGTTCAGATCGCCAAGGAGCCCCTGGGCCAAAAAGGCGCGCGCATTACTTCGCATATCGCGCTGCCCGGACGCTTCGTGGTCTACATGCCCACGCTCGAGCACATGGGCGTCTCGCGCAAAATCGCCAGCGACGAGGAACGCTTCCGGCTGAAGCGCATTCTGCAGGGCAAACGTCCTGGACCGGTGGGCGGTTTCATCACGCGTACCGCGGCTGAGGGCCGCACGGAAGAAGAAATCGCCGCGGACATGGAGTTCCTCTATAACCTCTGGGCGGATATCCGCAACAAAGCGGATAAGAAACCCGCGCCGGCTTTGCTGCATCACGATCTGGACATCGTGCAGCGGATCCTGCGCGACCAGCTCGGCGACAGCTTCAAAGCTATCTGGATCGACAACGAGGAAACCTACGAGAGCGTCCTGCGGTTCGTGGAGCGTTTTCAGCCCGCGCTGGTCGGCAAGGTGAAAATGTACACGCGCGAGGCGCCCATCTTCGACGCCTTCAGCGTGACCAGCGAGCTGGAAAAAGCGCTGCGCCCCAAGGTGTGGCTGAAGTCCGGCGGCTTCATTGTGATCAACCAGACCGAGGCGCTGGTGGCGATCGATGTGAACACCGGCAAGTACGTCGGCAAGACCAACCGCCTGGAAGACACCATCGTCAAGACCAACACCGAGGCGATCAAGGAAATCGTCCGGCAGGTCCGTCTGCGCGACCTGGGCGGGATCATCGTCATCGACTTCATCGACATGGACGAGCGCAAGAACCGCCAGAAGGTGATGCAGGTGCTCGAAGAGGCCATGCGCGCCGACCGCGCTCCGTACAAAATTCTCCAGTTCAACGATTTCGGCCTGGTGGCGATCACCCGCAAGCGCGTAAAGCAATCGCTCGAGCGCACGCTGTGCTCGCCATGCCCCCACTGCGATGGCGCGGGCTACATCAAGAGCGTCCAGACGGTGGTCAGCGAGATCCTGGCGGAGGCTCGTAAAATGGCTGGGAGCGTTGAAGGCAAGGAAGTTGTCCTGCGCGTTCACGCGGATGTAGCCAAAGTGCTCAAGTCGCATCAAAATAAGTATCTGGAAGAACTCGAAGAGGTGCTGCGGCGTCCAGTGCTCATCAAGAGCGACTCGCAATTGCACCACGAGAAATTCGATTTAGCTTAGATTGAGAAAGGTGATTCATGTCCATACGGATTAACGACGTCGCTCCCGATTTCACCGCCGAGACCACCCAAGGCCCGATCAAGTTTCACGAATGGATCGGAGACGGCTGGGCGATCCTGTTTTCGCACCCCAAGGATTTCACTCCGGTGTGCACCACGGAACTCGGCTACATGGCGGGGCTCGAGCCGGATTTCAAGAAGCGCAATACCAAGATCATCGGGCTGAGCGTGGACCCCGTGGATAGCCATGGCAAGTGGGCCATCGACATCCACGAGACCCAAGGTCACAAAGTGAATTATCCGATGATCGGCGACCCGCAGTTGAAAGTCGCCAAGCTCTACGACATGCTGCCGGCCGATGCCGGAGAGACTTCGGAGGGCCGCACGCCGGCCAACAATGCGACGGTTCGCACCGTGTATGTGATCGGTCCGGACAAGAAGATCAAGATGATGCTCTCTTACCCCATGAGCACCGGGCGGAATTTCGACGAAATCCTGCGCGTGATCGATTCCCTGCAGCTCACCAGCAAGATGGGCGTATCAACTCCGGTGAACTGGAAACCCGGTGAGGATGTCGTCATCCCGGCAGCCATGCCCGACGATGAGGCTAAGAAGAAGTTCCCCGGCGGTTGGAAGACCCTGAAGCCCTATTTGCGGCTGGGATCGCTGCCGAAGTAGGGGGCTCCGACCGCTCCATTACTGTCGCGGCTCAGTTGGGTTTCCGAGCCGCGACAGTAATGGAGCGGCTTCAATTTACGTGAGCCGCGAGGTTCGCTAAGTGCAGCCCGATCGCTTCACGAGCGTTTCGGGTGGCGTCTACGACCGACTCTCCATAAGAAATGCAGCCCGGCAGCGCGGGCACGACCACTGTGTAGCCACCGTCTTCGTCGGGGATGAGGTCAATCTGGTAGGACAGCCCCTTCGTCGTCGTTCGCATGTCTACATTGTCCTATGCCAGCCACTCGACCGTAACATCCACGAGTATCGGACCCAGCAGAGCCGCCGCTTCCTTTTCCGCGCTCTGCAGAATCTTCTCCGCATAAGGCTTGTCCACGGAAACGGTCACAGCGGCCACCAGACCGTGCTGCCAGGAGTCGTGATAATCGATCTCCGCCACCGCGACGTTGCACCGCGAGCGCAGGCGATCCTTCAGACCCTTTACGAAGTGTCGCTTGTCTTTGAGAGAGTGCGACCCTTCCAGGCGCAGCTCAAAGGTAATGACGCCTACGGCGGGCACGGGGGCGATTACGCTACGGCTGCGGTCTCGTCGCGTTCGGTGGCGAAGGCTTCGATCACGTCGCCGGGTTTCAGGTCGTTGTAGTTGGCGATGGAGATACCGCACTCGAAGCCGGCCTTGACCTCGCTGGCGTCGTTCTTGAAGCGCTTGAGCGAGAGGATCTTGCCGGTATGGACCACCTTGTTGTCGCGCAGCAGACGTATTTCGTTGTTGCGGCCGATGACGCCGTCGTCCACCGCGCAGCCCGCGACCGCGCCGACCTTGCTGATGCGGAACACTTCGCGGACGATCGCGCGGCCCTTGTAAACTTCCTTGAACACCGGCTCCAGCAGGCCGGTCATGGCGCGCTTCATCTCGTCCACCAGCTCATAGATGATGGTGTGGTTCCGGATGTCGACTTTTTCCTGTTCCGCCAGGGCCTGCGCGTTGCGCTCCGGCCGGACGTTGAACCCGATGATGATCGCCTGTGAAGTGGCCGCCAGCAGGACATCGCTCTCGGTGATCGCGCCCACGGCCGCGCGCAGCACGCGGATCTTGATTTTATCGTTGGACAGCTTCTGCAAGGTATCCGAAAGCACTTCGGCCGTGCCGCCCACGTCGGTCTTGAGGATGATGTTGAGATCCTTGACTTCACCGGCTTTCAACTGATCGTGCAACTGGTCGAGCGTCAGGCGGGTGTTGCGCGACATGGACTGCTCGCGCGCCTTCACCTCGCGATACATCACGATCTGCTTGGCCTTAGCGGTGTCGGTGACCGCCTGGAATGTGTCACCGACTTCCGGCACCGCATCCAGTCCCAATACTTCGACCGGAGTCGACGGCTCTGCTTCGCGAACCGGTTCGCCGCGGTCGTCGAACATCGCGCGGACCTTTCCGAACACCGATCCGCAGATGAAATAGTCGCCTACCCGGAGGGTGCCGTTCTGCACCAGAACCGTCGCTACCGGACCGCGCGCGCGATCCAGTTTGGCTTCGAGCACATTGCCCATGGCGGGCCGCCCTGGATTGGCCTTGAGGTCCAGCATGTCGGCCGACAGCAGAATCATCTCAAGCAGCAGGTCTAAATTTAACTTGGTCCTCGCTGAGACCGGAACCATGACCACGTCCCCGCCCCAGTCCTCGGCCAGCAGGCCGCGATCGGCGAGCTGTTGTTTGATCCGCTCGGGCTGCGCGTCGCCCTTGTCCATCTTGTTGATGGCGACCACGATGGGAACCTTCGCCGCCTTGGCATGGTCGATGGCTTCGAGCGTCTGCGGCATCACGCCGTCGTCGGCCGCCACCACCAGCACCACGATATCGGTGACCTTGGCTCCGCGAGCGCGCATGCGGGTGAACGCTTCATGGCCGGGCGTATCGATGAACACGATATTGCGGCCGTTTTTCTCGATGCGATACGCGCCGATATGCTGGGTGATCCCGCCGGCTTCTTTGTCGGCCACGTGGGCCAGCCGGATAGCATCGAGCAGCGACGTCTTGCCGTGATCGACGTGGCCCATCACGGTGACCACCGGGGCGCGCCGAACGCGATCCTCGTCAATCTCCGACTGCTGGATTTCGTGGGTGGTTTCCTCTTCGTAGCTCACCTTGTTGGTGGAGGCTCCGAAATCGCGAGCCAGCTCCTCGGCCAGCTTCACGTCCAGGGTCTGATTGATGGTCGCGAAAATCTTTTTTTCAAGCAGCCGCTTGACCACCACGTTGCCCTTGATCCCGAGCTTCTCCGAAAGTTCCTTGACGGTGACGCCTTCGGCGATGGTGATCTCGCGGTCGATGGGCGGCGGCTCAAACGCCTGCTGCTTGCGCGAGACCGGGCGGATGCGACCCTCTTCCTGCTCCTGATCGCGGCGCCGGTCGCGGGATCCCGGCTTGATCGCATGACGGCGTCCAGGTTCCGCGGGCATCGCCGCGGGTTCCGCGCGCAGCGGCGAAGTGGGATGCATCGGCCGGCCACGTCCGCGCAAGCCACCAGGACCTCCCGCGCCTCCGCCTTGGTAACCACCGGGCCCTTGGCCGGGAGCGCGCATGAGCGGCTGGCCCGGACGCACCGGACCACGATAAATCGGCTGGCCGGGTACCGGACTCGCGGGGCGAGTCGGCATTCCTGGCCGGGGCGCTCCCGGAGCAGCGGCTCCCGGAGGGCGGGTCAGCTTCGCTACGAGATCCGGACGCGGCGGCACGATCGGCCGCGCCGCCGGCTGTCCGGCAAGATTTGGTTTCGCGGGAGGCCGCAGCGGACTGCCGCCACCCATGGGAGCTCCGGGCACGATGGTCGCTGCCGGAGGAGCCGCAGGCCGGGGCGTGGGCCGTGGCGCCGGCATACTGGGAACCGCACCGGCTTGCATAGGTGCGGGCGGATGTCCTTGTTGAGGTCCGGGAGGAGGACCGGCTGGAGTCGATACGCGTGCTTCCGGAGATGTCCCTGGTAACGGCTGGCGCGGACCGGAAAGAATCTGACCAGGCCTAGGGGTTGGCGGAGCGGGCCGGGCCGGAATCGGAATCCCGCGGGGCGCGACCGGAGGCGCTATCGGCTGCCCTGCGCCACTTCCTGAAGCCAGCGGCGGACGCAGCGGGGCCGATCGAGGAGCCGGAGGAGGAGCAGCCTCGGTGTGCGCTTCGCGGGCTGAGGGTTGCGCGGCCTCCGCAGGTTCATGCTTGGCAGCCGGGGGCCGGCGCGACGGCTCGGCAAAGGGACTCGGTTCGGCTACCGCCGTTTCCGTTTCAGGCGATGCCGAACGTACTGGAGACCCGTTCGAT
>Ga0209517_10001236_pt1 | contig 39495 bp, 32 predicted proteins | sample PeaSoiMetSII2010_FD_187695 | JGI IMG/M metagenome (GOLD analysis project Ga0209517, IMG submission 187695) | Peat soil microbial communities from Weissenstadt, Germany - SII-2010 (SPAdes) (version 2) | ecosystem: Environmental > Terrestrial > Soil > Wetlands > Peat | place: Germany...
CGACCGCCACAACGAAAGCCCGAAACCATTCATCTGGACCGCGCGAGCCGCCGACATCCTGGAAAAAGTGAAACGCGCTCGCCGCACCCTGAATAAACGTCAATCTGCTTGACGCACTACACTAGCGATTACCCGATTTGAACGGTTTCATGGAACGCCGTGGTCACGAATGAAAAACTACAATGGAATGACCACGGCGGCAATTCAATCTGTAGTCAATGGCGTGATTGCTATTCTGGAGACCGGAAACCCTCGCGTTGCCAATCCGATTCGCCTCTTCGAGCACGGTCTAATCAGTACGAATCCCTATATCCGCGTTCTCTTGTGGGTCACCGCAATGGATGGGATTCTCATGGCGGTTAAGGAATCTGTATTTGTCGCGAGGCTCTGTTCGTTCCTAGGAGCTGCTTCACAAGTTTTCCCGCCCGAAGACGGCGTATATATCAAGCGGGCAACTACAGTGGGCAATGTAGCGGAAGACCTTTTCAGTCTTCGAAGTAGTTTGGCGCACGGAACCGCGATACAGCGCCGGTTTTGGGAGCCAAGAGAGGACCTCAGACATTTATTCCCTCCGGAGGCTTATGTGGGCATTCCCACTTATGCAACTCTTCTAGAGGAAGCGGCATTGTCCTTGCTTTCTCGCATGTTGCGCAAAATCATCGTCGAGGCATTGGTTGATGATTTCTCCAACGTGAAGAAATGGCGAGCGCGGTTAGATTGCTCGTGATGACCGTGCAATGTGCCATCAGACGACAAAAATGGCCGGAATGACAGTTCCCGTATTGGCCCAACCAAAGCGCGGGACTTTCCGTACGCAAACGCGGTAGTAACTGGTGAAAAATCTCCGTTTCACTCATTGACCCGGACGGGGGCGGGCAGGAGGCCCGTGGCGCGCTCTATCCGCAACCCAGATAAGAATGCAGACGTTGAATGTTCTGAACATCGGAACCGTGGTTTCGCAGAGTTAGGAGCACGAACCCAATCGTGAGCGGGATTCACACCTCCGCTCACGGATTGTTTTCAGAACCGAGGTCAATTGCGTGTAATCGCCGTTTGCAAACAGTTTCCGAAATACGCCTCTCTCTCTCTTGTTCGCGATTCTGTTCAGGGCTTGTGTATCGCGATTCTGCATGAAAGCTATTCCACCGTCTGTCTGCGCTACAATGCGTGGACGGAGGCGGTCAATGAATACGGCGATCATCGTGGCGATTGTCGCTCTAGTGTCGACGATCGTCGGCGCGACGATCGGGGCCGCAACTAATTATGTACTCGCCGTGAGGCGTGAACGGGCAGACGAGCGGAGAGAAAGCCGCGATCATGCCATCGAGGTCAAGAGGGCAGCGCGCTTAATTGACCTGGAACTACAACTGGCGCAGTCGCTTGCTGACATATCGATTGAGAAGAGGTACTGGGTCGAGGATGCTGAACTCTCAACGGAGGCTTGGCAGAAGTACCGCGGCACTATTGCTCCTGACCTATCTAATCGGGCCTGGCATGCAGTCACGATAGCGTTTCTGGCGGCAGAGCACATCAAGGGAGCAAGGGCTGTAACTCTTGCAGGTGTGCTTCGCGACAGACCCATTTCCGACGACCTTGCTGCGCAGATCGCCCCAATGCTAAGGGATGTCACGCGCGGGCGTGAAGCCCTAGCTCCGTTCGCATATTTCCCCGAGGCCAGTGACTCCGCACAGTTAACGCGCGGCTGAACCGCCCGCCCCGCGCTTTAGTTGCTGGACAATCGAAAGGGCCGTTCTCGGTTTGAAGAATAGCTGTTCCCCAGCGAAAATGAAAAAGCCCCGCACCTGAGAGCGGGGCTGATCCGGTCTGGGGAAATTCTAAAAGGCAACTATGCGGACTTGAGTGCGAGGGACGCGCTTGCGGAACTTGTCGCGTGCGGCCCAAGGGCGCGACGTTCGTCAACGCGAACGGAGGGCGAACAGGGCTGTGGGGGGAATTGTGGGGAGTCGCTAATTATGGGAAATTGTCGCGAGAGGCCGGAAACAGCAGGAATGACGGGCCTTTCAATAGAATTGGCAAAAGCTCAAAAGGCGCGATACATGACGATTTTTCGATCCTAAGTCTGGTGCGTCTGCCAATTCCGCCACTTTCGCAAACGGTCGGCTCTAGTTTACTTGCTTTGAACCAAGCAGGAAAGATGATCGCCGCGGAGGTGGCGCATTGTTTAACCCCAGGGCTCGCTGATTTTCTCTGCGTACTTCGCGACCCCTCCGCGTTCTCTGCGGTTAAGTGCTGTTCCGCCGCAAATCGCGCAGACAACCCCGCCCGGAACGCAAACCCGCGCCCCAGCCGCATTTCCTTATTTGTACGGAATTATGCCTCTGCCGCGCCGGCGCCACGCGGCCGCCTTATCCTTGCACCTGGGCGAGACTATGGGACGGGCCCCGCGCTCGGGCCCGCTTCACAACCTACTGCACTTCGTTCAGCTTCTGATAGATGATCATCGCCACCAGCACCAGCAGAAAAACCCCTGAGCCGATGCTGAAGATCCGCACCGGGAGCGTCAGCCGGTTGACCTTGACCAGCAATTCCGTCTGCTCCTGCTGCATGTGCGAATTCGCGTCGTCCAGAAACAACTGATCATCTTCGTGCATGGTGAGAGTGCTCTTGTAGATCAGCAGGACGATCAGCCCCACCGCGAAAACCCCAAACACCAGCCCAACCATTTCGATCGGCGTCATAAGCCACCTCGGCAGATTCCAACCCAGTGCAGCGGCATTTCACTTGGCGCGCGGAGCCTTGCACCTGGTGGGTGAAGGCCCCAAACGAAATGATTATAGCTCCGTTTGCAAGCCCCTGCGGTGAATAAATACCTGTGTTCGGAAGCTGTTACAGGAAAGGGAAGAATGCGACCTCCACATCCCCGCCCGCATCCAATCCAGTAACTGCTTCCCCCCGCCTCGCAGCCAGATCGCTGCCGCGGGCAGAAAAAGCATCTGCTATAATCGAACAGCTTTAAAGCCAAGGAGATAGGAATGGCCACGACAACCGTCCCCGAAGTAGGAAAGAAGACCGCTCCCGTTACTCTCACCGCCAACGCCGTGACCAAGGTCAAGGAAATCATGGCCCAGCAGAACCCCGTTCCCGCCGGTCTCCGCATCGGAGTCGTGGGCGGCGGATGCTCCGGATTCTCCTATTCCATGCAGTTCGAGAACGGTGCTGGCATGATGGACAAGACCTTCGACATGGACGGTCTCAAGGTCTACGTGGACGCCACCTCGGTCATGTATCTCAACGGCTGCATCGTGGACTACGTCGAGACCCTCGAAGGCGCCGGCTTCAAGTTCGAAAACCCGAACGTGAAAAGCACCTGCGGCTGCGGTTCCTCCTTCAGCGTCTAAGCCTGCTTGTGTAGGGACAGCCTATGTGGGGACAGCCGCCCCGGCTGGTGCACCACGGAAAATTTCCGGAAATCAAAACGGCCTGATCACCGATGAGGCCGCCCTGTCGTAGAGACGTTGCTTGCAACGTCTCTCCCACCACAACCACTCCTGCTGGCGCCGCGTTCGAACTTTCCTGCGATAAGCGGCTGCTGCATTCAGCCTTTGGGCGCTGCATTCGGCTTTTGGGTGGCGCAGCGCTTTCAGCCCTGCGATAAGAGGCCCCGTTTCGAATCGCGGCTTCAGCCGCTGAGGTTACTGCTGCTGCGGCGGAGGATTACTCGGCTGACTCGGCTGTCCGAACCCTCCACTCGGCGAGTTGGAATTATTCATCCCCGAAGGCGGCCCGCCGAAACTATTCCCACTCCCAAAACCGTTGCCGTTATTATTCTGCCCGTTCAGATTCTGGTTCCCCTGCTGCCCGAATCCCTGCAGCGAAGGCTGGTTCGGAGTCATCAGCAACCCGCCCCGGTCCGTCCCCGGATCGTAAATGAACTGCCACTCGTTGTACTTCTTCTTGTGATTGAACTCGCGGATCGTGGCCTTCTTGCTGTTGCTCACCACTCCCACCACCGGTCCGCCCCCGAACACCCGGCTGGTGAACGGATCGCCACCCGCGTTGGCCGAGTCCGTCTGCCCTCCCGCGCCCTGCGGCGACGAACCCGATGAAGACGAAGGCGAATTCTGCGTTCCGTCCCCTCCCTCCGCCGGCGTAGCCGTGTTCTGCGGATTCTGGCCGGGCGTCGAATTGGAATTGGCTCCGAACCCGCCATTACCGCCAAACCCGGAACTCTGCCCCAGTCCGCCATTACCGCCAAACGCCGGAGTCTGCCCAAACGCTCCGCCCCCGTTCCCCGCCGGATTCCCGATCGCGTTCACGCCCGGAATCAGCCCTCCGCCCGAGAACGTCAGCTTCACTTCCCCGAAATGCAGCAGCTTGAAATCCTGCCCGGTGATCGGATCCTTGTAGCGCTTGCGCAGAAACCGCATGTTGTTGGCGCTCTCCAGATCCTCCAGTTTGGTCGGATAGCGTCCGAACTTCTTGTAGTACGCCCGGATCGCCCGCGAATACTGTACGCCGCGGTGGATCAGTTCTTCCTCGCGGTCGCGTTCGATTTCAAACTTGATTGTCGGCACGATCGCCGCCGCGAAAATAATGATCAGCGCCACCGCCAACAGCAGCGTGAGCAGAACATACCCTGCTTCGCCGCGACGCCCGCGTGTCTGGAAATGGAAAGCCATAGAAAATAAGGTTTCAAAGTTTCAAGGTTTCAGAGTTTCAATGAACCACTGAACAGTACCCCGAACCCTGAAACCTTGAAACCCTGAAACTTTGAAACGTTTCCCCCTCACCCCTGCGTCAGCGGAATACTCTGCGGCGGCCCGCTGTTCACCACATCCTGAATCTGCACCGAGGTCGGCGAAATCCGGATCACCTTGTACCGCCGGTTCACAATCTCGCCTTCGCCCGCCACCCACACATCTTCGCCCTCGGAAAGGAAAATCTTCTTCGCCTCGCCCGGCGTGTTGGCAAAGCCGAAAAACTTCAGCGGAATCGGTATCTGCGCCGGCGCGGCCGGCGGGTGGTAGGTTTCCTGAGCCTGCTGCTGCTGATGATCCGTTACTCCCGGCCCTTTAGGCTTCTGGATCTCGATTTCCGACTGCGACACAAAAATATTTCTTCCGTTTCCCTCGTACTGCGTCTGTTCGCTGGTCGCCAGCAGGTCCAGTTTCAGCGTCGGATCCAGACTCTCTTCCCGCGGCTTCTTTCCCGGCTTCGCTCCGGGGTGCGCCGTGACCCGCGCCACGTTCGGCGCCGCCGCCTCCGCGTTCGACGCCGGCGACGATGACCCCGTCAGCATCGGCAGAAACTGGTACGCCAGCGCTATGATGGCCACCACACCCAGCACCGCCGCCCACGTCGTCTGCTTCTTGTTTTCCAGTCCCAGTCGCACTACGGTCTCACCCTCAAATACGCCTCAAGTTTCACGTTCAGCTTGACCAGTCCCTGCGGTTCGCCGCCCAGCGTCACGCTGTTGATGATGAAGAACATCTCGTCCCGTTCCAGCGCGTTGATGAACTTTGCCAGGGAAGTGTAGTTGCCCGCCAGATCCGCTTCGATCTCCACCGGCCGCACATCGCCGGCTCCTTCGTCTTTCACCTTATATTTTGCCTGCTCGATCGTCACCCCGTTCGCCGTCGCCACTTTGCCGAACTCCATCGGAATCTGTGAATCCTGGCCCGGCACCCGCTTCGCGTAGAAATCGGAAATCTGGCGGTGAGCCTGCAGCAGCTTTTCCGGCAGATTCTTCAGCGGCGCCACCTGCCGCGTCTTCGCATTCAACTCCGTCTGCAACTGGTTCAGCTCCTGCCGCCGCGTTTCCGCCGAACCCACCAGCGGCGAAATATAGACCGCCAGCGCGATCACGTCCACGCCCGCCATGACCGCGAGCGCGATCTTCAGTTTCTTCCGCGTTTGCCGCAGGTCAGGCATCAGGGTTTGCTCCGTACCGGAACTGCCATTGTTGGCCTCAGGTCGTTTTTCGGCTTGGTGTCATCCCCAGGTTTGGGGACTGCCGGTTTGCTCTCGCCCGGCCCAGGCGTTATGCGCAACGCCTCGGGGACGTACACCGCAATCAGGTCGAACTGTTCGGTATCGCCGCCCGTCGTGGTCTGAATATAGTGCTCCCCGGTGATATTGGTTTGCGAGAAGCGCCCCGATTCTTCCATCCGCCGCGCCAGTTCGATCGCCCGGTCCCGCGAATCCCCCGCCACCGTCATCTTCAACTCGAGCTGGTTCTCCTCGTCCAGTTCAGGATGGATCGTCACCAGGTGCACCCGCGCCGGCATCACCCTTTCCAGATTCTCCAGCACCAGCGTCCACGAGAACGCCTTGCTCTCGATCAGTTCGTTCAGGAACTGCGAAATATCCCGCGTGTTGCGGTTTTCCGGACGGTTCAGGAAGTCCTCGGCGTTGCTCCGGATGCGGTCGCGGTCGGCGATCATGGCGCGCTTTTCCGACATCGCCTGGTGGTCCCGCCGTGCGTTCATCCAGCCGGTAATGGTCAGCGTCAGCAGCACCAGCGTCGCGATTCCCACCGCGCCCACCGCCGTGCCCCATCGCATCCAGAAACGCCGCGCATCCTCGTACGGCTGGCTCGCGAGATTGATATCAAGTCGCATAAACTCTGAACCGCACTAGCCGGGTGCCCCATTTCTCGCGCGTTCTTTGCGCGAGAAGTGGGGATTCTCGCTCACTCTACGAAATCAACGCTCCCACCACCCCCGCCATTCTCCACCGCGGCACCGACCCGCCCGCGCTCGCTCCCAGTTGCGCCGAAGCCACCAGTTCCTGCACCTCGGCCCCCGTTTGCGCCCGCAGCGCCGCCGACGCCCCGGCCACCTCCGCCAGTCCCGCCACGTAAATCCGTTCAATGTTCAGGTGATACGTATCCTGAAAAAACACCACCGACGGATACACTTCCTCGGCCAGTTGTTCGCCCGTAATCGTCACTCCCCGCGTATTTTCCAGGGTGCGGAACAATTGCAGCTGGTCTTCGTTCAGAATCGCCAGGCTGGTCGTGTGCGCGTCCACCTTGATCACCAGCGTCGGCCGCTTCGCCTCCGCCGCGCCCAGCGCCGCCAGCATCGAAGGCAGCACCACCCCCGGACTGAATCCCGCGTCGCGGAACGCAGCCTCGTAGTCCTCGATCACGCTGGCCAGCCCTACCGCCGCCACCACCCGCACTTCATCGTTGAACTTCTGCGCGTGATACGAGACTTTCGCCTTCTCCACGTCAAACGGCAGCGACTTCTTCAGCCGGAAACGCACCACCCCCAGCGCTTCTTCCTGATCGGAAGGCAGCGTATCGAAATCCACCAGCATCACCCGCACCGCGGCATCCGGCACGATCGCAATCACGTCCTTCGACCGTCCCGCCACGCTGCCCAGCGCCGCCTCAATCCCGGCCCGCACTGCCTCCCGCTGCCGCAGGTTGTTCTCCACCAGGTCCGGAACCACGCTGCCCGGCGCCAGTTCCCGCGCCGCGCTGGCTTCCAGACCTTCGCCATGGTCGGTCATGCGCCCCGCCAGCACGCGGTCCGCCGCAATCTCGCACGCCAGTTTCGGCTTCGGTATGTTGGAGTTCGAACTCATTCCGGAAATCGCCTTTGCCACAAACCTCTTCTATTAATCAGAAACTCAACCGCCGGGAATTGCAATAGCTGAAAGGGAACGGGAGAAGGTTTCAAGGTTTCAAAGTCTCAAGGTTTCAAAGTCCTCAAGATGCACAACTGCCCCTGAAACTTTGCAACCTTGAAACTTTGAAACCTGGCTTCTTACCTCATCGCCTCGATGAACGTCACCTTATTAATCTCTTTCAGCGTGGTCATGCCCAGCCGGATCTTGTCCAGCGCCGACTCGCGCAGGAAGCGCATGCCTTCCTCCCGCGCCGCCCGCCGGATTTCCGACGTCGGCTTCTTCGCCAGAATCATCTCCCGGATGCGGTCGCTCAAATCCAGCAGTTCGTGAATCGCCGTCCGTCCGCGGAATCCCGTGCCCGCGCACTCGATGCACCCCGGCCCTTCATACAGCGGAACCTTGCCCCACTGCGCCGGGTCCAGGCCGCTGGCTTCCAGCACGTCGGGCGGATAGTGCACTTCCGTCCGGCACGATTCGCAGATCAACCGCACCAGTCGCTGCGCCAGAATGCAGTTCAACGCCGACACGAAGTTGTAGGGCTCCACCCCCATGTTGAGGAAGCGCCCGATCACGTCCACCACGTTGTTGGCGTGCACCGTCGTAAACACCAGGTGTCCGGTCAGCGCCGACTGAATCGCGATCTGCGCCGTTTCCGTGTCGCGGATTTCGCCCACCATGATCTTGTCCGGATCATGCCGCAAAATGGACCGCAGCCCGCGCGCGAACGTCAATCCCTTCTTCTCGTTCACCGGAATCTGCGTAATCCCGCGAATCTGGTACTCGACCGGATCCTCAATCGTGATGATCTTGTCTTCGTCGGTCTTGATCTCGTTGACCGCGGCGTACAGCGTGGTCGTTTTGCCGCTGCCCGTCGGCCCCGTCACCAGCACCATGCCGTACGGTTCTTTAATGTAGCGCCGGAACTTCCGCAGATCCTCTTCGTCAAACCCCACCACGTCCAGAGTCAGCGTGCGGAACTTCTCGCTCATGGACTCTTTATCCAGCACGCGCAGCACGGCGTCCTCGCCGTGAATCGAAGGCATGATCGAAACGCGGAAGTCAATCGCGCGTCCGTTGTACTTCACCCGGAAGCGCCCGTCCTGCGGCACGCGCCGTTCCGAAATATCCAGCTCGCTCATCACCTTGATGCGCGAAATTACCGTCGAATGGTGTTCCTTGCCGATCGGCGGCATGGCCTGCGTCAGCACGCCGTCAATGCGGAACTTGATCATCACCGAGTCGTCCCGCGTCTCAATATGTATGTCGGAAGCCCGCCGCTGCAGCGCCGTGAAAATCGTCGTGTCCACCAGCCGGATGATCGGGCTCGTGTCTCCCGTGGCCGTCAGCTTGTCAATGCTCAGCGTCTCTTCCGCGCCCGTAGCCTCGTCTTCGCGGATGATCTGGAAGCCCTCGCTGGCTTCCTCCAGCACGCGCTGCGACTGCTCTGTCTTTTTCAGGATGTCCGAGATCTGCTTGAGCGTCGAAACCTTGGTCACGATGCGCTGCTTCAGCAGCAGGCTGATCTCGTCAATCATCATCAGCTGGCTGGGATCGGCGATCGCGATCGCCAGCCGCCCGTCCACCGTCTCTTCCAGCGGCACGAAGTTGTAGCGGAACATCAACTCCACCGGAATCTTCTTGAACAGCTCGTGGTGCAGCTCGAAATCGGTGAGGTCCACGAATTCGCACCGGTAGCGCCGCGCCACATCCTGCGCCCGCTCCAGGTCGGTCAGCGGATTTCCCGTGGGGCTGATGGGCCCGCCGTTCCCGCCGTTTACAAAGATTGATTTCTTGTCGGCCGTTGCCATGCGTTTACCCGCGTCCCGCTTCCGTTCTCAGTGCACTCCTAGGGTGAAGATCGGCAAATACAGCGAAATCAACACCCCGCCCACAAAAATCGCCATGACGATCAGGATGATCGGCTCAATCAGCGCCATCGCCGCTCCCAGCGCCGTCTGCACGTCTTCCTCATAAAACTCCGCCACCGAATTCAGCATCGCCGGCAGCGCTCCGGTGGATTCGCCCACCTCGATCATTTCCACCGCCAGTTCCGGAAATATCTTTTGCTCTTCCAGGCTCCCCGCCAGTCCCTGTCCCTCCCGCACCCGCGTCCCCGCCCGCATCACTCCTTTTAAGATGCGCCGGCTGCTCATCGAAGACCCCGCCGTCTCCATCGCCGGCACCAGCGGCAGTCCGCCCTGCAGCAGCGTCGAAAGCATGCGCGAAAAACTTGCCACCTGGTGCTTCAGCCGGATATCGCCCAGCAGGGGCAGGCTCAATATCATCCGGTCAATGCGGTCCGCGCCCCGGTCCGTATCTTTCCACCGCCACAGCACGAACGCCGCCACCACCAGCCCCACCAGCACAAACGGCGCATACTTCTGCGCGTTCTGACCCACCGCCAGCATGAACACCGTGATCGCCGGCAGTTTCGCGTCCAGGCTGTTGAACAGTTCTGCGAACTTCGGCACCACGTAGGTGAACAGAAACGTCACCATGATCAGCACCACCGACACCAGCAGCGTCGGATAAATCAGTGACACGAACAGTTTCTTGCGGAACGTCATGGACATCCGCTGAAAGGCGATGTAGCGGGTCAGTACCTCGTCCATGTTTCCGCTCTTCTCGCCCGCCATCAGTGTCGTCGTATAAATCTTGGGGATCACTCCCTGCGCCGCGAACGCCTCTGACAGCAACTCTCCGCCCTTCACCCGGTCCCTCACGTTCTCCAGGATCTGCTTGAGTTGCTGGTCCTTCTGCCGCTTGATCAACAATTCCAGTGAGTTCAAGATCGGCAGCCCAGCCCGGATCAGCGTCAGAAACTGCTGGTTAAACACCAGAAACGTTGCCTGCTTCAGCTTCCGCCGCCGCCGCAGCGAGAACCCGCCCGCCATCATGCCCTGCGGCTTGACCCAGTAAACCAGGTACCCTTGCTGCGCGAAGCGGTCGCGCACCTCGGCTTCCGAATACCCTTGCTCGACGTGCTGCTGAATCCGCCCGCGCTCGTCCGCGATTTTGACTACAAATTCCGCCATGTCCTGCTTTTTCTACCGTTTTCCCGGAAATTCGCCTGTTCGCTCCAGTCTAACATTCCACTTCCTAATTCTAAGCTCCCGATCCGCCCCCAACCGCCCCCCGAAGGTATCGCAAGTAACCAAGGTAAAAGTGAGGGTGCCCCATCCTTGCCGCGCTTTTTGCGGCAGGGTGGGGCTTTTTCCAAACCGATGATCCGCAATCTCTGTCATCCCGAGCCCACGCCTCCTGTCATCCCGAGCGAAGCGAGGGACCCAGGTTTTCACTCCACCACCCAAATCCCTCTCTCGGCTCTCTCAGGAGGAAACCACCAAAATCTACGGCCCCACACCCTCCACCGTCTCCGTTCCCGCTGGAGGCTGGAACTCGAACCGCCCATCCGCGATCCCGACATCCTCTTTCATCGCGCCAAACTGGTATTCCGTCGCCGAACCATCCACTTCCTCAATGACAATCCGCGCAATCCGGTGGTCCGGAGCGATTTCCAGCACCACCTCGCTTACCCGGTCCCCCAGCGCCCGCGGAACCCCCCGCATCACTACATTCCCTGCCTGCATCGGCGTCACATCCGGGGCCAGCGACAATCCCTCTAACTCCTTCTCCAGCTTCGTCTTACCTAGCAAAAACGCCAGTGGAGACCGCAAATCTTCCAGCTTCTTCGCCGGCGTTTTCCGCGCCTGCCGGTCGTCCGGAACGTAGAACCACGCATCCTGCCCGTTGCTCACAAACAACTTCACTCTGGGAGAACGGTATTCCCAGCGCATCTTGCCCGGTTTTTTCAGCCACAAGGTCCCGCTCTCGGTCCGCTCCATCCCCGCCCCGCGATACACCTCGGTGAACTCAGCCTCCAGCGACCGCAGATGGTTGTAGTGCCCATCCACCGCCGCCGCCAGTCCCTTGACGTCCGCCGCACCCGTGGCCCCAATTGCCGCCGCCATGCCAATCGCGACTATGCCGATCGCAACCGCCATGATCATTAGCACATGGAGAACGCTCCGCCCGCGCAGTCTGTGATTGCAGTTCAATGAGTTTGGCTGTTGCGCCCTTCCGGGGAGTTTAACTGGATTCTAAGTGTTCACGCTCATCTTTGTCGTCAAAGAATCGTTAAATGTTCCCGATCGGGATGGCGTTAGAACGGCATGCTGTCATCCTCCACTGCCTTGTCATCCTGAGCGAAGCGAAGGACCAATGCACTCTGCTTCCAGCGCCGCAACAGCCGTGGAGTCCGCGAAAGCCGCCCGCGCCCCAGTTTTCCAAGTTGCCCCCGCACCCCCTCTGTGTCAAAATCGCTTCGCCGCGCGCCGGACCTTCCCCTAAGTTCCCGCCGCGGGTGTGAGGATTGGGTCTATGCCGTTCCGCTCGTCCGCCCTCGGCCTGATTTTCGGGCTGCTCTCGGCCTTCTCCTTCGCCCAGTCCGCCGCCGACCCCGCCTCAACTCGTCAGTCCTCCACCCCGTCCGAGCAACCCTCCAACCCGCTCGGAGACGCCCGCGCCCTTTATCGCAAGGGCGACTTCGACGCCGCCATTGCGAAGTACGAGGAGTTCCTCAAGGATCATCCCCGCTCGCCTGACGGCTATGCCGGCATCGTTCGCGTGTACCTCAAGCAGAAAAACGTTGACCAGGCGGCGCAGGCCGCCGAACGCGGTCTCGCCCAGTCCGATTCTCCCCGCATGCACGTCGCCCGCGGCGAAGTGTGGTTTCGTCAGGGCAAGCTCGCCGAAGCCGAAAAGGAATGGGTGGACGTCGTCAACTCCGGCTATCCCGAGGCCCGTGCCTACCTCGGCCTAGCCCGCTATCGCACAGCCACCGCTACATACAAGAGCGCGAAAACTTTGATCGAGAAAGCGCACCAGCTCGACCCCAATGATCCTGACATTCAGGAGCAATGGATGCGGACGCTTTCGCGCGCCGAGCGCATCAAGTATCTCGAAGATACCCTGGCGGGCGACAACAACTGGGACGCCGATCGGCGAGCCAACATGGCCAGCTACTTGCAATACCTCAAGGAGCGATCCAAGCAAAGTCGCCCGGCCTGCCGCCTTGTCAGCAAGATCACCACCACCGAGGCGCCGTTGGTTCGTATGCTACGAGATCCCCAGCACATGCGGGGCTATGGTCTTTCCGTTTTCTTGAATGGACAAAAGAGTTCGCTCTTGCTCGACACCGGAGCGAGCGGAATCCTGATCACGCGCTCGGTCGCGGAGCGCGCGGGCATTTCGAAAATCGTCCCAGTTAAGGTTGGCGGTATCGGCGACAAAGGCCGCAGGGACGCATTCATTGGCATCGCCGACTCTATCAAGGTCGGCGACCTCGAGTTTCAGGATTGCCCAGTCGAAATCATAGAGCGCGGTTCGGTTGTCGATCAGGACGGTCTGATCGGCTCCGACGTCTTTCGGAAATTCCTGGTGGATCTCGATTTCCCCGACGAGAAGCTCAAGCTCAGCGAACTGCCCAAACGTCCCGCCGAGCCCGAGCAGAATCTCACCCTCGATAGTGAAAGCGAAGATTCTCGTGACGACCCCAACGATTCCAATCCCGACTCCAAGCCCGCGGACTCAAAACCAGCCGAGGCCAAAGCCGCGCTCCCCGCTTCCTCCGGTCCCCAGGATCGTTTCATTGCCCCCGAGATGGAGAACTATACTCACTTCTTCCGGTTTGGACATGGTGTGCTGATTCCTACAAAGATCGGCGACATTCCTTACAAGCTGTTCCTTGTTGAAACAGGAGCGGTCGCGACCTCTATCTCGCCTGCGGCGGCTCGCGAAGTCACCAAGATTGAAACAGAGTCGCACGTAAAGTTGAAAGGCCTCACCGGCAGCGTAGAGAAGATCTACACGGCCGACAAAGCGGTGCTCCAGTTTGGCCATCTGCGCCAGGAAAACGAGGAATTAACCGCCTTCGACACGAAGAAAATCAGTGACGATGCCGGCACCGAAATTTCCGGCTTCCTCGGCTTCGTCTTGCTGCGGATGCTCGAAATCAAGATAGACTACCGCGACGCCCTCGTTGACTTCCAATACGACCCCAAACGCTTGCAACGCCTGCCCTGAGTCTTCCACCGTCTTGTCATCCTGAGCGAAGCGAAGGACCTCTGCACTCTGCTTGCAGCGCCGCAACAGCCGTGGAGTCCGCGAAGCCGCTCCCCGCCCCTAGCTTTCCAAGTTGCCCCCGCACCCCCTCTGTGTCAAAATCACTTCGCCGCGCGCACGAGGATTGGGTAATGACGTTCCGCGCCTCCGGCCTCGGCCTGATTTTCGCGCTGATCTCTGCCTTCTCCTTCTCCCAGTCCGCCGCCACTCCGGCCTTGACTTCGCCCGCCTCAGCCCTCCCCGTGCAGTCGCCCAATCTGCTCGGCGACGCCCGCCTCCTTTACCGCAAAGGCGACTTCGACGGCGCCATCGCTAAATATCAAGAGTTCCTCACCGGCCATCCCCGTTCGCCCGACGCCTATGCCGGCATGGTGCGCGTCTATCTCCGCCAGAAAAACGTTGAACTCGCCGCCCAGACTGCCGACCAGGGCCTCGCCCAGTCCGCTTCTCCCCGCATGCACGTGGCCCACGCCGAAGTCTATTTCCGCCAGGGCAAAATCGCCGAAGCCGAGAAAGAATGGGTGGACGTGGTCAATTCCGGATACCCCGAAGCCCGCGCCTACCTCGGCTTGGCCCGCCTGCGCACCGCCATCGGCATGCACAAGACCGCCAAGCGCATGATTGACAAGGCCCACCAGTTCGATCCCGACGATCCCGACATTCAGGAAGAATGGATGGACACGCTCTCGCGCCCCGAACGCGTCAAGTACCTCGAAGCCGCACTCGCGGGCGACAACAACTGGGACCCCGATCAACGCGCCGACGTCGCCAGCTACCTCGCCTATCTCAAAGAACGCTCTCAAACCAAGGGCAGCCCCTGCCGCCTCCTCAGTAAGGGCGCCGCCACTGAGACTCCTCTGCTTCGCCTTCTCGAAGATCCTTCGCATCTTCGGGGCTATGGTCTCGCCGTCTACCTCAATGGCCACAAGAGCTCCCTGATGCTCGATACCGGTTCCACCGGTATCCTGGTCAAGCGCTCCATCGCCGAGCACGCTGGCATCTCCAAGATCACCGAGACCAAAGTGATGGGCATCGGCAAGAAAGGCCGCAGAGACGCCTACGTCGGCATCGCCGACTCCATCCGCATCGGCGCTCTCGAGTTCCAGAACTGCCCCATCGAAGTCATGGAAAGCCGCTCCGTCGCTGGCGAGGACGGCCTGATCGGCGCCGACGTCTTCGAGGATTTTCTCGTGGACCTCGATTTCCCCAGCGAAAAACTCCGCCTCAGCGAACTTCCCAAACGCCCCGGCGAGTCCCGGCAGAATCTAGCCCTCAAAAGTGAGGACGACGATTCCAACGACGACCCCGCCGAATCCGATTCCCAGGACCGCTACATCGCCCCCGAAATGCAGTCCTTCACCCACATCTTCCGCTTCGGCCACCAGTTGCTGGTTCCCACCACCATCGGCGACGTGCCTTACAGACTTTTCGCCCTCGACACCGGCTCGCTGGTCAATTTCATCTCCCCCGCCGCCGCCCGCGAAGTCACCAAGGTCCACGGCGATTCCGACACCATCGTCGAAGGCATCAGCGGCCGCGTGGACAAGGTCTACAGCGCCAACAAAGCCGTCCTCACCTTCGGCAAATTGCGCCAGGAGAACCAGGACATGACCGCCATTGATACCAGGCCCATCAGCGACAGCGTAGGCACCGAAGTCTCCGGCTTCCTCGGCTTCACCCTCCTGCGCATGCTCGACATCAAAATTGACTACCGCGACGCCCTCATAGACTTCCACTACGATCCCAAACGCTGGGCCAACCGCTAGAGCATGAGAAGCAACTGCCTTAGCACTTGCAGCCCTGCGATAGGCCTTTGGGTGGCGCAGCGGACGCCGCGTTGCGATAAGCCTTTGGGTGGCGCAGCGCTTCAGCGCTGCGATAAAGGTCCATCCTAAATGGCGGCTTTAGCCGCTGAGGTTCCTTTCGAGTTGTTCGGCAGCCTGTTCACCCGTGCCGCCCGCATCGAATAAACACGCGGGGTTTCAGCCCCCGCAGTCTCCGCCACACAAACCTTCCCCCACTCCGCGCATCCCAGAAGGGGCACCCGAAATCACACCGTCCACTGTCCCGCAAGTTTTGCGGAAGTGTACACTGCCACAGGAGAGAGGACTGATGAAGCTCTGCAAGAAGATGAAGCTCTGCAAGACAAGCATTGCATTTCTATTTTTCCTGTTTGCCATCCCGGCCTATTCTCAAAAAGCCACCCTCGGCATTGACGTCGGCCAGACCTCCGACAAATTCGGCGGCCTCGCCCGCACCACCAGCGTCCTCGGCGACCTCGAAGGCAAGTTCACCATCATCGAGCGCGCCGACAAAGAGGGCGATCCCAACCTCGTCGCCGGCGGTGAAATCCGCGTCCCCGCCGACACTTCTTCTCACGCCTCCGAATTCGCCGTCTTCGCCGGCCCCGAATTCCACTTCGGCAGCCATTTCATGGCCGGCTTCCACGCCCAGGTCCGCAAAGTCTATCTTCCCTCCAGCGAAGTGAGCGGCCAGTTTTTCGATCGCGACAAAATGTTGCTCTTCGAACTCCCCGCCGTCGTGGAATACAAATTCGGCTCCCCCGCCAAGCACGTCTTCATCCAGGCCCAGGTCTCCCCCGAATTCAGTCCGCACTTCACCGTCGCCACCTCACCACCCCCCTCGCCCAATCCCAACCTCGACCATGGCTACACCATTCGCGGAATCGCCGGCTACAACTTCGGCCGCTGGTACGCCCGCGCCACCTACGAAACCCGCTACTTCCAGTTCAAACAAAATCTCGGCAATCCCAACGGCCTCTACAACTGGCGCACCGACGCCGTTACCGGAGGCATCGGCTTCTCCTTCTGAGGTCATGTGGGGCGGACACTCCTGTCCGCCTCCGTCCACCGAAGCGACCACTGTCATCCTGAGCGAAGCGAAGGACCTGGGTATCTTGCCTGCAGTGACAGATGAGCGGGTGCCCCATTTCTCGCGCACTTTGCGAGAAGTGGGGATTTCCCAATTCGGAACCACGCAGAAACTTTCCCAACAAACCCCTCCCCACCACCACGACGCCCCGCACCCGTAAGATAAAATCTGACAATTTTCCATTTCGGCGAATCTGGCGGAGCCCCGGCTCCGCCATTTTCGTGCTGCAAAGAATTCGGACCACACCCAAGGAGCCCAGATGTTCCACAAGCCGTTCAGCAAAAAGTCCAGCAAGAATTTCCGCCCACCCGCTCCCCGCAAGAACACCAAACTCACCGGAGAGCGTTCCGAAGCCGCCTTCCTCAACCGCGCCGCCGGCCTCGGATTCGGCGTCGCCAAGCCCTGGGGCGACAGCCTCCGTTACGATTTCATTCTCGACAACGGCTCTCGCCTCTGGCGCGTGCAGGTCAAGTGCACCGAATCCATCCGCGCCCGCGCCTACGAAACCCGCGCCACTTACACCACCGGCAAAGGACGCGCCGCCTACACCCGCGCCGACATTGACTTCCTCGCCGCCCACGTCGTCCCTCTCGACATCTGGTACATCCTCCCGGTAGAAGTCTGCACTCCCGCTCCCATGCTCCGCTTCTACCCGCACCGCGAAGCCAAAAAGATGCGCCTCGAACCCTACCGCGAAGCCTGGCACCTGCTTCAATCTCCAGCCGACGCCGACCCCGACCGCATAGAAATCCAAGCCAGCGCCGACGAAACTGTGTACGCGGAAGATGTCCTCGTTGGGAACGCAAGGGATGTGAGGAATGTGGGAGCACCCGCGCCCGAGAGCGCTTATGTGGGGACAGCTGGCGCCGCGAGTGCTCATGTGGGGACAGCCGCCCTCGGCTGTCCAGCCGGGCAAAGCCCGGCCGCTACCACGGAATTGTCGAACTTAACCTGGCTCACCCCGCGCCCCACAAAACCTGTCATCCCGAGCGAAGCGAGATGATCCGAGCAGGATCATCTCGCGCAGTCGAGGGACCTTGCGTTCCCCGCGCTCAGCCCACTCCCGCACCGCACCGGGCCAACTCCACGCCCCACAAAGCCCATTGTTATCCCGGCATTGAAGGGACTGGTCACCCACCGACCCCAGCCCCGCAGGGGCGACATCATACAGCTCACCTGCCCTGAGCATCGTCGAAGGGGACGGCAGAATCTCAGCCGGGAAGCGCGGAACCATGATATATACAAATGATATATACTATTTCCAGAGGTTCCTGGATGCCCAAACCCGACATCGCCAAGCTCTTCCAGAACGGCCGCAGCCAGGCCGTCCGCCTACCCAAGGAGTTCCGCTTCGAGGGAGACCGCGTACGCATCCGCCGCGTCGCGCAAGGGGTCTTGCTCGAGCCGATCATCCCCGACACTGACCGCTGGTTCGAAGCTCTGGACCAGTTCAACTCCGAGCCGTTTATGCCCCGCGGACGCCGCCAGCCCGCCACCCCGAAACGAAAGATTTTCTAGACCCTTGTCCGCGAACGCCGGAAGCGCCGTGGAAGAGCGGCCCTTTAGGGCCGCGTTAGAGTTCGAGGAAATGAACCGGGGCTTTAGCCCCTGAGGTTCCAATGGACTACCTGCTCGACACCAACGCCTGCATTGCCCTGATCAACGGCCATCCAACCGCGGTCCGCGGGCGCATGCAAAAAGCGACCGCCGCCGGCTCGCACGTTCTGGTGTCGTCCATTGCGCTCTTCGAGCTCTGGTACGGCGTCGCCAAAAGCACGAAGCAGGAATTCAATCACAAACGTCTCGAAGCCTTCCTCGCCGGTCCGGTTCTCGTACTTCCCTTCGACGACGCCGACTCCCGCGCAGCCGGTGCAGCGCGCGCCGCTCTCGAATCCGCCGGCAAACCCACTGGAGCCTACGACATCCTCATGGCAGGCCAATCGCTCCGCCATCAACTCACACTCGTCACCGCAAACGTGTCCGAATTCTCGCGAGTAAAAGGGCTCAGCTGGCAGGACTGGGGCAAACCGTAGGTACTGGTGGAACACTTCTCGAAAGGGTAGTCATTCCGATCCCGAGCCGGGTGCCCCATCCTTTCGCGTTCTTTGCGAAAGGGTGGGCGACCCTTAACTCACTCGCCCCCAGTCGGCCAACTGGCCACCTTTCGCGCTTTTCGGAGGGCCGGGTGCCCCATCCTTTTCGCGTTCTTTGCGAAAGGGTGGGCGACTCTTAACTCACTCCTCCCCAGCCGCCTTCTTGACCGCCTCGAACTGGTTGATCTCCACGGTCCCTTCCGGAAAGCGAGCGATGATCTTCAGCTCTCCGCCCATGGCCTTCACGAAATCCTGCAAAGTGCTCACATACATGTCCGCACGGCGTTCCATCTTCGAAACCGCGGCCTGATTTACTCCCAGAATTTTCGCCAGGTGCACCTGCGTCATCGCCCGCGCCTCGCGGAGTTCATCCAGCGGCATCTCAGCGAGCATCTTCTTTGCTTTGGCTTCGGCACGCGCCCGTGCCTCCGGCGACATCTTCGCTTCCAGTTCACGAAAGTTCCCAGGCATCCTATCTCCCTTTCGTCCCCTTCCGATTCTCCCCAATCTCTTTCTCAATCTGCGGGCTGCCCGCCTTTCGCTCTTTTCGAAGGGTGGGGGACACTCTGAAACACGTTTAGACGCGTCCCCTCCAGTATCCCGGTTTCCGCTTGCTGTGCGCGACGGCAACGATGGTGACTAAGTCGGGATCGTCGAGGTAAATAACCGAGAACGGAAAGCGATGAAGCAGGAATCGGCGGGTCCCGTGCAGGTATTTTGGCCACCGGCGCGGTGCTTCAGAAATGCTTTCTAGCCCGCCATAAATATCGGAAAGAAATGCGATGCTCGCGTCGAGGCTTCGCGACAGGTACCAATCGTCAGCCGCCTCCAATTCCAGCCACGCCTCCGGATGGAGCCGATACGGCTTAGGTTTTGGCATCCCGCAGCCGGGCCTTCAGTCGGCCGAGCACCTGTTCGCCCGGGATCGTCTTCACTCGCCCGGAGCGAATGTCGTCCACGCGGCGCTTGACCTCTTCGTCCCATGCGGCCTCGACTCCTTCTTCGGCAGGCCCCTCATCGAGGCTGGCAATTAGCCGATCAATGAGCAGACCGCGCTCTTGCGTGGAAAGGGCGAGCGCCTTTTCCAGCACTTCCGAGAGTTGCGCCGTGACCTGTGCCATGACCACCTCGCGAACGATATTCTACACCCGGCGTTACACCACTTCGCTCGAAGCCCGTCCGCCCACGCGGCGAGTCCCCCTTTCCTTTCAACGACTTAACCCCGTCCAATCCCTCCAGCAACCGCTAAACCCCAATTTTGCCCCGTTCGTTGGGATAAGGATGCGCCACTCCCCTCCGCTCCAATAGGATAGGCGCAGTCGAATACCCAGGGAAAAGTGTAGAAATCCAGGCTTTCACAGGCTGATTCCCGGGGAGAGCCACAGGTTTTTGGGTGAGTCTCAGGTTCATCCAAAGTGAGGCCAGAAAAAACACAAGCAGATGAGCAGCTTGACGGACAGGACTGACCACTAGCCACTGTCCACTAGAAGCCAAGGAGCTAGAAGCGAAATGCACAAGCCGATCAAGTACGTGGAAAAAGTAGTGACCGTCGCCGCCAGGGGAGCATGGGTGGTGTTTGATCGCGTCAATCGCATCAAGCCCAACCCGTCGCCCACGCCGAAGTGGTCCGACAAGCCGCTGCTCAAGTCCTACGAGAAGTCGAAGCCGCCGCTCGGCTGGCCGCGCTCGACCGATTCGCTCTGCCCCAAGTGTGTTCCCGAAATTCGCCAGCAGATTCTCGACGGCCATCTCCCGCACGAAGTTCTCATGAACGAGAAAGTCGGAGAGATCAAGGCCCAGATCATCGAGCGCGACGGCAAGATCCTGATGGTCAAGGACTGCCCCAAGCACGGCCACTTCGAAGACGTGATGTCCATGGACACCGAGTTCTCCAAGCACCTCGAAGACGTCTTCCCCGGCCGCGACATTCGCGCCCATGCCGACGAGCACCTGCATCATCACGGATCTTCGACGGTCAAGTACGGCCGCGGCGCCGTCCTGACCATTGACCTGACCAACCGCTGCAACATGATGTGCGATCCCTGCTTCATGGACGCCAACCAGGTCGGCTTCGTCCACGAACTGACGTGGGAAGAAATCAAGACCATGCTCGACAACGCCATCACCATCAAGCCGCGCCGCCAGATGAGCGTGCAGTTCTCCGGTGGCGAGCCCACGTTGTCGCCGTACTTCCTCGACGCAGTTCGCTACGCCCGTAAAGTCGGATACAACTCCGTGCAGGCCGCGACCAACGGCATTGAGTTCGCGAAAAGTTTCGAATTCTGCCAGCAGGCGGTCGAGGCCGGCATGCGCTACGCCTACCTGCAGTTCGATGGCATCGGCAACGCCGCCAACGCGCACCGCATGGTCGGCAATTTGTTTGACGTGAAGCTGAAGGCCATCGAGAACCTGCACAACGCCGGCGTCGAAATCGTCCCGGTCATCACCATCGTCAACGGCATCAACAACGAGCAGGTGGGAAGAATCGTCAAGTTTGCGCTCGACAATCCCAAGACGATCAGCTTCCTCAGCTTCCAACCTGTCAGCTTCACCGGACGCGACGAAGCCGTCACCGACGAGCGCCGTCAGGCGCAGCGTTACACACTCTCGCACCTCGCCCACGACGTGAAAAATCAAACCGGCCTCGGCGAACCCGCCCGCGACTGGTTCCCCATCAGCTTCATGGGAACCTTCAGCGACTGGGCCGATCTGATGCACACGAACGACGCCAACAACGACTGGGGCCAACTATCTTGTGGCTGTCATCCAAATTGCGGGACGGGGATGGCGGTGATGATTGACAAGGAAACCAAGGAAGCTGTGCCGGTTACGGCGTTTCTGCATGGGGACCAACTGGCCAAGGATATTGCCAAGGTCAACGATGCGGCGCGGGGGAAGTTCTGGACCGTGGTGGGCATGGCGTTGTGCTTGATGAAGAACTACGATCCGTTCCAGTCGCCGACGCACTTCAAGATGATGGATTTGCTGACGAAGTTTGACAAAAACTTCAACGCGACCGGAAAGAACTACGGCAAGGTGGGTCCGGACCGGACCATTGACGACGTGATGAAGCGGCGCAAGGACCGGTGGAACTTCCTGTTCATCGCCGGCATGTGGTTCCAGGACCTGTTCAATTACGACTTCCGGCGGACGGAGCAGTGCATTATTCCGTATGCGACGCAGGAAGGCGAGATTTCGTTCTGCGCCTACAACACGGGCGTGGGATGGCGGAATATCATCGAGAAGATGCACATGACGGCCACGCTGACCAAGTGGTACGAAGAGCACGGACGGCATGAGATCTTCGCCGGCGGCAAGAAAGTGAAGATGGAAGACGAGACGCACACGCTGCTGTTGCGGGATGATCTGGTCACCACGGAACTGCAGCATGATCTCGACGACCGCGGCATCGCCAAGACCGCGCGCGAGGAGAAAACGCGAGCGCGGGATGCGAAGCAGAAGCACGACGCCGAGGTGAAAGCCGAGGCGCGCGGGCCGGAGAAGAACGACGAGGCATACAACGCGCGCATGGCGTCGCTTTATCGTGAAGTCGTGCTGAAAGAGAAGCCGGCGCAATCGCAAGATGGATTCATCCCGCTGGGAGCGCTGGCCAAGCCCAACGGGAACGGCAACGGCAACGGGGCGCATGCTCCGAAGCCGGAGGTTGCCGAACCGGTGGCGGGGGATTAGCTCTCAGCCGTCAGACGTCAGTAAGAGCACGGGCCGCCTGCGGGCGGCCCGATTTCTTTTGACCCACCCAGCGCATCATGGAGGGTCCTGGAATGACAAGTTTGAATGGACCACTAAATCAAAGTCCCCGCCCTGTCTCGCAAAATGCGCGAGACAAGGACGGGGCACCCTGACTTCATTTCTTTCTTACTTATTTTCCAAAGCCGGCGCAGGTGGGGCTGTAGTTGGTCAGGACGTTATTGGCGGCCTGGATGTCGCACGACAAATTCAGGCCGGTGGTGTCGGTTTGGTAGTAGGACTGCGAGGCGGACTGGTTGGTGTTGCCGATCAGGTTGAAGCTGGAGTCGAACTCGAGCGTGTCCTGGTGCAGGCCGGTGTTGGTGAGCGCGCCGATGTAGGTGACCACGCCTCCCTGCCGGGTGAGGCGCTGCACGCCGTAGGTTTGCCAGGCTTTGGTGGTCTGGTTGAGGCCGCCATTCGACAGCACGACTTGAGAAATATCCAGGTTGAGCGGGAAGCGGAAGTTGCGGACGTAGCTGACGGTGGGCTGGCCGGCGGCAGCGACCGTGGTGGTGGAATTCACGCTGCTGCTCTGCATGATGTTCTGCACGTAAACGGTGTTGGAAATGTCGAAGGACTGGTTGTTGGTGAAGTTGACGGCCTGCGAAATGGTGGTGGTGACTTTTCCGTGAGAGGTATTGACGTAGCCGCTCAGCACGAAGGAGCGGTTGGATGCGACCTTCACCGTGCCGGTGATGGAACTGCCGGCGTTGAGGTTCTCGGTGACAACAGGGGAGGGGGCCGAGGTCAGCGTGTTCCTGGTAACTGCACCGGTGACGGTGGTTGATCCCGCATCGAGATAGAGAAGGAGCGAAGCGGTGGCGGAGAAGTAGTTGTCGGCATTGAAGACGCTGAGCGAGACCGTATGCGGCGCGCCGTTGCTAAGCAGGGCGGCGAAGGGAGTCAGATCCACGCGGTAGGGAGCGAAGTTCAGGGTCTGGATGCCGGGGATGGGGAACCAGAGCCAGGGATCGATGCCGCCGGTGAAGATCCAGGGGGAGACGGGGGCTACGCCGGCGGGAGTTCCGTCAATGGTGATTTCGGTTTCGCGGAAACCGGTGTTACCGCAGCTGAAGAGTTCGCCGGCCACGTCGTTGGGAACGCAGGTGTACCAGAATTCGTCGTTGGACTGGCTCTGCGAGTAAACATCGAGATAGGCGTTCTGAATGTTGGTGGGCAGAGTGAACACGGCGGACAGCGTGCTCGAGGTCGAGCCGAGGCCGACGGTGCCTCCGGTGGGCCCGGCGGAGAGCGGAAGGACGACGTTGGCGGCGACGGGCGCGGTCTGGCCTTTGGCCAGCGGATAGAACTCAAGGGTCGAGCTGGCGAAGATGATTCCGGTGTAGGTGCTGTTGACCAGGTTGCCGATGTCGGCGGTGCCCACTTGCGAGGTCAGGAAGAGCGGGCTGTAGTCGGTGAGATCGCTTTCGACGTGCCAAGAGGGGCCGAGGGTGGGCGAGGGCTCGGCGGTGGTGCCGAAATAAATGTTGGTGCCTCCCAGCCAGAAGTTGGCGGTGCGGTCGTATTGAATGCCGGCGGTGACATTGATGTCGGTAGAGAAGACGACTTTGGCCCAGGGGCCGGGGCAGTCGGCGGGAGGAGTGTAGGAAAAGGGGACGGGATTGAAGTTGTCGAACTCGGCGTCGCTCATGAGCTGCACGACGCAGGGGGTGGTGGAGGGACGCGGGATGTTGGGATCGGCGGTGACGGTGTTGGGGGATCCGACGACGTAGGGTCCGGATGCTGAGGCCGCGGGGACAAGCGCGGCCGCGATGAGCAGGAGAACGAAGAACTGAGATGCCTGAACAGCATTCTTGAGACTTGTGTGCAGCATGGGAGGCCTCCTGGGAGAAGCTAGAAGCCGCGCCAATCGCGGAGTTTGGGGCAGATTGTGCGGCAAGGAAGTGTTGCAGTTTGGAGGGTAGGGTGTCAAGCAGCGGGCTGTGTCCCCACAGATTCCAGACGATGGTTGGAATGAGAGATTACACGAGCGAACAATCAAAATCCCCGCCCTGTCTCGCAAAATGCGCGAGCCAAGGACGGGGCAGCCAGCCTAAATCCCCACTTCTCGCAAAGATCGCGAGAAATGGGGCGCCCGGCCTTACTGTTGTTTGCCTTCCCTATTTTCTGCCGAAGACCTCTTTCAGCAGCGCTGTGGTCTGAGCGGCGGGATTCTTGCGGATCTTTTTCTCTTCTTCTCCGAGCATGAGAAACAAGCCGTCGAGGGTTTTGCCGACGACGTATTTGTCGAGGTCGAACTCGTTGGCGATGGCGCTGCCGCCGGGAGCGTTCTTGATGACGCGGTCGTACTGCTTGACGACGCCTACCTGATCGAGGGAGTGATGCACGATCGGGGTAAAGGCGGTGGTGAGATCGGTGGAACTGGTGCGCTGGAAGTATTCGGTGGCGGCGGTGTCGTCGCCGGTGAGAATGCGGCGGGCGTCGCTGAAGGTCATTTTCTTCAGGGCGGCGAGAAAGATTTGTTTGGCCTGAGGCGTGGACTGTTCGGCGGCGCGGTTCATGCCGATTTCGAGGTCGTCCACTTCTTCCCCCATGCCCAGCATGCGCATGCCTTTGCCGATGGGTGCAAGCTTGGACGGGAGAAAAATGCGGATGGCTTCGTTTTTCAAGAAGCCGTCGTGCTTGCCGGTGAGGGCGACGGCCTTGCCGGTGCTGACTTCGAGGGCCTCTTTCAGGCCGGCGACGATTTTGTCGTCGCTGAGGCCGGAGGTGTCGCGGTGCTCGAGAGCGTCGTCGGCTTTCTTGAGAACCTGGTCGAGTTGGGCGATTGAGAGAGTAGAACAGCAGAACGCCAGGGCGATAGTGAGCAGGGAAGAGCGCATGGAATGTCCTCACGAAAACGATGAGGGATGATTCTATCAATAGTGGTGGGAGCTTTCCTGGCGAGTTTTTCGGGGTTCTTCCCCGGGTTTCAGTTTGGGTGCTTGTGGTTAGAGTTCGCGGGCAGGGCCTGCCCCTTCGGCAAGCTCAGGGCAGGCTCTGAGCGAAGTCGAAGGGAGCGCCCGCGCCACATTGTCCGCACCACATGGGACAGGAAATTAGCAAACTCGTGACATGGGGCTGACAATCGCGGGGTTCGATGCGGCCTAGCATCGGGATAGCTGGTCAGAGAATTGTGGTTGGCGCACGAAGCGTCGCCGGCCCTCCCCTGCCCCTGCACCAGCACTCCGAGGAGATTTCCTATGCAGCGTCGCATGATTGTGCGCACACTTGCCCTGGGACTGGCGCTGGCGGTTTTTTCTGGCGCAGCCATGGCGCAATATCAACTCTCGAATCTGGTCTCAAATCAGGTAGGACAAGGGAAACACGACGATCCACTGCTGGTGAACGCCTGGGGCCTGGCGTATGGGCCGGGCGGACCCTTCTGGATCAGCGACAACGGCACGGGTTGGTCCACCCTCTATAGCGGAATCGGAGTCAAGAAAGGACTGGAGGTAGCGGTGCCATCGGCGAGCGGGTCGGGAACAGGGTCGCCGACTGGGATCGTGTTCAACGGATCCAATGATTTCCTGATCCAGGGATGGAACACGTTCTTTCTGTTCGCGACTCTGGACGGGACTATCAGTGGGTGGTCGCCGCAGACGAACCCGAATCAGGCCGTCATTATGGTAAGCAACCCGGGCGCGGCGTACACGGGGCTGGCAGTTACGAACAATGCTTCGGGAAACGTCTTGTTCGCGGCCGACGTCGCGAATAACAAGATTGATGTGTACGACGGTACTTTCACCAAAGTGAATTCGTTCACCGATCCCACGGTTCCGGCAGGCTTTGCGCCGTTTGGCATCCAGGACATCAACGGACTGGTGTTCGTGGCGTTCGCCAGCCAGTCCGGAGGGTCGGGGGGATATATTGACATCTTCAGCGAGGGTGGAGTTTTTCTGAAGCGACTGACGCAGGGTCGGCCGCTGAATCAGCCCTGGGGCTTCGCGGCCGCGCCGCCGAACTTTGGGCCGCTGAGCAACACGCTGCTAATCAGCAACAACATCAACAAGAACGGCACGATCAATGGGTTCAACGCGCTCACCGGACAATTCGTGGGCGAGATGAAGGATACAAACGGCAAGGTGATCCACATTGACCAGCTGTGGGGAATCGAGTTTGGTGGTGGGTCGCCGGCCAACGGAGCCACGAATGAACTGTTTTTCACCGCCGGGCCGAGCAACAATCTGGCGGGGACGTTTGGATCCATTGTGTTCAAGCCGTGAGGGTGCGAGGTTGGAGCGGCCGAGGCCGCCCGCGAGGGCGGCCTTTGTGTTTGCACGAGAGTTCCGCATGCTTCGCGATGTGTTAAAGTTGAAATCGGGGGCGCGTAGCTCAGGTGGTAGAGCAATGCCCTTTTAAGGCATGGGTCGCAGGTTCGAATCCTGCCGCGCTCACCAAGATTTCAAAGTACTTAGCTGATTTAGGCAGGGCTGATTTCGGGCACCCCCGGACACCCAGAGCAGGAGAGACTCTGGTTTCTACGCTGTTGCGGTAACGCTCCGCGCCTTCAGTTTCTCTGAGAATTCCGCCGGAAGAACCATTTGCACGACCTTCTTGTGAGCTTCCTGCTGATCGGCTGAAACCGCTTGTGCGTAAAGCTCCAGCGTAATCTTCGGTGTTGTGTGCCGAAGCTGTGACTGTGCGACCTTCACATTCTCCCCGTTCGAGATCAACAATGTCGCTAGCGACCGGCGTAGCGTGTGCCATCCGATCGGTGCTTCTTTGCTGCTCTTGATTCCGGAGATTCTCTCGATCACGGGACGGATGTGGCGACGGAAGAGAATTTGATAGGTGTAAGGAGTTTTGCCATGATAATGCGGACTGGCAAAGATCCAATCCTCGTCCGATCGATAGGCCGTGTTTTCGCGCCAAAGACGAAGCACTTGTAGCACACACTCCGCCAGTGGCAGTGGGTTGTTCCTGCTTTTGGTCTCTTTCAGTTCGCCTTCGACCATTGCAAACTCGGACTGAAGGATTCCTGTCTCCCAGCCGACATGCTTCCACTTCAGGGCGACTAATTCCGACGCACGGAGAGCCGTGACTGCATCTACGAGTGCCATCGTCGCCTCTCGTAAAGGCAACTGCTCCAGCGTTTGACGAACGACATCTGGGGCAAGAGTCAGACGCTGAATTGAGACCCTGCTGCTTTGGCGAACCCCCGTTGAAGCACCGCGATGGCCGGGACTCCCTCCTTGGCCGCAGACTGGATTGCGTTCTACCAATTCCCAGCGGACCCCGTGCGAGAAGATCGCCGACAGCACATTCTTGATCTTCAGCTTGGTTCCATCCGGGCGCTGGATTTTGTCCAACCATTCTTGAATTTGCATGGTCTTCATGCCGCCGGCAAGATGACCGTGCCAATTCGGTTCGATCCAGTTTTTGATGTACGACTTGTTTGCTTTGCGAGCCGATCTCGACAAGCGTTGTAGTTCGTGGTTGACGTAGTGGTTGATGAGTTCCCCAAACGTAATCGCCTTTAGGCTCAAGTACTTTTTGTTTTCGTTGAGCTGGCATCGTCGCCGATCGGCCTCTTTGTTCGCTGCCGCTTCGGTAGGGAATTCTTTCGTCGTGCCAATCACATCTTTGTGCTGGCGCCGCTGTCCGTTCACTTCCTCGCTCCAGCGGAACACCCACACCGTTCCGACTGCTCTCTTTTCCTTGCGAACCATGCCGCGGTTGTAGCGGACAGGCTTGCAGTGATCGTGACTCAAATGACCCTCCTTTGTGTCTTGTCACGACCAGCTTCTCCATGAACGGAATTTACCTGACCGCGAAGATGTTCCGCAAGCTCTGAGATGAGGAAATACCATCTCTTGCGAGCACCGGATCCGAAAGGATGAGCAGGAATCCGCCCCTCTCGGGCCATCTGTTTTATCGTTCGAGAGGAATAATTCAGAAATTGCCCAGCTGCATTTGCCTCTACAAAAGGCTCGGGTGATTGTGCGCCCAGATGCGGAAGAGCTCTAACGCTAGGTTTTCTGCTGCTTGTGTTCCAACCTGCGGTATCTGCGAAATGAAGGGAAGATTTTTTTGGTCGATTTGGCTGGGGCATGGGTTGATCAACTCCTGGCTGGTATTGCGCTTGACAATAACGCAGGAGTACCAATACAGTCAACATGTATCGTTACATAATTTTGATGGGAGGGCCGATGGCGGAGAAGGCAGCGACGTTGCACCAACCGGTGATTTCCATTCGCATTTCCGAGGAACTCCGCTCAAGGCTGGAAACGCTTAAGGAAGTGATCGCTCTCAAAACGGGCCAATCCGTCTCAACATCGGAGGCTGCAAAACAGTTGCTTGAGTCGGCCAGAGATGACCGTCTTGAGTTAGCAAATCTGCTCACCGAGCCAACGGATTCTCTGCTCAAGATTCGCGGGAAAGGAGAGGCAAAGCTGCCTCTATCCCTGGCCGAATGGACCTTGGTTGCCTACTATTGCGCGAAGGGTGCAGAGTCGTTTACGAGCACCGAACAAGGCCAGCTTTCTTATGAATCTTTGGCCGAGATTCTAGAGGCATTTCTCGCAGCTTACGCGCTGGTACGCCGACAGAAGAGATCGCCCCGCGACTTCTTTTATTTGATGACGCTTCCCGAGGACAAACAGGCTGCAACAAAGGAGCCAGCTGCGGTCGGAAGCGATGACGTTCACCGAGTCGTTAAGCATACGATTCAAATGCTGAATGATTCGACTCAGAGGCGGCGCAGACCATTGCTTGCCATTCGCAACCTCTACACTCTCTTGGATGAGGAGAAGTTCTCGAATGTCGAGAAGCTGAACGATGCTCTGTTGCCCCATTGGGCTGCTCTCTGGCGGGTGTGCGCGAGAGGGCATTATGCAGCTCATCGCAAGCCTTTGCGCCCACGGCCAACAGAGGGGGATGACGACGATTTTGAACTCCCCGTGCAGCGAGGATTGCCCGCACAGGAAGAAGGCGGATACCGTCTCGATCTCGTGCGGGAGAAAGGCAACGAATTCTCCCCGATCTTGCAGTTTCCTGGGCCGCTGGCACCGCGCTTTCCCGTGGGCGGATACGCACGGACTGCCGAGTTCCGAAGGATGCTCGAAGGGCATGACATGACACGCCCATTCGCACAGTGGAAGGGGTCTTATTTCTCGGCCATCAACATGATCATGGAGAACGAGGAGTTGAATGTGTCGTTTTGTGCGCGCGAGAACGGGATCAGCTTCAGCTTTCCTATAGAGCACTGGAAGGCAATTCGTACTTTGTTTCAGCGCGCGTGGCAGTCGCCAGAAGTGGTCAGCGCATGGGAAACGTTGGCGCTGGAATATGGCGAGATGTAGAAGCGCGGTGCTTCGCACCGGAAGAAGGGGTGGACACGTCACCCCCAAATTGGGAACTGCGGAACGCCAGTTTCAACTTCGGCGTTTACGCAGGTTAACTTTCGCTGCGTCGACAAAATTCGTCTCTGCTGGGTGACTGCAATATCGAACGACGATGTTTGTCTGCGCCAGGTGGCCCCAGAGCGTCGAATCGCGTAAACGCGTTGAAGCGCAGGAGCTTCCTGTGAACTAGCAATTACGCAGTTTAATCGCAGCGGAGTCAAGCGCAGTAGTGCAACAAGGCGGTTCGTCCAATGAGTAGTCCCCGCGTTCAAGCTAATCCCCAGTCCAGTTTGCCGTTCGGAGAAGAAGCGAAGCCCGGCTTCCGCACCAAGACTGCAGCCACGCGACTAACTCCCGAAGAACTGGGAGAATTAGAAGCTGCCGCCGAAAGCGCGGGACAGGCTCTTTCCGAGTGGCTGCGCGGGATCGCTCTGTGCGCTGCGCGACAGCGGCCCGCTGATCCCGGCGAACTAGTGTTGGCCGAGGTCTGGGCGGTGCGATATGCGCTGCTGAATCTCTTCCATGCAGCCGCTGAGGCCGCAGCAGAAGGTAGACAACTGTTGCCCGATTCCGTCCTCAAAATCCGCGACCAAGCCGACGCGCGAAAGCTCCAGCAGGCTCACAAACTTCTGGAAGAATTCTTTGCCCGCGAGGGCAAGGAAAGAGCTCCTATGCCATGAGTGTCATGCCTTTTCTCAGAAGCTTTTCGCCGTTGACGCCGTTGCTTTGGGGAGCCGCGATGTTCCTTTTGCTACTGGCTGTGCGGAGTGTGTTGCAGAGTTGGTCCCCGTGTAAACGGTGGGATATGGAGACGATCGAATGGGGCCAACCTCGTCCAAGTTTGATCCAGAGATGGAGGATAAAGATGAGCAGAATTCGATTCAGACTGCCGGGACTTGTGACACAGCCGAGGATGCCAGAGAATGCGCCGAAACCAACACCATCAGCGCCAGCGAACGCTCCCGCCAATCCAGTGAGGAAGCCCACACAGCCGGTGCTCCCGTTCTTTGGTTCGACCATTGGTGTGCCCGATACCAAACCCAAAGAAGCGTTCGTCTGGGAGGAAACGAAGGGAATCGAATGAGACAAATTGCCAAGAACATCACTTGCCGCTTGAGGAGCGTTCAGTATGCTTACGATCTCGAAACCGCTGTCAGCCAGCCAGGCGCAGACCTACCATGTGCGAGAGTTTGCCTCGCAGGAACAGAACTACTGGAGCCGCGATCAGCAGGGTCACAGTGAGTGGCAGGGTAGGCTCGCCGAGCAGTGGGGGTTGCAAGGTGGCGTTGGTTCCGAACACTTTGCACGGCTGAGTGAGGGCCAACATCCGCACACCGAAGAGCAACTCGTACGGCATCAAGTTTCGAGAACCTATGAAGGCAAGTTTGGCAGAGAGGTGACCAGCGCCGAGCATCGCGCCGGGTGGGACGCCACATTCTCTGCGCCAAAGTCGGTATCGCTTACCGCCCTTGTGGGCGGCGATGATCGGGTGCGGGAAGCCCATCGGGAGAGTGTGCGCGCGGCGCTTCAGGAACTTGAGCGATACACGCAAGCCCGGATCGGCAATGTCCATGCCCCAGAGACGACCGGCAAATTCATCGCCGCCACCTTCGAGCACGACACCGCGCGGCCCGTCGATGGCTATGCTGCGCCCCAGCTTCATACTCATGCCGTCATCTTCAACATGACCCAGCGGGAGAATGGCCCCGAAAACGGGAAACAGATGCGAGCTTTGCAGCCGCATGAGATGTTCGTGTCACAACGCTACGCCACGGCGGTCTACCGATCCGAGTTGGCTCTGCGTCTGGAAAAGCTGGGCTATGAACTGGAGCGCGGCAAGCACGGACAGCCGGAAATCAGGGGCTACTCGAAGGAGTATCTGGAGGCTTCCAGTCCGAGGCGTGAACAGATCAAAGACCATCTTCGGGAACAAGGAATCGACGGAGCCGCAGCGGCACAGATCGCGGCCCACCATACTCGCGACCGCAAGGAACTGCTGTCGCCTGGCGAAGTCTTACAGCGGCACCGCGAGTTGGCCGCACAGTACGGGCATCAGGCGGACCACGTCGTCGCACACGCGCGTCAGCATGGGCAATACCAGATGCCGGAGCCAGAGGTTCAGGCGAAGCAGGCTGTGACATGGGCGCGCGATCATGTCTTCGAGAGATCGGCTGTGCAGGACCGCCGCGCGATCCTTGAAACAGCGCTGGTGCGCGGCATGGGAGAAACCACCTATGCTCAGATCCGGCAGGAGTTCGAGCGCCGGATCGAGACCGGAGAGTTCCGCGAAGTCTCGCACATTGGCGCTGGCCAACAATACACGACCGCGACGATGGTACGCATGGAGGGTGACATCGTTGGCCGGATGCAGGAAGGCAATCGGCGCGACTACAGCGATCCCATGTTGGTCTCGCCGCAAGTGCGCATCGCCACCGAAGACCGCCACCCGGAGTTGAATGCGTCGCAGCGCCAGGCGGTAGACGAGATCTTTCTTTCGCGGGAGAAGGTTGTCGGTTTAGATGGCCTCGCAGGCACGGGCAAGACAACGACTCTGTCCGTGATCCGCGAAGGCGCGGAGGCCGAGGGCTACAGGGTGGAAGGTTTCGCGCCAACGTCCCGCGCGGCGCAGAAGCTCGGGGAAGCAGGCATGGAGACATCCACATTACAGAAGCATCTGGTACGTGGACAGCAGCCGGATACCGGCGAGAAACGGCTCTATGTACTCGACGAATCCTCTCTGGCATCGACCAGGCAGGTGCATGAGTTTGTGAACCGGCTCAATGCGAATGACCGTGTGTTGCTCGTCGGCGACCGGCGGCAACATGAGGCGGTCGAAGCCGGGAGGCCCTTCGCGCAGCTCCAGGATGCGGGAATGAAGACGGTAAGGCTCGAAGAGATCGTGCGCCAGAAAGACCCGGAACTGAAACAGGTAGTTGAGCAGCTTGCCCAAGGCGAAGTACAGGAAGCAATACAGAATCTTGACCGGCAGGGGCGAGTCCATGAGATTCAAAGCCACGACGAGCGCATCGCCGGTATCGCGAAGGAGTACGCAAAATCGCCGGAGAATACGCTGGTGATTTCTCCCGATAATCGCTCTCGCATGGAGATCAACGAGCGCGTCCATGCGGAACTGCAGCGGAATGGGCTCGTCAGCAACGAGGAGCACCGCATCAAGACGCTAGCGCCGCGCCAAGACCTCACCGGCGCGGACCGCACATGGGCCGAGCGCTATGAGGTGGGCGACGTGCTGCGCTACTCGCGCGCATCGAAGGAGACTGGCATCGGGAAAGGCGAGTACGCACAGGTGAAGAGCATCGACGCGCCGACAAACCGGCTGACAGTCGAGTTGCAGGACAATACACAGCGAACTTACGATCCACGCCGACAGCAGGGCGTCTCGGTCTTCCGCGAGGAGATGCGGAATTTTTCAGTGGGCGACCGCCTCCAGTTCACCGCGCCGGCCAACGAACTGAAAGTTGCGAACCGCGAGCTGGGGACCATCGAGAGCATCGACGAAGACGGGCGGCTGCTCCTGAAGATGGACGGTGGCCGCACAGTCGACCTCGATGCGCGCAAGCATCTGCATCTCGATCATGGCTATGCCATGACCAGCCATTCCAGCCAGGGACAGACTGCCGACCGTGTTCTGATTCACGTGGACACCGAATTGGGCGCTAAGGATCTGCTCAACAACCGCATGGCATACGTTTCTGTCTCGCGTGGACGCTATGACGCGCAGATTTATACGAATAATGCACGGACGCTCGGGCAAGAACTCAGCCGCGACGTGTCCCATTCGCCCGCGATTCAGCAGGAGCCAGGAGCGCACAAGATAGCACCACAAACCACGCACACGCATCAGATTGGTCAAGGTTTGGGTCTTGGGCTGTAGTGTTGCAATTCCAAAATGACATTCCCCGGATAGCCAGAGCGTAGCCGAGGCCCGGTCTGTGTCAAGGCTCTGCGACCGCGTTGCGCGGCGGGCTTCGCCCGGCCTTGACACAGACCTCAGCGGCCTCGGCTTATCATTCCTCTATCCGGGGATGTCAAATTTTCCCATAACACCCTTCCGATCCCATCAATCTTCCATCTGGGTATTCTTGACGCGGCGAATTCATCACGGGTAACGCCCGAAATTCATTCGAAAAGGGAAGGCCTCTTGGTGTGCGGCAGTCGACTATGGGCAGAAGCCTTCATTACTAATCTGGAGGAGAGTGGCGGCGCGCCGCCACTCGTACTCCCACCGTTGCGCCTTCATCTAGAGATAGAGATAAGGATCGGATGCCCTCACAAGCGCACATCCGAGTCCGTGCGGGACGCAACGGTTGTCTCTACTGCGATCACCAACTGTCCGAAACATCTGCCCATCAAAGGTGCGGCCAGGTAAAGAAAACGAGCCTCTTGCTCGTTGTAGCCAAAGTCTCAAAGTCTCGCAACCGGTCGAGGTGATCCTGATGTGGGAGGCCAGGTTTGGAGGTTTGGAGCTCATACGGTTGTCTCCTCTTTATGTAGCGACTCCCATAGTGTCGTAAACTTGTTGAATGCAGCTCGCAACGTCTGACGGATCTTCGGCATGCCGCTTGCCTAAGCTGAATCGCCGAAGGTTGTCAGTGTTAGTGGACTGGCACGGGGACAAGGTAAACCGAGACTCTGCGGTCGTTAAGAACTGCGAGTTTATCGCCATCAGGGGACAGTGCAAAATCGTAGTCGTTTTTCGCCAGGGGAGCAACGCTCACGGTCAGAACCGTCTTCTTCGCAGACAAATCGTACACGGCTATATTTCTCCCGATAGTGTGTACGCTTGATTCTGAGAATATGTGTTTCTTGACCTCCATCTGAGCCAGACAAAAGGCAACAAACCTACCGTTGGAAGAAAAAGCAAACTTCCCAGCCAAACCCTCCGTTTCGTCGAGGCGGTACAGCAAATTGGCGTGTCCCTCCTCATCCATGAGCAAAAGACGTTCGCAGTCTTGAACAAGTACCCGATCGTTCCCGACGAACGTGGGCAGATTGAGGCAACCCGATTTGAATCTACCGCCGGATTGTTTCCACTCCAAACGGCCAAACGACGTGCGGAGTAGCCCATCCTGATTGTGGTCTGCAGCAGCGATTTCGCTATCGGAGATCGAGTATAGATGATATAAGGCAGGTGACTGCTTCCAAGAATAACGCGGACTTAATGTATCCGCATCGAAGATATCAAGATGGCTCTCATCTGCGTTTTGATCGATGCGATTGACTAAGACCGTTCTTCCGGTTGCTGAGACACTCAGTCGCAATATGTCCCAGTGGACACCGTCTCCACGAACGTTGTCGCGAAACGTCATGTCTTGAATTTCCGCAAGACCTTTCGTCAGCCGTCTCAGCGTTGCTCCGGTCCTTATTAAAATTCCGCCGCTAACTAGGTCCACCGACGTATTACTGACGCTTGTCGCCCAGTCCTTGGAGAACAATGGCTTCCCAGAATCGGCACCGAGAACCGAGGCATGAAGCCGAAAAGGCTTCGGCATTTCAGCGCTACCTGTGGAGGGGCCCTGTCCATTGTTCGGACTAACCTCATGGACAATTAGTTGGTTCTCATCTAGAAAGGTGACTCCGGCGCGATTACGGTCGAGCAGGAGGGGAGCGTGACTGTTTCGAGTTCCGCTTAGATCCTGAACGGCTTCAGCACTCCAAAGCGGAATCGGAGTACCCAGCTGCGACGATGCATAGGAAGGTGCTACGACTAGCACTGCACCTACAATGAGGGGCAGCACTTTTTGATTCGTGCAGAATTTGCCGAAAAAGCCTATTGCCACCATGGACGAGGTATTCCACCTTGCTTCCATACTGTGTTACCGCCAATATAGTCCCAACCGAGGTGCGCAATCGTTCCAAAAGGGAAGGCCCATGCACTACCAGTGTCCACGTGAAAAGTGCCCGTATCATCGTGGAAATGCAACGAGTCAAAGACACCGCAGCGAGTCTGATCACCTATGGTCGCGCAGCCTAACTGTGTTGGGTCGATGCCTTCACCATTAATAGAGACGGTGCTGTAGTTGAAGTTGTAGTTGCCCCCCACAAGCATGAGACTGCCGTCGAGATTGGTCGCGACGCTCATTGTGTTATAAGCTTGTTGGATACAACTCGCTACCGCTGATGGGTTCTGACCAGCGCATGCCGCTTGCCCAAGCTGAATCGCGGCGAGCTCCTTTTGTTGCTCCAGAGTGCTTCCATCGCCCCCGGTGAACGAGTACTCGTAATACTGAATTCCCAGCGCAGGGTCCTTGCCGGTGTTGATTATGGAGAGATATCGCGAGACTCCCAGCTGTAGTTGGTACAAGGGCGAAGTCGTTTGCATGTTGTAGCCGGGACCAAAATCCCATGGGATTGCGCCGAGGCCAGAGATCCCGTACACACCAGTTGCCGAACCGCAGTCGCCCGAAGCGTCACAGAAGTCCCCGCCGCCATCGCCTCCGCCACCACCACCGCCGCCGCCGCCGCCGCAGTTATCATAGTAATCTGGGTTGCTGCATCCGCCATGGTCCATATTCATTCCTGCAGGATCGGTAAAGGTCAAGGGATTGTTCGCTACATACGCGTAACGATTCCAGGTTTGGGGATTGGTTGGATCGACTGCTGACATACCAGATGGGTCCGGATGGATCCATCGGCCTTGTGTGGTTGAGAGTTGCCGAGCCAAGAAATGATGAAGATTGCTTTCCGAATCGAGCGGCTGACCCGTGTAGTGAAGCGGGCTGTAGTCTGTGCCCGCACACGTCAAGGCATCTCCAAAAGCCAGACTCGTGCATGTCTCTGTCGAAGTGCCTGATACGTTGCTTCTCGCCCGCACTGTTCCCGTCCAGTCACTGTGATCGAAGTAGGTGGAGGAATTCGTGTACGTTACTCCCATCATGCCGCCGGGATGACCCCAAATCCAGCCGCTGGCGCTCACTTCATCTACTGCCTGAGTCCCGTTGAAAATGAAATCATGTGAACTGGAATTTACTGTGGAACGAACGCGGTTTCCAAACGCATCATAGACGTAGCTTGCGGAATTCGAACCGCTCATGGCAATGAGCCGATTTTCCGCGTCGTAGGTGTAAGTGTTGCCGAGGCCATCGTTGGTGACGTTGCCCGCCGCATCATACGCGACACCGCTGCCCGAAATTTGGTTGTTGCCATTGAACGAGTATTGGGGCGCGGGTCCTCCCTGAGGCGCATTCTGCTGCCAACGATTGCTGTAGCGGTCATAGGCATAACTGAAAGTCTGTTGCCCGCTGTTCTTGTTGGAAGACGCCACGCGGTTGAAATCGTCGTAGCCGTACGTCCAATTGCCATTGACCGAATCGTTTCCCGTCAAGATGTCACTATCGGGCGCGTAGGCTAGGGTGAAGTTGTACACCGAGCCATCGGTGAGCGAAGTCACGCGCCCGCGATTGTCATAACCCCGGTTGCTCACAATCCAGTTCCCCAGCGTTGCTTGCTGCACTTCTCCCACAGGGTTGTATGAATTTATCGTTAGGAGCGTGCCCGGATGGTTGGAGTCGCTCCAACTGCTCTGCAATTTCGTGAAGCGAGCCGCCGCATCGTAGCTATACGTATAGGTGATATTGCCTTCCTCGGAATTCACCAGAGAAGTCATATCTCCCAGATAATCGTGCCCGAACGTAAGAGAGTAGCTGCCGCTCCCGCAGTTCAAGGGCGTGCATTGCCACTCTTCGGCGATGCGTCCCACCAGATCGTAACTGAGAATAGTACTGGCCGACCCTCCAGCGGCAACCGCATCGGTAAGATGCCCCTTGGGATTGTTCAGACTTAGGCCGTTGACCGAAGTTTGATCGTAGCTCAGCGATACAGACGGCGTCGAACCGTCGTTGTAGCTCGCTCCCGTCATGCGATGCAACGAGTCGAAGGTGTAGGTCGTAACCACCGTCTGTGAACCGGTCTGGTTCGGCTTGGGCCGAGTCCGCTGGAAGAGGTCGCCTGCGGTCGCGGTGTCGTAGGTGTAACTGGTTGTTCCCGATTCTGGGTTCCACTCTTGAGTCAACCGCCCCAGCCCATCGTAGCTGTAAGTGCGGTTGCTAAGACTGCCTTGTGAAACAGACGCAACTCCTCCGAGAGGATCATAGGTGTAGGAGGTGAGGAATCCCGTCGCCGTAATATCTTGGCTGCAGGACGCAGGAGCGCCCGACGTGCCCAGTTGGGTTGCGCCAGAGACTTCACAGACCGAAGTCAACCTGCCCAGGCCATCGCTTTGGTACACCCTGGTCACATGGGTGGAACCGCCGCTGTTGTTCCCTTCATCGACCACCTCTGTCGCTGCACCGGTATAGCTCATCGTCGCTTGCTTATTGTCGGGATGAGTAATGGCAGTTGTTCGATTCAACGCGTCGTAGCTGTATTGCGTGATCCCGTAGGTAGGATCGTTCGTGCTGCGATAAGAATTCGAAACCGAAGCGACCCGGCCAAGCGCGTCGTAGACAGTATCGACGTAGTCGGTGCCGCTCGGGTCAGACGTCAGTTGCGTTTGGCTCGTTCGGCCAAGGCCGTCAAGAACGGCTTCGCTCGTCACGTTTGTGGTGCTGTCCTTCTTGGAGGATGTAACGATGTTCCAGGGCGAGTTGGTCCCAAAATTGTAGGTAGTCGTGGTTGATCCGCCATCGGCATACGAAAAACCCGTGACCCGCCAGATGCTGGGATCGTAGGTGTATGTAGTGGAGTTCTGGTTCGCGTCCTTTGAGGCCACAACCACACCACCAGCGCAGTTGGTGTCCCAAGTCAGATAAGTGGTCAAGCCAAGCGGGTAGTCAATTTCGGTTGGGAAAGAATTGCCGCACGCGCCGTAATGATAGGTTGCGACGGCCCCGTTTATATCTGTTGCAGTGTTGACGTTTCCGGTGTCGTAGTACGTGAAGTGGTTGCTGATCGTGCTGCTTCCTGAAGTCAAACTCGTGACGGTAGTCGCGTTCCCGCGAGCGCCATTCGGAGGAGTGGTCAGTTGAGGCGTACCGGTCGTGGTCGTAACTGAACCCTCATCGTAAGTGTACGAAGTCTGAGCTTTCGTAGCCCCGGTGCTGTTCTTCACAGTGATTTGGCTTGGATGGTCAACGATCTTGCCGCCGCCCAAGCTGGCATACCTAGTAATGGTTTCCCGCGCTGGAGTCCCAGTCGGTGCGCTACCAAGTGTCACTCCGAAATCGAACTCCGAGACATCATCCGGCAATCCGTTGGTGCTGCTAAAGTTTGTTTGTACTGCAGAGGTTTTGCCGTTGGGCAGTTGCCGGTAGGTGTCGATCTGTGTGATCGGAGTTGCGACAGCGGTGGTCACGCAACTTCCGAAATGCTGGTTATAGCAGTTGAGCGAAGTTAGCAAAAGAGTGCCGCTTCCGCTTGATCCCTGATAAGCCTTCCGTTGGACTTCGTAGAAATTGGAGGTGGGGTACGGAGAAGCGCTATCTTCCTGGAAATCGATCACCGTGTCGTCACCAACCGAAGGATCAGGAGGGGTCGTAACCTTCGTCTGCCAGTGGGCACCCGAAATCTGGGTGCGGGTGTAAGTCCACGAACCTCCGGGAGAAACTGACCTGCCCCCTGCTTTCGTTCACGTAAGAATACGACAACTTTCTTCCGTTCCATCTCCGGTTTGAGCTGGGATGGGGGAGCGCGAGGGGCAAGGGACGGCGTTTGAGTCCCTTGCCTCTCGCTCAGCT
>Ga0209517_10001237_pt1 | contig 39481 bp, 40 predicted proteins | sample PeaSoiMetSII2010_FD_187695 | JGI IMG/M metagenome (GOLD analysis project Ga0209517, IMG submission 187695) | Peat soil microbial communities from Weissenstadt, Germany - SII-2010 (SPAdes) (version 2) | ecosystem: Environmental > Terrestrial > Soil > Wetlands > Peat | place: Germany...
CGTCCAGTTCCACAGCGCCTCCCCAGCAAGCACCATCGCAGGATACAAGCCCGTGAGGGAATTGTCCAGAGGAAGTTACAACTGGCTAAGGCTTAAAGGATTTACAGGAAGGAACAAAATCACCCTGCGACGTAGCGCGGGCGTTTCGCCCGCTTTACCGCTGAGCTTGAATTGACACCCCCTTTCTTTGCGGCTATTCTGAGCCATGGCTCGCTTACGCGCATCTAATCGTTGAGCGGCCTGCCGCGCATCGAGAGCGCTTATCCAAAGGTTGGACCAGCCTCCACACTACTTGTCCGAAATGGCGAAAGATGCGGCGGGGCGAGGAGCCAAAAAGTTTATGAGATTGCTTTCGACTAACACGAGGAATTGGTTGCGCAACCTGCCCCGCCTGATTGCGCTGCCGATTCTCCAGGCGCCGGAAGAGGCGTTGATGGGCGGCCAGGCAGTCATCGAGGGTGTCATGATGCGCTCCCCGCACAGCTATGCGGTAGCGGTGCGTCAGCCCGGCGGCACGATCGCAGTGTCCAAGAACTACCTGGAAAAGCCGTCTGAAAAGCATCCTTGGCTCAAATACCCGGTCCTGCGGGGGCTGGGGGTCCTGGGGCAGGCGATGGCGCTCGGCATCCGGGCGTTGCGTTATTCCGCCGAACAAGCGCTCGAAGAACCGGGAAAGCCCGCCCAAGCCGATAAGAAGGTCGAGCTGAGCAACTGGCTCATGGCAGCGAACCTCGCGCTTTCGCTGGGGTTCTTTGTTTTTTTCTACAAGTATGTGCCGCTTTCGCTGGCCACACTGATCAGCCGGCGTTACCCGGTGGCCGGCAACCTGCTGATCTTCAACTTCTTGGACGGAACAATTCGCATCCTGCTGTTCCTGGGTTTTCTCTTCTTCATTTCGCAATGGAAGGAAATCCGGAGGATATTTGAATACCACGGGGCCGAGCACAAGGTGGTGTGGGCGTACGAAAAGCGCGGCGCCATCGACCTCGAGACGGCGCGCACGTGCACCCGCTTCCACCCGCGCTGCGGAACCAGTTTCCTGCTGGTAGTGATGGCCATCGCCATGGTGTTCTATATGTTCTTGCCCTTTCGCTCATTTGCCATGCGATTCGTGGGCCGCCTGGCGCTGCTGCCGGTGATTGCGGGAGTCTCCTACGAATTCATCCGCTATGCGGCGAAATCACAAGGGAAGCTGTGGCGTTGGGCAGCGCAGCCGGGACTCTGGCTGCAACGGGTAACCACGCGCGAGCCGGACGACAGCCAGCTCGAGACCGCTATCAAAGCCATCGACACCGCGATGGAACTCGAGAAAGCGCGGGGCGGGGAGTTAATTGTAGCTTAATTGGAAGCGACTGTAGGGGGGCGCGAACCGCCCCTACAGGCTTCGTGGTGAACGATGCACTTTCTAGATAAACTTGCAGAAATCGAACGAAAATACGAAGCGCTGACGGCGCAACTCGGAGACCCCGGAGTGTTGGCGGAGCAGTCCCTCTATCAGAAGACTGCCAAAGCTCACTCGGAGCTTAGCGCAGTTGTCGACAAGTACCGCGAGTGGAAGGGCATCCGCAAAGGGCTGGAAGAAACCAAGGCGTTGTTCGAGGAAGCCTCAACCGACGCCGAGATGAAAGCGCTGGCGCACGAGGAGCTTGTCGACCTTGAGAAGCGGCAGGCGAATGTGGAGGAGGAACTCGGAATTCTGCTGCTTCCCAGAGATCCGAACGACGAGAAAAACGTGGTCCTTGAGATCCGCGCCGGCACCGGAGGGGATGAAGCGTCGCTGTTTGCGCAGGAAATCTTTCGCATGTACAACCGCTATGCGGAATCGCAAGGCTGGCGTGTGGAAGTGCTCTCCACCAGCCTTTCGGGGATCGGCGGTATAAAAGAGGTGATTGCCCTGATCGAGGGGCAGAGGGTTTACAGCAAGCTCAAGTATGAAAGCGGCGTGCACCGCGTGCAGCGCGTTCCCGCTACCGAGCAGCAGGGCCGCATCCACACCTCCGCCATTACCGTCGCGGTGCTCCCGGAGGCCGACGAAGTCGAAATCGAGATTGACCCCAAGGATATCCGCATCGACACCTTCTGCTCTTCCGGACCGGGCGGCCAATCGGTGAACACCACTTATTCAGCGGTGCGCCTCACGCACCTGCCCACAGGAATGGTGGTCTCCTGCCAAGATGAAAAGTCGCAGATCAAGAACCGCGCCAAGGGGCTTCGCGTGCTGCGCTCGCGGCTGTACGAGATGAAGCTCCAGGAACAGCAGAAGCAGATCACGGAAGAACGCCGCTCCATGGTCGGCACGGGCGACCGGAGTGAGAAGATCCGGACCTACAATTTTCCTCAGAATCGCCTCACCGATCACCGCATCGGCCTTACCATTCACCAGCTCGACCGCGTGATGGATGGCAAGATCGAAGACATCATTGAGGCGCTGATCGCATATTTTCAGGCGGAGAAGATGAAGCAAGCGACTGTGGCGGCGTGACCGGGAGAAGGCAGAAAGCAGAAGGCAGAAAGAAGGAGCGTCCGCGCCCAGCCGCAGTCTAACTAGCATCGCACGCAAGTGATCACTACGGCCTAGCCCCCTTGGGTGGAAACCCACTGAAAGTGCTAAAATCGACGGGTGTCATCCTGAGTGAAGCGAAGGATCCCTGCGGTTACTGCTATTTCAACAGCTTACAACCAACTGCAGAGATCCTTCGCTTCGCTCAGAGTTTGTGATTTTTTTGGATTTTTGGCCATTTTCGAGCACTTAACTCTTTTGTTATCAATGGCACTTTTTCGCAATATCCAAAAAAATCACGCTCTCTCAGGATGACAGTTGTGGTCTGCTTTCTGCCTACTTCCTTCTGCTTTCCGGTTTCCCATGAAGCTCCGTACTGCGCTCAAGACCGGACTCGAGACCCTCCTCCAAAACCAGGTTCCTTCCGCGCAACTCGCCGCCGAACTGCTGTTGATGCACGTTCTTGGTTGCGACCGAGCCTTTCTCCACTCGAACGCGGAGATGGAGCTGCTGTCAGAGAAAGTCCAACGCTACTTCGAGCTGATTGACGAGCGATGTACCGGTAAGCCGGCGCAATATATTACCGGCCACCAGGAATTCTGGGGACTTGACTTTGAGGTCAACCCGGACGTCCTGATTCCCCGGCCGGAAACTGAACACAGCGTGGAAAAAGTACTCGAACTGGCGCGCCGCAGCGGATGGCCGAAGGACGCCCGGCTGCGCATCGTTGACGTGGGGACCGGTTCCGGGTGCATCGCCCTGGCGCTGGCCTCCGAGTTGCCCCGCGCTATCCTTTTCGGCGCCGACATCTCCAGGCTGGCGCTGGTGGTGGCGTCGCGAAACGCGGTCCGACTCCACATGCCGGAGCGCGTCAAATTCCTCGAAAGCGATCTCTTGGCCCGCTTTTTCGATAAAGACTTCAAGGGCGCCTTTGATTTTGTGGTTTCGAATCCGCCGTATGTAGGTAAGGGCGACCTCGACAAGGTGCAGCGGGAAGTGCGGGAATTCGAACCCCGCATCGCCTGGGGAAACCTCGAAAGCGGCGACGAAATCTACGCTCGCCTTTTTCCGCAAGCTTTGGAGGTGCTTAAGCCCGGCGGATACGTGGTGGTCGAGATTGGTTACAATATGCGCGAACAGGTGCTCGCCCTGCTTGGCCCGGGCTGGGCGGAAATCGAAGTCACGCCCGATTTGGCGGGAATTCCAAGAGTAGTCAGCGCTAGAAAAGATGGTGGGGGCTAGGTGGGGCTCACCTGTCGACGTCTCGGCGCGAAGCGCCTTGGAGTGCCGGATGGGTTTTTCTCAAAAGGCCACAAGGTTTCAACGGAAGGGGGCGTACGATTCTCCAATGGAAGTTTACCGCCGAAAGTTCCATGGGTGAGAAGTTTGAGTCAATTACCCAGCGAGCAGTGATCCAGCGGCGAGTAGCAGAACCCACTGACCTAGAGCCTAATCCCGCGGAATTGATCTTCAAGGCAGCCCATCGGGACATAAGCGGCGAGATTAAACACGTCTCGTTAGATTGATTCGGCAGATTAGAGCACTGCTACACTGCACTTGCTGGACACGATGTTTTTCAGTACCATAAACACCATGGAGGTTCAACTCACGCCCGATCAGAAAGCGTTTGTGCGGCAAGCTATTCAAAGCGGCCGGCTCCGCCGCGAAGAAGATGCAGTCGATGAAGCGCTGGTCTTGTGGGAGGAGCGGGAGCGCCTCCGTGCGGAAATTCTGATTGCTGTCGACAAGGCGGAAGCTTCACTTGCCCGAGGGCGGGGCCGAGCCATCACACGACGGTCCATGCGCAGTCTTGCCGCGGAAGTGAAGCGGCGCGGGCTCAAGAAGTTGGCGACAAACAGCACTCCTCTTTCATAATGGCACATCGTCTTGCACCGGAGGTTGAAGCGGAACTCGACGATATTTGGTACTACATGGCCAAGCAGAGCCAAAGTATTGAAACTGCCAATCGTCTGATCGATTCCATCACAGACAGGTTTTTGCTTCTGGCGCGTTATCCACATATGGGTCGTCACCGCGATGCGGACTTACGTCCCGGTTTGCGCAGCTTTCCGGCTGGCGAATTTGTCATCATCTACCGCGTCGAAGGTCAGGACGTGCTGATCCTGCACGTCGTGCGCGGAAGCCGCGATATCAAAGAGCTGTTTGGACGCTGATGTTCGGCTGATTTGGGCGAGTATCGCGTCCGCGTGCCAGGTCGAAAATAGATTGCGATTTCCAGTTGCCACCCCCGAGGCAGAAAAGGGAAAGACCGTGGCAGCAGGTGAAAACCGAGACATTCAAAGGGCATTCGCCGCTGACCCCGAATTGTCCCACTCCCCAGCCCCCATTTCTCAGTCCGTTGTCTCCAGCAACCAGCCTGCAGTTTCCAGCCCCTACCTGCGCCAAATACTCCACGTCGACATGGACGCTTTCTTCGTTTCCGTTGAGGAGTTGGAGGATCCCTCGCTCAAAGGCAAGGCGGTCGTTGTGGGCGCGGATCCTGACGGGCGTGGCGTGGTGGCTGCGGCCAGCTATGAAGCGCGGAAGTTCGGGGTTCACTCCGCCATGCCGATCCGACAGGCCAAGCAACTCTGCCCGCACGCCATATTCTTGCGCGGCCATCATGAAAAGTACGGCGACTATTCGCATAGACTCTACAAGATCTTCGGCGAGTTCACACCGGTGGTCGAGATGATGTCCATTGACGAAGCCTACCTCGACCTTACGGGTTGTGAGCGCCTGCATGGCTCGGCGTTTCGAGCGGCAGATAAGCTGATTCGCACCGTGAAGGAGCGCACCGGCCTAAACTGCTCGATTGGCCTCTCGACCTCTCACTTGGTTTCCAAGATAGCGTCTGACCAGGCCAAGCCGCACGGCCTGCTTTACGTCCTTCCGGGCTGCGAGGCCGAATTTTTGGCTCCGCTCCCCATCCGCCGCATGCCGGGGATCGGGAAAGTGACGGAGCCGGAACTGCGCTCTGTCGGCATCACCACCATCGGAGACCTTCGCCAGATCGGCGAAGAGAAGTTGCGTGCGCAGTTCGGCAAATTCGGCGAATGGCTTTACACCAAGTCGTGCGGGCGGGATATCGAAGCCTACGGATATTCCGAGGAGCCTAAATCGATCAGCCACGAAACCACTTTTGACCGCGACATCGACGACCTCGAGGAACTCGAGCGCACGCTTTCTTATCTCGCCCAACTCGTGGCCCGCCGTCTGCGCGATCACGGTTTGTTTGCGCACACGCTGGGATTGAAGCTTCGCTACGCGCCCTTCAGCACACTCACCCGAGACATATCCATCGACGAACCGACTAATCTTGACGCAGTGATCTTCGAAAAGGTGCTGCGTCTCTTCGAAACCACGTTCGATGCGAAGAAGAAAGTCCGGTTGGTGGGCGTCCGCGCATCGAACCTCGAGCGCAGCGTGTTTCAACGGAACCTGCTCGAAGCTCCGCAGCACGAGAAACTTGGCAAGATTCTCGAGGCCGCCGATAAGCTGCGCGAAAGGTTTGGCTTCGAAGCCGTCCAGTTGGCGCGTTCGCTCGAACCCGGCAAGCCATCGAAACCGCGTAAGCGACGCGAGTTCCTGGGGAGGGAGTGACACCTCTTACGTTAAACCCCAAGTTCTGATATACGTAGGTGCCGTGTTTCAACCGGGTGACATTGTTCCCTATCTGGATGCGTGTCGAGCGGAAGGCGTCAGCCTCCAACGCGGAATGAACTTCCGCCTGGGGAGGCGGCACAGCGTCATCCTCATGAGTGTAAGGCTTGGCGCGCCATTTGCAGATCGAATAGAAGATGATGGTAAGGTCTTGATTTACGAAGGGCATGATGTTCCTCGGAGCAAAGCGGGCCCTGACCCGAAGACACAGGACCAACATCTGTTCACGCCAAGCCGGAAGCCGACACAGAACGGCTTGTTTGCCGAAGCTGCACGCAAATACGTGGAAGGCCTAGCCCCAGCCGAGCCTGTAAAGGTGTATGAGAAAATCAAAACGGGAATCTGGGCCTACGCAGGACTATTTCGGCTCGTGGACGCATGGCAGGAGCTGAGCGGGGGTCGAAAGGTCATTAAATTCAGATTGGAGTTGCTTCAGGGCCCAAATCCCAGCACGGAAACGAGGACCACGGATTTGGCCCTCAGCCGCGTCATCCCGACAGCAGTAAAACTGGAAGTGTGGACGCGTGACAAAGGCCGGTGTGTGAAGTGTGGCAGGACAGACAATTTGCATTTCGGTCACATCCTTCCTTTCTCAAAAGGTGGATCTTCGCTTCTGGCAGATAACATCCAGTTACTCTGCGCTAGGCACAACATCGCCAAGCGAGACAACATCGAATAGGGTCTTACGAAAAGCTTTTCTGGGGGTTGAGTTTGAAGACAGCCTACCTCGACATCGAAACGAACTATGTTGGAACCTATACCGATCAGCGCCTTTTCCGGGACTGCAAGAACCACAAGATCACGGTGATCGGGGTGAGGATTGTGGAGGGCGAAAAAGACGCCTTCATTCAACTCATCGGCGAGGAAGCCACTCGCGAAGCTCTGCTCTTGGTGCTCGTGGGCGTGGAGCGCATTGTCACTTACAACGGGCGCTCGATCCCTGACAAGGTCAAGGGTTATACGGGGTTCGACTTCCCAGTGATTGCCGCTCAATTAGGCATAGTCCTGGACACGGCCTTCGAGCACTTCGATCTCTGTCCGGCGTGCTGGAGCGCGGGCCTGTGGGGAGGGCAGAAGGCCATTGAGGGGATACTGGGTCTAAAGCGGGAACTTCCCGGTAAAGACGGGAAATGGGCCGACGGTGCGTGGAAGAATTATGAGGCCACCCGCGACGAGCGCCTCCTTCAGGACTTGCTGACCTACAACCGGGAAGACGTCTTCATGCTGCGCAGGATTGAACAGGCGCTGCAGGCGCGAAGCCCGCGCGCTTCGCAACCTTGAGTTCAAGTCGTCGGGTAAAGCAACGAACAATCTGTTTTGGTTTTGCTGTGAATCACGGCATAATGAACGGGATTCTTTGGGGAGGACTATTAACCTATGCTATCACGAACCCTGTTGTTGATGACGTTGATCCCAGCGTTGCTCATGACCTCGAGCGCGGCCCGCGGGGCTGATATCACCGTCGAGGGCGCTCCGGCCGACACTGGATTCAACATCGGTTCGGTGGCGACCATCCGTGCCTCGGTGAAAGGCCTGGGGAGCGATCCGAGTCGTTACAGTGCGTTTGCGGAAATCCAGTACGCAGGGACAACGTCCACCACCAGCGTCCAGATGGACCGTATGGCAGACTCGAAACCGGGGCAGGCTGAATACGAAATCGGCTGGCCGATTCCCGGACAAGCGCCAACGGGACTCTACACAGTAGCGGTGAGTGTGCAGGATCGCACCACCCGGCGCACCGTCGCGCAGCAATCACTGCGGCCCTTTGTGGCGTACAAGAAGCTTGTTCAGATTTCGCATTTAAGCCTGGACAAGACCTTCTACACCGTCGGCGAGCCGCTCGAGTGCGAGTTGACTCTCGAAAACCTGACCGATGCGGAGCTCGACAACCTTACCGTCGAGTTCTCGAATTCAAATTATCCCTGGATAGCGCTCTACTCGGCGGAGGCGGGCGGAAATCCTGACCTCGCGTTGAAAGTCATGCGAGACCATTTGAAGCTGCCGGCCCGCGGGACGGCGACTATTCCCATGATGAGGGCGGGGGTTGCCGCCTTTTTGCAGGGCAAGCAGAAAGAGGTGATGGGTTCCGGCCTCCCCGAGCGCCACGACAAGACGCCGCCGCCGGAGGTGGATAACTATACCGTGGCCGTTTGGAACTCTGACCACACCGTCCTTTACGACATGAAGTTCACGGATTACGCGATTGTGCGTCCCTGGGACCAGGAACTTCCCATTCCGTACAGCAGGGACTTCACGCACCCGTACAACTCGGACATTGACTTCCAAAAGTACCGGCACTTCTACGCGCCTGGGCAGCTCTCGCCTTTTATCACCGTGGACCATTCGCGTACGCTCTATCGGCCGGGCGATCAAGTCAAAATCGTGTGCACGCTTAAGAACTCGGCAGAGGAACCCTGGCAGGGCGCGAATTTCCGGGCCGCCATATTGGATGCCGCGGGGAAAGCCGTCCAGAAAACGGCGGTGCGCTCGGGAATTAGTCTTGCTCCCGGCGAGACCCTCGCCGTTGACTCAGACGCCTGGGCGATTCCTTCCAACCAGGCCCCCGGCACATATCGCGTGAGGCTGGAATTAGCAGGCGAAGGCGGCAGAACACTGGCGGAAACCACAACCGAAATCGCGATCAACACGCTGCCGACCTCGCTCATGATCATCAACCCGCACGAAGATGACGAGGCCGCGTACGGCGGACTCATCCGCGCCGCAGTCGAAGCGGGCATTCCAGTGCGGGCGGTGATCCTGACGGGCGGTGATGTGGGCGAGTGCGAGCGTTACTACAACAAGCCCTGCGGGCCGAACGAGGCGCGCGGATTTGGCCTGGTGCGCATGGAGGAAAGCCGCGAAGCGTATGAGCATCTCGGCCTCGGCCGCGACAAGGTCGATATCCTGGGATTGCCGGATGGCGGCTCGGGAGCGATCTGGTCGCAGCACATCGAGGTCTCAAATCCGTTCTTATCGGTTTACCTTGCGGTCGACCACTCACCGTACGAACATGTTTTGAAGCCGAATTTGCCCTACGCGCGTGACGCCGTCATCAGCACGCTTCAACAACTCATCACGGACTTTCATCCCGCCATGATCGTGCTGCCCCATCCCGATGAGCGCCACGTGGATCACCGCACGACGAACTGGTTCGCCATCAAGGCTTGCCAGGGTTTGCTGCGCGAGCACAGAATTGATCCGCAGACCATCATTTGGGGCGATAAAGCATACGGCGCAGGCGGGTTTAAGCCTGCCCCTTATAAATACGAAAAGGTTGTTGTCTACCTGAGCGGAGAAGCGGCAGCTCTGAAGCAAGAGATGAGCTGGCTTTACCAGTCGCAGGACGGAAACCTGGACGAAGGAATGAAGAAGACCTTTTCGGAACTCTCCCGCCAGGAAGAGCACGTGCGCATCGTGGATTGGCAGGAACACGAAGGGTGGAACGAGTAGGGGCTAGGGGCTGGAGGGTAGGGACTAGAGAGTCTGTGCGAGAACTTGATTCAGGCTGTCATTCCGAGTCCTTCGCTGTCATCCTGAGCGAAGCGAAGAGCCTGTCCTGAACGAAGTGAAGGAATCTCGCTCTGGCCGCTCAGGGTAAACTCCGCGAGGAATCTCGCTCTGAGTGTTTTCGCGGCAGTGCGAGATTCCTCGTCGCCTGCGGCTCCTCGGAATGACACTCGCCAGCCTTTAGCCCCTAGCCCCCAACCCCTGGTCGTTGGCATCTTCGGGTGAGTCGTCGGCATCCAATTGCTAAGTTCCGGACTCGAACGGAAATGATGGTGAGGTGAACCGTGAGAAGAAACATCCTCTTGATCGCAGCCTCTGTGCTTTTGAGCGCCGCCATGCTGACCGGCGCGTCTGTCCAGCGTTGGATTCACATTCGCGTGGAGAGCGCGAAGGGGGCAAGCGGAGATGTGAGTTTCAACGTGCCAATTGAGATGGCGTCGGCGGTCTTGCCTGCGATCCCGTCCGATCATGAACACCATGGAAAATTCAATATCCAGGCTTCGATCAATGGCGCGGACTTGCGGGCCCTGCTCGACTCGGTTCGTAATTCGCCCGACAACGTTTTTATTACTATGGAGCGGCACGATGCAGAAGTGAGCGTGGCAAAGTCGGGGCGGTTCTTACTGATCAAAATCGTCAACAAGCCAACCCCCGAACATCGGACAGGTAAGACCATTGCCATTAAGGTGCCGACCTCGGTGGTTCGCGCCATGGTCTCCGGCAATTCTGACGAAGTCGATGTAAACGCGGGCATTCATGCCTTAGCCCTCGAGGGAGAAGTCGACGTGACAGTGAATAGCGACAAGGAAACTGTACGAGTCTGGACGGACACGCGGACCACAACGGACTAGGAGCAGGAGCGTCCACGCTTATGACACGACCGGCCACGCAGGGGATTTCACCATGCTTTATCGTCAGCAACGTCGATCAAACCATCGCCTTCTACTGCGATAAGCTTGGTTTTGAGACGAGATTCCGGGCGCCGGATCAGAATCCCTTTTTCGCCATCATCGGCCGCGACGGAGCACAACTCTTCGTCAAATCGGACAAGGAAGTATCGCCGCTGCCGAACCACAAGCGTCATCACTTCATGAGGTTGGACGCCTTTGTCTATGCGCCAGACCCCGATGCGCTTGCCGCCGAATTTGCCGATCATGGCGCAGCATTCAGCGCACCGCTTAACGATACACACGACGGTCTGCGCGGCTTCGAGATTTGCGACCCTGACGGCTACGTCTTGTTCTTCGGGCGACCAAGGTAGCCCGGGGCCAGATCAAGAATTGCAAACCATTTGAGACTTGCCGTTTGAAATGTTCTTCCCGCCCGTCGACGCCACTTGAAACCTGCTACACTCTCGCAGCTAACCGCAGCGCTTCTTGCCGCGCTCGCCGGAGGCTTTCGACGGGGTCGCCAGTGGGAATGAACTCCATAGCCACGTAGCGGTTGTATTTGAGCGCGGCGAGTTTCTTGTAGATATTGGCGTAGTTGATCTCGCCGGTCCCAGGCTCGTGCCGCCCCGGAACGTCAGCCACGTGCACCAATCCCAGCTTGTCGATATTCTTTTCCAGTTTCTCAATCAGGTTGCCTTCGGATATCTGTTCGTGGAAAAAGTCGTCGAGGAACTTGACGCGCGGGTGGCCGACGCGGCTGATGATCTCGAAGCCTTCCTCGACCGACCAGAGGTAATAATGAGCGTTCTCCTCCAGGTCGATATTCTCCAGCAGAATCGTGATGTTGTTCTTCTCCGCGATGTCCGCCGCTCGCTTGAGCCCCTCGATGCAGCTCTGGTGCTGTGCCGCGCGCGGCATCCCCGGCACGACGTCGCCCGACATAACGATAATGGCGCGGCACTCGATCTTGTCCATGGCCGGGAGCGCCTGTCGAAGGTCGGTAAGAAACGCATCCCGCGCTCTCGGGTCCCCGACGCCATGCGCAAGTCCGGCCGTCACATCGAAAGTGAGCCCGAGCTCACGCCGTTTCCGGTTGGCCCTGCGAAACTCCTCTTCCGACCAGCCTTTGTATTCACCCACCAACTCCACGGCGTGATAGCCGGCTTCTCGGACCTTTTCAAGCCGCTGTTCAAACGGCAGCTTTTCAAATACTGTCCAGAGCATCACAGAAATCTTGAAAGGCACTCCGGGGGCTTCCCCCTCCGGCAGCGTGGCCGAGGTACGAACAGGCAAGGCTGCCAGGGCAGGCGGGGCTAAGGCGGTGCCGGCAAGAGTACGGCCGAATTGACGTCGATTCATGGTAGTGACCTCAGCTCCATGCACGGGTTGTATTTCTCGATACAAGACAATACCATCGTTGTGGCACAATTTCAGCTCTAACGTGGGGGGTGGCACTCGGGCAACCACGAGGTTCGCTCCGCTAGCGTCATGTGATGAGGAAAGGAGCTTCATGGAAAACGATTTGCCTCTAGCGGGACAAGTGGCCATCGTCACAGGCTCAACTCAGGGAATCGGGGCTGGGATCGCACGACGGTTTGCCAAGGCGGGGGCCCGGGTGGTCGTTCACGGCTTGGAATGCCACCTGCCGCAGGGTGAAAAACTGGTGAAGGAATTCGAGGCTTCCGGAAACGAAGCGCTGCTCAGCGTCGGCGACTTGAAACAGGAAGGCCACTGCCGCGACCTCATCCGTCAGGCCCTAGGGCATTTCGGCCAACTCGACATCCTTGTAAATAATGCCGGAGTGTACACGCGTGGCAACCTGGAGACTACTTCCGTGGAGCTCTGGGATAAGATCTTTGCCACCGACCTTCGCGCCCCTTTCATCCTTTGCCAGGAGGCCTGCGCGCACATGAAGCAACGCTCCCGCGGCTGCATTATTAACATCGGGTCCGTCGTCGCCTATATGGGTTTCTCGAACATCCTGGCGTATTCCGTTGCCAAAGGCGGCCTGATGACGTTCACCAAGAATCTTGCCGACGCCCTCAAGAAATACCGGATTCGAGTCAATCAGATTAATCCCGGCTGGGTTCTGACCGAAGGCGAGCATCACACGCGAGCGGTCGAGGAAGGACTCGGCGAAGGTTGGATTGAGGAGGCCGTCAAGACCCGACCCTTCGGCCGTCTGCTCTTGCCCGCGGACATTGCCAACGCCGCACTCTTCTTCGCCAGCAATGAATTACTCAGCGGCGCCATCCTCGACTACGATCAAATGCCAGCGGGCGCGCCAAGCATCGCCGGGACAATTCAAGTGCCGAAGAAATGAACCACCGCCAGCACCCGCGGCGATGAGGAATCTTGGAGTGCGGCAGCGAAGCTGGCGCCTTGAAGCTATGGCAAGACGGCGGCAGCTTCGCTGCCGCACTCCAGAAAGCTTCGCGCATTCGCATGGTTCAAGCGTGCCAGTCTGCCGCCAGGGATGAGCGACTGCCCTGAAAGCATACAGAGCGAGACTCCTCGCTTCGCTCGGAATGACAGCGTTGGGGCATGATTGCACAGAAGCCGCACGGAGTGCCGGTGCGGGTTCGGGCGGCGGAAGATGAGTGGTTAGCGTCTGACGCCATCAACCGCCTGGAGGTATCCTTCCACCATCTTGGTGAAGTTTCGGACCAGCGGCGGTAGTTCCTGGACTGCAAACGCCGCCGCCTGTTTGATGGTCTCTGCGTTCCCCAGGAGGTCGGTGATAGAATCAAGCGATTGGGCGATGGGATATTCAACCCCGACCAGGCGCGTGGGATTGAAGCGCACGAAGTTCTTCAACTCGCGCTCGACTTTGTCGGCGGTGGCCAGCACGCCACGTTGCTTCTCACGAAACTGGTCCCAGGACTGTCCTGATTCGGGGAAGCCTTCCAGCGCGTGTTTGTGGCCGACGTATTCGAGTTCACATCCCAGCCATTCGAGGTCTTGTGCAAGTTGGAGGAGTTTCGCTTCAGGCATATTAATTCATTGTAGTACCGTCCGTCGTCCGTTGTCAGTTGACAGTTGTACGGCGTCGGTTGGCAGCTCTGCGAAGAACGCAGGAACCAAGAATGACAGGCTGCGCAGCGGAAAGAAGGATTTCAAACGCACAGCCACTTTCCGCTTGGGCTCCGGCGGAGGAACAACGGACAACTGACAAAGGACAACGGACAACAACGCGCACCGGAGGACAACATGGAATATCGAACTCTGTCTTCAACTGACTTAAAGGTCTCCCGGCTCAGCTTCGGCACTCTGACCTTCGGCTCGTCGATGGACGAGGCGGCGGCCTGCCGTACAATCGACCAGTGTCTTGCCGAGGGCATCAACTTCTTTGATACAGCTAATGTTTACAACAAAGGTATGGCCGAAACGATGCTTGGCAAGGCGCTTGCCGGAAGACGCCAGACGGTGTTTGTGGCCACGAAAGTGGGTTTCAAGACTGGCGTGCCCGACGATGAAGTGGGGCTCTCCGGCGCTGCCATTCGGAAATCGCTCGACTCAAGCCTCAAGCGACTGCAAACCGATTATGTGGACCTCTTTTATCTCCACCTGCCGGATTATGCGGTGCCGATCGAGGAAACGCTCGCTGCCATGGATGAGGCAGTCCGCGCCGGCAAGGTGCGATACCCGGCGATCTCGAACTACGCGGCGTGGCAGGTGTGCGAGATTCGCTGGATCGCGGAAAAAAGCGGCTTCAAACCGTTCTGCGTCTCACAGCCGATGTACAACATCCTAGCCCGCGGAATCGAGGATGAGTACCTCGCTTTCTGCAAACGGTTCAACATCGCGGTGGTGCCGTACAATCCTCTGGCCGGCGGCCTGCTGACGGGAAAGCAGTCGAAGCAGCGGGGACCGATTCCGGGAACACGCTTCGATGGAAACAAGCTCTATCTGGACCGTTATTGGCACGACGACTACTTTGCCGCCGTCGAAGAGTTGGCAGGCATTGCGCGCGACGCCGGGAAGACTCTGGTTGAACTCGCATTCCAATGGCTGCTCAGCCATGCTCAGGTGGACTCGATCATCGTGGGCGCCTCGAGTGCGGAGCAGCTCCAAGAAGATCTCGAGGCGTGCCAGGGCGGCCCGCTCGACGAATCTCTCCTTGCCCGCTGTGATGCAGTTTGGAGGCGACTAAGAGGAATCACGCCAAAGTACAACCGATAATTGGATGATCGGGAGATCGGGAGATCGGGTGAACTACAACCTCGTGCGCTTTTTGCTCCGCGTGTTAGGCTGCGAAGCGTAGACATGCCAAAGAACGGCACGTCTGATGCGCCACCCACTTTATTGGTCTTTGCTTACCCGATCACCCGATCTCCGGATCCCCCGATCTCCCGATCATTTTGACTTGACACCAAAAAAGCCTGCGCTATCCTCTAGTGCAAAGGACGGAATGCTACATGCTCCGTGATGTAGTCACTGAAGTCCACAATTCTAGAGTCCTTAGCCGAGGGCGCAAGGCACAACCCTTCTGCCCTCGTTCTGCATTACTCGGTCTCGTGCTGGCCGGCGCTATAGCAACCGGCGCTGGAGGCCAACCGGGGACTGCGGGCGCAGCAAGGACCGAAGCGCCGGCCAATCACGCCCTGTCGACGCGCGTGGTCGCTTACCAGATCGAAGCGCGTCTCGATCCCGTTAAGAAGACCGTTGATGCAACGGAGACTCTGACCTACCATAACCTCACGGGCCGCCCTCTCGACACTTTCCCTTTCCATCTTTATTTAAACGCCTTTCAACCCACATCCACTTTCATGCGTGAGGTCCGCCTGTACGGGACGCGGGGGACCGGCCCCGAATCAGGCTGGGACCCCAAGCACTACGGCGCCAGCGAGGTGAAATCTCTCGAGGTAGCAGGGCAAGGCGACTTCGCGAAGCGCATCGAATTCATTCAGCCTGACGACGGCAATCCGGACGACCACACGGTTTTCCAGGTGAAGCTCGCAAAGCCGGTCGCGCCAGGCGCCGACGTCGTTTTCAAAATCGCATTTCACGACCAGCTTCCGGAAGTGGTGGAGCGCACCGGCTACAAGCGAAATTTCTTTATGGTGGCGCAGTGGTTCCCGAAGGTGGGCGTGTGGTGGCACGACGCGTGGAATTGCCATCAGTTTCATGCTGACTCGGAGTTCTTTGCCGACTTCGGCACCTTTGACGTGAAAGCCACGGTGCCGGAGAAGTACACCGTGGGGTCAACGGGCGATCTGGTCTCGTCTGTTTCTAATCCCGATCATACCAAGACGGTTACGTGGCACGCCGACGATATTCACGATTTCGCCTGGACGGCCTCGCCGGACTACAAGTTAATTGAAGACTCCTGGAGAGGGTCGGCGGGTACGGTGCATATCCGCCTGCTCCTTTCGCCCGGGCATGAGAGTTCAATCCGCCGCTACCTTACCGTAATCAAGGGCACCTTGGACCGCTTCGACAAGTGGTACGGACCGTATCCTTATGACCGCATCACGCTGGTGGATCCACCCCAAGGCGCACTGGATGCCGGCGGGATGGAGTATCCCACCCTGATCACCTGCGGAACAACCTGGTGGATGCCCGAGGGCTTGCTTGGCGTGGAACTGGTCACCGAGCACGAATTCGGTCACCAGTACTGGTATGGCATGGTGGCCACGAACGAATTCGAAGAAGCATGGATGGACGAGGGCATCAACAGCTACACCGAAGCCAAGATCATGGAGTCGCTCTACGGCAAGGGCACCTCGATACTCAACCTCTGGGGCATGACGGCCGACGATGCCGACTCGATGCGAACGGAGTACCTCGCTATGCAGGATACTGACCCGCTGAGCCACTTTGCGTGGAAGTTCATGAACAGCGACGCCTACGGCGGGATCACCTATGGCAAGACGGCTACGATGTTGTTGACACTCGAGGGCATCATTGGCGAAGACACCATGCGAAAAGCGATGCATACCTACTTCCTGCGCTACCGCTTTACGCATCCCACCGGCACGGACTTCACTAAGACCATTGAAGAGGTCTCCGGCCAGAAGCTGGATTGGTTCTTCGATCAAGCGCTCTACGGCACCAACGTCTTCGACTACGAGGTGCTCTCCATCCGCTCCGACCCTCTCAATTGGTTCGAACAGCACCCTTCGAAGCCCAAGAAAGGTGTAACAGCGTACCGCGACACGGTGCTCGTGCATCGCAAGGGCGATTTCATTATGCCGGTCGAGGTGCGCATCGCTTTTGATAACGGCGAACAATTGCTGGAGAAATGGGACGGGCGCGACCGTTGGGTGCGCTTCAGTTACGACAAGAAAGCCAGGGTGACGTCAGCCGAGGTCGATCCGCAGCACACGGTGCGGCTGGACAAGAACTTCTTCAACAACAGCCGTACGGAGGGAATTGACCGGCGCGCCACGCGTAAGCTGACGACGTACTGGCTCTTTGCCTCTCAGTACCTGGCACAATTGCTCGCTTGGCTGGCATAGATTAATCGGGTGATCCGGTGATCGGGAGATCGGGCGATCAAATCTCGACCTGGTCAGCTCACCGGAGGCTCGGGTTGTTCGACGTTTGGGTGAATAAACGCCATATCGCAGATGGCTCTTGTTCACCCGCTCTCCCGATCACCAGATCACCCGATTCTTTCATGGGGACGTAACGTGACCGATCTGAACAAGAGTCCGTTCACTGCGGGCCTAGGTTTGGTTTGGCGGCGCCAGGGTGTACTGCGGTGGATCTTCCTAGTCAACTTCGTGCTGGCCGGCATGGGCGCCGTCACGTTTAGGCAGCAGGTCAGCCCCGTGCTCGATCAGAGTCTTGAACGCCTGGCGTTTGTGCATGGTTTTAATCCCTTCGTTTTTTCGGACCTGGTGACGGAAGCGCACGGGACATCCACGGCGCGAGTGGCCTCAGCCTGCCTCATGCTGGTCTTTTTCGTTTTCATGCTTTTTGTCGAAGGCGGCCTGCTCGAAACTTACCGGCTGGACCGGGGGCTGAGCAAAGAAGAGTTTTTCGAGGCCAGCGGCCGTTTTTTCTGGCGATTTGTGCGCCTGCTGATCTTGTTGCTGATCGCCCTGATTCCCGTGGGCATCGTTTACAGATTAACGACGGGCGCGACGCACCAGTTGGATGAACGATCTCCCAGCCCCATGCCGGGCGTCTGGTCCCAGTTCGTCGGACTGCTCGTGGTGCTCTTCTTATTGCAGGCGGTTCGCCTCTGGTTCGACATGGCGCAGGTTCGCGCTGTGGCCCAAGACGAACGGGCCATTCGCCGCGCCTTGGGCCGCGCCTTCAAAATCACCTTTGGGAATTTCGGCTCGCTTTATTGGCTCTACCTGCGAATCAGCCTCGTGGCTTGGCTGGCGATGGTTTTTCTCGGATGGATTTGGATCAGGCTTGTGCGCCCGGAACGGATCGGCGCGTCCTTTCTTATCACCCAACTGATGCTGTTGAGTTGGCTGGGAACTCGGCTGTGGCAACGCACCAGCGAGACGATCTGGTATCAGCAGCGAATACCGGCGGTCGCCAAGGAACCCCAACCGTCACCCGCTCCCCCGCCTGCCCCAATCGTGCAGCCCGCTGCTCCTGACTTCAGCATCTAACCGCGACGCTCATAGCGGAGGCGTCCGCTCTGCTCCGGTGCGAGTGCCTATCTCGGAACAGGCAAGAGGTCCCCGCTCCACCACCGGAAGGGATGGTCCCTGCCCTAGAGGCGCTGCGGGCTTATTCTTTACTCAACGTCAGACGCAGTTCGGGATTTCCTCTGATAGAGCGAGCGGGAAGCGCGATAAACCCAGTAATAGACGTTATCGCGCCACAGGTATTGGCGGTCAGCCAGGAAGAATCGCCGCATGGCGAGGGTGAAGCGGCGGCGTTGAAGTTTTTGCATTTCCGAGTCCGCGAGTTGGGGCCCACCGCAGTCATTCAGGAAGAGTACCACCGCATCGCCGTCCGTCACGCTCGGCTTACCGCTGCCGGAAAGCCGGACCGCCGTAGGCCGCGGCTCCAATCCGACTCCCGCCACGCAGCCGGCGCTCGCAAGGTCGTTCACGACCATGCTACGCTCCCGATCGACGAACTTGTCGATGCGATGCGTCAGGGTCAAATGCTTATCGTCCAAAGTGATGGTCGTATCGTGCGTGGCCGCCGCCAGCCAGACTTGTGTTTCTTCGCCTGGAATGGAAGCCGGCCAAATGCGGATGTGATGCCGTTTGGCGACGGTATTGAGCGTCTTCTGAAAAGAGAGAGAGTCTGTCTTTCCACGGTAAACAAGCGGCGCGATAGGGGCGGTAGGGTCCGCCTTCATCGCCAGGAGTGCCGAATACATATGTACAAAGGAGCGTCGCGTCAGCGGCTGAACAGTTGTCCAGCCGGAAGCCAGAAATGCCTGCTCCACCTGCGCGCGTGAACCAATAAAAACCAAGTGGATAATATCGCCTGCTAAGCTCTTATCAGGACGATAAACCTCCTCAGGCTGCGCCGCCACCCATTCGGAGAGCTCCGCGGGCAACGGAACCAGCTTCTCGGGCGAAGGCGCGAGGTCGCCGTACACCTCGACCTGCACCTGCAAATCAGTTCCTGCAGGAAGCTCGATTTCGGGGTCAGGCAAACGGTAGAGCAGCATCTCCGAGGTAATGAGCGCCACCGCGCCCAAAGGGGTGGTCGCAATGTGCGTATAGATCTCCCCGCCGGCTCCTGTCAGCCCGAAGGCGGAGCGAGTGACCAGTAACGCTCCCGGCCGGTACCAGATACCGTTGAGCCAACTATACGGGTGGCCTGCCGCGAGCACCCCATGGATTCGATTCTCGCTGACCTTCTCGCGCGCGTTGTCCACGCCTTCTAGGGCCACGTCGCACTCGACGACGGCGCCGTCGGGCAACTGGCACCCGTCAAACTCCACTTCGAGCATCGCTCGTTCGCGCAGGACGCCGAACCGCACGGACGCTGATTTTGTGACTTTGCCGCTGATGACGCTGCCGCTCGGAAGGAGATCGACACCTGCTCGAACCACAGGCCCGATGACTTTTGCCTCGAAGCGCGTGCCTGCGGGCGAGTAGCTCGCGATCGGCGTCGACAGCCGGACTACCATCTCCTGGCTGCGCTGACCGGCTGCCGCGCATCTTGTCCCCAGTAGTGCCAGGACAAGCCCGACTGTCACTGAAAAAAGTCCGCATCGCGGCTTGAAATCTGCCGACTGTGTCGAGGCTGCGCTTCGTTCCGCACGACGTCTGTGCTTTTCTCCAGAGTGTGGGGTGAAACCGCCGGTTCTTGGGGCCGAGAATGGCTGCGATGTCATCGTTCTAGTGCACTATAAGTCCGGGACGCGATGCGGCAGACCGCGCATACTACCACAATACTGATCAGGCCATCAACAGCATAATGATAGCGGCAGTAAATGGTAGCCATGTAAACCAGGGCGGCCAAACCTAACGCGCACCACCCGAAGATGGGCCGGCGTGGCAAGGCGGCAAACATTCCCAGGGCCAAAGAAAGCGCCACGGCAACGTGACCGCTGGGGAGAACGCTGGTCGAAATATCAAGGCGGTTCAGCAGCCAAATCGTGAAACGGCGTGAAATTCCGTCGAAGTGGGGTAGATCCGCGCCCGGGAATGCGAGCCGCGGTGAAATCACAGGGACGTACGGCAACAGAGCGTAGGTAGCGAAGGTGCCTGCAAACACCAGCAACAGGAAGCGGGGGACCTGCGGGCGCGCTCCGCAAGCGTACAGGATGACGAGGCACGCGGGCGGGATTGCGTACAACAGCAGATAGACCGTCTCCAGGGTCGCCGGCACGATTGCGCCTGCAGCTTCAATCAGAGCTTGCAGGTGCGCATCATAAAGGAGCAACCGGTCCATTCGTACCAGTTGGGCTTGCAAAGCTTCCCGGGGAGGAGTGGCGAACCATCCCATCGCCCAATACCCGGCCAGGATCAAGCCCAGCGGCCACCAATCCCGCGCGATCTCGACGGGCCGCCACGCCGTCCGCGATTGCACCCTCCAAAGCACCCACAGCGCTGCAGGGATGGACGCCAAGAGCAATAGAGCGCCGAGGCCTAACCGCCGTATCAAGCCTAAGCAGGGCAGGTAGATGAAATAAGCCAGCGCAACCTTCTCGTAACCCCGCAGGCGGGAGGGCTGTTTCGTTCGACGGAGCGCCGCATTCGGCGTTGCCAGGGCAGAATCCATTGTTGTTCAAGACCGAGCAGTTCCCCCTTGCGGCGGGAGCATCCTGTTGGCCAGGATCCCGGCGCTTGCCAGGTGTCTCTCCGAGCCCCTGCCGCAACTGCTCGTAATAGGCCAGACCAGGATTTTAGGCTTGCCTCCCTGGCCTCCGCACATTATACACGTAACGCCGGCCAACCTGTCATCTCATAGCTGGATTTTCTGAAGGTACGCGGCTACGGCCGCATCATAGTGGAGCTCCTGGGCGATCTTCTCGCGGAGCGACTCGGCGGACTTGGGTTCGCTGTGGACCAGAAACGTCTTGCTGGGAGGCGTGTGGAATTTGCGCAGCCAGCCCAGAATCTCTCCGTAGTCCGCATGACCGCTCAGGTTCTCGAGGGTTTCGATGCGCGCCCGGATGTTCACGTACTGACCGTGCATCTTGACAGGCTGACGAGACTGGATGAGCCTGCCGCGTGTGCCGGCCGCTTGAAATCCCACAAAGAGGATGGTGTTGCGATGGTCGGGGAGGCAGCGCTCCAGGTGATGAACGACGCGCCCGCTGCGGCTCCTGCCGCTGGGGCGAGGCTGGCTCGCTATTGCGGGCTTCTATTTCGACTGCCATGTTGTCTGCTTTTTCAGCACTTGAACGACACAGCCGTATACAGCGCCAGACAAAGCTTCCAACGATTCATGTTCGATGTCTTCCAGTTGGCCAAGCTTGCTGGTCCACTTTCCATTATCGAGTTGGCGTGCTGCAAGGGTCCACATGTACCCGTCACCGTACACGGCCACTTTTTCGAAACCCTCCTCACGTGCATCACTCGCACAGCATACGAATCCGAGACTCTCGTACAGCTTGACGAGATTTTCGACAGCCCCATGCCTTGGAACATTGTCGGGCCGCCGATAACCGGGTGCGATGTCCCACCACTCGTCATCACGGCCAGCGGCCCACGCGATGCAGTTGTACTTCTCGTCCGGTTCACTTGTTCGACGATAGTCACAACCAACTAGTTTCGGGAAAATCTCCTCGATAGACATCTCAGGAAATGTAGCCCTGCTTCCTTCCCCAGGCGAGCCAAGACTCCGTCATTTCTCTCAACCGTCCTTGGCTGCTCCTCGGAACAGGGTCGTGTCCGGTGATTTCACGCAATGCCGGGAACCAGTGGTCGGGCTTCTTCGCGAGTTCCCTCAAGATCAACGGAATGGCCACCTCGCCCATTTTAATGATTTCCTGATATGCAGGATGGGATGCGATTTTTGTGATGGAGGACATGTGGCGGGTATCGCGTTTCCACGCTTCAGCGCAGACCATAAATTTAGATTCAACGCTCGCGGAGGGAACTGGGCTTCGAAGTGCGCGGTTATCGTCCGGCACCAGAGATTCCGAAAGTGCCGTTGCACCGTCAAGCAGGTGAACCCAACGGGTGAGGGCGCCGTCTCTCGTCATAATTCCTGTAGTCACCGGGAGCTAACCGCCCTCCTTTTCGACGATTAATTGCATACGGGCCAAGGAAAGCGCCGTCAGATCGTCGGATTCCTGGTTCAGCTCAAGTACATAGTTTCCTGGCTGCATAAAACGACTGGTATCCACCGCCCATACAGTCTGCATGGGCCCAATTTGTGAGAGCGGATCACGCCAATTCGCAGCGATTTCGTTGCCCAGCGGGTCAACCACTCGCAGTGTAACGGTGCACGGTTCCTTCACATCAACCCTATAGAAAATGAAGAAATCCTTAAGGGGCGCGGATCCCTGCGGCAAAATGATTCTGTCAAATAGACCACGCAGGCTCACATTTCCGTCCGAGTCCTGTGTCGCGGAATTACATAGTAGGAACGCAAGCAGCTCACACTTCCGCATAGCTGAACATTAGCAGAAACGCGGCGTGGCATCAAATCACCACCGACTCCTGGTACTCCCCAAACACGCGGCGCATGGCGTCGGAGATTTCGCCGACCGTGGCGTACGCTTTGACGGCCTCGAGGATGGCGGGCATCAGGTTTTCTTGCGAGCGCGCAGTCTCTTCCACGCGGCGCAAAGCGGCGCTGACGCGCGCGGCGTCCCGGCGGGCGCGAAGGTTCCGCAATCGCTCCACCTGGGCGCGTTCCACTTCCGGATCGATGCGCAGGATGGCCAGCGGCGCGGCTCGCTCGCCCTGGTAGCGGTTTACGCCGACTACCACGCGATCCCCGCCCTCGATGGATTTCTGATACTCATAGGCGGCTTGTTGAATTTCGCGCTGCACGTAGCCATTGGCGACGGCGCGCAGCATGCCTCCCATGGCATCGATCTTGCGCAGATATACCTGCGCGCCCTCCTCGATCTGGGAAGTGAGCTTCTCGACGGCGTAGGAGCCAGCCAGCGGATCAACGGTATTCGTCACCCCGCTCTCGGCGGCGACGATTTGCTGGGTGCGCAGGGCGACGAGCGCGGAAGCCTCCGTCGGCAACGCCAGGGCCTCATCGCGGGCGTTCGTGTGAAGCGACTGCGTCCCGCCCAGCACTGCGGCCAGCGCCTGAAGCGTGACGCGCACGATATTGACGTCGGGCTGCTGAGCGGTCAACGTTGAGCCCGCCGTCTGAGTGTGGAATCGGAATACCCAGGAGCGCGGATTCTGCGCCTTGAAGCGCTCGCGCATCAGGTGGGCCCAGAGGCGTCGCGCGGCGCGGAATTTGGCGACTTCCTCGAGCAGATCGTTGTGCGCGTTCAGGAAGAAAGAAAGGCGCGGCGCGAAGTCATCCACGGCCAAACCGCGCCGGACGGCCGCCTCTACATAGGTCACCGCGTTAGCCAGCGTGAACGCCACTTCCTGGATCGCCGTCGAGCCCGCCTCCCGCATGTGATAACCGCTGATCGAGATGGTATTCCATTCCGGGGCGCAATCATGACAGAAGGCGAAGATATCAGTCACAATTCGCAGGGCGGGCTCAAGCGGAAAGATGTACGTCCCACGCGCAATATATTCCTTCAGGATATCGTTCTGGACGGTCCCCGAAAGCTTGTCGAGCCCCGCGCCCTGCTTTTCCGCAACCGCGAAGTAGAGCGCCAGGAGGATTGCCGCGGTAGCGTTGATCGTCATCGAGGTCGAGACCCGATCCACAGGAATACCCGTGAAAAGAGCTTCCATATCCTCGAGAGAATCGATGGCGACGCCCACGCGCCCCACTTCGCCGCAGGAAAGCGGATGGTCCGAGTCCAGGCCGATTTGGGTGGGAAGGTCGAAAGCTACGGAGAGTCCCGTCTGCCCCTGGCTCAGTAGATACCTGAAACGCGCGTTCGACTCCGAGGCCGTCCCGTAACCCGCGTATTGACGCATAGTCCAAAGCCGGCTGCGGTAGAGGCTGGGATGGACTCCACGCGTAAAAGGATACTGGCCCGGATAACCTGCATCACGTTCATAGTCCCAATCAGCAAGGTCCGCAGGCGTGTAGGCGCTCTTCAGGGCCACCCCGGAAGCGGTGGTGAACTTTCCCTTCAACTCCTGACCGTCGCTCGAACCCATAGCAGCTTTACCTGAGAAGGTGTGTGAAAATCGCGCTGTCATGCTGAGCGAAGCGAAGCATCTGCATTGATCTCCCTGAAACCAAACAAATGCAGATTCCTCGCTTCGCTCGGAATGACATGGAGTCTCGCGATGTCTGGACCAAATCTTCGAATTTCGATTTTCGACTTTCGACTTTCGGCTTTACCGGATGTTTCGCGCCTTCACAAACGAGTAAAGGCAGAGAATAACCAGGAATACAGTGAAGCTTGCATAGAGGATGACAGCAACCAACCCCTGGGCGGGAGTCTTGAGGTAGTTCTGCCACTCCGCGAAAGAAACGGTTGCCCCAGCGGCTGCCAAAACCAAAAACGTCAGGCCCACCAGCAAGTGGAAAAGCCGCTGCGCATTGCGAAACAATTGTCTAAACAGGTATCCGAGTCTGCTCAATTCTTTTTCCTACAACCTCCCACGGCAGCGCGGGAATCACACACGCTATCGTACCTCAAATTTTGCGCCTTGACACAGTTTTGGAGTGAATCTTACAATGGGGGCGTTGGAAGGTAAGGTGACTCTTGGAGCTGGACGATAACTTCAAACGGTTGATTAAAGAGTTAGGCGACGCAATCAACGAATCCTTATCTGAGTCCGACAACATTGCCGAAGTTCTGGGGCGCATTCGCTCTTCCGGATACGATCTTTTCCTTGTCCTCGAGGTAACCATCGGATTTAACAAGCGGGGCGAGGCCAACCTCATTCACCGCCAGAAGCTCAACGCCGACTTGCGCCAGGAACCGGTTTTCCGCCTGACCAGTCAGGATGCTCAATTCCTCAGGGCCCTCAGGATCAGCGTTGAAAAAGACGATTCGTAAGCAACTCCCTTGACATCCATGGAAATCCGGGAATAGGATGCATCCATGCCTTCCCCTGCCCTACGCCCACCAGCGGTTGCGGGGAGATTTTACCCTGGCCGGCCTGAGTCGCTGACCCGTCAACTCGACCAGTATCTGGGTAACGATGCTGAGAAGATCAATGATGCACTAGGATGCGTCGTTCCGCATGCCGGCTACATGTATTCGGGGCACGTCGCGGGAGCGGTGTTCGGCAAATTACCAAAGCGCAAGACCTACATTATGCTCTGCCCTAACCACACAGGCCGCGGGGCGCCGATCGCAATCATGTCCAGCGGAGAATGGCTGACACCCTTGGGGCGCGCGCAGGTTAATCCGGCGCTGGCGAAACTGCTGCGTCAAGCCTGCCACCTGCTCATGGAGGATTCTGAAGCCCACGCAGACGAGCACTCGCTCGAGGTCCAACTTCCCTTCCTGCAGCGCAGTGTGGGAGAATTCAGTTTCGTCCCCATCGCCATCGGGTCAATAGGATATTCCGGACTCGAATCGCTCGGCCACGGAATCGCCCAGGTCGTGAAACCTGACGCTGGCGACACCCTGGTCATCGCCTCGAGCGATATGAACCATTACGAGCCGGACGGATTGACCCGCGAGAAGGATCATAAAGCCATTGATAAGATCCTGACTCTCGATCCGCAGGGCCTCTATGAAGTAGTGCGCCGAGAGGACATCTCGATGTGCGGCTACGGCCCGGCAATCGTCATGCTCACGGCGGCCAAAGACCTTGGCGGCGGTCACGCCCAACTCATCAAGTACGCCACCTCCGCCGATACCACCGGCGACCGCGATGCCGTCGTCGGTTATGCCGGAATCATCGTTTCGCTCTAATGCGCTGTCCTTTGTAGTTAGCTGCCATCGACGCTCGGTCACCACCCCTAACCCCTCCTCAGAGAGGTGGGGAATTGCCGGGTTAACTCCCCTCCTTGATAAGGAGGGGGGAAAGGGTGTGGTTGTTGAAGAGATTTGGTTGGGACCGCAAACTAGCGCGACCGCACCTTCACCCCGGCCAACTCCTCCAGGAATGTGACCACGGCGGCATAGTCAAGCTCGCCCTTTCCTTGGGCTTTGGAAGCGCCATACACTTCTTTCACTGCCGCCAGGGTGGGCATAGGCACTCCGTGTGCGAACCCGGCTTCCATGGCCAACTCCAGGTCCTTGTGCATCAGCTTGAGTGGAAAGTAGGGAGTAAAATCACCCTTGAAGATGAACGGGGCCTTGAAGTCTGTGAGCGCCGCGCGCGCCAAGCTGGACTGAAGTATCTCGAGCATAGTCTCCGGCGCCACGCCGGCTTTGGCAGCCAGAACCAAGCCCTCGCAAAAAATCTCGAGGGTGGTGGCCTGGATCGTGTTCTGCGCCAACTTCGCGGAGAGCCCCAGGCCATTTTGGCCGCAATAGATGTGCTTCTTTCCCAAAACCTGAAGAACCGGCAAGGCGCGTTCAAATGTCTGCCGGTCCCCGCCCACCATAAACGTCAGCTCACCTTTTTCTGCGCCGTGCTTGCTGCCGGTTACGGCGGCATCCAGCCAACTGGCGCCTTTCCCCGCAACGTGGCAGGCCATCTTGCGGCTGACCACGGGGCTGATGGTGCTCGAATCGATCACCGTAGCGCCGGAGGCGATGGTCCCGAGAATGCCGTCTTTGCCAAGCACCACCTCCTCCACCGCCGCGCTGTCCGTCACGATGATGATGACGAACTCGGCGCCTTTCGCCGCCGCGGCGGGTGTCGAGGCAACTTGCGAGCCGGCTGCCTTCAGAGGTTCCGCCTTTCCAGCGGTTCGATTGTAGACCGTGAGTTTGTGTCCAGCCTTAAGCAGGTTCAGCGCCATTGGCTGGCCCATGATCCCGAGCCCGATAAAACCAATTGTGTGCGACATCTTCAGTCCCCCTGTTATTCGTCGAAAGGAAGTAACCCCTCACCCGGCCCGCCCCGGCTGATGAATGCGCCGGCTGCGGGCCACCCTCTCCCCAAGAGAGAGGGGAATGAACCGTGAATGAGGACGAGGACGCGCGTTCCCCAGACCCCAGTCCCTGGCCCCTAGTCCCTAGCTGAAGTACCATCCCCCATTCACGTTAATCGTCTGCCCGGTGATGTAGCCGTTGCGGGCCAGCATTACCGCGATCTCAGCTACTTCTTCGACGGCGCCAAACCGCCCCACCGGAATCAGGTCCGCGCGCGCTTTCGGATTGACCGCCACCATTTCGGTATAGATAAGGGCAGGTGCAATGGTGTTAACCGTAATGCCCTCTTTCGAAAGTAGCGTCGCGTAGGAGTGGGTGAGGCCTAGAATGCCGGCCTTCGACGCGGCATAGTGCGGACCGACCACTCCGCCAGTTTGCGCCGCGACGGAAGAGAGATTAATGATCCGTCCCCAATGACGGGTGCGCATACCCGGTAAGACCAATTGGGTCAGCAGGAACACGGATTTGAGATTCGTATTCAGAAGCTCGTCCCAGTCTTTTTCCGTGATCTCGTGGAGCGGCTGAGGGCGTGTGATTCCGGCATTGTTGACCAGGATCTCGACCGGCCCCAGGCCTTCTTCCACTGTTTTCACCAGGCGCGCAACTTCCGCCGCTTGCGAAACGTCGGCCTGGATCGCAAGGGCGCGGCGTCCGAGACTTTTGATTCGCTCACAAGTTCCCTGGGCGGCGGCCTCTTGAGCGTAGTAGTTCACGGCCACATCAACGCCGGCCTCAGCGAGCGCCAAAGCGACGGCGTTGCCGATGCCGCGGCTGGCGCCCGTCACCAGCGCGACTTTCCCGGAGATACCATCGGACGGCACGCGTTCAGCCTCGTGCGAGAGTCTGCAGAAAATCAGTGGGCAGTCAGTGCGCACTGGTCATCTTTGAAAGTGCGACTGTCATCCTGAGCGCGGCGAAGGATCTCTGCATTTGTTCTTATATCGCGTAAATCAAACTGAACTGCAGAGATCCTTCGCTGCTATGAAAATGGCGGAAGCTTTTGTTGAAAATACAGGAGTTACCTCCAAAGAGCCATTTTCATGCACAGTGATGAGCCGAAGGATCATAAAGTCTGCGCTCAGGATGACAGCATTCGGGCTTCTTGTACCCTCTCTCAGAAGGCGAGCCAGACTGCTTAACCGCAGCAACTGATCCCTGACGCCTGTTTTTCCCCAGCCCCCAGTCCCTAGCCCCTAGCCCCTGTCCCAAAGTCCAGCCAGACCCGTACATCGCGGAGGTTGTTCTCCATGTAACCGATGTCGACCGTATCTCCGAGCGTACGGAAGAAGGAGTAGGAGTCGCTCTTCGCCAGGTGGTGTGCGGGGTCCAGCCCCAGAGCCAGGGCGCGGGAGATGGACTGGCCGTCGGCAACAGCGCCGCTGGTTGGGCTGTTGCCGTCGCGCCCGTCGGTGCCGGCGCTCAAAACCACGCGCGACTGCCCGGCGATGGACTGCGCGGCGTAAAGCGCGTAGGCCTGGTTCCGGCCTCCGACCCCAGGTCCGGTGACGGGACAAATGACTTCCCCGCCCGCAATCAGGCAAACCGGCTTCCCCTCGTGCGCCTCAGCCAGGGCCTTGACCGAAGCGAGATGGGAACGCGCCACCTGCTGATAGTCCTCATCCCAGGGATTCGAATCAATCGCGCTTTCGAATCCCAGCTTCTCGCCAGCCGCCTTCGCCGCCTCGACGGCGTTGCGGTTGGAAAGCAGGCAAACGCTCTGGGAATGCTTGAAGCGCTTATCGCCAGGCTTGGGCGTCTCCTCCAGCGTGTGCTCCTGGAAGCGTTTGCGAATGCTGGGCGGAAAACGGGGAACCAACCCGTTCTGCTCAGCAAGTGCGTAGGCCTGCTCCGCCGTTGACTCGTCTGGAAGCGTGGGACCTGAGGCGACCATGGAGAAAAGTAGTTCGGGCACATCGGAAATGTAAATCGTCAATTGCTGCGCGGGGTACGTCCGAACACCCAGGCGCCCACCTTTCACTGCCGAGGTGTGCTTGCGCAGCACATTGATCTGCTCGATGGGAAGGCCGCAGGTGACGAGGACGCGGTTGAATTTATGTAGATCGGAAAGCGAGACATCGGAATCAAAGGGCTGCTCGAAGATGGCTGAACCACCGCCCGAAACGAGAAAAATGACGGCGTCCTCGTCATTAAGATCAGAAACCAGCTCGAGCGCAGCACGCGCTCCTTCGAGCGTTCCGGCTTTCGGATAAGGATGGCCTCCCACAAAATAGCGGAAATGGTCCAGTTTTCTAGCCGGCTCACCCGGCGAGACGCAAACGCCGGCCTCGATCCGGCTGCCCAGGATCTCATCCAGAACGGCCGCCATCCGATTGGCGGCTTTTCCGAAGGCGACGACACGTGGAGGCCGCCTTAGGGAAAGCGATGTGTCTCCGGCCTTGAGCAGCTCACCTTCCAGCTTCAGCTTGGCGAGCATCGCGGTGCGCAAATCCAAGGTCGCCATGGCGCCGAGAAGAACCTGAATGGCTAGTTCTTTCCCGTGGGAGTAATCAAGCTTGGAACGCCAAGCGGATTGGGTAGCCTGAGTCATGAGAATTTGGCCAGAGCCTCCACGCCTGCCTGTGCCACGTCGACGTCCTGTTCCTCGGTGCCTGCACTCACTCCGATGCCGCCAACGCACTGGCAGTCCACGGTCAGCGGCAAGCCTCCGCGAATGCACGTGAGCTTCCCGCCGGTCGCCAGCGGCAAACCCAGAGAAAGCAGGACGCTGGGCTCCGCATGAGATGGCGAGGGACCAGTGGGCGCGCGGCGCAGGGCTGCAGCACGCGCCTTGGTGAGCGCCACTTCGACTGAAGAGAGCTTGGCCCCATCCATGCGGGCAAAGACCAGCAGGTGTCCGCCCTCGTCGACAATGGCGATATTCTGAGGAACCTTGATCTCGCGAGCTTTGCTTTCAGCAGCGGCCAGAATGGCCCGTGCTCCTTCCAACGTCAAACGGATATTGTTGCGTGTCAGCACATCTCCATTATTGGGAAGCTGGCGGGGAAAAACAAGGGGTAGGATTGAAGCTCTCTCGAAAGTCTGTCATTCTGAGCGAAGCGAAGAATCTGCATTAGTTCGCCGAGCTCTGGAACTGCAGATCCTTCGCTGCTATGAAAATGGCGGAAGCTTTTGTTGAAAATACAGGAGTTACCTCCAAAGAGCCATTTTCATGCACAGTGGTGAGCCGAAGGATCATGAAGTCTTCGCTCAGGATGACAGCGATTTCCCCTCAGCCTGCAAGGTGGCGGGCACTTGTCGTTGGAATTCTGCCTCCCTCTAATCTTGAGGCGATTAAAATGAAATTATTGAATGACACATTTTGCCGTTGAGAGGCGTATTAGCCTCCAGGAAGGCATACGGCCTGGAGGCATCCGATGGGTACGGCGGTTGGGGAGGGTCAGGGCAACATGCTCGATCCCGATCCGAGAATCATGATGAGCAGCAGCGCCCCGGATCTACAGGCCGCGGGGTTCGAATCCCTCTTCATAAAGTACTACCCCCGCGTGTTTAGCGTCCTGTACAGGCTGGTGGGTGATCGCGGTCTTGCTGAAGAGTTGGCAAACGACGTCTTCTGGAAGTTGCACCGTCAGCCTTGGTTGGCGGAATCGGATGGCAATGTGGGCGGCTGGCTTTGCCGCACGGCTACGAACCTGGGGATTGACCACCTGCGCTCAGCGGCTCGGCGTAGACATCATGAAGAAGCAGCCGGTCGCGAAGCGGCGGCAAGCGGCGCCCCACCCGATCCACTCGCTGACGTTCTCAAGGCCGAATGTGCCGGCCGCGTGCGCGCTGTACTAGCCAAGCTCAAGCCCGCTCACGCCCAAATCCTGATCCTGCGAGCCAGCGGCCTTTCCTACAGGGAACTCGCGGATTCGATGGGAGTCAAACTGGGCACAGTCGGAACGATGTTGGTGCGTGCTGAAAACGCGTTCCAGAAGCTGTTCCGGCGAATGTACGCACAAGAGGAGGCATTATGAATTGTCTTAAGGATGGGATTCTGCGCGCAAAACTCGATGGTCAATTGAACGAAGAAGACGCAGCGGCACTCGACCGGCACCTGGCGGAGTGCGCTCCTTGCCGGAGTAGGCTCGAGACTCTTGCCGCGGATACCGAACGTGTTCGCGCCGCGCTGGCGACGCTGGCGCCGGGTCCGCAAGAAAGAATAAGCGACCCGGCGTTCGCCTACGCGCGCTTTCAGGCCCGGCAGCCGGCGGAACCTCCGACGGTTTCAGTTCTCAGCCGCCTGTTTGCGGCCCGCCTGCGGCCTGTCTGGGCCGGTGCGGCTCTCGTGGCGGTTCTCGTTGCCTGCTTCAGCTTCGCACCGGCGCGCAGTTGGGCCCAGCGCGTCCTGGACATGCTGCGCGTCCAGAAGATCGCAGTTGTTCCAATTGACACGGCAGCCTTGCAGGGCCCTCAGTCGGGCAGCGACCCTGGAAAGATGATTGGCCAGTTTATCTCGGACAACATCGTGGTAACGATGCGCTCTGAACCCCAGCTTGTCGCCAGTGCGGACCAGGCGAACCAATTCGCGGGATTTCCGGTGCGCCTGCTGTCCGCGCGTTCGGATGCCCCGAAGCTCACGGTCGAGGGAGAGGGAGCTTTCCAAATGACCCTGAATCGGGATCGCTTGCAAGGCATCCTGGATGAACTTGGGCGCAGCGACCTTCAACTGCCTTCCTCCATCGATGGAGCACTGGTGGCAGTGCACGTTCCCAAAGCGGTGACGGCTGTCTACGGTCAGTGCCCCCAGCATGGAAAAAGCAATGCGCAGAAGCCGCCCACAGTCGCCGATCTGGCCTCGTGCGTCACGCTGGCCGAAATTCCCAGCCCGACTGTGAGTGTTCCGCCGGAGCTTAACATCCAGCAGTTGGCAACCTTGGCCCTCGAAGCGGCTGGCATGAGCGCTCAGGACGCTCAGGCGTTCTGCGATAACGTAGACTGGACCTCTACTTTGGTAGTGCCCATTCCGAGGGACGCAGGCTCGTATGAAACGACCGGCGTCGACGGTGTCCAGGGAACGCTCATCACCCTGCGCGGCTGGGCTCATGGAATGCCGGGATACTCGCTCTTGTGGGTGAAAGGTGGCATTATCTACTCTCTGACCGGGTTCGGCAGCGCCGACCAGGCCGTGCCGCTGGCGGATTCGCTGGAATAACAGGCTGTCGAGAGAAGCCAGAGGCCTGTCATTCTGAGCGAAGCGAAGAATCTCGGCAGTTGTAGTTTCGAAGAAATACAGAGATCCTTCGTCGCCTCCGGCTCCTCAGGATGACAGCCTCAACGGGCTTCATCAGCCTGATAGGGGTTGAGTCACTGCAAACTGCTGACAGCAGCGCCATTCAGACGCAGGGGCTTCGCAAGGTCTATGGCCGAAGAACGGCCGTGCGCAGTCTTACGCTTGAAGTCCCGCGCGGCGAAGTGTTTGGTTTCCTAGGTCCCAACGGAGCTGGGAAGACGACGTCGGTGCGGATGCTGCTGGGCTTGGCTGCTCCTACGGAGGGCCGCGCGCAGGTGCTGGGACGTCCGGCCGGTGACGTGGCCACACGGCGTAAGATAGGATTTCTCCCCGAACATTTCAGTTTTTATGACTGGCTGACTGCCGCTGAATTGCTCAGATTCCACGGGCGGCTTTACGGCATGGCGCCGGCGGACCTGCGCCGCCGCACGCCCGCGCTCCTTGACCTGGTCGGCCTCACGGACCATGGGGACAAGCGGCTGCGGGATTTTTCCAAGGGAATGTTGCAGCGCATCGGCCTGGCGCAGGCGCTGCTGAACGATCCGGAACTGATCTTCCTGGACGAACCCACCTCCGGCCTCGACCCCGTCGGCCGGCGCCTGGTGCGCGATCTCATCAAGGCGCAACGCGAGCGAGGGGCCACGGTATTCCTCAATTCCCACCTCCTGAGTGAGGTCGAAATCACTTGCGATCGGGTGGTCTTCATCAAGCACGGTGAAGTCCTTGATACGCGCGAGTTGCACGGTGCCGCCGAGGAAGGCCTGCGAATTTCCATGCGGGTTCGAAAACTCACTGAGGAAACGATCAATGGGCTTTCCCCATGGGCTTCCTCGCTACGACTCGACGGCGAGCGCCTCAGCTTCAGTGTCTCGAGCGCCGAAGTCCTGCCGGAGATCTTGCGTTTCCTGGTCGGGCGCGGTGTGGACGTGTTCGAAGTCACTCCCCAGCGGACGTCACTTGAAGAGATGTTCCTTCAAATCGTCGGCACCGACGGAGGATTGTGAATGGGCGCCTGGATCATGGCGGGCATAACCTTCCGTGAGGCTGCTCGGAAGCGGGTGCTCTGGATGGCCTTGGCGGCTGGGGCGGCGTTTCTGAGCCTTTTCGCAACTGGTCTATACTTTCAATTGAAAGACCTGCATCCTCGCACAAACCTGCTTCTCGAACGCCAGGGAGTCGGCGCCCTTCTGATGGTGGGCCTCTACGCGGTGGACCTGATGGCGGTGGTCATGACCGTGCTGACTTCCGTTGACACGCTCTCCGGCGAACTGGCCTCGGGCACCATTCAGGCCGTCGCCACCAAGCCCGTCGCGCGCTGGCAATTGCTGCTGGGAAAGTGGCTGGGCTTTGTCGGAATGGTCACCGTCTACGTGGTCCTTATGGTAGGCGGGATCACAGCCGTAACGTATTTTATGAGCTTGCATGCGGTGGGTGGGGTGCTGCCTCATCATTGGCTGCGCGGCGTCGCCCTGATTTGGCTGGAGTGCATCCTGTTGCTCAGCTTGACCTTCCGGATGGGGGCCAGTTTCTCCACCTTGACGAACGGCGTGGTGGTGCTCGGGTTGCACGGAATCGCTTTTATCGGAGGCTGGATCGAACAAGCTGCCGCCCTGACGCACAGCCCGCGGGCTCTTAATGTGGGAATCACCGCCAGCCTCATCATGCCCAGCGAAGCCCTGTGGCGTCGTGCCGTCTTCGAGATGCAGTCCCCAATTGTAAGCGCTCTGGGCATCACGCCCTTCAGCGCTGTTTCCGTGCCCAGCAGATTTATGATCCTCTATGCTTGTTTGTACCTGGCCCTCGCTCTCGCGCTCGCCGTACGCCGCTTCTCGAAGCGTGATTTGTAGCGGGAGACCTGCTGCTTGCCCGCCTTTGGAGTTTCCACATATTGCCAGCTTGGCATGTGCGGCTCTGCCGCCCCGTCTTGCGGAAAGGCTTTGCCTTTCCGGGCCTCCAGTCTTCAACCGTTAGGTTTTTGGCGAGGCTGCGCCTCGCCGGTTGAGGCGCAGCCTCAATCTAGGAACGGGGTTTAAAGCCAGCTCCGGAAAGGCAAAGCCTTTCCGCAAGGCAGAGCGACGAGTCGCACAGCCTATAGAAAAATAATAGTAACAAACATAATATGATATATAGAAACAAGATCGAGCGGCACGAGGGCCGCCCCTACGAATGCCCGTCTGACGTGGTGAGTAAATTGAGGACCTGTGCCCTGGTGGGAGCGGAGTCAGCTCCGCCCATGCCAAGCGTCGCAAGCGCTCCGGCGGCATTGGCGAAACGCGCGGCGTCGGCCATGCCGCTGCCTTGGCAAATGGCGGCCAGAAACGCGGCGGCAAAGCAATCTCCGGCGCCGGTGGTGTCAACAGGGTGCACGGGGAAGCCCGGCGAGGTGAAGGCGCCGTCAGACGACTCCACGTAGCAGCCTCTCGCTCCCAGCTTCACGACGACAGTCTTCACGCCCAGGCTGCGCAGGCGCTGAGCGATTGCCGCGGGCTCCGTTTCGCCCGTGAGCTGCTTTCCTTCCTCGCGGTTGGGAAAGATAAAGTCGGTGTGAACAAGGGCGGGTTGGATGAGCGGCAGCCAGCGCCCGCGCTGATCCCAGCAAATGTTCACTGAGGTCAGGCAGCCCAGTTCGCGGGCGCGCTCGAGTGTTTCCTCCAAAGGTTTGCCGTCGAAAGCCGGCAAAGCAAACGCACTTGCGTAGTGAAAGACGCGCGCACCCTCCACGAGGTCCCAGTTCAAGTGGCGCACGGAAAAGTGCGCGCTCGCGCCACGAAAGTGCAGCAGGCGCCGCTCACCGGTCGATTCGATCAGCACCACGCTCGCCGAGGTTCGCGCCTCCTTGACCGTGAACATGTTCGAGTCGTCCACTCCTTCCGCGCGCACGGTCTGGCGAAGCATTTCTCCCAGCCGGTCATTGCCAACCGGCGCCGACAGCGCCACCCGTACTCCCAGCCTTGCGAGCGCAATGGCGGTGTTGACGCCATTGCCTCCAGGCCCCAGCGCAACCTCTTCTAACGGTTGGCTGCCGCCCGGTGTTGTAAGCCCGTCCACCGGACGAGCCAGCACGTCCGCTACGGCATTCCCGGTACAAAACACCTCGCAACTCGGATTCATAGATCGTCTGATTCCCTTCCCGCGGCTTCCGTATCCCATGAGTATTGTAAATTGAAGCGGAGGTTGCAAGCCCTCAGCCGGCGGAACACCTCTGCTTTGAAAATGCCCGGGACCGCGGGCATCCTGCCCGCCTGTCGTGCCGCAGTTCCACACAAGGCGCGGGCAGGATGCCCGCGCTCCCGGGCATTCCATGATTTCAGGGTGGCCGTCAGCCGACGGGCATGAGCGAATGCTCTCCAATCGCCGCATCTCCTCGCCCCTTTGCCGCCGTTGACGTCGCGGTCGCCTTCGTTTATATTCATATCGAATACATTTGATGGAGAGCACCAGTGGCGAAAACTCTGACCATGCGGCTGGACGATGAGACCTACCAAACCTTCGTCCGGGCCGCCAAAGCGGAGCGCAGGTCTTTGGCGAACTTGGTGGAGACCGCGGCGCTGCGCGGCATTCTGGAAAACAGCTTTGCAGACGACGCCGAGATGGCCGAGATTGCCTCGCGACCCGAACTGGTGAAGCGTCTCCAGACGGGTTCGCGAAATGCCCGAAAGCGCCAAGGCCGGTTCATCCCCGCCGTTTAGAGTCTTCGAGACGCGGCAGTTTTCGAAAGACCTCGCGAGTTTCGGACCCGCCGTTCGCGTTCGCCTGGAAGCCAAGCTCCGCGACCACATCTACCCGATCCTGCGTGAAAACCCCTATTGGGGCCCGAATATTAAGCGCCTAAAGAACTGGGAACCCCCCACTTGGCGGTATCGTGTAGGCGAGTGGAGGTTCTTCTATGAGATCGATGCGACGGAGAGAATTGTCTTTCTGACCGCCGCCGACCACCGCAAGCAAGCCTACCGCTTGATGTAACCGCCGTCTGCCGGCATGTGAAAAAGAATATCGGTTTCCTGACTGGCATGCAGGCGAAGAAGCGTTTATGATAGGTGCGCCTTAATTGTGGATCGACCATTTGATAAGGAGACGTCTTTATGAAACTGAGCACTTCTCGCCGTGATTTCTTACAAGCAGGGTTGGCGTTGCCGGTGGCAGGGCTTGCTGCCCGCGCCAGCGTGGGCAAAGCGACCATTGGATCAGCGTCGACAGCCGCCTTACCTTCTCAGGATTCTTCACCGCAGCTAAGTTACCGCATTCTTGGCAAGACAGGACTGAAGATCACTTCCGTAGGCTTTGGTTGCATGATCACTTCCGACGCCAGCGTAATCGAGCGGGCCGCCGATATCGGCATCACCTATTTCGATACGGCGCGCAGCTACCAGCATGGCAACAATGAGCGCATGGTCGGCGCGGCGCTCAAGCGAAAGCGCAAGAACCTTGCTCTCTCCAGCAAGTCGGATGGGCATGATAAGAATAGCCTCTTGAGCGACCTGGATACGAGCTTGCGCGAGTTGGGCACCGATTACCTCGACATCTGGTACCTGCACGGGCGTGATCAGGCCTCGGGTGTTTCGGATGAAATGTTCGAGGCTCAGCAGGTGGCTAAGCAACAGGGAAAAATCCGCTTCACCGGCGTCAGCACGCACAAGCCGAAAGATATGATTCCGTTACTGGTGAAAAAAAACGCTGTCGATGTTGTCCTGATCACCTATAACTTCACCATGGACTCAGGTATGGGCGAAGTGATTGAGCAGGCGAGCGATGCGGGAATGGGCGTGGTGGCAATGAAGGTGATGGCGGGAGGCTACCGCGCCGGGAATCCACGCCGGGCATTTTACCCGCAACTCGCTAAAGAGGGCGCGCTACTGGCGGCGCTGAAATGGGTGCTGAAGAATCCGAAAGTGAACACCACCATCCCCAGCATGACCGACATGGACCAGCTCGAGGTAAACTTGAAGGCCATGGCGGGGCCCTTCACGGAGGTCGAGGAGAAACTGCTGGCGCAGCAACTCGAACGCATCGCTCCGGTCTATTGCCGAATGTGCGGGAAGTGCGACGGGACTTGCGTGCAAGGTCTGCCCGTGGCCGACATGCTGCGTTATCTCACCTACGCCGAGGGTTATGGGCAATTCTCTCTCGGCCGCGAACATTTCCTGGCTCTGCCTTCGCATGTCACCAGCGTGCGCTGCCGGGATTGCGCTGAGTGTACGGTGAATTGCCCGTACGGCGTGCAGGTCGAGAGCCGGATGGCGCACGCGCAGGAGTTGTTCGCGTGAAACTCCGCGCGGCTTGGCTGACGAGAGTTTTGACGATCTGTTGGGCTAGGACCCCCTCACCCGCCCCGGCCCGGCTGAAGAAAGCGCCGGCTCCGGGACACCCTCTCCCCCAAGGGGGAGAGGGGCGGACGACTGCGTGGTTCTCGGCTAATGCGCTACGGTTGTTGGTCATCGTGCTGGTCGTCGCGCCGGTCGCGCGCGCGGCCGGCGTGGCGGATTGCCACCTCGTGGCAGGATGGGAGCAGCGAGGCGCCACGCGGCATTACACTCCCGACAACCTCTTCGAGTACCTGAATGGGAGCGCTGAGGGCTATATTCTGTACGGCTTAATCGAGATGCAGGGCGTGACCTGCCGCTCCAAGACCGGATCCATCAGCTTCGACGTTTTCGAAATGAACGACGCGGACTCCGCCTACGGCGTGTTTACCTCAAATCTCGATCCGCAGATGCCCATCGAGAAGATTGGCATGGGCGGCCAGGTCTTGCCGCGCCGCGCGCTCTTCTCGAAGGGCAAGTACTACGTTGAGTTCGCTGCAAATCCCACAAAGGGGGGAACGGCGGCCTTGCGTGCGTTCGCAACTGGGGCTGAGAAGCGAATAACGGGCCGCACGACGCCCCCCGCCGCGCTCTCCTGGTTTCCCACGGCGAAGCTGGCCTCGGTGCGCTTGATCCCGGAAAGTGTCCTGGGTTTGCGCCTGCTTAAGCGCGGCTTCGTAGCCCACTATGAGCAAGGGCAGGCTTTCGTCGTGATGGAGGCCTCGCCCGCGTCCGCGGCCGCCGTCTTTAGCCAGTTACGGCAACGATTCGCCGAGGCCGCGACCGCCCACCTTGCCGATGAATCCTTCCAGGCCGACGACCAATACCTGGGCGGACTCTGCATGTTTCGCAAAGGCCGCTACATCGGCGGATTCGCAAATACGCCGGACGCCAAGGCCGCTACCACACAAGCAGCTTCCCTCGCTGAACATATCCCCGGAATGTAGGGGCAGGTGTCGGGTGCCAGGTGACAGGTGCCAGGCGCCTTTCATCCTGATGCCGCGAGCCTGAGTGGCGCTCGCATCGTCGCTGCTCCGTGCTTTCATGCCGGCTCGCTCTAGTACGTTAGTGCAATTGCGCTTCTCGTACTTTAGAGCCAGAGTGGAGCCGCGCTGCCCCAGGGGGCGTTTGCTTCATACCGAGCACGTTGCCGCCTTGCTGGACGATTTCGGCCGATGTGACTGAACCTTGTGGGGGGCCGCTCGAATGTCCGTCGTCGAGGAGAGGGCAAGCCCGGTAACTCGGAGGGGGAACCCTCGCCGCCCCCTGGTTGGCGAGGATCCGGCTTGTCGGATCCTCCGGCGTCGCGCGAACGGCCCCCCGCCAGATCCGCGCACCGATGGAGCGCCTGGGGCATGCTTGCCGCCCTCAACAACATGAGAAGGCGCTGTGAGTTCGCGTCGAAGCAGCGGCCCCTGCGTTCGCCCCATAAGCGTTAACCTAAAGACGCGAGGGCTACGAGCCGCGGAGCGGCGCCAGAAAGTAGCCCACGGCGTAAGCCGTGGGACCCCATACGGCGTTCATATCCGCAGCCCCGGAGGGGCGATAGGGACAGTGGTTGGGGATCTGTCGCCCCTCCGGGGCTAAGGCAACCCGGGCCGCTCCTCGATCCCACGGCTTGCGCCATGGGCTACTCTCTGTCGGCCCTCCGGGCCTCTGGAAGCGGTCAGTGAGTGCTACGTAGCGCGAGCTGAGCCATCAGGTTGGCGCTTACGTGCGGCGTCCCTGAACAGCCGCACCGCGTCTGCGGGAACGCGATGGCCTCCGGCGCAGCGGGGCAGCCACAACGTAAGCGTCAAGCCGGGTGCATCTACACAACGGGATCGTGATGAGTTAGGCTGCACCCATGCCGCCTAAAGACAATGGCCGACGCAGGCGCCGTACGTCTGCAGTCCA
>Ga0209517_10001239_pt1 | contig 39467 bp, 36 predicted proteins | sample PeaSoiMetSII2010_FD_187695 | JGI IMG/M metagenome (GOLD analysis project Ga0209517, IMG submission 187695) | Peat soil microbial communities from Weissenstadt, Germany - SII-2010 (SPAdes) (version 2) | ecosystem: Environmental > Terrestrial > Soil > Wetlands > Peat | place: Germany...
CCTTGGCTCTCCGGTAACTTCCGAATACAATCCGCCGTTTCCGTTCACCGGCAAGATCCACAGCGTGACGGTGGATGTTAGCGGCGAACTGATCAGAGACACCGAGTCAGAGGTGCGGATGATCCTTGCAAGACAGTAGGTTTATCAGGGTTTACGATGAGAGCCTACAGCAACAGAGGGCTAAAGCTGTGGAGGATTTATTGACTCGTATCGTTGAGAATCTAATCGGCCGGGTGAGCGGACCGATGAAATTTCGACTGATCATTCAACCGCTCATGGCTGCCGTCTTCGCCGTGCGGGCCGGGTTAAAAGATGCTCGTGAGCAACGCCCTCCTTACTTTTGGGGTATTTTCAAACATCCGGATCAACGGTCGGACATGTTGAGAGACGGCTGGGAATCCGTTGGCAAAATTTTCATCATCGCGATTGTTATCGACCTGGTAGAGCAAATCATCGTCTTTCGGGGAGTTTATCCCGGAGAGGCCCTACTGGTTGCCTTTACTCTTGCTTTCATCCCGTATCTGTTGATCCGGGGCCCTGTGAACAGGATAGCACGGGGCAAGCGGCGCAGTGAATCACGAAAGGACGGATGATCAGGATGTCAGAGAGCAATGAGGAAACCATAAAGGAGCTTTCCAGTACTCAACTCTCCTTAGAGCGCACAATCCTCTCACACGAACGAACGATGATGTCCTGGGTCAGAACATCGACCTCCTTGATCACTTTCGGCTTCACCATTTACAAATTTTTTCAGTTGGAGCTGCAAAATCGCCCTCCACTTCAAGGCGCCATTGGACCACGCCAGTTCGCGGTATTGATGATATCTATCGGATTGTTCTCACTCATGATAGCGACAATCCAGTATCGGGTGTACAGAACCGGTTTGCGAAGACGGTATCCGGGGACACCCCCCGTATCACTGGTGGGAGTAGTCGCTGCATTGATATCGCTTCTCGGGCTTGTAGCCCTCGCGGCGGTTCTCTTCAGGCTGTAGCAGTAACTCACGCACTGAAACTATGTAAAGTCCTATGATGGGTGGAGCGCGGCGAAACCCATCAGCAATGGAAAGGAAGCTCAAGCCATGAGAAAAGCAAGGGAAACGAGAACAACAATGAAACTGGCAATAGTCACGGCTTTGGTGTTGGCCGCCGTACTTGTGGTCACAAATGGGAACGAAGTCGCACGCGCGGAGTCTGCGGCCGGGATCGACGCCGACGTTGACGCTGCGCTGCAGACGCTCTACGAGGAACAACCCTCGGCAAAGATGCTTGCGGACAGGGCCGCCGCTATCCTTGTCTTTCCGAACATGGTCAAGGCGGGCTTTGTGGTGGGCGCCCAGTATGGCGAGGGGGCACTGCTAAAGAAGGGAAGGACTGTGGGATATTACAGATCCGTTTCGGCATCATACGGTCTTCAAGCCGGCGCTCAAACCTTCGGCTATGTACTCTTCCTGATGACGCCATCCGCAGTCAAATATCTCAATCGGAGCGGCGGCTGGGAGATCGGAGCCGGCCCAAGTGTCGTGGTGGCTGACGAGGGCGTCGCCCGCTCGTTGACAACCACGACGCTCAAGTCCGATGTCTACGCTTTCATCTTCGACCAGCAGGGTCTAATGGCAGGAATCGGGCTCCAGGGCTCGAAGATTACAAAGATAAGGAAGTGAGCGGCTAATGAACAACGCAACAGACTCCCCATTGCTTGTTTTCGTACTCTCCTTCTTCGGGCTCTCGCTCTCGGCGCTGATAGGGGCGTACTTTCTAAAGAGGCGGCGCAAGCTGGAAGAGGACGTTCGTGAAGACTTCAGCGTTATCCTGGCCGCTACGCTGACACTGCTCGGACTCGTCATCGGATTTAGTTTCTCGATGGCCATGAACCGGTATGATCAGCGCAAAAACTTAGAGGCGGCAGAGGCGAATGCGATCGGCACCGAATACGTGAGGGCCGACCTGCTGCCTGCCTCTGATGCGGAGAAGGTACGTGCGCTGTTAAGGAACTACCTGGATCAGCGTGTTTCGTTCTACATGGCCCGCGACGAGCAACAGATTCAACAGATCAATGCCCGCACTGCTCAATTACAGACCGAGCTGTGGTCCGCTGTCATGGCTCCGGCTGCAGCGCAGCAGACCCCCACGGTCGCCCTGGCCGTTTCAGGCATGAACGACGTATTGAACTCACAGGGATACACGCAGGCTGCCTGGTGGAACCGAATCCCAATTGCGGCGTGGGCTCTGATGGCAACGATCGCCGTCTGCTGCAACCTGTTGGTCGGCTACGGCACGCGAAACGTCAAAGCCGAAGGCCTCCTGCTTCTGATTCTGCCCTTTGTTGTGACTATCGCGTTCTTTCTCATCGCGGACATTGACAGCCCGCGAGGCGGGGTCATTCGCGTGGCTCCGCACAATCTGGCGAGTATCGTTGAATCCGTGCGCGCGCAATGAACGTGAACCCTTTTGGGCTGGTCATTTGAAAGGGGATGGTTTAGCCATGAAGAAACTGTTGGTTTTCCTCTATACTCTCAAAGGCGACTACATATGGTTCAAGCTGGGATTGGCTTTCTGATGTTCGAAGACCCTCAAAAGCGCCGCGAGGAGGTCTGCCATGGATCGGACTGAGGCTATGTTGCATGAGACGATTTTATTTAGCCGGCGTTGCCCCGGATTCAAAGCAAAGAAGTGGACGAGAAGGGAGGGCAGGAGAATGACCGTAAAGTCTCATGTTTCATTTGCGCTGCTCGGCATCATGACACTAATGCTCTGTGCCGGTTGCGGCACCCTGTCGCGAGGGCCTGCGGTGCCGGAGCAACTCCGGAAGGAAGCCGTCATCTCCGGTATTCCTGATGCTCGTTTTTTCGCTGATGCCGCGATAACCGATTTCACTCGGATCGGTTTGGAGTCGTTGGAGCGTGAAAAGGAGTTCCTGGCTGCATCAGGTCACAAGGGGCCCTTGCCGCCGGTTTCATTTCTCGCAGTCTCGGGGGGAGGAGATGACGGGGCTTTCGGTGCGGGACTGCTGGTCGGGTGGACTGCGGCAGGGAACCGGCCACAGTTTAAAGCCGTGACGGGGGTCAGCACAGGCGCCCTTATAGCTCCTTTCGCATTTCTGGGGCATGAATACGATCATGTTTTGAAGAATGTATATACTAACGTGACCAAGAAAGACATCTTCACGTCCCGCAACTTCCTGGCGGTTTTCTTCAAGGATGCCATGGCGGACACGACCCCCCTTTGGACATTGCTTAGCCATTATGTGGACCAGAAGATGCTGGACGCAGTCGCTGCCGAGTATCAAAAGGGCAGGATGCTTCTTATCGGAACGGCGGACCTGGACTCACGGACGGGAGTCATCTGGAATATGGGGCAGATCGCCGCCAGCGGCAATCCCAAAGCCCTCACTCTTTTCAAGAGTATCATGCTGGCTTCCGCCGCTATTCCGGGAGCTTTCCCCCCTGTTCTCGTTGATGTCGAGGCGAAGGGCAGAGCATATCAGGAAATGCACGTCGATGGCGGTACTGTTGCGCAGGTCTTTATTTACCCTCCGTCTTTCAAATTGGGACAGTTCTCAACGGATAACACTGTCCGGCGCGAAAGAACGCTCTACGTCATCCGGAATGCCCGCCTGGACCCTGAATGGGCAGAGGTGGAACGACGTACGCTGCCCATTGTGGGCAGGGCTATCTCCTCTCTGATTCAGAATCAAGGGAAGGGGGATCTGCTGACCATTTATTATCTCTCTCAGCGAGACGGGCTCGACTTCAACCTGGCCTACATACCCAAGACGTTTAATGAACCCCACAGGGAGGATTTTGACATGGAATATATGCGGAAGCTGTTCAACGCGGGGTACACCAGTGCCGTCAATGGCTATCCCTGGGAGAAGGCGCCTCCCGGACTTAACCTTCCCGGCGTTGAGGGCCAGGGGAATAAGACCCTGGAGCGAGGAGCAGGGAGCGAGGAGCAGGGAGCGAGGAGCAGGAATTAACACTGAATTAACACTCTCGGGACCAATGAAGGCAAAAGTAAAAAGTAAAAAGGCAAATGGAAAGAGGTTAGGCTCAGCGGTTTTCCCGGCAAATTGCTGGTAAGGCCACACCCATCCCATCGCTCTCATTATGTTTTCGCTTTGAGACATTTCTATGTACTGCCCCCGTCCGGTCCTCTTTCTATGGTGGAGAGCGGACAGGACCGCTACTTCACCCATCAATGCTCCGAACACGTCGCACACCCAGATGGACTGTTTCAGCGGGGGGCGGCCCGGAAAGCTTGAAATCCAGGCATAGCCCGCCAATGCCTGGGCTGCGCCGTCGTTGGAGGGCCTGTTTTCTTCCGCGTAGGCGCCCCATTGTCCGAAGCCGTTTTTCTCGATGTAGATAATGCAGGGATTAATCTCCTTGATCTGCGCATAGCCCACGTTCCATCGCTCTGGAACTCCAGGGCGCATATTGAATTCTATGATGTCCGCCTTTGCCGCAAGCTCTTTGAAAATTTGCTGCCCCATATCTTTGTGCAAATTCCAGGGCAATGTAGAGCTTATTCGGATTGATGTGAATAAAAGCAGGACTCTGCTCTTTGTAGAACCAGCCGAAAGGCGTGAGTGATCGTGTCACATCGCCCAGTGGTGGAAGCTCGACCTTGATAACTTCGGCTCCCAGTTGACCCAGAAAGGACGGACCGGCTGGTCCGAACAGGAGCGTACAGACCTCCAGGACACGGATTCCTTTAAGCGGACCGGGCTTTTTGAACTTATTCTTTACGTAATTCTCGAATGACGCGGACATAAAAAGCCTCCTTCAATGCGAGTAGGCCACTAAAAAGAGGAAGACTACCTCCAAACAGGTGGGATTATACAAAAGAGAATTCTTTGTTAAGCAATGCGGTTGTCGAAAAACTTTTGATGCACTGAGCCCGAGATGTCTTAATCAGATGGGATATTTTCAATAATTTAAGATTTACCAGCTCGGAAATTGGGTCGTGACTAAACTTCTGCTTGCGCTGCACACCTCCTTTCGGCTAACTAATAACTTCTCTTAAGTCCGAATACGGCCTAACAGACTGCCAACAAATCTCAAGTTATTTGGATCTCGTCTAATACCTAAAAACCTCCCAGGACACCTCGGGAAGATCTCAACTATGATCACTCTGAAGCTATTGATCTGGATTTACTGGCCGGACATGTACGTGAACTTGTCTCCGGGAGGACGATTAATCAGCCCATCTATGACTTTGTCCGGCATGTCAGGCAAAAGGGGACCGAAACGATCTTTTCCGCGAGGTTCATTATTGTGGAGGGCCTCTTCACATTGTTCAACAAACTGCTGTGGAACGTGATTGATTTAAAGGTCTTTCTGGAGTCGGAGGAGGGCATACGCCTGTCGAGGCGTCTTGAAAGGGATATCAGAGAGCGCGGGCGTACGAAGGAGTCCGTTATGAGGCAATGGAAATCGACTGTGCAGCCGATGCACGAATTATTCATTCAACCTTCTCGATCCTGTGCACACATGGTTCTCTCCGGATGCGACCAAGTCGATTACAATGTCATCAGAATCAGGGATTTCCTGGTTTCAAGATAGTCCTGTTATCCGAATCATACGTTGCGAGCAACTCCCACGATTGGTTCATGAATCATGTCATCGGCGAACGTGCATGTCGGACTGGAGCTTCTGGATTAAGAAGTGCTTGGAAAGACACCTGGATTCCGGCTCAAATGCACTGCCCCGGACTGGAAATCTCCGGGGCAGGCTTAATGACGAAAAGGGCCGTCTCTCATCACGACTAGCAAGGGTCCCTGCATTATAACCACAGTGCCTAAAGTCAACAGGATTGCCGGCGGAGTTGGAGTCGCGACCCGCGTCTATTGACCCGTCTGCAATCGTTATGTTAAATGGTTTCGTGAATTCGTACCGGTGGCGCGAGTGGATCGTTAGAGGGCACGAGCTCACGGGTCGGTGGTTTTTACCCCTCACCCATCACTCCTCACCAGTCTTTATCAGGAGAAAAGGTCCAGTGCACGAACTAGCTATCGCCGAAAGCCTTCTTGAGATCATCGTCGATGAATCGAACAGGCATGGACTGAAGCGAATCAATAAGGTGAAGCTTCAGATCGGGGAGTTTGCGGCCGTGGTTCCGGATTCGCTTATGTTTTGCTTCGAAATGGTAAGCCGCGATACGGCGGCGGCCGGGGTAGTGATTGAGATCGAGAGTGTCGGCGTTACGGCCCGGTGCGACAAGTGTGATCTTTCTTTTGACGTCGAAAACAAGATATTCCTGTGTCCCAGGTGTGGTGAGGCTGCTTTGGAGCTGCTCAGCGGACGAGAGCTTACCGTGATGAGCATAGAGGGTGAAACGGGGGAAGAGTGATGGAAATCAAGGTCCCAGTTGTTCGCAACATCTTGCAGGCCAATGAGCGGCTTGCGGCGGAAAACCGGAAGCGCTTCGACGAGGCGGGAATATTTGTTGTGAACCTCATGAGTTCGCCCGGCGCTGGAAAAACCTCACTATTGGAAAAAACGATAGACGAACTCAGAGGCAGGATCGGTATCGCGGTTATCGAAGGCGACCTGCAATCGTCCTATGACGCGGAACGGATACAAAAAAAGGGCGTCCAGGCCGTTCAGATCAACACCGACGGCGGGTGTCACCTTGACGGCAACATGATTCAAATCGCGCTGGACTCCCTGGATCTGTCCTCGGTGGATCTGCTGATAATAGAAAACGTCGGAAACCTGGTCTGCCCTGCCGAATTCAACCTGGGCGAGCACGAAAAGATCATGATCCTAAGTGTTGCCGAAGGGGATGACAAGCCGCTCAAATATCCGCTTATGTTTCAGATTTGTTCCGTTTTGTTGGTGAATAAAATCGACCTGCTGCCCTACACCGATTGCGATGTATCCAAGATTCGGGAAAGGGTGAGGCAGTTAAACGCCAAGGGAAAGATTTTCGAAATCTCATGCAGGACCGGAGATGGTTTTGCACCCTGGCTCTCCTGGATCGAAGAGAAGGTCGCCGAGCACGGCGGTGGGACCGCCGGCCAGGCTGGCCGCGGCCTTCGACGGCAGCAAAGCAAGTGAAATACTTGGCAGGAAAAGCAGATAGAGCCGAGAATACAAAAATCCTTCCCGGCTCTGGTCCGGCTCAGGCGCTGATTGTGCCTATAGAAGAGATGGACTTGAGGCGATGCGCACCGGGAGCGGGGCGCCGCGTTATGATAAAGGTCCGGGGCGTCGTACAGGGTGTCGGCTTTCGGCCTTTTATCTACCAATTGGCCAGGCGATGCAGGCTCAATGGCTGGGTCCGAAACCAGTCGGACGGCGTGGAAATTGAGGTCGCCGGCCTTGCCGGGTCGGTTCGCGATTTTATCGTTTCAATTTCACGAGAGCCGCCGCCTTTGGCCAGAATTGTCAAAGTCGAAACGAGCGACCTGCCCTACGAGGAACTCGAAGAGTTCAGTATAACCAGCAGCCGGGAGATCGAGTCGCGTACCACGCTCATTTCACCGGATGTGTGCACCTGCCCGGACTGTTTGCGTGAGCTTTTCGATCCGAGTGACCGAAGATTTCGCTATCCCTTTATAAACTGCACCAATTGCGGCCCCCGGTATACGATAATAAAGGACATTCCTTACGACCGGGCCAAGACTACCATGGACAGCTTCGATATGTGCCCGCAATGCCGCATCGAATATGACGACCCCCTTGACCGGCGCTTTCATGCTCAACCGAACGCCTGCCCGCAATGCGGTCCGCAGGTATGGCTCGAAGACGCGCGGGGAAGCGTGATCGCCACAGCAGGAGAGGCGGTCGTAAAAGCGTCGGCGCTGCTCGATTCAGGGTCTATTGTATCGATCAGGGGACTTGGCGGTTTCCATCTGGCTGTAAAAGCGACCGGCGAGGCGGCGGTGAGCCGGCTTAGAAGCCGCAAGATACGCGAGGAAAAGCCTTTTGCGGTCATGTTTTCGCAACTCGAAGAGATCAGGCGGTATTGTCACCTGAACGCCAGGGAAGAAGCGCTTCTGACAGGCCATGAAAGGCCCATAGTGCTGCTGGCAAAGCGTCCGGATCAAACCGGGCCTCCAATCGCCCGGAGCGTAGCGCCAAAAAACAGGCAGTTGGGCGTCTTTCTTCCCTACACGCCTCTTCATTTTCTCCTGTTTGAAAACTCGCCTTACAACGCGCTGGTGATGACCAGCGGCAACCAGAGCGATGAACCAATCGTGATAGAGAACTCGCAGGCCCGGCTGCGACTGAGCGGCATAGCCGACTACCATCTTTTCCACGACCGTGAGATTTACATGCGGTGCGACGATTCGGTGAGTCGAGTACTCGGGGATAGTACTCGCCCTCTACGCCGGGCACGAGGATACTCACCGCTGCCGGTTTTTCTTGCCCGCCCGGTCCCATCGGTGCTTGGCGCCGGGGCGGAGCTCAAAAACACCGTCTGTCTTACACGGGGCAGGGAAGCTTTTGTCAGCCAGCATATCGGCGACCTGGAAAACCTCGAGACGCTGCGCTCATTCGAGCATACCATCTCCCACCTGGAACGGGTCCTGGAAATCGATCCGCGACTTATCGTTCACGACCTTCATCCCGACTACCTCAATACCCAATGGGCGCTAAAGAGACAAAAACTGCCCTGCCTTGGGGTCCAACACCATCACGCGCATATTGCCGCGGTAATCGCGGAGCGAGGGATCGACGGGCCTGTGATAGGCCTTGCGCTCGACGGGACCGGCCTGGGTACTGACGGAACGATCTGGGGCGGTGAAATTCTGCGAGTGGATGATCAGGGCTTTGAACGGCTTGGCCATTTCAGGCAAGTCCCTCTGCCCGGTGGCGCAAAGGCCATAAAAGAGCCCTGGCGCATGGCCGTTAGTTACCTCTGGACCATCGACCCGGGAAACGCAGAGCGCCGGCTCGCAGACTTTCCGGCCCTGCGGTCTGTGCGTGATCTCAAGATTATCTTGCAGATGCTTTCGCGACGGCTTAATTGCCCTCTCACCTCTTCTTGCGGCAGGCTCTTCGACGCCGCAGCCGCTCTTTGCGGGATTCGCCTGTTCGTCAATTACGAAGGGCAGGCGGCAATCGAACTGGAACAGGCGATAGAACCAGATGACGGATGCTACCCGGGTAGAGTCGACGCCGGCGGAGATTGCATCAGCATCGACCAGTTTCCAATAATAGAGGCGCTGGCAGAAGACGTCAGAAACGGGGCGCCTGTTGGAAAGATCGCCGCGCGGTTCCATAACGGCATAGTTCGGGTTCTTCGCGATGCCGCAGTGAGCGCGGCCGAAAGAACAGGCCTCCATCGTGTCGCCCTCAGCGGCGGGGTCTTTCAGAACGCTTATCTTTCGCAACGGTTGGAAATAGAACTCGCCGATAGGGGTCTGGAGGTTTACACTCATATTGAGGTCCCGGCGAACGACGCTTGTATTTCGCTTGGCCAGGCGTGGATCGGGGCGCAAATGCTCCTTGCGGAGCAAGGAAAGATAGATTCAATATGAAATATCTTGATGAGTACAGGGACCCTCAATTGGCCAAAAACCTCATCGAAAGGCTCCGGCGCAAAGCTTTCCCCAAAGGGGAGATCAGGCTGATGGAAATCTGCGGCACTCACACGGTCGCTATCTTCAGGTCCGGGCTCAGAGAGCTTCTGCCGCCGCAGATAAAACTGATCAGCGGCCCCGGCTGCCCTGTTTGCGTCACCGCCAACGAAGACATTGACAGGGCGATATGGCTTGCCGAGCAACCCGGCGTCATCATAACCACTTTCGGAGACCTGGTAAGGGTCCCCGGTTCGTCTTCCTCGCTTCATCTGAAAAGGAGCACGGGGGCCGACGTGCGGATCGTTTATGCGACCCTGGACGCATTGCAGATAGCCCGCGAAAACCCGGACCGGCAGGTGGTATTCATAGGTATAGGGTTCGAAACTACAGCGCCGACTATAGCTGCTGCCGTTCAGCAGGCCTCTGAGCTGGGGGTGCGTAACTTTTCGGTCTTCTCGGCGCACAAGCTGCTCCCACCGGCTATGAGAACGCTGCTCGACGCCCATGAAGTCAAGCTCGACGGTTTCATATGTCCCGGTCACGTCAGCATTGTTATCGGCGCGGGGGCATACCAGGAAATTGCGGACAACTACAAAGTGCCCTGCGTGATCACCGGCTTCGAACACCTGGACATCCTGCAGGGCATCTGTTCCCTGATAGACCAGGTCGAAAGCGGAAGGGCCGAAGTCGAAAACCGGTATCGCCGGGCGGTTACCTGGGAAGGAAACTCTGCGGCTTTAAGACTCATTGACGAGGTCTTCGAACCGGTTGATTGCACCTGGCGCGGAATCGGGCCTATTGCGAAAAGCGGACTCGGCTTCCGTCCCGGTTGGAAAATGTTCGACGCTGCCGACCGGTTTTCGATGCCTGATATCAGGGTTAAAGAGCATCCGGGATGCAGGTGCGGGGAAGTGCTTCGGGGGGTTATGACCCCGCCCGAATGCGGGCTGTTCCGAAAGGTTTGCTCGCCCCGGGACCCGAAGGGCCCATGCATGGTGTCCGGTGAGGGGACATGCGGAGCTTATTACAGATATCACAAGGATAGTGGTCAGTCGTCAGTGGCCAGTGGTTAGAGAAAAGCTGAGCGCTGACCAAAAACGACTGACGACTAACGACCGACCACTGAGGACCGTTTTATGATAATTCAACTCGATCAGGGAAGCGGCGGGCGCGCGATGCACGAACTGATAGACGATATCTTCGTGAGCGCATTGCAAAACCCGCTTCTGGCGGAAAGAAACGACGGCGCCGTTTTTGAGATACAGGGCGGGCGCATGGCGATGACCACGGATTCATTTGTGGTAGACCCCATTTTTTTCCCTGGAGGCAACATAGGAAGCCTTGCGGTGCACGGTACCGTCAACGATCTTGCCATGTGCGGCGCAAAGCCTCTTTATATAACCGCTGGTTTCATCCTCGAAGAGGGGCTTGCCTGCAGTGATCTGAGAATAATAGTCGCGTCGATGGCGAAGGCGGCTCAAGAGGCCGGAGTTCAAGTGATAGCCGGCGATACCAAGGTGGTGCCAAGAGGAAAGGCGGACAAGCTCTTCATTAACACCACCGGAGTGGGGATCGTACCGGCTGGAATCGACATAGGCGGCCGGAATGCCCGGCCGGGTGACCTCGTGTTCATTAACGGCACGATAGGCGACCATGGTATGGCGGTGCTTTGCAAACGGGAAGGTCTTGCATTCGAAAACGAGATCCAAAGTGATGCCGCTGCCCTCAATGGCCTCGTTGAGCTGATGCTGGACGCCTATTGCGGAATTCATGTCCTTCGCGACCCTACCAGGGGTGGTGTGGCCACGACCCTGAACGAGATTGCCGAACAGTCCGGGGTGGGCATACGTCTGTTCGAAGAGGCGCTTCCCGTAAGGGAAGATGTTCTCGGAGCGTGTGAAGTGCTGGGCTTTGACCCTCTTTATGTCGCAAATGAGGGGAAGGTCCTGGCGGTTGTCCCCCAAAAGGGCGCCGATGCCGTGCTTGCGGCCATGAAGTCACATCCGCTCGGGCGCGCGTCATGCCTCATAGGAGAGATCGTTTCAGATGATCCGGGAAGGGTGTTCCTTCGCACAATGATTGGAGGTCACCGTTTGGTGGACATGCTCCGAGGCGAACAGCTCCCGCGTATTTGCTGATCGTTCAATCTGTATTCAGTGTCCTTTGGTCGCTGCAACACCGCGCAGCGCTTTGAGCACCTCAGCGGTGCATGCCTACGACTGGGAACTTTGATGCTTATAAGAGGAAAATCCATATCAGGCGGATGCCTCCTGTGCGGTGATGCTCTGGATAACATTTCAAGCCGCATAGGAATCTGCCCTTCCTGCGTCAGGAACCGGCCCGACGAGTGCAGGGACCGAATCGAGCAGGTCCATACCGAATCCAGGGAAATGTATGGGCTGCCTGCCCGTCCTGCCGCCAACCCTGACGGGACCGAATGCAAACTTTGCTTTCATCGCTGCAAACCGGGTATGAATCATAAGGGGTACTGCGGGGTAAGGCACGGGAGTAAATCCAGTATGCAAACAGATGGCCGCTCCCGTGGTCTTGTATCCTTTTACCACGATCCTCTCCCGACCAATTGCGTTGCCGACTGGGTTTGCGCCGGGGGCACGGGTGCGGGATACCCCGACTACGCCAATGATTGCGGTCCTGAAGTGGGTTTCTATAACCTTGCCGTCTTCTTTGAAGCCTGCAACCTCAACTGCCTCTATTGCCTGAACTGGTCTTTTAAAACCGCCCATCTTGCGCCCAGATGGTCCAGTATCGAGAGCGTGGAAAATTCGGTGAACGATTGTACGAGCTGCATATGTTTTTTCGGTGGCGATCCCGGCCCACAACTGCCGTATGCCGTTCGAATCAGCAATGCCGTGCGAAAGAAAAATTCCGGACGAATCCTTAGAATCTGCTGGGAAACCAACGGTACTTCAACTTCGGGGTTAAAAGAGATGTTCAAGCTTTCGATGCAATCCGGCGGGTGTGTAAAAATCGGCCTGCAGGCTTGGAACCCCGGAACGCACCGCGCTCTGTGCGGATTCGATAACTCGAAGATACTGGAAAATTTTGCCAGGGCCGCGGAACTGGCTTCGAAACGATCCTCTCCTCCTGCGCTGGTGGCCAGCACCCCTCTAATTCCCGGCTATGTTGACGAAGACGAGGTGTACGGGTTAGCTTCGTTCATCGCCCGGATAAATCCCGATATACCCTACGCTCTCCTGGCTTTTGCTCCGCAATTCCAGATGGACGACTCGCCAACCACCTCCACCGCCCAGGCTTATGCCTGTCTTAATGCAGCCAAACATGCCGGCCTCACAAGAGTTCGCCTCGGCAACGAGCACCTGCTCTCGTAACAATCCACCGCCGAGACGCAGAGAAAAGATGTAAATCGGTGAGATCCGTTTATTCCGTGGATGATTGTTTTTTCTCTGTGAAACTAACATCGAGTTTCTTGAAATTTTGTCAAGATTTTCTTGCCGCCGCCGAAGGTTTGAGTGGCGAACCCGGCTGGCGGTCCCACCGCCCTGCGCTTTCTGCGTCTCTGCTTCTGTGAACGAATACGAGAAAGCGGTGCACCCCGCTTGACAATCAATTTCCAATAACTAAAGTTGGGTGATATCGAAAAGTTCGGTTTTGTATAATAACCTGTGTGCCTTCCATTTCTTCTAAGACATCTTCGTATGTAATTAATTTTGTCCTGTGATTACTTAGGTTGTTTTTACTAAAGAGGAGGTGATTTCTTCGAGTTGCTGAGCAGTTGCGCCAGTTGCAATAAAGGACGAGCCGGAGATCCATCTTAATATTGTATTTCTCTTATCAACATCATCTGGAGGAGCCATTAAATGAAAAATCGCAGCAAGTTATTCGCTACTTCTTTGATCATTTTTCTGTCAATCGGGATTTTCTCTGTAGCTGGAGTTCTACAGGCAGCTGAAGCCGATCATGCATGCCAGGCCATGGTGGAAGGCGCAAAGCAGATGATGGACGGAAACCAGAAGGTTATGGAGATAATGGCGAAGAAGGGAATGAAGGACCAAGAGCTGATGTCGGCCGAAATGATGATGAAACAGGGCTACGATACGATGCTCCAAGGCCAGCAAACGATGGCCACGAACAACGCTGAAGGCACCGCCATGGTGCAGCGCGGCGGGAAAATGATGCTTGATGCCCAGAAAACGACATATTCCGTAGTTGAGAAAAAAGGGATGGTGACGGAATGTTCCATCGGCCTTGACTCATGCACATACGGAGAGAAAAAGATTAAGGAAGGCGCGCTGGAATGGTTTTTTGGCAGCGTCTAAAATAGCTCCAATCGGTCAACGCCCGGGGCCCGGTCAAGGGGTGCCCAACTGCGTCTGACCGGCAGTTCGGGTCTCCGGCCGGCAAGGCTACATCTCTCTCGGACAACTCGTCACAACCGCAAGGGGGCGGCTCTGTTCTGTGCGATATAATTTCGCGCTGAACGGGGTTGCCCCTTTTCATTTTACAGAGATTTTCCTTGACAAATCATCTAGAAGACTAGATGATAGACCCATGATAATCATAGGTGAGAAAATAAACGGTACGAGAAAACAGGTAGCCGCCGCAATCGTGAATCGCGATGCGGATTTCATACGCGGCCTGGCGTTGCGGCAGTTTCAGAGCGGGGCTTCATACTTGGATATCAACGCGGGCAGTTTGGCCGGGCGTGAACCGCAGGACATGGCGTGGTTGGTTGAAATAGTTCAGGAAGCGGTCCCGGATGCAGCACTGTGTCTGGACAGCGTCAATCATAGAGCCCTTCGGGCCGGTATCGAAAAGTCGTCAAAAATCCCCATGCTCAACTCTCTAAGCGGAGAAAAGTCCCGTGTCGACTCAGTGTTGCCCCTCGCCTGCGAGTTCGGGACAGAGCTGATAGTTTTGGCCCTCGATGACAATGGAATCCCTCGAACAGGCGACGGGCGGCTCGAAATTGTCAGACGGCTCGTGGGAATGACTCGCAATGGAGGACTGCCCGACGAAAAGCTCTATGTGGACCCGCTTGTCATGGCAATTTCGACGGGGACCGACAATGGGAACATCACTCTTGAAACCTGCCGGAAAATAAAGGAAGAATTCCCCGGGGTCCATCTCACGTGCGGATTGTCCAACATCTCTTTCGGTATGCCCTTGCGTTCGATAATCAACCGGGCATTCCTGGTCCTTGCAATACAGGCAGGTATGGACAGCGCGATCGTCGATCCGGAGGAACGGGAACTGCGGGGGATAATGATGGCTGCGGAAACGGTTTTAGGAAAAGACCGTCACTGTCTTAATTTCAACAGGGCTTTTCGGGCCGGGAAAATCGGGCCCAAAAAGGACCTGTAATCAAGAGGCAAAGATTGTGTGAGCCGGATAGAGTGTGCTTCGAACCACGTGAGTTAGAAAGGAGCGAAAGCCATGATCGAAGGTTGGGAGAATATGTCTTCGAGCCAAAAGCAGGAAGTTTTTCTGGCGAAATGGGCCTCCGGAGAAGGTATTGCATTTGCCGACGATGAAGCAAGGGCGGCATACCAGTACCGTGCAGGTCTTATCAGGGACGCTGTCAAGCTCAAGAAAACTCCGGACAGGGTGCCGGTTGTTCCTCTAGCCGTTTTCGCGCCGATCATGCTCTATGGTTATTCGGCAAAACAGGCTATGTATGATCCTCACATCCTTGGAAAGGTCCTTGTCGATTACTCCAGGGACTACGATGTGGACGCGACCTTTATTGCGCCCATGGTTATGCACGGTCCGGCCCTGGATGTGCTGGGCTACAATCTGTACAAATGGCCCGGCCATGGGATCAGGGACGAGCAGGGTTACCAGTTTATCGAAAAAGAATACATGAAATCCGAGGATTATGATCACTTTATTGCAGACCCTACCGATTACTGGCTGCGCGTGTGGTTTCCCCGGACTCACAGTGCCCTTAAACCCCTGGCCCAAATGCCTCCATTATACGGCACAATGGAATTGCCCATGGCTGGACCGTGGCTTTGCACCTTGGGCGCGCCACCAATCCAGGAAGCATTAAAAGCCCTACTGGAAGCCGGCAGGATCAGCTTTGAGTGGATTCAGGCCCTGGGGCCCTACATTGGGCAAACATTTGGATCGGGTTATCCGATGTGTGCCGGCAGCGCCACCAAGGCCCCTTTTGATGCTCTGGGCGATTCCTTTCGGGGCACCACTCAATTAATGATGGACCTTTACCGAAGACCTGAAAAAGTGCTCGAAGCAGTGGAGAGGTTGGTGCCTCTGATGATAAGCATGGGGGTGGGCGGGGCCCTGGCCAATAACAACCCCCTCGTTTTTATTCCGTTGCACAAAGGCGCGGACGGATTCATGTCAAACGAGCAGTTCAACAAGTTCTACTGGCCAAGTCTAAAGAAGGTGATCCTGGGTTTGGCGGCAAATGGATGCATGCCCGTTTGTTTTGTGGAGGGGGGCTATAACCACCGTCTGGAATTTTTGGCGGAATTGCCCAAAGGGGAGTGCGCTTTCATCTTCGATAGAACGGACATGGCCCGGGCCAGGGAAGTTTTAGGGGGTAAATCGTGTATCGGCGGGGGATTCCCGGTCTCTTTGATTATAACCGGCACTGTGCAGGAGGTGGAACAGGAGACCAGGAAGTTGCTCGATACCGCGGCAGGTGACGGAGGCTATATCCTCAGCATCGGGTGCGCCATGGACGAGGCCAGGGAAGATACGCTGAAGGCGTTCATCCAGGCAGGCAAGAAATACGGCAGATATTAGAGCAAGACGACGGAGGAAAATCATGCAGGACCTCATAAATGCAGTAGTGGAAATGAATGAAGATGATGCCCTTGCGCTCACCAGGAAGTACCTGGACGCCGGAACGCCTCCTTTGCAAATCATGGATGCCTACAGGGATGCCCTTGGAATAATAGGCAAGCGTTTCGAAGAGGGAGTTTACTTTGTGCCTGAACTGATCATGGCCGCAGAGATGATGAAGTCTGCATCCGAGCTGATGAAACCTCTTATGACAGCCGAAGAGGGACAAGGGAGCAACAAAGTGGGAAAATTCCTTCTGGGCACGGTGCAGGGGGATATTCACGATATCGGCAAGGATATGGTTCACATGCTTTTGGAGATCAGCGGCTTTGAGGTGAAGGACCTCGGAGTAGATGTGCCAATCCAGCGTTTTTGCGATGAAGCCAAGGAATTCCAACCGGATATAGTCGGCTTGAGCGGGTTGTTGACCCTTTCCTACGAGTCCATGAAGCAGGTCGTTGATGCTTTGAAAGAGGCGGGGATGAGGGAAAAGATCAAGGTGATTATCGGCGGCGGCCAGTTGGACGATCATGTCTGCCGGTATGTGGGAGCCGATGCCTGGGTCAATGATGCCGTGGCCGGCGTGAAGTACTGTCTAAAGTGGGTGGGGAAGTAGGTTACTAGGCTGAAGGGTTTCAGGTAGGTACTGCCTAACAGCCTTCGGCCTTTCTTTTGCTTCAGCCTGTTGTTCTTAGGCTGAAGGTGTTTAGGTACTGCCTGACAGATGCTGAAGGGTTTTAGGTACGGAGGCTGAAGGGGTTTAGGTTGAAGGGTTTTAGGTACTGCCTAACAGCCTTCAGTCTTTCTTTTGCTTCAGCCTGTTGTTCTTGGGCTGAAGGGGTTTAGGTTGAAGGGTTTTAGGTACCGCCTAACAGCCTTCAGCCTATCTTTTGCCTCAGCCTATTGTTTGCTTCAGCCTGGCTTTCCTAACAACCTTCAGCCTTTATTTTGCTAGTTTTTGCAAAGGTTTATCATTGCGCGACCGGTGCTGCATCCGGGGCAACGTTCCGGCCTCTCTTTTGGCCGTTGGCTCCCCGGATGAAGTTAGAAACTACTGCAAGAAACTGATCGAGGTATGTGCTGTGGACGGCGGATACATTATGGATGCATCCACCGTGATCTCGGACGCCAGGTTGGAAAACGTGCAAGCCATGTTCGATTATGTCAGGGAGCATGGGGGAAGTGAACCGTTGACCATGCCCGACAGGATAAACAAAGACCGTTTCGAGCCGGCATACGCTCAATTGGCCGCTATTCTTCGCCGCAAGATAAGCGAAGGCGTCTATGCGCCCGGCGCGAAAATTCCTTCGGAGTCCTGCATCGGCAAAGAGTACGGACTTTCCATAATGACCGTCCGGCAGGCGATCGGGGTGCTCACGGAACAGGGGTTGATCGACCGTGTTCAGGGATCGGGAACCTTTGTCAAACCTTTCACGCTGACCGGATCTCGGTTTGATCTGGACTGCGTCAGGGAGATTTTTCAGGACCGGGAGCGCACCCGGGTGAAGATGCTCCGGATCAGCCTGGCAAAGACGGACGCTAAAACCGCTGAGATGTTGAAGATCCCCGCAGACAATAAAATAATTGTGATCCGCCGCCTGTTGCTGCGCGACAACAGGCCCGCCATGGCCCATGAAGGGCGCATCCGCTACGAGCCCGGCCGCCCGGTGGTGGAAGCCGAATTGAGTTTGGGCCTTTTTTCGAACCTGTTCACCGGTCACGGTTGTGAGCTGGCGAAGAAGGGCGAACTGTCGGTTATCCCTGCCGTTTTAAACGACGAAGAGGCCGGCCTTTTGAACTATCCGGCGTGCACACCCACTTTTCGCCTGGAGTACCTGGTCTACGATTTCCATGATATACCTTTCGGCTGGGGGTGGTTCACGGCCGCACCCGGGGTCCTGACATTGAAAACAACCTTGGGGTTATGGGACGGGGGACGGAAGACGGAGGACAGATGACGGGGGACGGAGGGCGGACAGCTGAAAACTAAAAACTGAAAACTCAAAACTGAGATATACCTTTCGGCTGGGGGTGGTTCACGGCCGCACCCGGGGTCCTGACATTGAAGACAACCTTGGGGTTATGGGACGGGGGACGGAGGACGGAAGACGGATAACTTAAAACTAAAAACTGAAAACTCAAAACTGAGGGAACTGGCTACCCTGGTGGCCAATCTCAGGGAAGAAGAAGCGTTGCTGGCCATCAAGGGCTTCCTCGGCGCAGGGGTTCCGCCTGCTGAACTCCTGAGCGCCTGCCAAAAAGGGATGCGCCTGGTAGGTGCGATGCACGAAAAAGGCAAATATTATATAGCCGGGCTCATTATGGCTGGCGAGATAATGCGTCAGGCGGTAGATCTGCTAAGGCCCGCCATGGTCACGGGTGGGGACGGAAAAACCTTTGGGCGCGTGCTGCTGGGAACCATAGAGGGCGACATCCACGATATCGGGAAAAACCTTTTCAGGGACCTCCTCGAATGCCATGGTTTTAAGGTTTTGGACCTGGGGGTCGACGTCCCCCCGGCTGAGTTCATAGCAGCGCAATCGGATTTCAAACCTCACCTGGTTGCAGCTTCGGCCCTGATCACGGACAGCTTTGCTCATCTTCGGGAGCTTGTTCAATTGTTTGAAGATGCCGCCCGGAGCAGGCAGGAGCGGCGCCCCTTCATCCTCATCGGAGGCGGGCAGGTGGACGAGCGGATTTTCCGGATGTCGGGCGCCGACCAGTGGGGCGAGGATGCCTTTTCAGGGATTCATATTTGTCAAAAACTCTTGAGGGAAAGCAGGCCAAAGAGAGGAAGCGGGAAGCAGGGGGCGTTCATTCCTAATTCCTAATTCCTAATTCCTAATTGGTCTTGGCGTGAACCGAATGTCACTTTGAAAGTAGTACCCTGAAGGCCGGATTGAAAGGAAATCTGCCAGCCGTGGATCGTTTCCAGGATCAGCTTGGTGGAGTATAACCCAAGACCGATGCCATCTTTTTTTCCGTGGGTGACGTAGGGAGAAAAGATGAGTCCCTGTATTTCTTCCGGAATTGGTTTGCCGCCGTTGTGGATCTCCAGCACGGGAATTCCTTGTTCACCTTCTTCCAGTATCATTTCAACCGTGTTGGAAAAATCTTCCGCTTCAACTGCATTCTTTATAAGGTTCTCCAAAGCCCGTTCCAGCAGTGACCGGTCTGCTTGAAGAGTCATCCTTCGGGGTGTACGGTCCTGAAAAGCGACGTTCACTCCTTTGGCGGCAGCCACAGGTTGAATTTGTTCGGCTTTCAGGTTCAAAAGATCGGTCAGTTCGACGGTTTCTTCCTTGCGCTTGTATTCCCCTGACTCCAAAAGAATAAGTTCTTTGGTGGAGTCGAGCAATTCAATCAATCCTTTCGATTCGCTCTCAATGATTTCCGTGTACTTGCGGACTTGCGTTTTTTCTTCAGGACCAAGAGTTTTGGAGAGCCTTTGCGCTGCAAGACAGACGATGACCAGTTTGTTTTTGAGATCATGTCGGGTAATGTGCTCAATTCTGTCGCGCATCAACTCATAACGCTTGCGTAGAGTAATATCCCGGACGGTGGCCGTGATGTAGAATTCCTGGTCGCTCACCTTAAGCAGGGAATGCGTCAACTCGATGGGAAAGAGCGTGCCGCTCTTACGGAGCGCTTCTAATTCCCGAACTTCCGACACATAGGATGCATGGACGTGGATTTCGTTAATGAAGCGCTCATAGCCCTCCCGGTGCCTTTGGCGATAGACTGGCGGGATGATGGCCTCCAGGCCTGTCGCTTCTATTTCCGCTTTGTCATAGCCGAACATGATTTCCGCCATTCTGTTCCAGATGACGATTTTCTTGTTCTGGTCGATCGTAATTAAAGCGTCTGATAGCGAATCGACTATCTGATCGAAAAAAGGATAATTCATCATATTTCCAAGTAGGGGTAAACCCAACACTCAAACAACCAGGGGTCATCTAAGCATAGTATAGTGAATACACAGCGCCGTTTATTCCCGTATCGCAGAGTGATTATTATGGACCCGAGAGGGAAATGCAATCTGCAAATCGTTCATTTTCCGGACAATATTTTTGAAAAGCCATGTTGATCGTTTCGATTGCTGTTCGTACGATAGAGCTTGCATAATGGAGTTTAGCGGTTATGATAACAGAGTGCCAGTGGAGTAGGTAATTTTGAGTTATGCAGGAAATCGACCTTTCGCTATTAATAGCGCGGTTTCGAGGTAACTCCGAGTGCCGCGCCAAAGTGCAGTGAAAATAACTTTAAGGTTTGTAGAAGGATTAAGAAAATGGTGGAAGGTCGCGTAAAATGGTTTAATGACAGTAAGGGCTTTGGCTTTATTGAAGCTGACAGCGGACATGATGTATTTGTTCATCACTCAGCCATACAAGGCGAAGGCTTCAAGTCTTTGGCCGAGGGTGAGCGCGTCAGCTTTGCTGAAGAAAAAGGCGCCAAGGGGCCAAGTGCCGCAAATGTAACGAAGCTCTAATCAAAGCTTTGTAAAAAACCTGAAATAAACATTTAGCCGGGGCCGTAAAAAGCCCCGGATTTTTTTATTCCGGGGTAAGGCTGGATAAGCATGGACTCCATGCCCATATCATAGCTGTTAGCGTAGTTTCCATCCGGAAATGGTCCTTTTCCGTCCTGGCGACGTCAATCTTCGGGTTTGCTTGTGCGGCGACCCCTCACGGGGCCCGGCTATATGGGTCAAACATGGTTCCACGCTCCTCCGATGCTCATGGGTCGCGGCGAGGGCCGACCCAGGTACGCCTCCGCGCAAACCCTCGATTTCCTTGCCACCTACGGTGCGGCGCTGGTCAATCGCATTGGGCGGCTCGCAAGGTTGTACGCGCCATGACGAAAAATGCCTCCTTTCCGATCAATTATCACACTCGATACCGATTTCCCATTCTACCGCAAGCACAAGCGCAAGGCGATTGTCCTGCTGACAACGGATGATATTGCCTAATCATAAGGGCTAAAGGCCTTCATTGTGGCCGGCGGCAACACGCTGGTCACCTTGCCGGATTCCAACGCTCTGAGGGTCATGACCGAAACGGCGAAATTCGCCCACTACGTGCTGCCCGCCGCCAACCAGTTCGAGTTTGCCGGTCTCGCCTACAACTACAACGTCTGCCATTGCATGCCCCTACCTCCTTTATCGACAACCGATACTCGATCGGTATCATGAGCGCAAGTCCATCCGTCAAGTCTATACGGAGCTCTGGCAATACGATGCGGATTCGGAGATAGGTGACCCGCATAAAGTGGATGAGGCCCATTCGAAGGAGGATAGACAAAAATCGACAACGGGCACATATTTTTTCTTGACAAAGCTCAGAAGGGCGTTGTAAGAGCGATTTATAGGTTCACGTAGTAAAATGCTGGTTTATCTAATGAACCGTTAATGTGTTTTTTGATGACGAGGCGCGTAAGAGCTTCGACCTTGGGAGGAATAGACCCGGTCTCTATCTTTGGCTTAATAGCGGGCGGATAAGGGTTCAAAGACGTGGGTGACGAAAAGTATAATAGATCAGTCGAAAGGACGCTGCTGATACTGAATGCCTTCACACGTGAGAGGCCGACGATGGGTCTTACGGAGCTGTCAGAAGCACTCAACCTGTCGAAGGCCACCGTTTTGAGACTCGCTTCGACGCTCTGCAAACATGGTTTCCTTAACCAGGACAGTCAGTCTAAGAAATATTCCCTCGGCGTCAAGCTTTTCGAGCTAGGGAGCATCGTCTATAACTCTTTTTCCTTAAGGAAGACGGCCTCCCGACACCTTCGGCTATTACACGAAAAGGTGGGCAAAACGGTATTTCTCGGCATACTACAGGGCGACGAACTGCTCTACCTGGACAAAAAAGAGAATCTGGCGAACCCAATCAGATTCGCCTCGAATATCGGAACGCGGCGACCTCCGCACTTTGGAATGCTAGGCCAAGTTCTCATGGCGCACCTTTCCGAAGGTGAGGTCCAGAGGCTTCTAAGGAAGTATCCCCTTACCGCATTCACGAAACGATCAATGACCTCGGAACATGTCTTCAAGGAAAAGCTGCAAGAAGTAAGGAGGCAGGGTTTTGTGGCTGAAGATGGGGTGGCCTTGGAAGGCATAGGCGGTATCGCCGCGCCCGTCCGGGATTTCTCGGGAAGCGTGGTCGGGGCCATAGGTATCGGCTTTCTCCTGGCTTCAGTCAGCGCGAAGGATCTGAAGGTATTAACAAAGGAAATCCTCGAAACAGCAACGACAATCGGACACGAACTGGGTCATGCGGGGGCGTAAAGAGTGTACTCTTTTCTACGCGACATCACCGCCTTCCTTTGGTTGGCCTACGATGAGGTCGCCGGTTTCGAAGATGCCGAAGAAGGACTGTCTGCGTTCCTGGAGAAGAGAAAGCCATTGTTTAGAGGATGGCTCGGCACAAAGACGGGAAAAGGTTTCTATGAATTCAGCGATATTCAGGCAAACCTATTGGAAGGAATGAAACCATGCGTTTATTCGAACCCTTTGTTTTGAACGGGAAACTCCATCTTTCAAACCGCATCATGATGCCTCCGGTCGTTACCCGGCTAGCCACCAACGAGGGAGAGGTCACCGAAGCTCTGATCGACCGTTATCTTTTGTACGCCAGAGGAGGCGCCGGTATTGTGGTCACTGAGGCGGTCTCGGTCAAGCAGCAAAAAAGCGGTCAACTCCTGCGGTTGAACGACGATGCATTCATTCCTGGTCTCAAACGGCTTACCGAGCGGGTCCACAACGAAACCGACGCCAGAATCGCCCCTCAGATCATTCATTTTCTCAAGATCTCCCGCAGCGGCTACCGCCAAAAGGTTGAGGACCTCACCCCGGAGGAAGTGCAAGGGATCCCCGCGCTGTTTGCCCAGGCTGCAGAACGCGCCCTGCGCGCCGGTTTCGACGCCGTGGAACTGCACTTCGCCCACGCCTACACCATGTCTTCGTTCCTCTCCCGGCACAACCATCGCAAGGACGACTACGGAGGCAATTTCAAAAACCGGATGCGCCTTGCCGAAGAAGTTGTCAAGGCCAGTCGCAAGGCCGTGGGGGCGGAGTTCGTACTGGGTGCGCGCATAAACGGAGACGAATTCACCCTGGGTGGGAACAGCCTCGAACAGGGGCGCGCTATAGCGCTGAGGCTTGCGGAACTCGGTCTCGATTACATTAGTGTCTCGGCTGGCGGGAAATTCGAAGACGCCCTTCCCAGGGAGGGTGAATCCCTCGACCCCTACACCGGCTATAGCGGCCACCGCACTATGCCACCCCGATGGATGCCCGAGCAAGTGAATGTCTATCTGGCGGCAGACATCCGCAAGAGCATAATCGCCGCTGGTTTCTCTACGCCCATCGTCACTGCTGGAAGGATCCCTACGTCCTCGGCCGCCCAGAGTATTCTGGACAGCGGCGCAGCGGACCTGGTGGCCGTTGCGCGTCCCATCCTGGCGGATCCTTACTGGCCCAAAAAGTTCAAGGAGGGACGTGAAAAGGAGATCCTCAAATGTATCTACTGCAACAAATGCCGTGAAGCAGAGGGCGCCTTTGAAGAGGTGATCTGCTATCAATGGAGGGGCAAGGACGGGACCGTCAAGATCCCGGCGCCTTAGTGAAGCGCGAAACCTGCCCCGTATCGACCAGCTGGAACACAACGGCGCCTAAAGCCGGTGCCGGAACTTGAGAGGAGAGGTTTATCATGGCTCTGGAAGGCTTCGTTCCTTACTCCCGAGAGGCAGCATCGCTTTATATGAAACGGCGCTGGTGGCTGGGGATTACGCTGGGTGACTTGTTCGACAAGGCGTGCGACTTATATCCGAACAAGGAAGCCCTCGTCGGGGCGAGCAAGCGCTACACCTTCGCGGCGCTTCGACGTGAGGTGGACAAGCTTGCAGGGGCACTGCTGGCCCATGGGCTAAAACCCGGGGACCGGGTGTTGCTCCAACTCCCCAACTGGCCCGAATTCGTCATCAGCTATTTCGCGCTACAAAAAGCGGGCCTCGTGGTGGTGCTCCTGACGGTGGACCACACGGCTCGCGAGATCGCCCATCTGGCCCGTCTCACTTCCCCTCGGGGCTGGATTTTGCCGCGCCGCTACCGGAAGACCGACTGTGTTCCGCTCATCGGCCAGGTCAGGGCGGAAAACCCGGCGCTGGAAACCGTCATCCTGGCTGGCGAAGGTCTGGATGACTGCCTGGACCTCGATGCGCTCATCGAGGAGGGCGGCCGTTTGGAGGACCTCGGCCTGATGCTGGAGGAGGTCCGCCCTGACCCGGGCGATGTCTGCCAGATTCTACCCTCCGGTGGAACCACGGGTCTTCCCAAGGGGGCTCCCCGGACTCATAACGACTACATTTGCAATGTGGAGTACAAGTCTAAGGCCTGGGACATGAATGTGACGGACGTGTGCCTGGTGGCCACAACGGTCGGACACAATCTGGCTCTGCTGGTTTGCGTGACGGCGGCCGTTTTCCACGGCGCGAAGATCGTAATGCTGGACTCAACTTACCCTGAGGACTTCTGCCGCACTGTCCAGGAGGAAGAGGTCACCTGCACGGGTCTGGTTCCCACACTGGCCAGCCGCATAGCGAACTTTGAAAAACTCGGGGACTTCGACCTCGAGTCTCTTCAGAAGGTTTACGTGGGTGCTGCCAAGAGTTTTCCTGAACTCGTCCAGAAAGTGGAATCCAACCTGGGCGGCCTCTATTTCCATGCCTTCGGCATGGTGGAGGGGCCCTGCTGCCAAACTAGGCCTCTCGATCCGTTCGAGGTCCGCGCGCAGACTATCGGCCGGCCGATCTGCCCGTACGACGAATTCAGGACCCTGGATCTCCAGGGCAGGCCTACTCCCCGTGGGACGGAGGGTGAACTCGCGGCCAAAGGGCCGGGGGTCTTCACGGGTTACTTCAGGAACCCGCAGGCGAACCTCTCGGCTTTCACCCCGGACGGCTGGTTTCGCACCGGCGACCTGGCAGTGATCGATGAGGACGGCAACATCCGCATCACTGGGCGAATCAAGGACATTATCATTCGCGGGGGGGAAAACATCGCCGCCGAAGAGGTGGAGGAACTCATCTCCTCCCATCCCGGGGTGGAATACGTGGCGGTGGTGGGCATGCCTGATCCGGACTTCGGCGAGGCGATCTGCGCCTTCATCAAACCGGTGAGCGGCGCCCGGCTTTGCGAGGCGGACATTATCGAGCACCTGCGCCAAACTGGGGCGTCGAAGATCTTCCAACCAAAACGCTTCGAATTTATAAATGAGATACCGCTCACAGCCGCGGGGAAAGCAGACAAGAAGGTGCTCAGGCAGGCGGTTATGGAAAGGACCCGGGACGCGGAGCAGAAGCAGTGATGAAGGAATCCCGGTTTTTTTGGAAACCGGTTGCGCGCTAAGCCGGGCAAGGCAGTATAAAATTGAAGAAGAGTCGGAGGGAAAACGCATGGGACTGAAACTGAAAGGGAAAACCGCCGTGGTTACGGGCGGCTCCAGAGGTATCGGGCGTGCCATCGGCTTGCGGCTTGCAAGGGAAGGGGCCTCCATCGGTATCCTGGCCCTGCATGAAGATAAAGCCCAAAAGACCGGAGCCGAAATCAAGGCGCTGGGGGTTGAGGTCATTGCCCTGGGCTGCGATGTCACGGACTACGCACAGGTGAAAGCGGGGGTCGAAAAGGTGCACAGGGCCTTGGGCTCAATCGACATCCTCGTCAATAACGCGGGCATCGACAAGGTGCAGCCTTTCGTGGAGACCGACCATTCCTCCTGGGACCGGATCATCGATGTCAACTACCGGGGCTTCCTTATAGCCTGTCATGTATGCATCCCATACATGATCGAGCAAAAGTCCGGCAACATCGTCAGTCTCGGTTCGGACGCAGGGCGGATAGGAAACCCCGGTGAGGTGCTCTACTGCGGTACGAAGGCCGCCATAATGGCCAGTTCCAAGGCCCTGGCGCGGGAACTGGCCCGGTACAATATACGCGTAAACTGCGTGAGCCCCGGCCCGGTCCGCACGGACCTTTGGAACAACCTGCACGAAGGAGAGAAGGGAGAGAAGGTGACGGAGGCAGTAACCCGCGCCATTCCCTTGAGGAGGCTGGGCACGCCCGAGGAAGTGGCGGATGTGGTGGCCTTTTTCGTGAGCGAGGACGCCCGCTACCTCACCGGTCAGGTGTTGAGCGTTGATGGCGGGCTCACCATGATCGGTTGACTTGCACCGGGAATGTTTAGGGCAGATATCATCAATTCCGGACTCATGGCCAGGTCAGTGGAAAGACACGGTCAAAAATCCGCAGCAGGGAGTGAGGGAGAAAATAGCATGGATTTCAGTTTGCCGGAAAAAGTCCTTCAGTACAAACAGGAGGCCAGAGAGTGGGTGGAAAAAACCCTGAACCCCATGTCCAAGCCCTTGGAAGATGAGGAGCGGTTGCCCTATGAACTGGTGGAGGAACTGCGCAGGGGGCGTTTCTTCGGCCTCACCATCCCGAAGGAATACGGAGGCGAGGGATGGAGCGTAACAGAATGGTTCACTGTGCTCGAGGAACTGGCAAAGGCCTATGCCACTGTCAGGCTTGTGGCGCATACAATGAACGGCCTTTTTTGGCGTCCCTTGCTCTACTTTGGCACCGGGGAGCAGAAGCGCCGTTATCTGCCGAAGCTCGCTTCCGGAGAGATCTGGGCCGCCAACAGCCTCACCGAGCCTGAAGCGGGGACCGGGGCCGACATAAATTCCAAAGCCACCGAAGACGGCGACGGGTATGTGCTCAACGGCCACAAATGGCTCATCACCCTGTTTCCCGGCTACACCAAGCTTATTTACGCGTTCGCCTCAACAAAAGAGGGTATTACGGCATTCCTGGCGGATGTCCCCAGCGAAGGATTGGTGCTCAAACCCATGGATAAGATGATGGGATGCGTCGGCCCCCGCCACTATAATGTCCTCTATCAAGACTGCAGGGTCCCGGCTGAAAATGTCCTCGGGACGAAGGGACAGGGGCTGGATGTGGCCTTCGGCATGTTGCACTTGAGCCGCGTTTCCATTGCTTTCTGCGAGGTGGGACTCGCCCAGAAGATGCTTGACCTGGCCGTGGAGTACGCGCGCAAACGGTCTACCTTCGGCAAAACTTTGTCCAAGAGGCAGGCAATTCAAAACAACCTGGCCCAGATGGCCACGGAAATCGAGGCCGCAAGGCTGATGGCCTACAAGGCCGCCTGGCTCTTCGACCAGGGACAAGACATGATCAAGGAAGCTGCCATGGCCAAGATGTTCGGCGAGCAGGTCCTGATTCGTGTTTCGGAGATGGCCCTGCGCATCCATGGAGGAATCGGCTATACCCGGGCCTATCCACTTGAACGGCATTTTCGCGACGCACGCTCCTTCCATTTCGAGGAAGGGACCGAAGAGATCCAAAAGCTGTTGATAGCTCGATATATACTGAAATAACAGATGATTACGTATTTCAGCGAAGATATTCGAGGATGGCGCTATGCCGCTATACGAGTTTGAAGGCCAAAGGCCTGCAATCCACCCCGACGCATTCGTGCATCCCATGGCTGTGCTCATTGGAGACGTCCGCATCGGTGAGGGGTGCTACGTGGGCGCCGGGGCGGTACTGCGCGGCGACATCGGTTCGGTGATCGTGGGGCAGGGATCGAACATTCAGGAAAACTGCGTGCTCCACACTTTCCCTGACAAGAATATGACCCTGCACCACGATACTCATGTGGGGCACGGAGCGATCCTCCACGGCTGCGAGATCTTTCCGGATGTACTCATCGGCATGGGCGCAACCGTGGCCGACGGCGTCGTAATCCATCCGTGTTGCCTGGTGGGCGCGTGCAGCTTCGTCCCTTTCGGCCTGGAAGTCCCTTCAAACAGTGTTATCGCCGGCGTCCCCGCCAGGGTCGTCAAAAGTCTCAGCCCTGGACAGCTCGAGACCATCCGAAGCTCCCGTGAGATTTATCGGAAACTCGCGATAAGGTATTTGAAATCATTTCGAGAAGTCCCTGTAAGTAGAGCAACTATCGATACAGAATGAACGGAATAGCTGTCTCGAAAAGTCACTGGATTCCGGCCCAGAAACCCCGCCGGAATGACGAACTCTGAGGTCCCTCACCTTTTCATGGTTTCAGGGTGTCCCATGGGGACATGAGATACTAATACTCAATTTGCGTTCAAGATTGGGCGGGGATAAACCCCGCTCTTCTACGTCATTGGCTTGTTACGCTTCGTCCGGGAGGGCTTTTTGCCCTCCCGGAGGCCCCTACTTGAACGCAAATCGGTATAAATTGCTTCCGTGATTTGACTGTACGGCCGGGATATACTACGATGTGGCATCCAATTGCATTTACCGGGTCTCATCCATTTTTGCAACCAACAAGGCAGGTGTCCGGTGCCCAAGCAACAATTCATCTCGGAGCTAAAACAACCGAACCTGGAAATTGCTTCCCTTTTTGTCGCCGCGGAAAAGCAGTTGAGGACAGCCCGAAATGGGTCTGTTTTCCTCGATTTGAAGCTGTTGGATAAGACCGGTGAGATAAGCGGCAAAATGTGGGAAAAAGCCGATGAGGCCTCGGGGGCTTTTCAGTCCGGGGACATTGTATACCTTAAGGCGCGAACGGAGCTTTACAGGGACAAGATTCAGCTCAGCATTTCCGAAATTATGCCCGTTCCCGCCGGGGCATATGATCCGGCCGATTTTCTGCCGGTTTGCCCTCACGACCGGGAAGTACTTTTCGAAAGACTTGGAAAACTCGTGGCTGGAATGGCCGAAGGCCCCGCTCGCCTCCTGTGTGAAGCGATCCTGACGGACGCAAGCCTCATGACCTGCTTTAAACTGGCTCCGGCCGCCAAGTCAATGCACCATGCGTATATCGGTGGACTGCTGGAACACACGGTTTCCGTTATCACGCTGGTATACAGAATATGCAATCATTACCCGGACCTCGATCGGGAGCTGCTCATAGCGGGCGCCTTTCTGCACGATATCGGAAAAATCGAGGAGTTCGTCTATGATACGCATATCGATTATTCGGACGCGGGACGGCTGGTAGGGCATATGGTCCTGGGGACGCAGATCGTCCAGGACAAGATTTGCGGAATTGAGGACTTTCCCGCTGAGACTTCGCTTCTCCTGAAGCACCTTATTCTGAGCCATCATGGCGAGGCCCAGTTCGGGGCCGTCAAGCTGCCGGCGAGCAGGGAAGCCTTTGCGCTGCATTTGGCCGATGATCTCGATGCGAAGATGAACGCCATCAGCCGTATCCTTGCCAAATCAGGTGAAGACGACGGCTCATGGACGGGTTTCCAGACTATTTTTGGCAGGCATTTTTTCCGGGGATTTCCCAAACAAAACGAAAACGGGATTTCCGGACCAGAAGCGGGAAACTGAAGTGTTAAGCGACATTGCCGGCCAGAAAAGGGCCGTTCGATTTTTGAAGCAGCTCTTAAAAAAAGATGCTGTTCCGCATGCGTTTCTTTTTACCGGAATGGCGGGCGCAGGAAAGTTTTCTGCCGCAAAAGAGTTCGCGAATGCTCTGAATTGTCTCTGCCCGCACGATCATGACTCATGCGGCGGTTGCGATTCGTGCCGAAAGCTGGAAGAAGGAACGCATCCCGATGTGGTATATATCAGGAGCGAAGGTGTTTTCATCAAACTGGAACAAATTCGCGAACTGATAAAGCGGTTTCGCTTCCGGCCATTTGAAGGCAAATACCGCGTTGTTATAATTCAGGACGCGCACAGGCTGATGGAGCAGGCGGCAAACGCCATACTGAAGATACTGGAGGAGCCTCCGAAGGCTAACATCTTCATTTTGCTGGCTACCGAATCGCAGATGCTTTTGCCGACCATCGTTTCGAGGTGCTGCCAGGTACGTTTCCAGCCGCTTGAAGACGAGATCGTGGCCGAATGGCTTGTGCGCGAAGGCGGGCTTTCACCGGACCATGCGGCTGGCGTTGCCCGTATGGCTGCGGGAAGCCTTGAGAAAGCCAGATGGTTTTCCGAACAGGACCGGGAAGCGGGCTGGAACAAAGTTGTCGAAAGATTGGAAAATCTGGATGGGATTTCCATCCTCGATTTTTTCCCGATGATTTCGAATTGGGCGAAAAGCCGTGAAACCGCCGATCAGGACCTTGAGTTAATAAAGCTTTGGGTCCGGGACCTTATCCTTTGCGGCGTGTCGCCGCCTGGCGGTTCCGAAGGCGCCGCCGCAGGCAGCGCCCAATATGTCAGCGGCGACACGCCGCCGATGACATTTGAATTGAACGCCAGGACGAAAGAGGCGGCAAGATCTGTTCCGCCGGAGCGTCTTTTCCTTCTATATCACCGTGTTGAACAGGCCATGCAGGGTCTGAAGGTTAACGCGAACCTGCAATTGACGCTCGAAAACGTCTGTCTGGACATAAAGGATTCGTTATATGGAAAAGGTGATTGGAATTCGTTTCCGAAAAGGAGGCAAGATTTACCATTTTGATCCCGGTGAATACTCTCCAAAGAAGGACGAATATGTAATCGTAAACACGGAACAGGGTATCGGACTTGGGCAGGTTATTGAGACGCCTTGTTCGAAGGACCCGAGAATCCATCCGCGGGAAATAAAAAAGATCGAGCGGATGGCTTCGGAAGATGAAATCCGGCAGCTTTTCACCAACTCGGAAATCGAGGCGGATGCGAAGAGTTTTTGCCTGGACAAAATTGCCGCTCACGGGCTTCCGATGAGCCTGGTGGACGTGGAATATTTCTTCGACGGGAGCAAGATAATATTCTACTTTACAGCGGATGGCCGTGTTGATTTCAGAGAACTCCTCAAAGACCTGGTCAGGCGGCTTCGCACCCGCGTCGAATTGCGGCAGATCGGGATTCGCAACCAGGCAAAGATGGTGGGCGGCCTCGGGGGTTGCGGGAGGCCTTTGTGCTGTGCGACATTTTTGAAGAACTTCCATGCTGTCTCCATTAGAATGGCTAAGGAGCAAAACCTGAGTCTCAATCCGGCAAAGATTTCCGGCGCCTGCGGCAGGCTGATGTGTTGCCTCCAGTTCGAGCACGAAACCTACAAGGAACTCAAGAAAGACATGCCCAAAATGGGCAAGAAGGTTGAGCTGCCCGAAGGCAAGGGAAAGGTTGTGCGGCAAAACGTCATGAGCAGGTCTTATACCGTTCAGCTCGAAGATGGGCGGGAAATCGATGTAGACCTTGGGGGTTGCTGTTGCAAGGGCGAATGCGGAGAGTAAATGAATCGATTCTATATAACGACGCCGATCTATTATGTTAATGCCGAACCTCACATCGGCCATGCCTATACGACGATTGTCGCGGACGCAATGAACCGCTTCCACAAGCTGATGGGATTCAAGACCTTCTTCCTGACCGGGACAGACGAGCACGGAGATAAGATCGCCCAGGCCGCCCAGGCGGCTGGAATCGAGCCCAAGGCTTACGCCGACAGGGTTAGCGGGCTTTTTCGGCAAATCTGGCCAAAACTCAGCGTCGAAAACGACAAGTTCATTCGAACTACCGACTCCGAACACATGGAAGTGGTTCAATACGTATTGCAGAAGGTCTTCGATGCGGGGGAAATCTACTTCAGCTCTTACAAAGGCCAATACTGCGTGGGGTGCGAGAGGTTTTACACCGAACGGGAAATCGTTGATGGAAAGTGTCCGGACCACGACAAGCCGCTGATCGAACGGGAAGAGGCAAACTATTTTTTTAAAATGAGCAAATATCAGGATTGGCTGATAGCACACCTGGAATCCAATCCTGACTGCATCCGTCCGGAAAGATACCGAAACGAGGTGCTGGCGTTTCTAAGAGAGCCCCTGGAGGACCTGTGCATCTCCCGGCCGGTTGAGCGCCTCAATTGGGGCATACCGCTCCCTTTCGATGCAAAGTATGTGACCTATGTCTGGTTCGATGCCCTCATCAACTATGTTTCCGCAATAGGATATCCCGACGGAGAGCTCTACAGGGAGTTCTGGCCCGTTGCGCAGCACATTATAGCAAAGGACATACTCAAACCGCACGGAATCTACTGGCCCGCCATGCTCAAGGCCGCGGGCATACCGATGTTTCGCCACCTCAACGTCCACGGATACTGGAACACCGGCGCAGGCAAGATGAGCAAAAGCCACGGCACCGTTGTCCGCCCCTTGGACCTTGCGCCGGTTTATGGGCTCGACGCCTTTCGGTACTTCCTTTTGCGGGAGATGGTTTTCGGGCTCGATGCGAACTTCAACGAGGAAGCGCTGGTCCAGCGCCTTAACGCGGATCTGGCAAACGATCTCGGGAACCTTTTCAGCCGCACCCTGGCAATGACTGCGCGCTACTTTGACGAAAAGATTCCCCCCTTCGGGTCGCAACCCGATGAAAAGGACCTTGAGCTGCGGGCCAGGGTTGAAGAAGCGATTGTTCAGTTTCGAGAGGAAATCCCCGCGCTCGGGTTCCACAAAGCGCTCGTGGCTATTTGGGAATGTATCGGTGCGGCCAACAAATACATCGACTACGTCTCCCCGTGGAACCTGGCCAAAGATGAGCGGCTGCTGCCCCGGCTTCAGACTGTGGTGAGAACTCTTCTGGAGGTGAACAGGGTGGTTGCCGTACTGATTTCTCCTTTCATGCCTCTTACTTCAGAAAAGATGCTGGAGCGGCTTGCTATCGGGAAAACTGCGGCCGATCTGAGGCTTGCCGAGGATACAGTATGGGGATCTCTGCAGGAAGGCGCAAAAGTATCCAAAGGAGAATCGCTGTTTCCACGGATCGAAGCGCCGGGGAAAAAGCTACCAAAAGAAGCTAAACAGGGTGCTGGAAAGTCCGCCGGCGGTGACGTGAGCCCAATGCCCAAAGAGGAAATAAAATCGAAAGGCGATGCGCCCTCTGCGCCAATGGATGAGGGCCTGATCGATATAGACCTTTTCCGCCAGGTCGACCTGCGGGTCGGTCTTATCAAAAAGGCTGAGAAAGTCCCGCAATCCGAAAAACTGGTGAAACTCATCGTCGATATCGGGGAAGAGCGGCAGATCGTGGCTGGAATAGCCAAAACGCACTCACCCGAGGACCTCGTCGGAAAGCAGGTGGTGCTCGTGGCAAATCTCAAGCCGGCAAAACTGATGGGAATTGAATCTCACGGAATGATCCTTGCCGTCCGTGACGGGCAGGACCTCAAACTGGTCGTTCCCGAGCAGAATGTGTCGCCCGGCGGAAAGATTTCGTAGTAGGCTATTAGGCTGAAGGGGTTTAGGTACTGGCTTTGATTTTAGATTTTAGATTTTAGATTTTTAAAATCTGCAATCTCCAATCTGCAATCTGCAATTTTTTACCTTCAGTCTTTCTTTTGCTTCAGCCTGCGGTTGCTTCAGCCGGGCGGTTTCATAATACTTGTAAAGGTGGTCTATGAAATATTCCCCCAAATCCATCGAAAAAAAATGGCAGCAATACTGGGATAAGGCCCTGGTTTTCAAGGTCGATGAGGACCGGGGCAGGGAAAAATATTATCTGCTGGAGATGTTTCCATACCCTTCGGGCCGCATACATATGGGACACGTGCGCAACTACACCATAGGCGATGTGGTTGCCCGCTTCATGCGGATGCTGGGCTATAACGTGCTTCACCCGATGGGCTGGGATGCCTTCGGAATGCCTGCAGAAAATGCCGCGATAAAGGCCGGGACCCACCCGGCGAAATGGACTTACGACAATATAGACTACATGCGAAACCAGTTGAAGCAACTGGGATTTTCGTATGACTGGTCGAGGGAAATTGCTACGTGCGATCCGGGCTATTACAGGTGGGAGCAGCTCTTTTTCCTCAAAATGTATGAACGGGGTCTGGCCTACAGAAAGAGTTCCTACGTGAACTGGTGCTCAGGATGTCAAACGGTTCTGGCAAACGAGCAGGTGGAAGCCGGCGCCTGCTGGCGCTGCGACACCCCGGTCGTGCAAAAGGAGATGGAGCAGTGGTTTTTTAAGATCACTCACTATATCGGCGAACTCCTCGACAATACATACAACATGCCCGGCTGGCCCGAGCGCGTGCTTGTCATGCAGCAAAACTGGATCGGAAAGAGCACCGGAAGCATGTTACTCTTCCCTCTCGAATCGGGGGAGGGAAAGATCGAGGTTTTCACTACCCGCGCAGATACCCTTTTCGGGGCTACCTTCCTGAGCCTGGCCCCCGAACATCCCCTGGTCGACAAGCTGTGCGGCGGAAAACCGCAGGAGGCCGCGGTGCTCGATTTTGTCGAAAAGACAAAACAGTCGAAGCGAAACGAGCGCGAAGCCGATCAGCTCGAAAAAGAGGGTGTGTTTACAGGAAGCTGGTGCATAAACCCGGTCACAGGCAAAAAGATCCCGATTTATGTGGCCAATTTCGTACTGATGGCCTACGGCACGGGCGCGGTAATGGCTGTGCCGGCCCATGACCAGCGCGATTTCGAGTTTGCAAAAAAATACGGTCTGCCCATTGATGTAGTCATAAGACCCACAGGGGCGGACAAAGCTTCTCTCACACAAGATCTCACACATGCTTTGGAAGATGACGGCGTCCTGGTTGATTCCGGAGAGTTTACAGGAATGGAGTCGGCCGGGGCCCGGATCGCGATAACCGAGGCCCTGGCAAAAAGAGGGCTTGCGGAACTGACCGTGCAGTACCGGCTACGCGATTGGGGAATTTCCCGCCAGCGCTACTGGGGCACGCCCATTCCGATCATTTACTGCGAAAAATGCGGTGTTGTGCCTGTCCCCGAGCACGACCTGCCGGTAATGCTTCCACTCGACGTCGAGCTTTTGGAAAACGGCGGCTCGCCCCTGCCTGTTCACAAGCCTTTCTACTCTGCCGCCTGCCCGAAATGCGGGGGCGAAGGGCGGCGTGAGACCGATACAATGGATACCTTCGTGGAATCCTCATGGTACTTTGCCCGATACGCCTGTCCAGGCTTCGACCAGGGGCCGCTGAACAGGGAACAAGTCCGGTACTGGATGCCGGTTGACCAGTACATCGGCGGAATAGAACACGCCGTCTTGCATCTGCTCTATTCCAGATTTTTTGTAAAAGTCCTTCGCGACATGGGGTATCTCGAGGTCGATGAACCTTTCCGGAACCTTCTGACCCAGGGTATGGTAATAAAAGACGGCTTCAAAATGAGTAAGTCAAAAGGAAACGTGGTTGACCCGGATGAAATGATCAAGGCATATGGAGCGGATACTGTTCGCCTCTTCTGCCTGTTCGCCTCACCGCCTGAAAAGGACCTCGATTGGAGCGAACAGGGTGTCGAGGGTTCTTTCCGGTTTCTCTCCAGGGTGTGGCGGCTGGTTACCGAAAACCTGAAGGATCTCAAGTCCGTTGAGCCCTACCGGGGCGTGGGGGCACTGACCGGAGACCTCGGCCAACTACGCCGCAAGACGCATCAGACTATAAAGAAGGTTACCGAAGATATTCGCGAAAGGTTCCATTTTAACACGGCTATCGCCGCCGTTATGGAACTTGTGAACCTGATATACCAAGTGCTCGACAACAGGCCGGATGGTCCCATATTATGGCCGGTCCTCCGGGAAGCTGTCGAAGCGGTAATAGTTGTCTCATCGCCCATGGTTCCGCACATTTGCGAAGAACTCTGGAAAATCCTCGGCCATGAAGAGCTTCTTTTGAATATTGCCTGGCCCAAATGGGACGGCCAGGCCCTCGAAGCCGAGGAAATGCTCATTGTCGTACAGATAAACGGCAAGCTTCGAAGCAGGATAACCGTTCCCGTGGACGCCACCAATGAGGAATTGGAAAACATATCTCTAAACGACCCAAGGGTCAGTGACTTCATTGAAGGAAAACAGGTCAGGAAGGTGGTCGTTGTGCCAAAGAAGCTGATTAATATTGTCGTTTAGAAGACAGGGTCCGGAGTGCTCGCCATGATTGGAAGAAATTTTCAACGGATATTGTTAGTAAGCGTTATGTTTTTTTGCCTTGCCGCATGCGGTTATCACTTTTCCGGTGAAGGCGAGGGGCCTAAACCGGGACTTAGGTGTATCGCCATTCCGGTATTCGAAAACAAAACGTCCGAGCCCAACGCCGGGGCGCTTTTTGCCGGTGCACTGAGAGAAGAATTTATGCGCAAGGGCACAATGAGGGTGGTCCCGGTAGATGATGCTGAAGCAGTATTCAAAGGGACCATCAAGAGCATCTCTGTTGTGCCGATTGCGCATTTTGCCGTTAGTGTTGTATCGCAACGCTTTACAGTGGAAAACGAACTCTTCATAACTCTTGATATTCTATGCGAGGATAAGAAGACACACAAAGTACTCTGGCACGACCCGGGCTTCACTTTTTTCAAAGTTTACACGGTGAACAATGCGCTTAATCCCGACCCGATCAGCGGTTTCGAAAACAGGGAGGACGCGCTCCGGTTTCTTTCCCAGGAGATGTCCACGCGCATCCATGACAGGTTTCTGAGCAACTTCTGATGAACTCCGAAGATTTCACCAAAGTACTGGATAGCGGCAAGATAGACCCGGTATATCTCTTCGTGGGGAAGTCCACTTTCCTCATGGAGGAAGCATGGAAGAAACTGCTTTCCAGCGTGCTCTCCAAGGGCGGCAAAAATTTCAACGGCGAACGGGTTCAGGCAAGGGAAACAGAAGCAGGGGATGTGATCGAAACACTTGCCACCACGCCCATGTTCGGAGGACGGAGACTGCTCATGGTAGACAATGTCGAAGCCTGGGCAAAGGCCGACCGTGCCGCCATGGAGTCTTTCGTGGGGAGAATTCCTCCCTCTGCGTGTCTCATCATGACCGCTCCGGACAGAAAAAGCATCGAAGGACTTGCTAAAGCGGTGGAAGCAAAAGGCAAGATCGTCCAGTTTCGGTCTACCGGAGACAAGGAAGCCCCGCGATGGCTGATCGAGCGAGGAAAACAACTGGGGAAAATCCTTTCGCACAGGGCGGCGTTTGTCCTTGTTGAGATGGTCGGCGCTGATTTTCAGGCCCTTGCATCCGAGTTGGACAAGATTTGCACCTTCGTTGGCGATGCTGACAGGATCGAGGCTGAAGACATTGTCGAAGCCGCTTGCTCTCAGAGAAGTTTCTCCGCGTTCGATATGCTCGATTACATCAAGGCGCAGCAGGCTGACAAAGCGGCAAGTTCCCTGAGAAGCATGATTCTCGCCGGTGAGGTCCCTTTGAAGATCCTGTCGACTCTGGCCTGGCAGATTCGTTTGGTGTGGCAGGTTAAAGATGGTCTGAGGCAGGGCATATCGGAAGCTGAACTGGCTAAACGGATGGGATCTCACCCCTTCGCGGTCAAAAAGGCGCGGGAGCAAGCCGTTCGTTTTTCTGAGGCGGACCTGCGCAAGGCGATCGAGGCTATTGGTCAAACCGATATTGCCATCAAGAGCACCGGGGTTTCCCCTGAGCTTTTGCTCGAAGACCTGGTGTTCGGTCTTTGCTTCGACAGCAAAAAGACATAAGAGCACGTCCTGAAGACTCGGTATATTCTTCGACAAGCGAATAGCGCCATCCCCGGGTCTAAATGATTTTCCCCGCCTATCGTCTCAAACCAAGGGAACTTGACAGGATTAAAGCCCTCTTCATGGTTGTGGGTGTCTCGGCGGGACAGGGGTGCTCCGGTGAAATATCGGCGATTGGGCGTCGTGGAGTGGTCCGGATAAATCGTTATTCTGGCGCGAAGCGCAAAGGGCCGGCGATAAGGCGGCAGAAAATATGGAGTGGAAAGTCTTTGACCCCTTTGCCCATTTTATAACTTCCCGCGCTGCCTGCTCTGCGCCGGCGATTTATGCGGCCCGGAAATTAAAGAGCATTGACCCTGCGCGTCAGGCGGGAAATTTTTCGTGAGGCTGTATTCCTATGGATAACCCCTTTGGAGGCGGTTTTTGCAATCACGGAAACCGCCGTTTTCAACGCTTCGGCAATCTTCTCGGTAGACTTGGCTGCGATGACGTCCTCGAGGCCCCTTACCACGTTTTTCATTCTGGTCTTGCGGGAGCGGTTTCGCACACGCTGCTCCTCGCCTTGTCTTGCCCTCTTGATAGCTGATTTATGATTGGCCAAACCAAACCTCCCAGGATTCAATTCTCTTAAATTATTTTGTTCTTAACGGTTAAATCTGCAAAAAAGTCTATATACACCCTATAGAGAAAAGATGTCAAGCCCCGGATTTCAGATTCATGGCGAAGGAGCAGGGGGCAAGAAGAAGGTGTTTCTTCCCGCTTCACGCTTCCTGCTTGACTCTTCCCGCTCTCCGCTTCACGCTTCCCGCCTCCTGCTTCAAGCTCTCCCTTTCGGCTATTGTGGTTTTCACTTCGTCCACGAATTTCTTGAGCTCTTCGCCCTCAATTGATTCTTTTTCAAGCAGTATCCTGGCCAGCTTCTCGAGCATACTGCGTTGATCGGTGAGAATCTTCCGCGCCTCGATGTGCGTTTCCTCGATTATGCCGGAAATCTCCTCATCGATCTGCTGGGCGGTCTTTTCGCTAAACTCCCTCTCTCTTCCGCCAAGCCCAAGGTCGAGATGCGCGGAGCGCGGTTCGCTGACATAGGTGAGCGGGCCAAGCTTCTCGCTCATTCCGTATTCCATGATCATGCTGCGCGCGATGTCCGTTGCCCGCTGAAGATCGTTTTGAGCCCCAGTTGATATGTCGCCGAAAATTATTTCCTCTGAAACCCTGCCGCCCAGCAGCACCTTGAGTCTGGCGAGCAGCTCAAAGCGTGTCATGAGGTACCGGTCTTCGGTTGGAAGCTGCTGTGTGTACCCCAGAGCGGCGATGCCGCGTGGGATAATCGAGATTTTGCTGACCGGATCGGTGTTGGGCAGTACCATCGCCACCAGCGCATGGCCCGATTCATGGTATGCGACGATTTCTTTTTCTTTGGGATTCATCGCCCTGTTTCTTTTTTCCAGCCCGCCTATTATTCGGTCGGCAGCCTCTTGAAAGTCTGCCATTGTAACATCTTCGCGGTTGCGCCTGGCGGCAATCAAAGCCGCCTCGTTGATCAGGTTGGCAAGATCGGCGCCCACAAAACCAGGCGTCATCGCCGCTATTTTCTTAAGATCGACGTCCGCACCCAGTTTGACTGCTCTTGCATGAACACGCAAAATTGCTTCCCTGCCCCGAATGTCGGGCTTATCGAT